>WNGB01035324.1_pt1 | contig 10059 bp, 9 predicted proteins | sample 5400681 | NCBI WGS metagenome assembly WNGB01 (sample SAMN13153367, study PRJNA577476) | soil metagenome | isolation source: 115 cm soil or saprolite under grassland replicate 2 | place: USA:California | collected 2016-06-15
TGCACGAGCTTACCGGCGCTGACGATGCGCGTCGCATGGTGAACTTCTGGGCTGATCAAGGCGCAACCTCTTTCAAAGCCTACATGAACATCACCCGCGACGAGCTGCGCGCGGTCGTGGAAGAAGCACACAAGCGCGGACTTAAAGTTACAGGTCATCTATGTTCAGTCGGGTATCGCGAGGCCGCGGAGATCGGCATTGATAACCTGGAGCACGGCTTGTTCCCCGATTCGGAGTTTGTTCCTGACAAGAAGCCGGATCAATGTCCGGGAGGCGCCGCGCTGGCTGCCAGCCTGCGGCAATTGGATTTGAACAGCCCGCCAGTGCAGGAGACGATCCGCACGTTGGTCCTGAAGAAAGTGGCGATCACATCCACGCTGCCCATCTTCGAAGCTGCCGCTGCCCCACTAACTCAAAGCGGAATCGGTGCGGCAAGCGCGCTCATGAATCCTCGGGTGCTTGGCGTGATGTCAACGGACGCGCGCGTTCGTTATTTGTCTGCGCGCGCGCGAGTCTCTTCTACTTCGGATTTCACAGCGTTGCTGCGCAAGGCGATGGATTTCGAACGCGCCTTTGTCCAGGCCGGCGGATTACTACTAGCCGGCCCCGATCCAACCGGCAACGGTGGCATCGTGGCAGGCTTCGGCGACCTGCGCGAAGTCGAGCTGCTGGTCGAAGCCGGCTTCACTCCGTTAGAGGCGATCAAGATTGCCAGCCTTAACGGCGCCAGGTTTCTTGGCGAGGACGCACGCATCGGCTCTATCGCTCCGGGCAAACAAGCTGACTTGATGGTGGTAAAGGGAAATCCCGCCGCTAATATTGCCGACATTGAAAAGGTCGAGATCGTTTTCAAGGATGGCGTCGGCTACGACTCAGAAAAACTGATCCAATCGGTACAGGGATTGGTTGGGATTAGGTGAGCGGGTGGGCAAATTCAACTTAGAAAGACGTATTGCGTTTCGTTTTCCTCTCATTAACGCCTGGCTTCAGCCAGGTGTGAAGGTGGTCAATGAATGGGGAAACCGTTCAAACGGTTTCGAACATTCGCAGCAACATTGCCGCCGCGCTAAAACGCGGCGTGAATGAAATCCTCCTGACTCCTGACTTCTAACTTCTGACTTCTGACTTCTGCACTTCTGCTTTCTGATTTACGATTTACTATTAATCAACTTATTCTTATCCAGAAACGCCAACACTGCTTTGTTAAACTGCTTCGGCTTATCCATCATGATGAAGTGGCCCACACCATCCCACATCTGGAAATCCAAATTGGGCGCAATGCCGCGATAAGACTCTTCGATATTGGCCCCGAAGAACGGATTGTTAGCCATGATCGCCAGCACCGGAACGTTGATTTTGTCCTCTCGCCAAATCGCAGCCTCAGCCATTCCTTCCATCGCGCTTACTAAAACATGTTGCGGCGCATTCAGAGACGAGGCCATAATTCGCTCCTTAGCTTCGGCCGAAAGATTCGGACCCATCATTCCCGCGAACATCTGGCTCTGCGACTGCCTGTAGTTTGGACCGCGAAGACCCGCGAGCAGGCGGTCCATCATTGCCTTGTCGCCAAACGGCCGCAGCGGGCCGTCAACAACGACAATCGCGAGCGTCTTCGCCGGATACTTGCGATAGAACTGTCTGGCTATCGGCGTTCCCATGCTGTGGCCCACTAACACGGTGCGCTTGACCTTGGCGTCGCGCAAGACGGCATCAACGGCGCGCGCGAAAAGATCCATGCTGTAGGTAATTTGTGGTTTATCGCTCTGGCCGTGGCCGGGAAGATCGATCGCAATCACGCGATTCCGCTTGGCGAAGTCGGGCACCTGGTCGCGCCAGAAATCCAGGTTGCATGTCCAACCGTGAATCAAGACCAGCGCGTCGTCACCTTTGCCGTAGTTCACATAATGTATGCGCGCGCCCTCGAGCTTCGTAAACCGCGACTCTGCCACGGGGCTCTTGTCGTCCTTAACGGGGCTGTTCTCAGTCTTAGCCCAGCTAACTTCAATGCGACCTGACACCGCGACCGCCAGCCCAAAAACAACAGCAACTACGATTAAGACCAGGCGATGCAGGCGAGGTATCCGTTCGTGTGTGAACGCAGTTTTGAGTTTCGTTGTCATAAGTTTCCTCCTCGTCGGACCGTGATGCGGTAAATAATATCCCCAGGTTAGCGAGCGATGCGAGCGTAATCCGGGGGTCAGTCCGCGGCGCGGACGGCGGCATAAAGCCTCGGGCGGAAGCCCCCAGGAACCCGTCATGGAGAAAGTCTCGAGCCCGCGAAGCGGGCGACAGACCAGTCGTTTTAGTTTAAATCCAGCATGCACATCTTGTTCGCGTTCACCGGCTTGTTTCTGTGCGACTAGATCTTTTACCTCTCGAGTAGCGTCCGCGTCTGTGGTCGAGCGAAGCGGCGACGGCTCGCATGAAAAGGCCCGAAGGGCCGAGAGTAAATAGCCACGTCCGTAAGGGCGTGGTTTCAATCCGTCCGAAGCTAGAGCGCCGAAGGTGCGTCACTCCTAATCAATTCCACAGAAATCGCTCGTCGTATTCAATCTCATGCTACAACGCTGGTTGAAGCTGGCGATCCTTGATCTTCTCTATTCTCTGCGCTCCGCTCGCTGTGGCATTCATACGAACGCGCTCAATGGGCCGGAACGGCTAAAGCCCTACAAGGAATCTTGTGGAGGCCCGAAGGGCCGAGAGTATGTAGCCGCGTCCGTAAGGGCGTGGATCGAGTGTTAGTCTCAACCGTAAAGGCCCGAAGGGCCGACACCCAGAGGAGGCTACTATGGCGGGAAAATACCTTAGCTTACTGGTGTACTTTAGCTGGAGCACTGCAGGACGACAGCCGTGGATAGAACCATCTATGCGCGAGAATCTGTATTCCTATATTGGCGGAATCATGAACAACAAGAACGCAGGATTGATCTCTGCTGGAGGGATGTTCGATCACATACATCTCTATGCTTCTATGCCGTCAACGACCAGTGTTACGGATTTTGTAAACGTAGTGAAGTCCAATTCTTCGAAGTGGATTCATGAGAGTTTTTCAAAACTGCGAAACTTTGCCTGGCAAGAAGGTTATGGTGCTTTTAGTGTGAGGCACAAAAAGGGCGTCTCCAGCTTCAGTCCGCCAAAGCGGACAGTTGAATTACTTTTTCTGCATCGCATCTTTGGACGGTGACCGGTGGTCTGCGACCACCGGCTACTCGCTTTCACGCGTCCGGCGTGAAGACCCACAAAAGTGAACGGAAGAGTCTGACCAGTACGCCCTATCTTTTTCTGGGGATCGGTATCAGCATTGCTACTCTCTGACGGTAGACGCGATAAGTATCGCCGTAGGATCGAATCAGGTCCCGTTCTTCAAACTGAATCGCCACGAGAATGTAGCCAGTGGTCATTGCCGCGAAGAACAAATGGCCAAAGGTCATGCGCGGTGTGCTCCAGAACGCAATGATAAATCCAAGATAGAGCGGATGACGTACCATCTTGTAAAGAGCAGGAGACTGGAAAGGTATCGGCTCTGCTTCTCTACCCTTGAGGTAGTTGTAAACCTGCTTGAGTCCGAAGAGGGCGAAGTGATCGACCAGGTAAGTAGAAACCAAAACAGCTCCCCAGCCAATCCAAAATAGGGCTTGCAAGAGAGTGCGGCCGGTCACGTTGCGCACTTCCCATACGATGGGTCCCATCGGCTGCCACTGCCAGAAGAGCAGTAGCAGGATAAGACTCGCGAGCAAAACGTAGGTGCTGCGTTCGACCGCCGGAGGCACGATCCTGGTCCAGGAGCGTTTGAACCATTGTCGGGCCATAACGCTGTGCTGAACGGCAAACAGACTGAGTAACACAGCGTCAATGATTAGCGCGGTGCTAAGAGGGCTGTTTAAGGTGCCGGTATCGATCGCCTTGGGAACAAAAACATTTCCCACGAAGCCTATCGCGTAGAGAAATGTTACGAGAAAGATCAGGTAGCAAATCACTCCGTAAAGGAAAGCAAAGATTCGACCCATAGCTGGAATCTCCCTTCTTTGTTTGAATGAGCGTAAGTCTACAGATTGAAGACGCTGGCGAGGTATCGGTTCGGATTACGCGCGGAGCTTACTTGGGGTGCTGGGCTCTAGTCAAGGCAGATATTTCAATCAACTTACCGGCAAGTGGTGCAGACCTTCTTTTCGGGCAGTCCGCGCTGATCGTGCCACCTACAAACTCACATCGTGGGTCGCGAATCTAGAACCGGGAGCGATAGCGACTGTGTGGAAAGTCCAAAGTAACCACTGCCCACTTCTTCGACGCGTAGCGTCGGTATGAATTTAGCCCGGCGTTTCAACGCCGGGTCAGCGTAACCGTTCGCCCTCGTCGCGTCAGCGACGTCTGATAGTCGCGCATGTCAAACCCATACCCGGCGTTGAAACGCCGGGCTAAATTCATACCGATGCTACGCGTCGAAAACCCATCGCCAAAACTGTCGCAGAGTTTTCACACAGTCTCGATAGCGACCGGGTTCAAGCGACATCAGGCGCGTGTCAATGGGTAACTTTGTCGATCCCTGGATGTTGAGCTCTTGACTAGCACACACCCCATCGCTACCGCTCCGGGTTCCGTATTTGTCGATCCCTGGATGTTGAAGTCTTGACTAGCACACACCCGTCGCTACCGCTCCGGGTTCCGTATTTGTCGGTCCTGGACGTTGAAGTCTTGACTAGCACACACCCGTCGCTACGGCTCCGGGTTCCGTATTTGTCGATCCCTGGATGTTGAGCTCTTGACTAGCGCTCACCCCGTCGCTACCGCTCCGGGTTCCGTATTTGTCGGTCATTGGATGTTGAACTCTCATAACGCCACCGCCACCGCCGGCTTTCTATCCCGACTGGCTCTTCACGGATTTCTTCTTTCTTACCGAAGCGCGTGCCGAACTGCAGCGACGGGCAGGCGGACCATTTGTTGAGAATGTAAATCACTTCTACAGCCTTACGAATGTTGAGAGGGTTTACCTGTCAACGTTAGGTATTCCTACTGCCGTCGTCGACGTCTGGCTCGCTCAGATGAATGCGCGCAGAAATATTATTGCCACGCCGGCTGCACGGAATTATGTAAAACTCAATACTGACTATAACGGAAAGATCAAGCACCCGGTGCTGACAATGCACACTATACTCGATCCGCTTGTGGTAGTAGCAAACGAGTCGGCGTATGCGGAACTTATTGCGGCTACGGGTAGAGAAGACGCGCTATTTCAGACCTATACAAACGGAAACGGTCACTGCGCTTTCACCGGAGCACAACTTCTCACCGCAGTAGCCGCAATAGATGGCTGGGTGCGAACCGGAGTGCGGCCGACCAATGCCTCATTCCCGGCAGCGCTTGGTTTCGAACCAACTTTCGTTCCGCCACCAATGTTGCAGCCTTGAAAATACTGCCCCTTGCGGAACACGAAGACCTCAGTGACGCGGCCGGCCTGGTTGATTCGCCGGCCGCGTGTCTCAATTGTTCATGTCATGAGCATCGTAACCTTGTAGGTACCGTTATAACCCCCGGCATCCTTGTTCAGCGCAAGCATCAGATCGTTGCCGCCGCGGCTGAAGATGCCATCGCTCGAGTTGGTTGTATCGCGCCGGCCTTTTTGCGCGTAGGGCGGCTGGGCATGAACCTGATCGGTAATCGCTTCATCGAAGTAAAGCTGGGAAGTAAGTTCGTGGCCCACTGCGGAGCTTGGGTTAGTGCGAATCTTGTAATGCAAGTGCACGGTCCGTCCCTGATACCAACCAGGATAGATGGTCTGAAACTCGACGGTACCCTGCCCGTCTGTCACCTGATACCCACGCAAGAATTTCCTCCCACGCGTGTCGCCGGCGCTGCCGGCATTCTCGCGAACATCAGAATAAGAACCGAGCGCGTCGCAATGCCAGACGTCTACAGTGGCTCCGCGCAAAGGAGTACAGGAATTGTTTGCGACCTGAAACACGTGAAGCGCCAAACGGAGCGGTATACCGGGGCTGACTGAACCATTTTCCGGGTCAACTCGCAAGTCGGAACGATTGAGTTTTTCGTCCACGAAGAAAGGACCTTTCGGTTTGCTGGGGACTCACGATACAGCCTGCAATGGTTTGCTGAGTGTAAGGCCCTGAAAATCCATCCCGCCCGCCCGCACATCCGACCAGCTTTGCCGTGGCGACGGCTCCCATCAAAGCAAGCATGTCTCTTCGATTAAGAAGAGGCCTAACTCTTTTCATGATGGCGGAAAGATTAGAGACTTGTCTTCACGATACGTTGTCAAAAGATACCGCAAGTCTCACGAAATACTCGTTGCCCCGGCAAAGGAAGGCATCGTGTCGCAATCACGTATCGATGAAGCGGTGTTTGCGGATCCTCCCGGTCAAAATCGCGATGGTTTCATCGAACAAATCACGCTCGCATCTTGCCGATTAAAAACTGCAAAAACCCCACCATATCTTCGCGCTTCGCACTCCCCCTGGGCTATCGCGCGCTGTTGACGCCTCGGATCAGCGTGACATCAACGCAGCAAAACGCTCAAGTGGAATATTTCCTCCCGTCAAGATGCCCACTACCTTCTTATCGCGCAGCCCGTCGCGAAGTTTGATCGCGGCGGCAAGGGAGGCGGCGCCGGCGCCTTCGGCGACTTGCCTGGCATGGCGCGCGAGCAGGCGAATTGCTTCGTTGATCTCTTCGTCAGTTACCAAAAGAAAATCGGCGAGCAGCTCCCACAGAATCTTGTTAGTCAGTTCAAAAGGAACGCGGGTCGCCAAACCTTCATGCTCGGTCTTCATGGTCGGGTATGGATCCAATGTGCGATTGCGCCAGGCGTGCCACATTGCCGGCGCGGCTTCAGACTGAGCCGCAATTACGCGAACCCGAGGATTAACCTTGTTCGCGACGATGCAGTTACCCGAGGCGCAACTGCCGCCACCCGCGGGCACGATGATCACATCAACGTCGGGCAGGTCTTCGAAAATCTCGAGAGCAATCGTGCCGACGCCTGCAATCAGCTTCGGCTCATTCGCCGAGTGGACGTAACGGTAATCTTCTTCGTGGGCGACGCGCTCACATTCCAGTCGCGCCTCATCAAAATCGCGGCCATGCAAACGAACTTCGGCGCCAAGGTCGCGCATCGCCTGCATTTTTGATTCGTTTACATTCTCGGCTGGAGCATAAATTATCACGTGCGTGCCGAAGAGCCGGCCAGCGTAGGCGATCGACTGGCCATGATTGCCAGTGGAGGCGGTGATGAGAGTGGTTTGCTCGGTAGAGCTGTTGACCGGCACGGTAGCGTTGTTCGCGTCATCAACCCACCCGCTACCGCGGGTGGTACTGACCTCATTGCCAACCAGGTTGACCCCGCCGCGAACTTTGAAGGCGCCGACGGGTTGCAGGTTTTCTAACTTCGCGTAGTAGTCGCAGCGCAGTTCTTCAGAAATTTTGGCGACACGAACGAGCGGTGTCTTTGGCAAGTACGCCGCGATGAATTCGCGGGCTGCGACGATGTCTTCGTAAGTTGGCGGAACCATGGCCCGCAAATTAACAGTTTGCGGCGCGAGAGACAAATTGGTGAATCTCAGGAAATGATGCAGTTGAAATATGGCGTGTGGAACGGGCGATGAAAAACAGCCTACCAAATTCATCCTTGGATTACGCGGGTTACCTTGCACCCATCGCCGGTCGACGAATACGGAACCGGGAGCCATAGCGACCGGCCCTCAAGCGACAACAGGGGCGTGTGAGTTGGTAACTTGTTTTGTGCATGAGCCTTAAACTCTTAGGTAGCGCCAACCCCGTCGCTATTGCTCCGGGTTCGGACTTGGTCGGTCATTGGATCTTGAGCTCTTTGCGTGATCTATTACGGGTACGCGGTGATGCTTGTCTTTGATTCCTGAGGGGTTCACAATCCCGGCATTTTCAAACGCAGGTTGGACCAAGTCATTAAGGACCCGATACCAATGAGAACAATCCCTTTCACACTTCTGTTGCTTGCGCTTACCGTTACCGGACTGGTGGCCCAAAAGCAAGCTACGCCGCTGCGGAAGGCTCGCCAGGTACTCTTCGATTTTAGAGTCGAGCGGAGGAGCGCCCCTCTCAAAATTCCATTAGCAACTCAGCGGAACTTGCTGTCGAAGGTCTTTCGGAAATACCTAACTGACGAAAGTAAGTGCAATCCTCAGTTTGTGACTTTACCCAAGAGTTTGCCGCGATAGGAAGCAAACGATTGCCGCGAGAGCTGCAAAAAGCCCCTTTTTTGATATCTCAGAATTGTCCGCAAAGTAAAAATGGAAGCATCCGTTTGCCGGAAGTGCTAATTTGAAGCAACGGCTTGCCGAAAGTACAAGTTGGGTCTTCAGAGTTTTGCTCGGAACGCAAAACGGAGCCCAACCTCGAGATCGGCCCACGCGCCAGATAGCGTGCGGTTGAGCGCGCGCAGCCACTCGAGTGACGTTAGAGAGGTTTTCCTCATTTCATTTAGAACACGTTTAAAACACCGAGGTTGAGTCTCGCCGAAGGGACAGAGGTCTATGTAGTGATCAAAGCCAGCGATGTCATGATCGCCACTGACTGATGAGGCTTAGGCCCGGTATGAAAATCGTCTAGAATTATGCCTACAAGTGCCAGCGGTAGATTGCTGGCTAACGACATATGCTTCATTCCGAACCGAGGAATTAAATGTGAGAGTGCTGGTCATAGAAGACGATGATAGGATCGCTTCGTTCATCGTCAACGGTCTCAAGCAGGCGGGATTCGCAACCGACACGGCCGCTAATGGCGAAGATGGGCTTCGTCGGGCCTCAACCGAGCACTACGACGCGGCCGTCGTCGATCTGATGTTACCTAAACTCGACGGCCTTAGTCTCATCGAAGAGTTGCGACGGCAGGAGATCAACACACCAGTAATCATCCTCCGAGTCAATGCCGACAGCCGCGTTTCCTTGGGCGTCCACTACTTGAGCGACGTACTCGCCGGAACGGCTGCGGGCGTCGCGTGGCTCGCGATATGCCTCACCGGCGTGGACACGACGAGGCACCGCCGTTTCCAAATCAAATCAGCACAATCAGGACAAAAGACATGACGTTGCACTCCATATCACTACGCTGCGCTTGGTGTCGCGTGGCTCTTCTCGTTGTCATCATCGTCATCAACGCGCCGAGCGTGTTAGCGCAAGATGGACCGGTGCCAGGAGCCACACCGCCCGCGCCGCCCAGTGCACCGCCACCTCAAGGCTCGCCGACACCGCAGTCGTCGCCCACGCCCTCGCTCGAACGGCGATTCTTCAAAAACATTCTGCATGACCAGCAGGCAATCTGGACCTCGGCATTTCGGGTGCGCGGGCGTGACGCGCGGTGGCTCGCGCCCCTTGGAATTGCGACAAGCGCACTACTCGTGACAGATAACAGTACCGCTGGTGCGCTTGGTGACGATGATAAGAATCGGCTTGCCGTGAGCCGAGGCATCAGCGAAGCCGGTGCGCTTTATACAACGGGAGGAATCGCCGCAACTTTGTACCTGGTTGGCCGAAAGACTGGAGATCTGCGTCTCCGCGAAACAGGAGTCTTGGGAGCGGAAGCAATTATCAACGGCCAGATCGTTTCAACAGCTTTGAAGTCGATTACGCAGCGACCGAGGCCTCGTGAGAGTAATAATCGCGTCAAGTTCTTCGACAAGGGGAAATCATTTCCGTCAGGACACGCAGTCTCCGCTTGGTCGCTAGCTACAGTGATTGCCCACGAATACAAGAATCGTCCCCTAATCAAGTTTGGAGCTTATAGTGTGGCGGTCGCTGTGAGCCTGTCGCGCTTCACCGGACGGAACCACTTTCTGAGTGACGTGTTAGTCGGGAGCGCCATCGGTTACGGCATTGGAGAGTACGTCTATCGTACGCATCACGATCCGGCTCTTGAATCAACAAGCCAAGTGATTCCGCGTCCACCTTCAAAGCTGTTACCATTGATCATCCCGCGTTATGAGCGAGCTGCGCGCAACTATGGCGTCGCTCTTGTATGGAGCTTTTGAGCTTCTTCGGACAAGGTGCGCGTGGGCGCACTCTCTTACCAAAAGGC
>WNGB01045432.1_pt1 | contig 10059 bp, 9 predicted proteins | sample 5400681 | NCBI WGS metagenome assembly WNGB01 (sample SAMN13153367, study PRJNA577476) | soil metagenome | isolation source: 115 cm soil or saprolite under grassland replicate 2 | place: USA:California | collected 2016-06-15
GGCGTCGGCACCCTGGCCGGGCGTTCCCTCTCGGAACGCTCCAGCGTATCGGCCGCCCTGTCCACCATCCGGTTCCCGAAGGCCGCGCACCCGGTGCCGCCGCTGCCCGGCGGGGTGGATCTCGGCCTCAAGGGGCTGAGCTCGTTCATCACCCCGAATTCATCGTTCTACCGGGTGGACACCGCGCTGCTGCTGCCCCAGGTCGCGCCGCAGTCCTGGTCGCTGCGCATCCACGGGATGGTGGAACGAGAGATCACCATCGACTTTCATGAGCTGCTGAAGCGCCCGCTGACCGAGGACTACATCACCTTGTGCTGTGTCTCCAACCCGGTAGCCGGCCCGTACATCGGGAACGCCAAGTGGCTGGGCGCCAGCCTGGCCAGCCTGCTGAGGGAGGCGCGGCCCCGGGCCGGCGCGGAGCAGCTGCTGTGTACCTCCGTCGACGGCTTCACGTCCGGCACGCCGCTGGCCACGGTGATGGACGGCCGGGATGCGCTGCTCGCGGTGGCCATGAACGGGGCGCCGCTGCCGGTGGCGCACGGTTTCCCGGCGCGGATGGTGGTGCCCGGCCTGTACGGGTACGTGTCCGCCACCAAGTGGGTCACCGACATCAAGGTGACCACGTTCCGCGGGGAGTACGCCTACTGGGCGCAGCGCGGCTGGTCGCAGCGGGCCCCGATCAAGACCGAGTCCCGGATCGACGTGCCGGGCGGGCCGGTGTCCGCGGGCCGGACGCCGGTGGCCGGGGTGGCCTGGGCGCAGCACAAGGGGGTCGACGCGGTGCACGTCCGGGTGGACCGCGGCCCGTGGCAGCAGGCCCGGCTGGCCGCCGTCCCCGGGATCGACACCTGGCGGCAGTGGGTCTGGGACTGGGACGCGACGCACGGCACCCACGTGATCGAGGCCCGCGCCACCGACGCGACGGGCTACACGCAGACGGCCGTGCAGCAACCACCCGAACCCAACGGGGCGAGCGGGTACCCGAGCGTCACCGTGACCGTCAGCTGACGCTTCTTTTTCCGCAACGAAAACCGCCCGCGGCACTCCCCCGGGCCCGGCTAGAGCAGCTGGTCGCGGATCTGGCCGGACAGGTAGGCGCTGAGCCAGCGGGCCAGCTCGTCGAACACGCGCTTGCGGGCCGCCCCGCCGGGCAGCGCCTGGCCGGGCTGGGCCCCGTCGAGCCGCAGCCAGGTCACGTGCGCGCCGAGCCGGATCGTGGCCTTGCCCCGCGTGGCGGCCAACGCGAGCAGCCCGCTGGCGGCACCCGGCGCGTCCCAGTCTTCGGGCGGGCACAGGACCAGGACCGGGCAGCTGATGTCCAGGCCGCGCCGGACGCGGCGGCGGGCCACCGTGAGCAGCGGCGGGGTGCGGCGGCTCGGCACGGTGACCCGGCGGCCGACCGTCCGGGCCAGCCACGAGCCACCCCGCAGCGACGGGCTGGCCAGGACCAGCGCATCCGCGGCCTGGCTGCTGCGCCGGGCGTGGCACCAGAGTGCCGCGATGATCGCCCCGCTGGCGTGTGCGCAGAGCACCACGGTCTCGATGCCGTCCGCCTCCCGGACGTGCCGCACGGCCGTGTCCAGGCAGGCGAGGTACTCCCCGAGTTCCTCGGCGTGGCTTTCCGCGGCGGGGCGGTGCGGATCCCCCAGCCGGCGCAGGTCGGCGACGTAGAAGTGGAACCCGCGGTCGGTGTACCAGGCGGCCAGGTCCGCGGGCACGAAGGAGTCGGTCATGCAGTGCAGGTAGATTACCGCCCGCTTGGTGGGACGGGCGCTGCGCCGGCGGAGCACCGCCCCGTCCAGGCCGGTCCCTGACGGCTCTTCCGTCAGCAGCGGAAGCGTCACCGCCTCATACCCCCCGGCCGCCCCGTGTACATCCGTGATGAGACCCATAGCGCGTTCCCCCGTCCCCCGGCAGCCCGGCCCCCGGCCCCCGCCGGCACTGCCCGCATACGAAACGTCACCACGCAGTTTGGCATCGTGATCCCGGAAGCACCGCGCAAACACGCGGCCCGGCCACATCGCTGGCTGCGCGTTTGCCGTCACAGGGGAGAATTCGGCCCGGCGGCTTCCGCCGGCCCGCCCGTCGCCCGGCCGCCGGGCAAGCTCGTAGCCTCAGAGCATGGCCACTGGCGAGCAGGAGCAGATTGAGACCGAGCGCAAGTATGACGTGGATGCCGGGTTCGTCCTCCCGGACCTGGCCGGGTCCGGCGGTGCCGTGAGCATGGCGCCACCGGAGGTCCAGCAGTTGGCCGCGACCTACTACGACACCGACGACCTGCGGCTGATCGGGGCGCACATCACGCTGCGCCGCCGCACCGGCGGCGACGACGCGGGGTGGCACATCAAGCTGCCGGTCGGCGGGGACACCCGGCGTGAGGTGCACTTCCCGCTGGGGCCGCCGGGGCACTCGGTCCCCGGCGAGATCGCCGCCGAGGTCGCCCGCTGGTCGGGCGGCGCGCCGCTGCGGCCCGTCGCGCGGCTGCAGACCCGGCGCACCGTGCACCGCCTGCTCGGCCGGGCGGGTGAGGTGCTCGCCGAGGTGGCCGATGACAAGGTCACCGGGTCGCGGCCCGATCCGGCGGATCAGGGGACCTGGCGGCTGCAGGACTCCTGGCGGGAGGTCGAGGTGGAACTCAAGTCCGGGACCCCGGAACTCCTGGACGCGGCGGGGGCCCGGCTGGACGCGGCGGGGGCCGCGCCGTCCCGGTCCGCCTCGAAACTGGCCCGGGTCCTGGGCACGGGCTAGCCGGCGCACGGGTCAGCCGCGGTACGGGCGGCCGCGGCACGGGCAGCCCACCGGGCGCGCCACATCAGGACCTGCCGGCGGCCGGGGTCAGAGAATCAGGTCCCCGACCGGGCGGCGGGCCGTGGCCGCGGCGGTGTGGGCCCGGCCGAATTCGAGCAGCATCTGCGGTGCGCCCGGCAGGAAGAGCCGGGACCGGACGAGGGTCCGCAGCGGTGGCGACTCCATGGGCTGGCTGTTCAGGGCGGCGAACACCCACGTGGTCGCGGCGTGCACGAGAACCCGGTTGAGCGCCTGCCCGGCCCGCAGCCAGTCGGTCGGCGTGTCTGCGGCGGTGACCAGGATGGCGGTCGCCGACGGCGGCACCGCGCCGGCCTCGAGCTGGCCCTCACCGCGGCCCTGGTCGAAGTCCCGCTTCGTCAGCGCGCCGTCCCAGCCCGCCGAAGGGTCCGTCTCACCATCGGGCAGGGCGGTGTAGGCGCTCGCCGGGACGCCGTCCCTGGTCTGGCTGCCCCGCTCCCGGGTCCAGCTGCGCAGTTCGTCGCGGACCACCGGGTTGCGCTGCTGCCAGCGCGCCGCGGCCTCGACCAGGTCCCGCAGCCGGCTCCGGCCCCGGTCGTCCACCAGGACGAGGGTCGCTCCCTCGGCGATCGCGTCATGCTGCAACCGCGGAAGCAGCCCGGGCGGGATCGGATCGGGGCTGAACGGGCCACGGTGCGTATGCCGGTGCGGCACCGCCGCCAGCATGTGCCACTCCTCGGCGCTGAGCGGGGCCTGCCGGCCCAGGCGGACCCGGGCGAGCAGGCTCGGGTGGCCGGGATCCGGAAGCAGTTCCACGGCGGCCCGGTAGCCCAGGTGCCGGATGCCCAGCCGCAGCCCGAACAGGGCCGCGCCGCAGCTGATCAGCATCTCCCGGCCATCCGGGTCGATGGCCCGGAGCCGCCGGTCCGGGTCGGCGTACAGGTCGAGCCCGTTCCCGCGCACCCGGAAACGCCAGGGCTGCGTGTTGTGCAACGAGGGCGCCCGGCCTGCCGTGGCCAGCACGAACGCCACCTGATCGGAGGTGAGGACCCCGCCCGCGGCGGGAGACTTACTGATACTGAGCGGGATATCCGGCATATCTCCCCCTCTGCCTGCTTAGTGACAGCCTGCGGTGGCTCTATCACGCGCAGGAGAGCCGTCCGTCACCACTGCGGAGGACCAAAGCCCCCGCGGCCGGCGGCCAGCGCGGGGTAGCCGGCATTCAGAGCCGCCGCAGATGGAGGGGAAAGCTCAGCCATAGATCGTTGCGGAAAAGTCAGGGGTGCTAGCTTCCGAGAAGGAGTCATGATGAACAGCAGCGACCCCCGCACCGTATCGGCCGTGGCGCAGCGTGACCGGGCCCGCGGCCGGCTCCGGGCCGCGACCGCCGGCGCCGGCGTGCTCGGCCTGGCCGTCGCGGGCGGGCTCGCCTTTACCCTGCCCAGCTCCGCGCACAGCACGGCCAGCGGGTCAGGCACCACCAAGTCGGCCACGTCCACCTCGGGATCGTCGTCCTCGAGCACGGCCTCGGGGAGCTCAGGCAGCAGCTCGTCCTCGGGGACGAGCAGCTCGTCGTCGGGGATCCAGTCATCCTCCTCGGCGCCGTCGTCCAGCTCAGGCTCGGCCAGCGCCACCTCAGGCGGGCCTGCGGCCGCGGACTGGCTGGCGCTGGGCACCCAGGTCTGGCTGCTGGTCACCGACCCCGGCCAGCTGGACGAGGGCCGCCAGCTGCTCGAAGCCGACCTGGACACGGTGGACCAGGCATGCAGCCGGTTCCGGGACGACTCCGAGCTCATGCGGCTCGGCGCGGTCACCGAGGTGAGCCCGCTGCTCGGGGAGGCGATCGCCGTCGCGCTGCGCGCGGCGCGGCTGACCGACGGGGACGTGGACCCGACCGTGGCCGACGCGATGTCGGCCCTCGGCTACGACCGCGACTTCGCGCTGCTGCCGGACTCGGGCCCCCCGGTCCGGCTGACCGTCCGCGCGGTGCCCGGCTGGCGCCAGGTCGGATTCGACGAGCGGTCGAGACTGCTGACCCTGCCCCGGGGCGTGCACCTGGATCTCGGGGCCACGGCCAAGGCGTGGGCCGCGGACCGCTCGGCGGCGCGGCTGGCGGGGACGCTGGGCTGCGGGGTGCTCGTCGGGCTGGGCGGTGACATCGCGGTAGCCGGGCCGCCGCCGGGCGGTGGCTGGCGGATCCGGGTGCAGGATGTCACCGGACGCCCGGAGGATCCGCCGGAGGGACCGGCCGCCGTGGTGGCCATCGCCGAGGGCGGGCTGGCCACGTCCAGCACCACGGCGCGGCGCTGGCGGCGCGGCGGTGACGTGCTCCATCACATCCTGGACCCGCGCACCGGGCTGCCCGCCCCGGTGCACTGGCGCACCGTGTCCGTGGCCGCGGCGACCTGCGTGGACGCGAACACGGCCAGCACCGCCGCGATCATCCGCGGCCCTTCATGAGCCACCGCCGGTCAGACGTGCGCGCCGCCGTGTTCGCGCGGCAGCGGAGCCAGGGCCACCTGCGGGCGGTCACGGTCACGGTAGGCATCGCGGGCGTCGTCACGGCGGGCGCGGTGGCCGCCATCCTGCCCGGCTCGACCCACGCGTCGGCGAGTTCTCAGGCCGCGGCCAAGCCGGCGCCGGCCACCACCGGATCCCCGGCCAGCACCGCCGCGAGCAGAGCACCGGCCGCCAGCGTGGCCGGGACCGCCGCCAAGGCGGCCAAGCATCGCCACCACCGCGCGCGGAAGGCCAGGGCGGCCGCCCCGGCTACCACCGCGCCCGCCGCGCCGGTACCCACGCCTGCCGCGACCGTCGCGCCGCCGCAGACCACGTCCGGTGGCTCCTGACCGGCCCTGCTCCGGTCCCCCCGGCCGCGGGTCCCGGGCCTGGCCTGGCCCGGGCCGGCATCCGGCCTGCTGCCGCTCAGCCGGCCGGGTCCGGCCCGGCCTGTCCCCCGGCGCCGCGTGCCGGTCGCCGTCGGCCCGCCCGCGAGTCGTAGCGCCACATCCCCGGCAGCAGCCAGCAGGTCACCACGGCGGTCACCACGCTGAGCAGGCCGCCCGTCCAGGCGGCGAACTGCGGCCCGCAGGCTGTCCGGGCATGGCGCCTCCACGGCAGGGCCGCGTGTCCCGCGCCCCCGCCCGCTCGTTGTGCTTGCTCCGACGGGTGGCCCGGCGGGGAGACCGGGCCGCGGCGGACGCCCGCCGAGTCGTATGTATACCGAATGGGCTGCTTCCGCCCTCCAGCCGGGGGAGGATTCGGGCAGGCCAGGACGCTCAGAGGAAATTGAGAGGCATGCCAGAGGGCCGCCTGCGCCCGGTCGGTGATGCTTCATGCCAGAGCCTGAACACCCTGGCCGGGAGGGCATCCGCGCGCTCACGGCCACCGCCGGAAAGGCACCGATGAACGGAATCACCCAGAGCACCGCGCTCTGGTATGCGAGCAGGGCCACCGGAGTGGTGAGCCTGCTGCTGCTGACCGCGATCGTCATGCTGGGCGTGCTGGTCAACCGCCAGGGACGGCTGCCTGGCCTGCCCCGGTTCGTGGTCACCGGGCTGCACCGCAACCTGTCGCTGCTCGGCGTGGCGTTCGTGGCCATCCACGTCATCACGGCTGTCGCCGATCCTTACGTCACCATCCGGATCGTCGCGATCGTGCTCCCGTTCGCGTCGGCGTACAAGCCCCTGTGGCTCGGCCTCGGCGCGATCTCGCTCGACCTGGTGCTGGCACTGATCCTGACCAGCCTGGCCCGGGCGCGGCTGAGCCGCCGCCTCTGGCGGTCCCTGCACTGGCTCAGCTACCTGGCCTGGGTCTCCGCCCTCGTGCACAGCCTGGGCTCCAGCAACGACCTGCACAGCGGGATCCTGCTCTACCTGGCGATCGCCTGCGCCCTGGCGGTCATCGGCGCGGTGGCCTGGCGGTTCACCCACGCCGGGCGGGAGATACCGCGCGAGGAGCGCGCAGCCGCCACCCTGGCGATGATGGCGCCCCACAGCGCCCCCCAGCCTCCTGGTTCCCCCCGCGACGGGGCACGCCGGCGTGCCCCGGAGAACGTCCGCTGACCGACTCACGAAAGCCGATACGCGATGACCTATGGCACCACCGTGCCGTACCCCGCCCCGTTCCCCGGGCCGCAGGACAGCAACCCGGCCCGCACGGGACCGGGCCGCGCCGGATCCGAGACGCCCGGCGGCGACCTGCCCCGGCTTCTGCCGGTGCACGGGGCGGTGCCCGTGGACCTGCGCACCCACCTGTCGCGCTACGCGGCCCTGCCCTACTTCGGGCACCCGGGGAAGCTCATCCCGGTGCTGAAGGCGGCCGGGCTCACCGGCCGGGGCGGCGCGGCCTTCCCGGTGCACCGCAAGCTCCAGGCCGTGGCCGAGGCGCGGACCCATCCGGTCGTCATCGGCAACGGCGCGGAGGGCGAGCCCGCGAGCGACAAGGACAAGTCGCTGCTGTGGATCTCGCCGCACCTGGTCCTGGACGGGCTCCAGCTGGCCGCCGAGGCGGTGGGCTCGCAGGCCGTCGCCCTGTACGTGCACCGTAACGCCCGGCTCCAGGAGCGGCTGCGGGCCGCGGTCGCGGAACGCGCCGCGGCCCGGATCGACCTGGCCCCCGTGGAGATCATCGATGCGCCGCCGCGCTTCCTGGCCGGTGAGGAGTCCGCGCTGGCCAGCCGGATCAGCGGCGAGCCCGCCATGCCCCGGTTCAAGCCGCCGCGGGTGTTCGAGCGGGGCGTGGTGGGCCGGCCGACGCTGGTGCACAACGTCGAGACCCTGGCCCACATCGCGCTGATCGCCCGGTACGGCCCGGCCTGGTTCCGGTCGGCCGGCACGCCGGACGAGCCGGGCAGCATGCTGTGCACGCTGCACCAGGCGGACGGCCGCCGGGACGTGGTGGAAACCGCGCTCGGCACGCCCCTGCGCGAGTTGCTCCGCCTCGGCGGCACCCAGGCCGTGCTCAGCGGCGGCTACCACGGAGCCTGGCTGCCGTCCGCGGACGCGGCCCGCATGACGCTCAGCAACGGGGACCTGAAGGCCGCCGGGGCCTTCGTGGGTGCCGGGGTCCTGGGGGCCCTGCCGGCCGGCCGCTGCGGGATCGCGGAGACCGCGCGGGTCGCCCGCTACCTGGCGCTGGAATCAGCCGGGCAGTGCGGCCCCTGCTTCAACGGGCTGCCCCGCATCGCCGCCGCCCTCGACGAGGTGGCCAGTCCCCGGCCGGACCCGCGCGCGGTCACGGACATGATCCGCTGGGCAGGCCTGGTCGAGGGCCGGGGCGCCTGCCACCACCCGGACGGCACGACCCGGTTCGTCCGCAGCGCCCTGCATGTGTTCCGGGAGGAGATCGGGAATCACTCGGCCGGGCGGTGCGTGGACCCGGCCCGGGAACCGTTCCTGCCGCTCCCCGCGGACACCGCGCTCGACGCGGCGGACTGGAGCTGAGCTGAGATGAGAAAAGAACTGCGGGTCGACCCCACCGTCTGCTCCGGCCACGGCCTGTGCGCGGAACTCCTGCCTGAGCTCATCACGCTGGACGAGTGGGGTTATCCCATCGTGGCCCGCGAGCCGGTGCCGCGCGCGCTGGACAAGCATGTCCGGCGGGCCGTGACCGACTGCCCCGTGCTGGCCCTCAAGCTGCTGCCCGCGTCCTGAGAGGCAACTCAGAGGAAACGTAGAATTACCTCCGAGCCACGGCACGCACACTGGGACAATGATGAGTGACGCGCAGGCAGCGCAGCCCGCCACCCCGGGCCAGCCGGCCAGCAGCGGCCAGGCGGCCCCGATCAGGCGGCTGGACGGCAGCCCGATCCGGGTGCTGGTCGTCGACGACGAGCCGAGCCTGGCCGAGTTGCTGGCCAGCGTGCTGCGTTATGAGGGCTGGGAGATCATGACCGCCGGGGACGGCGCGTCGGCGGTCCGGGCGGCCCGGGAGTTCCGGCCCGATGCGGTGGTGCTGGACATCATGCTGCCGGACTTCGACGGGCTGGAGGTGCTGCGCCGGGTGCGGCAGGAGTCCCCGCACGTGTGCGTGCTGTTCCTGACGGCCAAGGACGCGGTCGATGACCGGGTGGCGGGCATCACCGCCGGCGGTGACGACTACGTGACCAAGCCGTTCAGCCTGGAAGAGGTGCTGGCCCGGCTGCGCGGGCTGCTCCGCCGGGCGGGCCTGGCCCGCGCCCGCGGCGAGACCCAGCTGGTGGTCGCGGACCTGACCATGGATGAGGACGCGCGGGAAGTCCGCCGCGGTGATGAGCTGATCGATCTGACGGCGACCGAATTCGAGCTGCTGCGGTTCCTGATGCGCAACCCGCGGCGGGTGCTGTCCAAGGCCCAGATCCTGGACCGGGTCTGGAACTACGACTTCGGCGGCCAGGCCCACGTCGTCGAGCTGTACATCAGCTATCTGCGAAAGAAGATCGACGCGAACCGCGAGCCCCTGATCCACACCGTCCGCGGGGTCGGATACGTGCTCAAGCCCGCAAGCTGAGGATCCCCTGATGAGTGAGGCCGGCAGCGGGGCCGGCCAGCGGCCGGGCGCCTTCCGGCGCTGGCTGAGCCGCCGGACCCTGCGCGGGCGCCTGATCGCCGGGCTGCTCGCCCTGCTCGCCGTGGCCTGCGCCGCCATCGGGCTCGTCACCTACGTCGGGCTGCGGCAGGGGCTGATGAGCCAGCTCGACCAGCAGCTCACCGCGGCCAGCACCCGGTACGGAGGCTGCCTCGAGGCCGGCCCGCCGGACACCGATCACGGCGAGGGCGGGTCCGGGCAGACCCAGAGCACGCAGCTGGCCAACGACAGCGACCACGACATCGACAACATCCCCGGCGGCCCGCAGATGTGCGGGAAGGAGCAGGGCGGCCAGACGTTCAGCGCCTCGCTCGACGGGGGCAAGGTGATCTACCCGACCGTGGCCAACGGGCGCTGCCATCTGACCCACGCTGACCTGGCCGCCCTCAGGACGCTCAAGGGGGCCACCCAGGCCCAGACCGTCTCGTTCTCCTCCCTCGGGCCCTACCAGCTGATGGCCTCCCCGGGCAAGGACGGGACCACGGTGATCACCGGCCTGCCGCTGGGCCCGGACCAGAACATCCTGCGTGACGTGGAGCTCACCGAGGCCGTCGTCTTCGGTGCCACCCTGATCCTGACCGGCCTGCTCGGCACGGGGTTCGTGCGGCTGTCGCTGCGGCCGCTGCGCCGGGTCGCGGCCACCGCCACCCGGGTCACCCAGCTGCCGCTGGCCAGCGGCGAGGTCACGCTGCCCGACCGGGTCCCGGACGCCAACCCCCGCAACGA
>WNGB01015550.1_pt1 | contig 10057 bp, 10 predicted proteins | sample 5400681 | NCBI WGS metagenome assembly WNGB01 (sample SAMN13153367, study PRJNA577476) | soil metagenome | isolation source: 115 cm soil or saprolite under grassland replicate 2 | place: USA:California | collected 2016-06-15
GCCGGTGGCGCGCCGAGCGCGCGCCCACGTAAGATCCAGCCGAAATGCCGACTGGCCTTCGCCGCGTTCTGGGGTTTCGCGACCTCGTTCTCTTTTACCTCGTCACCGGCTTCAGCCTTCGCTGGATCGCCACCGCCGCGGCAGCCGGGCCGAGTGCGCTCGTTATCTGGGTCATCGCGGCCCTCGGGCTCTTCGTGCCGCTCGTGTTCACCGTGCTCGAGTTGTCCTCCCGCTATCCGGAGGAAGGCGGCATTTACGTCTGGAGCAAACGCGCGTTCGGCCCCTTTGCGGCGTTCATCACCGGATGGAGCTACTGGGGCTCGAACCTGCCATATTTTCCGGGCCTGCTGTACTTCGCCGCGGCCAACGCGCTGTTCATCGGCGGATTGTCGTGGCAGTCGCTCTCGTCGAACAGCGCTTATTTCATCGCCGTGGCGATGACCGGCCTGACGATCGCGGTCGCGATGAACGTCGTCGGGTTGAACGTCGGGAAGTGGCTGAACAACATCGGGGCGATTGCCAGCTGGATCCCAGCGACGCTGCTGATCCTGATCGGCGCCGTCTCGTGGAGCCGCTTCGGATCGGCCACCCCGATGGATGCGCGCGCCCTAGTACCGAGCACCAGCCTGAAAGACGTGATCTTCTGGTCGACGATTGCCTTCGCCTTCGGCGGCGTCGAAAGCGGATCGACGATGGGCGAGGAAATCCACGACGCGCGAAAAACCGTTCCGCGGGCGATCCTCACCGCCGGTGTGGCGATGACCGTTCTGTACATCGTCGCGACGTTCAGTGTGCTGCTGGGCCTGCCGAAGGATCAGGTGTCGGGTCTTCAGGGCATAATGCAGGCGATTCAGGCCATGACTGCGAGGGTTGGCGTCGCCTGGCTGGCGCCGATTGCGGCGGCGTTTGTCACCCTGAATGCGCTCGGCGGTGTCGGCGGGTGGTTCGCGGCTACCGCGCGCCTGCCGTTTGTTGCCGGCATCGACCGCTTTCTGCCTCCCGCGTTTGGCCGGCTTCATCCGCGCTGGCGGACGCCGTACGTGGCGTTGCTCGTGCAGGCGGGTATCGCGGCGCTGTTCATTTTTCTCGGTCAGGCCGGCACGTCGGTCCACGGGGCGTACGATGCGCTGGTGAGCATGGGCATCATTGCCTACTTCATTCCGTTCCTGTTCATGTTCGCGGCGCTGATCGTGGTCCAGCGCGAACCGGCCGGCCCGGACGTCATGCGCGTGCCGGGCGGCAAGCCGGTTGCGATCGCGCTCGCCTCGCTGGGATTCGTCGTCACCGCCATCTCGATCGTGCTCGCGTGCGTGCCACCCGACGACGAGCCGAACAAGATGTTGGCAGTGGTCAAAGTCGTGGGATCGTCGGCGGCCCTGATCGGCATCGGCACCGTCGTGTACGGTCTCGGACGGCGGCGCGCGAATGCTGCGGCGATCGTATTGTTTGCATGTTTGATCCCCGCTGTCGCCGCCGCCGCGGCGGCGTCCCAGCCCGGCGCACCGAAGCCGCAGAGCAGCGATGGCGGCACGATGCGCGTCGACTATTACCACACGGGCAACGCGATGGAGGAGCGGTTCAGCGTGGATCGCGTCGTCGTGGAGCCGCTGCCGTGGCCGGGCAATCCGGCGCGACCCATCGATGACACGAACCGCGGCAAGTACCTCTTCGAGGTCCACGACGCGGCCAGCGGGCGCCTGATGTTCTCCCGCGGGTTCAGCTCGATTTACGGTGAATGGGAAACGACGGCGGAAGCCAGAGATGTCAACCGGACGTTCTCCGAATCGCTCCGGTTTCCTGCCCCGGCTGAAAAAGTCCGCATCGTTCTCAGGAAACGCGATGCGAGGAACGTGTTCCGCGATGTCTGGACGTTCGGTGTCGATCCAAAGGACAAGTTCGTCGCCCGTGGAACCGCCGCGCCGAACGCCGGCGCGCTCATCAAGCTGCACGACAGCGGCGATCCGTCGACAAAGCTCGACCTGTTGATTCTCGGCGATGGCTATACGGCTCGCGAACGAACGAAGTTCGAGCGCGACGCGCGGCGGCTGGTCAATGTCCTGTTCGCGACCTCGCCATTCAAGGCACGGCAGCGCGACATCAACGTGTGGGGGCTGTGTCCGCCTGCGGCGGAGTCCGGAATCTCTCGACCGTCCCAAGGGATTCACCGGCGCTCGCCGATTGGGACGACTTACGATGCGTTCGACTCGGAGCGGTACGTCCTCACGTTCGAGAACAAGGCATTTCGCGACATCGCCGCCAACGCGCCGTACGACGTGGTCGAAATCCTGACGAACACGGCGACGTACGGCGGGGGCGGCATCTTCGGGCTGTACAGCACCGTCGCGGCCGACAGCGTGTGGGCGTCGTACATCTTCGTTCACGAGTTCGGCCACCACATCGCGGGCCTTGCCGACGAGTACTACACGTCTGATGTCGCCTATCTGCCTGCCGCAGACCGCGTCGAGCCATGGGAGCCGAACGTGACGGCGCTCCTCGATCCCGCGGCGCTCAAATGGAAGGATCTCGTCACGCCGGGCACGCCGATACCGACCCCGTGGCCCAAGGAAGCATTCGAGCGCTACACGAAAGAGATTCAGCAGAGAAGACGCGCGATTCGCGCGGCGAATCGGCCCGAGTCGGAAATGGATGCGCTGTTTCGTGAAGAGGAAAAACACGACACGGCTCTGCTGAACGAAGGTCCGCACGCGAGGAAAGTGGGCGCGTTCGAGGGAGCGAACTACGAGGCGCGCGGGTCCTATCGCCCGCAGGCTGACTGCATCATGTTCACGCGCGACAACGTGCCGTTCTGCGTCGTCTGCCGCCGGGCCATCGAGGCGATTCTCGATCTCTACACACGCTGATCGCAGCGACCACGGGTGGTCGACGCCGAGAACCCGACCGACGAGCGCTGCCGGGGCCCGAATCGGGACGTTGACGGCCCCAACTGCGACGTTGGGGTGCGGTTCATCACTCGGTTTTGAGTCGAACCGCCTCGCCATGCCTCGACTTGACGGCGGCTCCGCGCATAAACCAGACTAGCGCCCCGAGACATTCAACGAACGAGGCGCATCATGCAGGACGACTTCGACAACGGAATGGGAATACCTGACGAGGAGCTGGGCGGGGGGACGGCCATGTCGGAAACCGACATGGCGGGAGCGCCGGGCGGCGGCGGGGAAGAGGAAGCCGAGAGCGGCGGCGGGGAGGGCGGCGGCCGGCGGTCCGGCGGAGCCCGCGCGCGCAAGTCGTCCGGCGAAGAAAAACCGTCGGCCGGCGGGCGCAAGTCGGCTGGGGCGCGGAAGGCGTCCGCCACGGTCGCCCGCACGGGCGGTCGGAAGGCGGCAAAAGCGGCGAAGAAAAAGCCCGCGCGGAAAGCCGCCAAGAAGGGCGCCAAGAAGGCCGCCAAGAAGCCCGCGAAGAAGGCCGGTAAGAAGGCCGCGAAGAAAAAGGGCCGGCGCCGCTAAGTCGCTGACGACCTGTTCGGTCCCTTCGTGAGCGGGCAGGTCGTCTCCCACCACGGGATCATCGACGGATACCCGAGTCATCCAAGTACGCCGCGGCGAGCGGGGCGCCGCGGCGTTGCGGAGAGCTTCTCGACGTCTAGGCTTCCTGACTCAAGAACAGCTGGTTGCCATCCACGCGTATGTGAACTACGAGCTGAACAGCCGAGCTCTGCGGCGAGCCTCGCTCGCCGACTTGCATTCGCCACCAAAGAAAGGAGAATCTTCGCGACAGTGCCGAGCATCGAGGCGCTCACACGGGGACGCGAGTCGTTTGCACGCTGGGCGTGGGGCGATTCGTACGCGTATCTTTCAGCGGCCGATCGTGAAACGCCGTTAGCAGCTGAAGACCTGGAACGGCTCGCGTACGCTGCCCATCTCACGGGGAAAGACGCCGACAGCGAAGATGTCCTGACCCGCGCGCATCAAGCGTTCCTCAGCCGCGGTGATCCCGAGGGTGCTGCCCGATGCGCGTTCTGGCTGGCGTTTGGCTTACTGAACAGTGGCGACTTCGCGCGCGGCGGCGGGTGGCTCGCACGAGCGCAGCGAGCCCTCGGCCAAAACGCCGAATGCGTCGTTCACGGCTACCTCCTCATGCCGGCCGGAGTACGCCGCATCATGGAAGGTGATGCGAACGGGGCGTACGCGCTGTTTTGCCAGGCCGCCGAGATCGGAAGACGTTTCGGAGACGCGGATCTGATCACGATGGCACTGCACGGCAGCGGCCGGGCATTGATCCGGCTGGAACGAGTCGCCGACGGCGTGGCGCTGCTGGACGAAGCGATGGCGGCGGTCACCGCCGGCGAAGTGTCCCCGATCGCGGCCGGCGACATCTATTGCAGCGTGATCGAGGCCTGCCATGAAATCTTCGACCTCCGGCGCGCGCACGAGTGGACGATGGCGCTCGATCGCTGGTGTGCGCTGCAAACGGATCTCGTGCGCTTCCGGGGCCAGTGCCTGGTGCGTCGCGCCGAGATCCTGCAGCTGCACGGCGCCTGGTCCGACGCGATCGACGAAGCACAACGCGCCTGCGAACGTCTCGCCGAGCCTCCACAGCGCGCAAGAGGCGCGGCGCTGTACCAATGGGCAGAGCTCCTTCGCCTTCGCGGCGAGTTTGCGAAGGCCGACGACATGTATCGCCAGGCGGTCCAGTCCGGACGAAGCCCGCAACCCGGATTGTCGCTACTGCGGCTCGCGCAAGGGCAGGTTGATGTGGCCGCAACCGCGATCCGCAACGTGCTGGACGAAACGACGGACCGGCGCGTTCGATCCCGCATGTTGGCCGCGTACGTCGAGATCATGCTGGCCACAAACGATCTGGCCGGCGCACGCGCCGGTGTCGACGAGCTGAGCGCCATCGCGGCTGCGCTCGGTGCGCCGTTTCTTCGCGCGGTCTCGATGCACGCGCATGGCGCCACGCTCCTCGCTGAGGGCGATGCACGCGCGGCGCTCGCTGCGCTGCGCGAGGCGACGGCAGCATGGGATGTCGTCGAAGCGCCCTACGAGGCCGCCCGGACCCGCGTCCTGATCGCGCGCGCCTGCCAGCAGCTTGGCGATTGTGACAGCGCCGACATCGAGTCCGACGCAGCGCGCCACGTATTCAGGCAACTCGGCGCGACGCCAGACCTCGCGCGCATGGACACGCCCGCGCTCGCGAAAAGTCCCGCGTCAGCCAGCGGGTTGAGCGCGCGCGAACTGGAGGTGCTCCGGTCGTTGGTGACCGGCAAGACCAATCGCGCCATCGCCGACGAGCTCTGCATCAGCGAAAAGACCGTCGCCCGCCACGTCAGCAACATCTTCAACAAGCTCGGCCTTTCAAGCCGGGCGGGCGCCACCGCGTACGCCTACGAGCACCATCTCGTTTGACCGCTACATAGAACTACCCATTTCACGCTCCCCTTCAATTTGGGTCTTTCTCCCGATGCGGCGGACGCTCCTCGCCGCTTAGTCTCGTTGCCGCGACGTTGAAAGCCATCGCCCGCGACATTCGAGCCGCCGCGAGCGCCAGGCGAATGAAAAAAGGAGGCGTTATGAACACGGTGCACGTTGAATCCGCGCGAGAGGCCTGGGACAACATCGCCGCGGGCTACGACCGGTACGTGGCGCCTACCGAAGTCTGGTTGGCCAATGAAGCACTGAAACGCGCCGGACTCCAGCCCGGCGAGCGGTTCCTCGACGTCGCCGCCGGTCCCGGAGGCCTGAGTCTCGCGGCGGCCCGGTTCGGCGCGAAGGTTCTGGCGACCGATTGGTCTCCTGCCATGATCGAGCGGTTCGAAGCGCGGGCACGCGAGGAGGGGCTCGCCGACGTGGCAGGGCGGGTGATGGACTGTCACTCGCTGGAGCTCGATGACAATACGTTCGACCTCACGGGATCGCAGTTCGGCGTCATGCTGGTGCCGGATCAGGCGCTCGCGCTCCGCGAGATGGCGCGGGTGACTAGACCGGGTGGGCGTGTCCTCCTGATCGCCTACGGCGCGCCCGACGATATCGAGTTTCTGCACTTTTTCATCGGCGCGCTGCACGCGATTGACCCGGGATTCACAGGCCTCCCCGTCACGTCGCCGCCTTTGGAGTTTCAAGTGTCAGATCCCGAGGTGCTGCGCGCTCGGTTGGCAGACGCAGGGCTGAAACAGGTGACTGTTGGCACCGTGACGGAGAAGCTCGAATTCCGGTCCGGGGAGGAGCTCTGGAACTGGGTGCTGTTCAGCAACCCGATCGCGGGTCTCCTGACGTTCCATCTGACTTCGGAGCAGAAGATCGATGTCCGTCGGGTCCTCGACGGCATGCTGCGCGAGCGGTCTTCGGAAGGCGGACCGGCGGTGCTGACAAACCCGGTGCACATCGGTATCGGAAGGAAATGACGCGCGAACTTTCAGAGAGGTGCCCCATGAGTGACATCCAAAAGCCACATCGTGTTCAGACGGTCGTCATCGGCGGCGGCCAGGCGGGACTGTCGGTGGGCTATCACCTGGCGCGGCGCGGTCTCGAGTTCGTCATTCTCGAATCGCATCCGCGAGTCGGCGATAGCTGGCGGCGGCGGTGGGACTCGCTTCGCCTGTTTACTCCTGCACGCTTCGACGGCCTTGCCGGCATGCCGTTTCCCGCTCCTCCCGACACGTTTCCAACCAAAGACGACATGGCCAACTATTTGCAGGCGTATGCGGCTCATTTCAACCTGCCGGTGCAAACGGGCGTGACCGTCGATCGGCTGTCGAGACGAGACGGCGTCTACGCGATCTCCGCTGGCAACCGGCAATTCGAGGCAGACCACGTGGTGGTGGCCATGGCGGATTACCAGCGATGTCGTGTGCCTTCTTTCGCCCGCGACCTCGATCCCGCCATCGTGCAGCTGCACTCGGCGGATTATCGAAACCTGTCGCAGTTCCGGCCCGGAGGCGTCCTGGTCGTCGGTGCCGGTAATTCCGGAGCGGACATCGCGCTCGAGGCGGCGCGTGGCGGTCACCGGACGTGGATGTCGGGGCGAGACGTTGGCCACGTACCCTTCCACATCGACGGCCTTGCGGGACGGCTGCTGTTGGTCCGGCTCGTGCTCCGTGGGCTCTTCCACCGCGTGCTCACGGTCAAGACGCCGATGGGCCGAATGATCCGGCCCAAACTGCTATCGATGGGCGGCCCGCTGATACGAGTCAAGCCGAAAGACATTGAAAGAGCCGGCGTCGAACGCGTGCCACGAACCGCTGGCGTCAAGAACGGACGCCCGCTGCTCGACGACCAACGCGTCCTCGACGTAGCGAACGTCGTCTGGTGCACCGGCTTTCATCCTGGCTTCGCCTGGATCGACCTGCCGATTCTCGGAAGCGACGGGCGGCCGCTCCAGGAGCGCGGCGTCGTCGTCAACGAGCCCGGCCTGTACTTCCTGGGACTGATGTTCCTTTACGCCGCTTCGTCGGTCATGATTCACGGCGTCGGCAGAGACGCGCAGTACATCGCCGACACCATCGCTGCGCGGACGCGAGCTCGCCGAGCCGCGTGAAGATGCAGCGCGTCGCCGTGGGTGACACGGCGCCTGTCGAAGGTGAAGGCGGCCGGCGGGAGATCTATCGAATCGAGCATTGAACGCGGCGCTTCCCCGGGAACCTTTTCATGCGGGCTGACTCAATTGTTTAGAGCGTGATGAGACTGGCGGCGCAACGGATTCGCAACTCCGGAACGCTGTGCCAGTAGCAGAAGTTCTAGCCGGATCGCGTCCAATCGCGACACACGAGTGGCGGCATTTGACCGAGTTCGGGCACACTTTTGGGCACACTCTCGGGCGTCTTCTCGTCTGCCGCAACTACTGCCTGCCCCTCACTGTCGTCTTGCCAACCCAAGACGATAGCCGTTTGCCAGTTCGCTTCGCTTCTCAACCTTGACGCCCAGTCGGTTCGACCACGATGACCCGCGCGCGTCCATCGTCGCCGACGAAATGGCTATTGCAAGGCTTGCCGGATTACGTGCTCGTCCGGTCCTCGGCCGGCACAGCACCCGGCGAGCTTACCGTTGACGACAACGGCCGGCAGACTGCGGACGCCGAGCTTTTTCGCGCGAGCCGCCGTTTCTCCGTGCTGCATATCGTGAACCTGGACGTCGTGTCGAGACCCAGCGACTCTCTTCACCATTTCGATCGTTTCTTTGCAGGTGGAGCAGCCTGCGCTGAAGATCTCGATTGTGTGTTTGGCTGTTGCCATGGCTTCCTACTTCTCAATTGCCTTCACTCGTTGAACCGGCGTCTGCAGGAGGCACGGGCAGATAATCGCCGGGCGCGGGATGATGTTCCAAACGGACGCGACGACGAGCAACCCCACTCCCACGTAGGTGGTCATCGCGGAGTCGAGCCAGAACTTTCCGAGCAGCACGCTGCTGGCGGCGGTCGCGCCGAGCCCGAAGGGCCCGAACCCGCGACGCCGTGAGGTTCGAATCGCGAGCGCGCCGACGGCGATTGCCAAGAACACAGCCGTGACCGGCAGCAGGTACGTGGTCGAGACCAGGAACCCGAGACCGAGCGATGAAACCACTGCCGCGTACGCGGGCGAGCAGACTGGACAGATCACCTTTGGCAACAGCGACACGCCGACGCCTGGCATCGCGAGTGCGGTGTCCTTCCAGGTGCGATTAGCCACGTTCCACCTCGGTCTCGTGATCCAGGCTCTCGAGAATCGGGCACTCAGTGAGCTGGCCGCAGCCCGAGCATTGCGTTGTCAACTGCGTGAGGGATCGCTTCATTGCCGCCAACGTCTTGATCTTCTGCTCAATGTCGAGAATCTTCGCTTCCGCGCGGGCACGGATTTCGTCACGCTTCGCTCCGGGCTTGACCCGCAGGTCGAGCAGTTCACGGATTTCCGTCAATGAGAATCCCAGTTGCTGGGCTCGTTTGATGAAGCGCAAACGCCGAGAGGAGCCTTCCGGAAAGATGCGATAGCCTGCTCGTGTGCGAGGAGGACGTGGAAGGAGACCTTCGCGCTCGTAGTAGCGGATGGTCTCCAAATTGACGCCGCCTAACCGCGCCAAACGGCTGATCGTGAGCTTCTCAGCTGGCTGCTTCGCGTGCACTCTTCGAGGATAAACCCTGGACCTACCTACGGAGTCAAGCGCTATCTCTGAATCCTCGTTTCCTCCTGCCGGAGCAACGGAACTCTCGTCGATCGCTGCGTGAAGCTCGGCAGGGATCCAGAAGGACGCTGTGAACTTTGAGCACGTCATTTGACAGGCATGCCACGGAGACTCACAATGCCTAGGAGATGCGTCGCTGGGGTCGAGCCCTTGTCTCGTTTGCCGTCCTGTTCGGCGTTCTGACGTCGGCGTGGGCCACGTGCGCCGAAGGCGCTACGGCACCGCCGGTCCAGCAGATGGCCTGCTGCAAGAATGGCCATCATCAGTGCCCGATGAAGGACAGCGCCTCGGACTGCTGCAAGCAGTCGGGGCCTCGGTTCGATGAGCGAGCGACGCTCACGAAGACGGCTTCGTTCGTTGCGCCTGTTCCGATTCCCGTCGCGTGGGTGACCGCTCTCACCATCCCGTCGATCGCCGACACGCAACGCCGAGTTTCGATCGAATCTTCACCGCCGACTCGTCTCTTCGGTCCACCGCCGTACATCGCCTTTTCAGCCCTCCTGATCTAGCCGACATCTGACCGCTTGAATGTGTCGCGGTTGCGGACGTGTGTCTGCGACTGCGCACGTGGACTTTCGCACGTCTGCATGTAGCGCGTGCGCTTTCCGGAAGCAGGTTCAGATGAGGACGCGTTTCTCTTGGGCCGTCTGCGTGTTCGCGGCGTCGACGACTGTCGTCGTGCCCGATCTTCGCGCACAAGCGCCCGTCGGCGCCGTGGGTCAGGAACCTACGCACCAGCACGCCGACGAGGCCCGACACTACGAAGGCCCCCCGCTGACGCTGAAAGACGCGATTGATGAGGCGCTGGCGAAGAATCCGGAGTTGCTGGCGCTGCGCGCGCAACTACCGGTCGTGCGAGCCAAACCGGCGCAGGAGCGCGGTCTCGCGCCGCCGATGCTCGAAGGCACGATCTGGCAATGGCCGATCAACACCCTCAATCCGGCCAA
>WNGB01015551.1_pt1 | contig 10057 bp, 9 predicted proteins | sample 5400681 | NCBI WGS metagenome assembly WNGB01 (sample SAMN13153367, study PRJNA577476) | soil metagenome | isolation source: 115 cm soil or saprolite under grassland replicate 2 | place: USA:California | collected 2016-06-15
GTTGGGGATCAGGCGTTGGTTAACCAAGCGCTGCTTAACCACGACCTCGCTTTCACTCAGAGCCTGAGCTGTGGCTTCTGCATCGCCCACTGACCAATCGAAGCAAATATTGTTCGGCGCGTTCTCATGGATTTGTGGCCCGCCGGGGAATGTGGTTTTTTCAGCATCCACTACGACCGGCAGTGGTTCGTAATCTACTTCGATCAGGTTGAGGGCATCCTCAGCGGTATAGCGGTCTTCCGCAACGACCACAGCTACACCCATTCCAACGTGGGTTACCCGATCGATCTCAAGCACCCGCGGTGTATTGACGTTGTTTTGGATCCGGCCAGCTTCAGCCTGCCATGCGCATGGGAGCGCAGGCAAATCTTTAAAATCCTGGCCCGTGAAAACAGCAACGACACCCGGATGTTTGGCTGCTTTCTTAGTGTTGATACTTTTAATCTTTGCATGTGCATATGGACTGCGCAAGATTGCCGCGTATAACATGCCAGGCAACTGGACATCATCAAGATATTTGGCTTCACCTGTGATCAGGCGCGGATCTTCCTTGCGTTTGACGGAGGCACCCATTGTTGTTGTCATGGTATCCTCCTATTGTGCGGGCATTGCCTCAGCCGCATACTTAACGGCCTCGACGATCTTTTGATAACCTGTGCACCGGCAGAGGGTTCCTTCCAAGCCATGTCGGATTTCCTCCTCGGTTGGGTGTGGATTACGCTGAAGCAAATCCACTACCGTCATGATCATGCCGGGTGTGCAGAACCCACACTGAAGGCCGTGCTTTTCCCAAAAAGCATTCTGCACAGGATGCAGATTGCCATTGGAGGCCAAGCCTTCAATAGTGGTTATACTGCTTCCATCAGCCTGTACTGCCAACACTGTACAAGATTTGACAGCGACACCATCCATCAACACAGTACATGCGCCACATTGACTGGTGTCACAGGCAATGTTTGTGCCCGTCAACCCAAGCTCCTCACGCAGGAAATGAGCGAGCAAAAGGCGCGGCTCAACCTCGCGTGTATAAGCTACACCGTTGACGGTAATCGAGACTTTTTGTGTCATTGCGTCTGCCTCCTTTGAGTTGTGATGCCGGTAGAACCGGCTGGATACAATTAAAACTCCAGTCTGCTTTCTATTTAGCGGCTGGAGCTATCCACTTGAGGAAATAACTGTCGATGATGGTTCGGAATCAATCTCATCGCGCGTACTATTTTCCTTAACATCACGCGGCATCCCACGTTCGGGCACATCCTGTAAGAGGCCGCCATGCCCCAATTCTATGATGTCTCTGCGGGTCAATCTGTCACCTACCAATAAGCGCGGCAGAATCCAATCTACGATATTGACCTTTTTACTACGTGCGCAACCAGGCGCGCCAACTACTGGCACATCATCGAGATACGCCAGCATAAGCAGATTGCCCGGGTCAACCGGTGCGCCGACCGATTCGACATTTCCCCCGGCACGTTCCACTGCGCGAGGGACGATGTCCTGTGCATCCATAATCGCAGTTTCACCGGCGAGAAGGATCAGCCGAATTCCGGATGCAAGTTGTTGTTTCAACATATCCGCAAGTGCGGCTTCATCTGATTCATCATCCAGCGCGACAAAGTCAATGCGGGTTACGGAAGATCCCAGTTTTTCAATGCGATCACGAAGGGGAGAAAAGTCGGAGATTAGCCGCTGGTGCATGGAGGTGGAACCAGACAAGATCATCCCAACCGATCGCGATACCAACGCATCAACGCGCACGATCTGCCTGCTCTCAGCTCCGATGGCCTCTGCCGTGCTGACAATGGAATCTGGTATAGCATACGGAATGATCTTAACGGTTGCAACAATCTGCCTTGCATGGACCGGCGAATGGGTCATCAGCGTAGCAAGCGTAATACCATTGCATTCGTTGATTCGAGCCAGTCGCTCCGCATCCACACGCAAAATCCCTTGTTTATTAGACAGCAAATTGGCACGCCCGGATGAGACACCTGTGATGTGCAATCCTGGTCCGCATATAGCCTCCGCAACGCGCCGCGCAGCTTGATTTTCATTCACATCATTCGGCTCGATTTTAGCGACATAAACCGAGGTACGACCCAGAGCCCGCAGATTCTCCAAGTCATCGTCGGTTAACGGTTTACCTTTTCGCAACAAGCGCTGACCGTTTGACCCAGCGATATTATGTCCTAGGATTTTTCCTTTCGCTTCAGAAAGAGGCACAGGTTCAAACTTCATTAGAGACTCATTTTATAGTCATATGTAGGTCAGGCTTGCGAAGTCCCCGAAAGGGGTAGCCTGACAATCCTTTTTAAGAGGTCTATTATGTATCTATTAAACTACTTTCCGGCTGCACAAATCTAACCAGCTTTAGTTGCATTTTTTTCCTCTGTTTCGATTCGTTTTCGCACTTCTTCATAAAACTGGTTGGAGAGTTTTTGAGAAACGGGCACCATGAGCCGGGCGGCCAGGCTTGCCAATTGCCCTGCAATATTCACATCCGCCGTCCAATGTACAAGCGTCGAACCATCAGGACCATCGCTGAGATTCATTTCACTGACAACATCGGCGGCGCTGCCCGTCGCTGTCCCATGCGCCTTAAGCTTGGCACGATTAGGCTCATCGAGCTCTGTGATTTCGACTTCGCCGTTGAAGCGCGCCTTTACAGCACCGAAACCGACCGAGACAATCCCGCGATATCGCTTTAGCGGTTCGATCATCTCAATCTTTTCCACGCCGGGCGCGCATTGACCGATCTGGTTTGGATCGGTCATGAAATCCCAAACCCGTTTCCTTGGAGCCTTAATGGTCACATCGCCTTGTAATCGCATGTTATTTTCCTCAAATTCATTCGTCCTGCCTGCCCTGTCCCGTCTGGGCCAGGACGGGGCACCTGACGCAGGCACAGGTGAGCGGAGGGTCGAGGGTTCGTCGAGACCCGTAGTCGAAGGACAGGTTTCAAGATAATGAAGCAAATCCTGGTAACCCGCGCTTCGACTGTGCGCCTCCAAGTGCTTTCGGCACTCCGCTCAGCGCGAGGATTGAAATTGAACATATTTTTGTGGCTCTTTGTCAAATGAGCGCTTGCATCCCGCGCTGCAAAAATAATAGGTCTTGCCATCATATTCACTGGAGAAGTGCGCTGAGGCAATTTCGACCATCATGCCGCAAACGGAGTCACGGGCTTCGTGCGGAGGGGAGGCTTGAGTATTTGAGATTGGAGATTGAGGACTGGTAATTGGTAATTGGCGTTGTCGCTGGATAATTTCGGCCAGGATACTCAAAGCGATCTCCTCAGGAGTGATCGAGCCGATATCCAACCCCGCAGGATATTTAAGCCGTGTGATTTGCTCTTCGGTCAGGTTGGATTCACGCAGATATTGGAGAATGGCGTTTGCTCGAGTCTTGCTGGCGATCAGCGCCACGTACGGGGCTTTAGACTGAAGCGCGGCGACGAGCATATCCTCATCATAGTTTCCGTGGCTGGCAACGACAATGTAGGTATTTTGGTTGATGGCCAGATGCGAAAAATCAAGCTCATCAAAGATATGATCGGCGGACGAAAAACGCTCACGCCTCACATCCAGACCCATCAGGCTGACGCGCCAACCCAAGCCTTTACCCAAATGGACGAGCACCTCCGCCGTTTCCAAGTGACCGATAACGATGAGATGAGGCTGTGCAAGTTGGGGCTCGATGTAAATTTCCAATGTGCCTCCACTGATACAGGTCAGCGCGATTTCGATCACGCCCTCTTGTGGTGCCTGTCCCATTTTCTCCGGCGGGCAGAGACGAATGAGACGCGGCAAACCATCTTGTAAAGCTTTTTTCGCCTCACGTCGTACAGTAGGTTCGGCGCAACTTCCGCCAATCCAGCCGGTGAGCACACCGTCCTCCGAAATGATTGCCTTCGCGCCTGCTTTGGCAGAGGTGGGTTTCTCCGCACGCACCACAGTGGCAACAACGAAGGGTTGGCCGGACTGATGGAGGGTTTGAAGTTGGTCATAAAAATCGATTTGCATTTTTATCACTTTAAAGATGTCATTGCGAGCTGCCGCTTTTCCCTGCACCGAACGCAGGACGGTGTGGCAGCGAAGCAATCTCCGCGCTAATCAGAGAGATTGCTTTGGTAGTTCACCTGCACTTGCCCTATCCCGTCCGGGCTAGCCTGTCCTGCCTGTCGTGGCCGCCAGGCCGCGGGACGGACAGTCCAGGGGACGGGGCATGCAGGTGCAAGTGTCACTCCCTCGCTATGACAATTTATTCCTCCAACGTCGCACCGTGTTGATGGAGAACTTCCCAAACTTTGCGCGCCGTGATTGGAATGTCTATGTGGCGGACGCCGAGGTGCCAGAGGGCGTCCACAACGGCGTTGGCGATTGCAGCAGGTGCACCGACAGTCGCTGATTCACCAACTCCCTTCGCGCCGATCGGATGATGAGGCGACGGAGTAACGGTTTCGCCGAGTTCCCATTTGGGAGTTTCAACCGCAGTAGGCAGCAGGTAATCCATGAAGTTCGCGCCGTGAATATTGCCATTCTCATCGTAGGTGATTTCTTCCATCATGGCGGGAGCGAAGCCCATGGTCAAGCCTCCGTGAATTTGACCTTCGACGATCATCGGGTTGATACGAACACCGCAATCATCCACCGCGACAAAGCGACGGATTTTCACTTCACCTGTACCTCGGTCAATATCTACAACGCAGATATATGAACCGAATGGATAGGTCAGGTTGGGGGGATCATAGTAATTGACTGCTTCAAGCCCCGCTTCCATACCTTGTGGGTGGTTAGTATATGCAGCGAAGGCGATCTCTTGAATCGTCTTGCCTTGATCGGGCGAGCCTTTGACGTAAAATCTCCCGGTCTCCCATTCCAGGTCTTCCTCTGCCGCTTCCAACAAATGTGCCGCAATCTTCTTTGCTTTCTCACGGATTTTGCGTGAGGCAATCGCGGCGGCAGCACCAGCGACTGGTGTACTACGGCTGGCATACGTGCCCAAGCCATAAGGTGCGGTGTCCGTGTCGCCTTCCTCGACCTTGATGTGATCGGCGGGGATGCCCAACTCCTCGGCGATGATCTGCGCGTATGTTGTTTCATGTCCCTGCCCCTGCGATTTCGTCCCAAAGCGCGCAATAGCTTTGCCAGTAGGATGGACGCGAATCTCACAGGAGTCGAACATCTTCAATCCTAAAATATCGAAATCTTTTGAAGGACCTGCGCCAACGATTTCAGTGAACGACGAGATGCCGATACCCATCAATTCGCCGCGCGCGCGCTTTTCAGTTTGTTCCTTGCGCAGATCCTGATAACCAATCATGTCCATTGCTTTCTGGAGCGCGGCTTGATAGTTGCCGCTATCGTACTCCCAGCCGAGCGCAGATTTATACGGGAACTCTTCTGGCTTGATGAAGTTCTTCATGCGGAATTCGGCAGGATCCATACCGATCTCGTGCGCGAACACGTCCGCCATGCGCTCGATTGCATGGACAGCTTCGGTGACACGGAAGGAACAGCGATACGCGATGCCTCCAGGCGGCTTGTTCGTGTACACGCCATCCACTTCGACGAACGCGCTCTTGAAGTCATACGAGCCAGTGCAAATATGGAATAGCCCGGCGGGGAATTTTGAGGGGTTCGCGGCCGCGTCCGTATATCCGTGATCAGCTATCGTCTTGAAGCGAAGTGAGGTAAGCGTCCCATCTTTTTTGCCTGCCAATTCCGCGGTGATGTGATAGTCACGTCCAAATGAATCCGCCGCGAGGTTTTCGGTGCGATTCTCAATCCATTTGACTGGCGCGCCAGTCACGATGGAAGCCGCAACAGCGATCACATATCCAGGATAAGCTGGGACTTTCCCGCCAAACCCTCCGCCGATATCAGGGGAGATGATGCGGATTTTTTCTTCTGATAATCCGAGATGTCCGGTGATCAGTGCAACTACAGTACGGATGGCATGTGGGGCTTGTGTTGTCATCCACAACGTGAGATGTGTATTGGCGGGATCCCACTTCGCAACACATCCACAGGTTTCAATGGAAGAAACATGGATGCGCGGAATGTAGATGTTTTCCTTGATTGTGACTTCGGCCGCGTCAAAGTCTTGATCGGCTTTTCCTCTGTCGCCCCATTCCCAGTGCCAAATGTGATTGCTCTCTTTATCGTCGCGGACTTTGGGCGCGCCTGGTTCCAATGCTTTGAACGGATCTACAACAACCGGCAGAGGTTCATAATCCACTTCGACAGCAGCCACCCCATCCGCGGCCGTATAGCGATCCGTTGCAAGTACCGCGGCAACCTCCTGATACTGGTATTTGACTGTGTCAATAGGCAGAACCATTTGCGTGTCGCTCATTAACGTTGGCATGTTGTGAACGTTGTATTTTTGGAGCGTGGGTCCATCAATGACTGCGAGCACGCCGGGTGTTGCCAATGCCTTTTCGGTATGAATTGCCTTGATCTTCGCGTGGGCATATGGACTACGGACGATATCCAGATGAAGCATTCCCGGAAGTTTGAAATCGTCAATGTAGTTGCCCTGACCACGAATGAAACGGGCGTCTTCCACACGTTTTCTAGAGTGACCTAATCCATGTACTTCAGCCATGTCAGCCTCCTTCCGCCATTTTTTCGGCGGCGTATTGAACGGCTTTGACGATGTTCATGTATCCGGTGCATCGGCAAAGGTTGCCCGAGATGCCCTGGCGGATCTCGTCCTCCGTTGGATGAGGATTTTGTTCGAGCAAGGCCATCGAGGTCATCATCATTCCTGGCGTGCAATAACCGCACTGCAAGCCATGCTTCTCATGGAAACCCTCCTGAATTGGGTGCAGTTTCCCATCCTGAGCGAGTCCTTCCACTGTACGAACCTCCGCTCCGTCGGCTTGTACAGCAAGTACCGTGCAGGATTTAACGGGCTTACCATTGAGGATTAATGTACATGCTCCGCATGAGGTCGTGTCACAACCGATATGCGTGCCGGTCATGTTTAGGTTCTCGCGTAGAAAGTGAACAAGGAGCAGACGGGATTCGACATCTGCCTCATATGCTTTTCCATTGATCGTAACTTTAATGTGATGCTGGCTCATATCAACCTCCTTTTGCGCGTTCCACAGCTTTGCGCAGTGCACGGACTGTATACGTCTTTACCAAAGAGCGCTTGTAATCTTCAGAGCCGCGAACGTCTGCAATAGGCTGGGCAGCCTCAGCGGCGAGTTGAGCGGCCTGGCGGATATTTTCATCCGTTGAGGATTTGCCCTGGAGGAAGTCCTCTGCGGTAGTGGCTTTGATGGCAGTGAGCCCAACGTTCGTCAAGCCAATGCCGACAGAGGCGAAGTTATCAGCTTCATCCAACTGGACTTGCGCGGCAACGGCGACAGTGGCAAAGTCTCCGACTTTGCGTTCCAGTTTTAGATACGCACCACCACTGTGCGGTTTCGCTGAAGGAATGCGTACCTCCGTCAGGATTTCATTCGTAGCGAGGGCCGATTCATATAGACCGACAAAGAAAGATTCAATGGGAATGACGCGCTCGCCATTCGGTCCCATGGCAACGACTTCTGCTCTGTAGGCAAGCATCGTAGCAGGATGGTCGTTCCCAGGATCGGCATTGGCGAGGTTTCCGCCAACCGTTCCCATGTTCCGGACGATTGGATCGGAAATTACCCGGACAGCGTCTGCGAGGAGAGGATATTTTTCGCGGACGAGTGAAGAGTGTTCAAGAGTGGACTCGCGCGTCATGGAACCGATTTTGAGCCAGCCATTGTCTTCATTGATGTAAGCCAAACCTTCGACGCGGTTGATATCCACAAGGACAGCCGGCGACGCAAGCCTGAAGCGCATGACTGGAATCAGGCTTTGGCCACCGGCAAGTACTTTAGCATTTTCGTGCTGCCCCAAGGCCGCGACCGCATCGGATAACGTATGTGGGGCGAGATAATCAAAGGTAGGTGGGATCATATTTTTCTCCTAAAGGAATTTTCAACAACCAATAAAGAGGATTTGTTGCTAGGACCGGGTAATTCCTGTTGAAATATCAATCTCCAATAAAGCTCCGAGAAAGTGAGACGCACACATATATAACGCCTCGGTCAAAATAGAATTGACGTATGAAATTGTCGGTTTTAAACGGTTTTTAGGGACGCTTGTATCTGAGAAGATTCCATGAGTTTTGTCGAATTGCAGAACAAGAGTGGCGTTCAAGCCAAAAAAGCCGAAAACATTCTGCTCCTTTCGAGAATATTTTCGGCGATATTGTGGCAGTAGATATAAACTCTTACAGCCCATTTAGTTTGAATGAAATTTATATACTTATTGTATAGAATTCGAGAAATAAAGTCAATTTTAGGAAAGTCTTCACAATTATGCTTATCCATTGCATTAACCCCTCTTGCTTACATGGTTCACAGCCTTCATAATATTTAGATAGGAACCACAGCGGCAAAGATTTCCTGAGAGATACTCACGAATTTCATCCTCGCTTGGCGATGGGTTTTCATTCAACAGAGCAAGGACAGAGAGGATGAATCCTGGTGTGCAATAAGCACATTGAAATGCACCCTCGTCAATAAATGCCTGTTGAACAGGATGCAATTGGCCATCACTTGCAATACCTTCTATTGTTAGGATCTCTTGATCTGCTGCCTGTTCAGCCAGAATCAGGCAGCCGCTGATTGGCTTGCCATCTATCAGTACAGTGCAAGCACCACACATACCGACGCCACAACCTTCCTTCATCCCAACCAAGCCAAGGTCATCGCGTAAGACTTGCAGCAAGGTACGTGTCCCTGCCTGGACCTCATGCCTGCTTCCGTTTACATTCAGAATCATCGCTCAGATTTCTCCAGTAACGCTCGCAAGATTTTTTCTGCCGTGATCGGCAAATCTTTAATTCTTACGTCAACTGCATCTTCAATTGCGCTCGCTATAGCAGGAGCGACTGGCGGCAAAGTCATCTCACCAATGCCGTGCATTTCCCTTTCTTCTGATTCAATACAGACGCTGATCAATTCCGCAGGGATATCGCGAATGGAGGGAATCGCATAATCTGCCAAATTGGGGTTAGTTGCCTGCCCACCATCGAAGAGTATCTCTTCCATCAGCGCTGGTCCCAACCCAAAGATGACATTGCCATCATTCTGCAATTTCGCCATGCGTGGATTGACGACGCGCCCCGCAAATGAGGCAGCGGAATATCGTAAGATCGTCACGCGACCTGTTTCAGTATCCACTTCTACTTCGGCCGCACCAGCTCCTTGATGCCAATGTGGCGTCGAGATCCCCTGACCCGTTTCAGGGTCGATGCCTAATGACGTTGAGTATTCACCAGCTTCTTGCAATTCATCCATGTTGTTACGTTTGAGAATATCAGCAAATGAAATGGATACTTCATGCGCAAGCACAAAACCATTTTCTATTCGTAGGTCAGCAACTGGAGTTTCCAATAAAGGCGCGCCCAATTCAAGCAACTTTTTCCTCATTGATCCACACGCTGCGATGACAGCATTGCCCATGCTATTTGTCGAACGGCTGGCGGAAGTTGTCGTATCAAATGGGGTAATTGCAGTATCAGGACCGACAATTTTTATCGCGCTGAGTGGTAATCCTAAAGTTTCAGCCGTGATCTGTGCCATCGTTGTGTGCCCGCCTTGGCCCATCTCGACCGTGCTCGTATAAAGCGTGACTGTTCCATCATCCATAAGTTTTAATCGCGCTTGAGATTTTGACACAGCAACAGTGCTTTTCATCATTACCGCATAACCACGACCGCGCCTAGCGTTCCCCTCTCCCACCGGGAGCCCCACAGGGGTGCTTCGCGAAGGGGCTAGGGGTGAGGGATTTGCACCTAATCCTCTCGCAGCCGCATCCAGACATTCAACGAAATGCACATCATGCAGTTCTTCACCTGTTGCAAAATGATCGCCTGAGACAAATAAATTTTTCATCCTGAACTCAAGCGGATCCCAGCCCATCTTATAAGCGATGATATCCATCTGTGATTCATATGCCCAAGTTGTTTGTGAACTCATCGCGCCGCGATACGCACCCGCAGGAGG
>WNGB01024153.1_pt1 | contig 10057 bp, 12 predicted proteins | sample 5400681 | NCBI WGS metagenome assembly WNGB01 (sample SAMN13153367, study PRJNA577476) | soil metagenome | isolation source: 115 cm soil or saprolite under grassland replicate 2 | place: USA:California | collected 2016-06-15
CGAGAGCCAGCCCGCCGGTAAGCACGAGCACTCCGTCGCGCAGGGATTCGATCCGCGTCACCGCGAACGCACCGGCGATCACGGCAATCACGAGCAACACAGGCGCTACGAATCGCAAACGCACGTCGATCCCTCCTCGAGCCCAGGGATCATTGTGCTCCTCGCGACGCCGGTGAGGAACCCTCGTCCTTTCCGCCCCCATTCGGGAGGGACTCCGATGCGGCGCCGACCTCGCGCCCTTCCCGCAAGCAATCCGGAATGCCGCGGATGCGGAGTGCTTTAGATCCGCGCGACTCTCCAAAGATGAAGCAGCGCGCCAAGAGCCAAGAAGCGCCGATTCGGAAGCCGACCAGGTCCGACCAAGTGTCCGACGGCGTCTGGCCGCTGCACCGCTACAGCATCGTCGACGGCGGCGACATCGTCGGGATCATGCAGCGGAACGGTGAGATGGTGCGGATCCCCGCCTGGACAGTCATCGGCGACCACCTCATCCTCGGAGCGCACCCCGCCGACACGATGCCGCCTAACGTCGACGCGATCGCGAACGTCGACTCGTTCCGCTTCTACGACGTTCCGGACGGCGTCCTCTATCTGCACTTTGCGTACCGCGACGCGAACGTGATCCCGGACTCGACAGACCTTCACATTGCTGCGGGCTTTTTGAACGATCTGCGAGCTGGAGGCAAGACTGTCTTCATCCACTGCCGCCTCGGCCTGAACCGCTCGGCTCTCCTGACCGGACTGGTGCTGATCGACGAGGGCTACCGGGCGACGGATGCGATCGAGATGATGCGGAGCCTCCGCAGCCCGTATGTCCTCGAGAACAAGACCTTTGAGCGCTACTTGCTCTCCGGCACTCCGACGAGCGCCATAACGGCGGCTGCGTCCTCCGAACCTGCTTCCTGACGGGGCCGGATCACGCGCCGCGACGATCGAATTGAAAACGACGAGGAGGACTCGAGATGGATGACGCAGCGATTCTCATCTGCTACGACGGCTCTGCCGACTCGGACCGCGCGATCGAGGCGGCCGCAGCACTTCTCGGCTCGCGCCGCGCCGTCGTCGTCGACATCGGGCCGACGCTGACGGCTGCGGAGAGCGTCGCCGCGGTCTCCGCAGTCGTCCCGGGCGACGCGTTCGAGGACCTGAACATGGACAGCGCCCTGGAGAAAGCGCGCGCCGGGGCCGATCGCGCGCGCGAGGCTGGGTTCAGGGCCGAGCCGCGGGCCGCGCTCGTGGAGCCGCTCTGGGAGGGCATCCTGGACGTGGCGGACGAGATCGATGCGGCCGTGATCGTGCTCGGTTCGCGGGGCTTGAAGGGCATCCGCGAGCAGTTCGAGGGAAGCGTCTCGCACGAGGTCGCCGAGCATGCCGGCCGTCCGGTCTTGATCGTGCCGCCGGCGAACGGGCGCTGAGCACCGCCCGTGGCGGTCGATCAGCAGGCAGGGCCGCGAAGGATCCGACCGGCCGGATCGACGCCGCCGACGCGGGTCGCGGTCGCCCCGCGCACGATCGTCCTCTTCGTGGCCGCCGCTCTCGGCAGCGTCGTGCTGCTCGCGGCCGTCTACGCGCTGCGCACGATCGTCATCCAGCTCATCCTGGCGATCGTCCTCGCGATGGCCGCAGAGCCACTCGTCCGCGTGTTCGAGCGGCGCGGCGCGCCTCGCGCCCGCGCGGTCGGGATCAGCTTTGCGCTCGTTGCGATCGTGCTGTCCGCCTTCGCCTACCTCCTTGTGCGGCCGCTCGTCGACGAGTCGAAGCGGTTCGTTCACGACGCCCCGGCGCTCATGCAGCACCTCTCGCGCGGCGACGGCCGGCTCGGATTCCTCGAGACGCGCTTCCACGTTGTCGAGCACACGCGCGACGCCGTCGACTCGGGTCGCCTGACCGCCGCGGCGGGACCCGCCTGGGGCGTCGCCTCCTCCGCCGTGCAAACGGCCGGCGCACTCCTTTTCATCGCCTTCCTGACGCTGTTCATCCAGCTCGGCGGCCGCCAGTGGTTCGAGTCGCTCGTCGGGCTCACGCCGGAACGCAGCCGAGCGCGGATCCGCCGGGCCGGCAGAGGCATCTCGACGGCCGTGGGCGGCTACGTCACCGGCAACCTGCTGATCAGCGTCATCGCAGGCACGGTGACGACGCTCACGTTGCTCGCGCTGTCGGTGCCGTACGCCGTCGCGCTCGGTCTCATCGTCGCCATCTTCGACCTCGTCCCGCTCGTCGGCGCGACCGCGGGCACCGTCGTCGTCGCAGCGGTCGCGCTCGGCACGCGCGGCGTCGTGGCAGCGTCGATCGCAGTCGTCGTGATGATCGTCTACCAGCAGCTGGAGAACCACGTACTGCAGCAGCTCGTCTACCACCGGACGGTGAAGCTGTCGCCGCTCGCGATCGCGCTGAGCGTGGCGGCCGGCGCCGAGCTCGCAGGCGTTCCTGGTGCCCTGCTCGGCATTCCGTTCGCCGGCGCGCTCAAGGTCGTCTCGCAGGAAGTCCTCGCCTACCGCCGCGGCGAGGACGCGCCCGCCTAGCGTCCGTTACGCGCCGAGACGCCTCGCGGGGGGGCCGCCTCGGCTGTCAACTGGGTCGTCACCGAGGATGAATGATCCCTCCTCGACTAGGCCATTGTTCGGCCCACCGACGACTCTTGCTTCCCGGGTGCGATGTCTGTCGCTGTCTCGCCAGCGAAGTCTTCTCATGACGCTCAAGAACGTTCGCGCGGCGGCGGCACGATGAGGACAGACCGTCCCGCATGTTCGGCGACGTCGTGCGAGACGCTCCCCTCGAAGACTTCGCGGGCTCCCTTGAGGCCGCGCGACCTGAGCACGATCACGGTGCGTCGTCTTCGCTCAGCTCCTCGAAGGCAGCACCGGGGGTCACCGGCGGTGTCACAACGAGGCTCTCCGCGGCTGTCAGCGGCGGGCCGACATCCAGGACGACAGCACGGCGCGGCCCGAGGAGGCCGGCCGCTACGTCGGTCAGGGTTCGTTCCAAGTCTTCCGATCGGAGGCCGCGGCGAGCGTCGGCCGATCCGCCGAGAGTCTCTGCGCGGACTCCGCAACCGATCGCGGCGTCCTCGGATGCTGCGTCCGCCGAGGATGTCGATGCTGTACGAATGCATCGGAACTCGCACGAGGCTCGCCACGGTGTGCGGAAGCTGCGCGAGCTCGAGCACGCCGCCGACGTCGGCGAAAGCGCCGAGACGCCGCTGATCCTGATCGGTGAAGTCTGGTTCGTCGTAGCGATCGCCGTGCTCGTGGCGCTCGCGCTCGCGCTAGTCGCCTGCCGTCTCGCTGCCTGACGCTTCGCGCCAGACCGAGCCGACGAGGAATCCCGCCACGACGAGCGGAAGTAGCCACCAGGCCGCCTCGTCGTTGTGCTCCAAGAGCCATGTAAGGCCGAGTCCGCCGGCGAGGCCAAGCGCGACCCGCCAGTCGTCGCCAACGATGAAGTTCCACCAGAAGAGAGCGAACGAACGCAGGAATCTCATGACGAAGCGGCGGCGGGACGAAGCGTGAGCCGGCGCCGGTGTAGCTCATGCGTGAGCGTGTACGAGACAAGCGAGAGGAAGGCGAGGATGCCGAGAATCGCGAGATCGGCTCCCGGCCACTCGACGCCGGCACCCTCCCCGCCCCAGAAGACGCCGAAGCTCGTGAGGAGCAGGCCGACAACGTACTTGAGCGAGTTCTCCGGCACCCGCTCGAGCGGGCCGCGGACGAGGAGCCCGACTGCGACGACGAGCACGACCGCGGCGGCCGCGGCTCCCGCCGCTAGACCGAGCCTGCCCTGGGTGCTGCCGAAGCTGACGACGATGAAGGCGACCTCGAGTCCCTCCAGTAGGACGCCCTTGAACGACACCGTGAACGCGTACCAGTCCATTCGATGGGGCGCCACGGTCGGAGCCGAGCCGGCCTCGGCGCGCTCTCGCGCAAAGGCAGCCGCCTCGTCGCGCTCGCGGCGATAGCCGGCCGCGCGGAGGATCGCCTTGCGCAGCCACTGCAGACCGAACGCGAGCAGCAGCGCACCGACGACGAAGCGAAGCGTGCCGATCGGGATGAGCTGCAGGGCGGGCCCGAGCGCGGCCACGATCGCTCCGAGCACGATTGTGGCCGCGCCGACGCCGATCAGCGTCGACCGCCAGCCGCGCACGACTCCGACGGCAAGTACGATCGTCAGCGCCTCGACCGCCTCGACGGCACTGGCGAGAAACGTCCCGAAGAAGACGAGGATCGTGGAGCTCACGGGAGCGGCAACGCGCGGTTGAGATGATTGGCCAGGCGCATCACGGCTGCCTCGTCGACGACGAACGCGGGGGCGCCGAGGATGCCCAGACCGTCGACGACGACCAGCGGCCTGCGAGCGTCGTAGACGAACAGGTCGCGCAGCGCTTCCGTCACGCGCCACAGAACGTTGTCGCCGCTTTCGCACGGGCTCTGCGCGGCAAAAAGCGGCTCTTCGACCGTGAAAACATTGCGACGTCCGACGACGAACGTGTTTCCCTCGAGGACGCTGACCGTATCGCTCTTCATCGTCATGGCCGACCGGTGCAGCGGCAGCCGCTAGCGGTGCGGCGCCGTCCGCAGGCCGCGCAGCGTGCCGGCGTCCGTAGGGTGAGCAGTCGCTTGCTCGTGCCAGCGTGCACCATGAGCCAGCCGGCGACCGCTGCTGCGATCGCGGGCATCGTCTGTTGGCTCGTGAGATGGATCACGTTCGTCATGGTCGCTCCTGGTCTGCGCGGCGGCATCGGATGGACCGCCGACTTGCTGCGGAAAGGACGCGGCGCGCCGGCGAGAGGGCCGGCGCGCCGCCTGGGTACTACGACGCCGTCTGCGGCTTCGCACGCACGCTTGCGAGTGCGCTCTTGAGGTCACGCTCGAGCAGACGCTTCCACCCGATCGCGACGACCAGCTCGCTGACGCCTTTCACGAGTTCGTAAGCAGCGATCAGCGCGAGCAACACGAGCGCGCCGGCGCCGGGCTTCGCGAACATCACGATCCCGAACAGGACCGAGACGATGCCGGTCAGCGTGAGCAAGGCCCTGTCGCCTCCGTTGAGAGGAAGCCAGAACCCGCCGCCGATTGTGATGATGCCGAGCGTGATCGCGTACGCGCCGACCACGTAGAGCAGGGCGAGCGCGGAGAGATCCGTCCTGACGAGCACGGCAACGCCGAAGGCGATGCTGACCAGGCTCGAGAGGACGAGCCAACCGCGTCCGCTGATTGCCGGCCCGCGGATCGCAGCGATGAGCCCGACAACTCCATTGGCGGCCGTGAACGCGCCGAACACGATCGCAAGCGCGAATAGGCTGATGCCGGGCCAGATGAGGATGACCACGGCGAGGGCGAGAGAGAGGACGCCGTTGATTCCTAGCGCCCACCGCACCCGCTTCAGCTCGGTCCCTGCCAACTGCCCGGCTCGTTCGACGATCGAATCCATCGATGAACCTCCTGATTGGTGTGTACGGCTTGACTCTGCTCCGCCGGGGGGTGATCGCGAATCGGAGAGCGCGCTGACGCCGTGCGGGAATCCCGCAGTCCGCGCCGCGACGGATAGCGGCGGCTGAAGACGATGTACGCGACGCCTCCGGCCGGAATCGGCAGCCAGTAGGACACGAGCCGATAGGTCAGGGTGGCGATCACCGCGTCGTGTGCGGGAACGCCGGCGAGCGTCAGCGTCCCGACGAGCCCTGCTTCGACGAAGCCGAGGCCGCCGGGCGTGAGCGGGATCAACGCGAGCAGCCCGGCAGCGGCGTAGGCGAGGCCGACGAACGAGGGCCGCGGCTCGGCGCCGACGGCGCGAAGAGCGCAAAGGAGGGCGCCGAAGTCGCTGCGGTCGATTTGAGCGGCCGCAGACTTTACGGGACATTTACAGCCCGGACCCCCGGCTAATAGGCCCCTCGACCGCTTAGCACCGGCATGACCGTCATGGCCAAGATTCGAAGGTCGCGCCCGAGCGACAGGTTCTCGATGTATTCACGCTCGACGGCGAGCCGCTCCTGGAAAGCCAGCGCTCCGCGACCATAGATCTGCATGGGTCCTGTGAGCCCGGGTTTGACGGCGAGACGAAAGCGATGCTTGTCCTCGTAAAGCTCGACGACCTCTGCTTCCTCCGGCCGAGGCCCGACCAGGCTCATATCTCCTCGCAGCACGTTGACGAGCTGCGGCAACTCGTCGGCACTCGTCTTGCGCAGCAGCCGTCCGAGTCGGGTGACGCGCGGGTCGCACGAGAGCTTGAACGCCGGTTCGGACAACTCATCGAGCGCGACGAGGCTTGGCCGCAACGCTCCCGCGTCACGAACCATCGTCCTGAACTTCAGCATCTTGAACGGCTTCTCGCCAGCGCCGACCCGCGTCTGTGCGAACAGGATCGGCCGCCCGTTTGCGACGTAGATCAACACCGCGACGAGCACGAAGACCGGTGCGAACAGCAGGACTGCAAGCGAGGCGAACGCGATGTCGACCATACGCTTGAGCACAAGGGTCGAGCGTGAGACGTCCCACGTGTTGTACTCGACGATCGGGAGATCTGCGATGTAGCTCAGCTGCGTCGCGGTGCCGAAGATGCCTCGTGCCGGAGGCACGACGCTCAGCTTGATGCGTTCGCGCCGGCAGAAGGACACGAGCGATGCGATCAGCTGCTCGTCGATCGAGTTCGAGGCCAGGATGACGCGGTCGATCGCCGGAAACCAGGCGGAGCGATCACCCAGATCCTCGACTCGCAGCGAATTGCGTTCTTCAACCATCGAGGCGTGCATGTCGGGAAAGAGCTCCAGCTTCCGGCGCGTTGCTTCCGCAACTGGTCCCCCTCCAACGATCATGATCCGTTCCGGCGACGTAACGCGCCTCCAGGCGTAGCGTGTAGCGCAGCGAAGCAATGTGGCGCTGAGCGCAGCGGCGACCCAGATCACGAGCACGGCGGACGCACCGACATCGCCTGCCGACGCGGCGATCAAAAAGATCGCAAGTGCTGCCGTTCCGGTTGTCACCCACATGAAGATGCTCGGCAGCTCGTCGACGGTCAGATGCCGCAGAGCCCGGTGGTCGCGGTCGTAGAGGCCATGCAGCTTGGCAAGGACGAGCCATACCGGCACGAACGCGAGCGACCATGCCGCGAGCCCCGCTCCATCGCTCGTGGTCGTTGCGAGAGCCAGGCTTACCGCGAGCGCCGCACCGACGTCTGCGCCCGCGAGCATGCGTCTGCGAAGCGGATCGCGTGCGATCTCTCCGACGACTGGTAGGCCGCGCCGCGACCAGCTGCAAACGTCGCCGCGAGCTGCCGGCTGGTTGGTGACGATGCTCATGCCGCAAGCAGAGTTCGCGCTTGAGCGCGCTCACCCTCCACTGCGTCCTCCGGCTCGTGGCTTATCGAGCGCGATTCGAGCAAAGAGCGGCGAACGCGGATTGAGCGACGCGGCGTGCAGGAGCCCGGCTCTTCCGGCCGCGACGTCACCCCCCTCGGTCGCAAGGCGCGCGGAGACGAGCCAGAGACGCCAATCGAGGGGACTGCGGTCGAGCGCGGCGCCGATCGCGTCCCGCGCGGAGGTACGGCGAAGCGGCCCAGGGCTGGAGCCTGCGGGCCTGCTGGGCGTCGCGTACCGCAGCCCCTCCGTCACTCCGCAGGACCGCGGCCGCACTCGCCCTGAGCTGCAGATCCGACAGCCAGGGGATGGCTTGCGCGACGACGAGCAGGACGCCGACGGCGATCGCAGCCACCCGCACGGTTGGGCGCCACGCCCGCCGGGCGATGTCGCAGGATGAGCTCACGGCAAGCGGCCCCGTCAGCAAGCCGAGCGAGACCATCCCGACAGCCGTTAGGGCCGTGAGCTGCCACACCCAGTCGATGCCGGCGCCGAGCAAGAAACCGAACAGAACGCCGACCAGCGACGCCGCCGTCACACGCTCTTCGTCGCCCACTCGAAGTGTCGAGCCGATGGCCGCACACGCCCCATAAACGAGTGGCGTCGCCAACAGTAGAAGACCGATTATCCCGAGCTCGGCGAGCACCTCGAGGTAGAGCGAGTGGGCATTTCGAACGAAATAGGTGAACGACGCGTGGGCTGCCCACCAACTCTCGTACGAGCCGGCTCCTCGGCCGATGGCCGGAGCGCTTCTCCACTCGTCGAGCGCCGCAGACCAAAATTGCCAGCGGCCAGTTCCCGAGCCAGACAGGAGATGGACGCGCCCAACACCGTCGCTGCCGGAGACCGCGGCGGCGCTCGGACCTTGCTTGAAGGTCGCGAGGCGATCTCTCGGGTGACTTGCCGTCGCTCCGACGAGCAGCGCGAGCGTGACAACTGCGACGAGCACACGGGCTACCGTCCGTCCAGGCCGAAAGCCGGCGAGCGCGCGGCTTCCGAGCGCGAAGAGCGCACCCGTTGCGATCGCGACGGCGAGAAGGAGAACGAGAGCCGCGTAACCTCGGGCGGCGGCTTCCGCAGTGCGGTCACCGTGCACCAGCTGCCCGCGGGAAGCAACTACTGCGACAGCCGCCGCGGATCCCACAGCGGCGGCGACCAGCGCGGCGCAGGCGCTCCACCGACGCTCCGTCAGAACGAGGAACACGACGGCACCGGCGCAGGCGGCGACGACACCGCCTCGCGACGAGGCGAGGTAGATCACGGCTGCGAGCAGGGGCACGGGTGCCAACGCAAGGCACCGGCTCCACGTTCGCATGGCGCGCACCGAAAGCCCGAGGCAAAGCGGAAAACCGAACGCGACGAAGATCGCGAGGCCATTCCAGTAGCCGACAGGAAAGCTCAGGCGCGCCTCGGCGTTGGGAAGGAAGGTTGGCATCCCCTGCGACGAGAAGCCGGAGGGAAAGAACCTGCTGATCAGCGCAACGACCGCCGTCGCCGAGATCCCGACCACGAGCCCCTCGGCCCAGCGACGGATCTCGCTGAACCTCGTCGCCGTTGCCCCGAGTAGGAACAGAGCGAGATACAGCGAGGCGCGGTCGAACTCGACGAGCGGCCGTTCCGCGTCGCTTGCCCACCAGGCCGATGCAAGCGTCCAGGCTGCGAACGCCGCGAGCAGCGCGCCGACCACCCACACGGGCCTTCGCAGACGAACGCGCGGGAACACCGCGAGGCCGATTCCGAGCGCGACTGCCCACCATGTTGCGATCGCCATGATCGAACGAGTGGACAGACTGAATCCGCCTTCGTCGTAAGCAACCAGGAAGGTCGCCGAGGCCACGGCGGCCGTGATGCCGAACTCCGCGCTCGCGAAAGGCCGCAGCAGCGCCATGCGTCGTAACGGTAGCGTCGCCCTCCGACGGCATCGGCAGAGTCCCGGCCGAGATGGTGCTGATCGCCGCCACATTTGCGGTCGTGCTCGCTGCCCCAATCGCCATGGGTCCGACATCGCCTCCCCCCGTTCCGCCGGGGACGCCGTCGATCAGCCAGTACGTCGAAACCGTGCCGACAAGCGCAGGCTCGACGACTACCGGTGCAGGCACGGAACGGAGACGTGCACTCGAACCAAGCGTTGCCGCTCGTCTCCGCGCCACCCCAGACGTGGTGTCGCAGACGCTCGAGGCTGCGGCAACATCATCTACCTATGGAGCTCCTCAGCGCGACCTTCCTCGCACAGCGGATATTGGCCGTGATCCGAGCGCAACGATCGGTACGCTCCAGGCAGTCACCCGTTCGTTGAGTGACTCGACCGACCGTCACGGGCTCTTGCTCCTCGCGGCCTTGCTCGCGACGGTGACGCTGGTCATCTCGGTCGCTGCGCGGCGACGACGCTAGCGCCGATTCCCGTCGACAACAGTTCCGAGAACTGAGAGGAAACGGCTCGTAGCGTCGTGCGCGGCGAACTCGGCCAATACCCGCGCGCGCCCGGCCTCGACGAGTCGCCGGCGCAGCTCTTCGTCGGTCCAGAGAGTCGTGATCGCTGCCGCGATCGCATCCGGACGTCCAGGTGGGATCAGGAGCGCGTCCTGCCCGTCTCTGAGAGTCTGGGGCACCGCCCCCACACGCGTCGCGACGACCGGGCGGCCGGCGGCGAGAGCCTCGAGGGCGACGCGCCCGAGGCCCTCGCTCACATGGGCGGGATTGACGATGACG
>WNGB01022187.1_pt1 | contig 10055 bp, 8 predicted proteins | sample 5400681 | NCBI WGS metagenome assembly WNGB01 (sample SAMN13153367, study PRJNA577476) | soil metagenome | isolation source: 115 cm soil or saprolite under grassland replicate 2 | place: USA:California | collected 2016-06-15
GGGCCCGAACGCGGTGCCGGCGAGCGCGGCGACACCGGCCTCGTTCAGAACGCGGTTCGCCACCGTTGCGGCGTCGCCGAGCCCGAGCCCTTTGATGTTGGGGAACACGTAAAAGGCACCGTGTGGAAGCCGGCAGGTGATCCCTTCGATGCGGTTCAGCCCGGCGACGATCGCGTCACGCCGCCGGCGGAACTCCGCGAGCATCACGTCGACCTCCGCTGGGCGCTGTGAGATCGCGACGACTCCGGCGCGCTGCGTGAAGGTCGCGGTACACGACACGGAGTTCGTCACGAGCTTCGCGACCGGATCCACGAGCGCCTTTGGGAACGCGCCGTACCCCAGGCGCCATCCCGTCATCGCGAAGGTCTTGCTGAATCCGTCGAGCAGGATCGTGCGCTCGGCCATTCCCTCTTCCGCGACGATCGACCGGTGCTCGCCTTCGTAGATGATCTCGGCGTAGATCTCGTCCGACAGTACCCAGAGGTCGTGCTCGCGCGCGATCTTCGCGATCTCGCCCGTCGCCGCCGGCGACAGCACTCCGCCCGTCGGGTTGTGCGGGCTGTTGAGGATGAGCAGCTTCGTTCGCGGCGTGATGAGTCGTCGCAGCTCATCGAGGTCGGGAACGTAATCGTTGTCTTCACGGAGCGCGAGCGGCACGCCCCGCGCGCCGGCGAACGAGATCATCGACGCGTAGATCGGAAAGCCCGGATCGGGGTAGATCGCCTCGTCGCCTGACTCGAGAAGCGCGAGGATCGCGTAGAACATGATCGGCTTCGCGCCGGGCGTCACGATGACCTGGCCCGGCTCGACCGAAAGGCCGCGTGCGCGGTTCAGGTAATTCGCGACCGCCTCGCGCAGCTCGGGGATTCCCGCCGATGGTGTGTAGTGCGTCTCGCCGCGCTCGATCGACGCGACGCCGGCGGCGACGACGGACCGCGGCGAGTCGAAGTCGGGCTCGCCGATCTCGAGATGCACGATGCTCCGGCCCTTGGCCTCGAGCGCCTTCGCGCGGGCCAGGACCTCGAATGCGGTCTCGGTGCCGAGCCGCCCCATGCGGAGCGCGAGCGGGCGCATGGCGGCGAGTTTAGACCTTGCCCTCGACGCAGACGCATCCTTCGCTTCCGACTCGCGCTGCGTGTGGGGTACCGGCCGGAAGCACCATACGATCACCTGGCCGCAGCGTCAGCGTGCGGCCATCATCGAGCAGGAAGTCGATAGAGCCCTGCGTGCAGTAGAGCAGCTTGTGATACGCATGCGCGTGCTGCTCGTAGCGGTCCCCTGGTCCGTTCGACCATCCGTAGACGTCGCGGGCTTCGGCGCGCAGCTGCGCCTCGATGTGCTTCGGCTCCGGCGGGGCGCCGGTGTGACGGTCGACGTGCACATCCATCGGTCGACAATAGTCGCGCGATGTCCGATCTCATGGAACGCGGCTTCGACCGCCAGCGCGACCTGCCGGAACTTCTCGCGACGGTCGGTCGTGCTCGCGCATCCTCCGATCCGCACGCGTTCCTTCATCCCGGCGGTCTGCAGTGGCTGCTGCGCCGACTTGGCCGCGAAACGTTCGGCGTGTTCCGATGGGTCGACGGTGATGCGCTCGCCGGCTTCACCGTCGAGGACGACGGCTACGTCATGATCCAGGCGGCCAGCCCCTTGCTGGATCAACACCTCGCGTTGCTCGATCAGGCGGAGTCGCAACTCCGGCGAAGGGGTCAGGCTGCCATCGAGGTCTCGGTGTGGGACGGCGACCGAGAGCTGCTCGCCGCGTTGGAGCCGCGCGGTTACAAGCTTTCGGGGACCTACGGCCACGAGCTCGTTCGCGAGCTAGCCGACGAGCCGTCCGCGCCCCGCCTGCCCGCAGGGTTCTCCATGGGGTGGCTCGAGCCGCAGCTCGACGACGCGTACGTCGAGCTTCATCGCGCGTCGTGGTCGACGAAGGCACCATCCACCTACGACCGTCGTCTGCACGCGTCCGTCACGGCGATGCCGGACTTCGAACGAGAGCTCGTGCCCATCATCGCCGCGCCATATGGGACGCTCGCCGCGTACTGCATAGCCTGGTTCGATCCGCGAACGCAGACCGTCGAGATCGAGCCGCTCGGGACCCATCCCGACTACCGGCGTCTTGGACTCGGTCGCGCGATCGTCCAGGAGGTCCTGCGTCGGAGCGCCGCGCGGAACGCGAAGTCGGTGATGGTGTGGGGTGCGCATAGGTACGAGGTGGCATTTCACCTGTACGAGTCTGCCGGCCTCAGGAGCCGGCGCGTTCTGCGCGAGTACAAGCGCACGTTGTAGCGCGCCCGTGCGTTACTCGGCGTGATGGAGAGCTTCTCCGGCGTGCGCACCGCGCTCGTCCGTCTGGCGGTGGCCGCGGCGCTTGCTGTCGCGCTGTTGCCTGTGACGCACGCGGTCGGATCGCCCCGGAGCGCGTTGGCTTCGAGGAGCGCGTCGAATTCACCGTCGAGACCGTCTACAAGGGCGAAGTCCCCAGTCGCTGGTCGGTGAGTATCGAGGCGACGTCGTGCGGGTACGTGTTCACCGAGGGCCTTCGCTACACCGTGTTCGCCGCAGCAGGTCGCACGAATCTGTGCATGGGGAACGTGCAGGGCGCGATCGATCCCGCTGCTTACGGCGCGCAGCCGATCGCCGTCTATCCGAGCGATCAGCTGATCGACCTCGCCCGGGACACCGACCGCCTCGTCATCGCGGCGATCCTGCTCGTGGCGATCGGTGCCGTCATGGCCATTCGTCTGCGTCGCATGAGGTCTCTCTAGGCGACAATCTCGCGGAACTGCCTTAACGCCTGTAGGTGCTCGTCCAACGAACGGTAGCCGGCGCCCATGGTGTTGAGCTCGACGCCCGTCATCCCCATCTCCCGGAATGCTTCGATGCCGCGCTTCCACTCTTCCGGACCGCTCTTCGCCGCGGGGAGTCGGCCTTCGACGGGCACCTTCGCTGGATCGCGCCCCTCCTCCTGCACCAGGCGGCGGAAGGCGTCCATGACCGCGCGGTTGTCGTCGTTCGCTGGCAGGTGTGTGAACCAACCGTCGGCGATCCTTGCGATGCGCCGCAGTGCCGGCTCGACGATCTTTCGCTCGAACCGGTCCCAGCCTCCTCCCATCCAGATCGGGATCGGACGCTGAACGGGAAGAGGATTTAGCCCCGCGCGATCGATGCGATGCCAGCGACCTTTGAAGTCAACGACCTCCCCCGTCCAGAGCGCGCGCATGACAGCGATCTGTTCCTCGATGCGCCGGCCGCGATTCGTGAAGCTCATTCCGAGCGCCTCGTACTCGACCGCATTCCACCCAATGCCGACCCCGAGGATGAGGCGGCCATGTGACAGGACGTCCACCTCCGCGGCCTGTTTCGCGACGAGCGCCGTCTGCCGCTGCGGGAGCACGATCACCGCTGTCGCGAGCTGGAGGCGCGTCGTGATCGCCGCGATGTAGCCGTACAGCACGAACGGCTCGTGGAACATCGAGCGGTGGTCGTACGGACCGGTCCAGCCTTCGGGTCGGCTCGAGTCCGCACCGAGGACGTGATCGAAGATGACCAGATGGTCGTAACCGAGCTCCTCGACTGTTCGCGCAAACTTGGCGATCGCGTCGGGATCCGTGCCGATCTCGAGCTGTGGGAAGACCGCACCGACCTGCATCAGGGCTTGGTGATGCTGACGGGAACGCCGACGCCGCTGACGCGCACCAGCGTGCCGCCCGCGAGCGGCCGTGCGTAGAGACCGCCGCTCGTCGCGAGATAGAACCAGGCCCCATCGGGCGACCAGCCTGCGAAGCGACCGTCGACCTGGGCGAGGACCGCACCGTTCACGGCGTCGCGGATCGTCGCGACCGGCTTCGGCTCGGTCGGCGTTCCGGGGATGCCCTGGCCGCCGGAGGTCAGCGTGTAACCGATGAGCGGGCGCGCCGGCGACCAGGCCTCGTCGCCGAAGCGATCGGCGAGGATGTACTGCGTCGCCGCTCCATCCGATGCGCGCAGCAGGACGAGGAAGGGCGTCGCGGTCGTGCCGAGGAACGCCACGCGAGCCGCCGCGAACGTGCCGTCCGACGCCGCGGTGATGTTGTTCACCGAGGTGATCCCTTTCGTCGTCGATGGTGCCTCCGCGCGGGGATCGCCGATGATCCGCGCGACGGTCGTGACGGTGCGCTTCTGTGTACCGATCCACAGCTCGATGGCCTGCTCGTCACGCGCGCGGTCGTTGGCGCGGATCGTCCCATTGGTCAGAACGAACAGACCCGGCTTCGTCCACACAACCTCGCGTCCCGGAAGTGTCTGGCCAAGGGCGCCATCAGCGGTCACCACTCTCACGTTGAGCTCGCTCTGGAGGATCGACGGATCCTGCGGTGAGGCGGGCAGTGCCACGGCGGCGATGAGCGACCCATCCGGTGACCACGAGACGGCGGGTGCGACGGATGAGAGCGCGGTGAGGCGCGTCACCTTGCCGGCACGGTCGATCGTGACCGGGATCAGCTGCTGCGCCGATGCCCCGGTTCCGAGGCTCTCAACGGTGAGGACGCGATCGCCCGCGGGCGACCACTGCGGAAGGGGGATCGTGAACCGCCGCTGGGTCTGCGCGTTGCTTGCACCGGTGCGCAGGATCGACGCGACGCCGTCGGGGCCCATCGTCCAGACATTGCCGCCCAGTGCGAAGGCGTAGCGCACCGCCGGCGCGTCCGCGCGGGGCGTCGCCGCTGCCCTCGCGAGTGGCGCGGTGCGCGCGAACCAGACGTCCCCCGAATCGATCGATCCGAGGAGCAGGACGGCGCTCGGCGCGAGGCCGGCGGGCGTGATGTCGACGCGGACCACGGTCGTGCCGGCGAAGCCGATGGCGTACCGCTTGTCAGGCGAGACGGCGATGCGTTCGATGAGGCCGGCGTTCGACGGCAGGAGGATCGGGATCGAGCCGATGACGAGCTGCGCCGGGTTCGTGCCGCGGTGATAGAGGAACCCCGTCGACCACGTGCCGTCGAGACGCAGGCTGTCCTGGTCCGGAGGAGCGAGCTCGCGGCGGACGTCGGTGCCGTCCGCGGTCATGCTCCACACGTTCGCCGCGGCCGCGAACACGAACGTCTCCGAGGCACCCGCGAACTGCGTGACACGCCCGGCGAGGAAGTAGATGCGGCCGTCGCTGCCGACGACCGGGGACGACGCCTGCAAACCCGTGAGCGGACGGAACTGATTCGTCCCGGTCGCGCGCACCGCCGAGATCACGCCACCCGTGGTCTGCACCAGCAGCTCGTCCTCGTCGAGCCAGTCGGCGGCGATCGCGTCCTCGACGGTCGTGATGCGCGTCCACGTCCCGTTCGCCGCGGCCACGTAGATATCGCTCTGGCTGCCGGTCTGACGCTGCACCGTCGCCGCGATGCGCGCGCCGCTCGGGGAGAATCGGTGATCGACGATGCGGTAGCTGTCAGAGCGCAGCTCCGGCGCGAGCGTGTACGACGTCGTCGCGCCGTCGACGCGCACGACGACGAGGCGACTAAAACCTTCGACGTACGCGATCTGGTTGCCGTCGACGGACCATCGCGTCTTCGAGATCGAGTTGGGCGAATCGGTCTTCGCGACCGAGCGGCGCCGCGAGTTGTCCGCGTTCGCGATCCACAGCAGGTGGTCGCCGCTTGGCTCCGCCCGCCAATAGGCCAGCCGACCGGTGGCCGACAGGTCCGTGACGGCCTGTCGCGACGCGCTCGCGGCCGCGGTGGGCGAGGCCGACGCGGCCGCGCTGGGGCCTGCGGGCGCGCTCGTGGTGGACACGACGATCGCCACGACCGAGGCGACAACGACCAGCGCGGAGACCAATGCATACGGCAGAAGCCCACGCAGTTGCCGCACGTCCCTAATACTCCTCCCTATGCCTGATCCGTTGGAAGCCGCCAAGACATTCATGGACGCGCTGGAGGCACGGGACCCTGATCGTGCCGCGGCGGTGTGCGCCGAAAACGTGCAGATCGAGCTGCCAGGCGGCGACTCGCAGCTGGAGGGTCGCGACGGTGCACGACGCCTCGTCCGCATCGCTCCGGCGTTCATCCGGCGCATCCGGGAGCAGCAGATCGACGGGACGACGGTGATCCTGCGTGGCCTGACACGCGCGCCGGGCCACTTCGCCAACTACACGACGTGGACGTTCGAGACCGATGGCCAGCTCATCACCCACGTGACCTTCGCGTGGCGTCCGGCCAACTAGCCCAGGGCGCGCGGAAGGCTCCGCGTTCTTCAAGCGCGGAACCTCCCGCGTCAGGCATTGAAAGCTAGCGTGTCAGTCGCGGCGCTGATCCAGGCTCGCTCGCCGAGTTCGTTTCCGGGAGTGAGAGCACGGCCGGCTCCTTGATGGGTCGTCCAGCATCGAGGATGAAGAGCGCGAACGCACGGCGGTCCACGGTGCCGGTGCTCAGAACACGGAGGGCCGTCCCTCCCGGCCAACCCGCAGCTGGCTGCCCTGCATCAGTGTGAAACACGCCGGCCACGGTGCAAACGGTCTGCTGCCCTGCGAGCACGTACCAAGACTCCGAGCCCGGGTGAGAGTGGACCTCGGAGCCTGTTCCCGGCTTTGCGATCCCCTCGGTCGCACGCAGCAGGTAATCGGACGCGGACCGGACCGGTGGGAGCGGCCCGACTTCGGCGACGAACCTGCCACCTGCGGACGTCTCGCCCTTCGGTCCGAGCGTGAAGAGCCAGACCCGTCCTTCTGCCTCGCCGATGAGCGAGGCGGAAGCGGCGACGCCTTGCGCCGCGGCAACGGTCGGGAACGTCTCGAGCCTCCAGTAGAGCGAGCCGCCGGGAAGTTGAGCCACCTTCCGAGAGGCGATGTCGACGCTACCCATTGGCGGCGGATCAGCGTCCACTGGGCACCGCTCCGCGACGGCCAGAGTCGCCGCCGCGCGTTGCTCGAGGTCTTGCCGTGGCGCGGTCGCAGCGCCGCATGCCGAAAGCACGACGAGAGCACTGACCGACAAAACGAGAGGGCCCCGGGTCCGGTCGAGATCGTGAAACCATCGACGATGAAGCATGTTGTGAACCTCCTCGCGTAATGGCGAGGACCGTACGAATCACTGGCCGTGCGCCGCATCGGTAGAAGTACCGACCGGCGTACCGAAATCAGCGCCCCCCGTGGCCCCGCACCACCCAAGTGGCGATCTGCGCACGAGTTCTGACGCCAAGCTTGCCGCGAATGTGCTCCACGTGGGAGTCGATCGTCCGCTCGGATAACACGAGCTTGCGAGCGATCTCGGGATTCGTGAGACCCGTGGCAACAAGTTCTGCCACCTCGCGTTCGCGCGTCGTGAGCCCCTCGACCCCTGCGCCGGTGTGCGGGGGCGGCGCAGCATCTCCGGCCAGAGCGTAGTCAACGGCTTCGTCGACGCTCATCGCCTCACCCTCGCGGTTCACCTCGGCGCACTTCTCTCCGAGCTTTGCGCGTGCCGGCGCGAGCCAACGTTCGCAGATCTGCTGCCAGTACGGCGGTGCCACCGCATGGATCCGCGCGCGCAGCGCCGTCGCCGATCCCGCGAGACGGATGGCGCGTTCGTTCTTGCCGCGTGCCGCAGCGACGGCGCCGAGCGCATCCAATCGGTTCGCCAGTCCGGAGCGCACGCCAAGCTCCCGGTGCAGGGCGAGGCTCGTTTCGAACAGCTGCACGGCCCCAGCAAGATCGGACTCCGAGAGGGCGATGAGGCCGAGATTCCCGGACGTGACGGCGATGCCCCAGCGGTCGCGAAGCTCGGTGTAGACCGCGAGCGACTCGCTCCATTGCTGGCGCGCCGTGGAGTGTTCGCCACTGGCCATCGCCACTCGCCCGAGATTGAACTGAGTGAAGGCAACGGCGCTCCGATCGCCGAGGCGCATCTGGATGGCGAGTGCATCGTTCAGGTGCCCGCGTGCAGCCTCGTTGTCGCCACTCGAGTTAGCCGCGAGACCCAGCATCGCCAAAGCTTTCCCGGCGCCAGCGAGGTCGCTAGCCTCGCGGGCGACTCGCAAGCCCTCCTTGGCGAACGTGCGAGCGGCCTCGTAATCACCTTGGCCAACCGCAAGATCCGAAGCGCCAGCGAGTGCGCGCGCCCGCTCTGCTGTCGCCGCACCCGCGGTGAGAAGGGCGCGCTCAAACCAGCGGAGGCCCTCTGTTGTGTGACCACGTCTCCTCCAGAACCACCCAAGAGCGCCGGCGAGCTGCAGCGCAAGCCGAGGCTCGCGTTCGATCAGAAACTCGAGCGCGGACCGCAGGTTCTCCTGCTCGACGTGCAGCTGCTCGAGCCAACCCATTTGCTGCGGGCCGTCGCGTTCTCCATATCCCTCCTCGGCGAGCCTCACGAAGTACGCGGCGTGTTCGGCGAGAGTCTCGTCCAGCTCGCCTGCCTCACTGAGGCGCTCCCATGCGTACTGGCGGAGCGTCTCCAACATCCGATAGCGCACCTTGGCGGCGCGCTCCGGCTCGGCGACCAGCAAAGACTTCATGACCAGCTCAGCCAGTAGGGGCAGCACGTCGCGCCGCTCGACCTCAGCGGCGGTCGCCTCGATCGCGCCAAGAAACGCTCCGCCATGGAACGTCGCCAACCGGCGGAACAGCTGTCGCTCGGGATTCGGTAGCAGGTCGTAGCTCCATGCGAACGCCGCCTCGAGCGTTCGTTGCCTATCCGCACCCGCGCGTCTTCCGCCCCGCAAGAGACGGAAGCGATCCTGCAATCGATCCAACAGATCTGCGGCAGAAAGGACCACGAGCCGCGAGGCGGCCAGCTCGATGGCAAGTGGGATCCCATCAAGGGAGCGGCAGATCGCGACGATGAAGGGCGCGTTTTCCTTGGTGAACACGAACTCGGGCCGCACCGAGCGCGCGCGATCGAGGAAGAGCTGCACGGCGTCGTTCGTCGCAAGCTTCTCAAGCCTCGCGACGCGGTCGCGGTCGGGAAGCGGGAGGGGCGCGATCTGAAGTATGGTCTCGCCGGCGACGGCCAGTGCTTCGCGCGTGGTGCCGAGAATGCGGAGCTTGGGGCATCGGCGCAGTAGCTCGTCCGCGACTCGTGCGCACGACCGGATGAGATGCTCGCAGTTGTCGAGGACGATCAGCGCCTCCCCGCCCGCGAGGCGCGCCGCAATCGTATCCATGAACGAACGACGCGCCTGCTCGCGCGATCCAAGCGCGCCTGCGATCGCCGACGCGACGAGCATCTCGTCGTGGAGCGCTGCCAGGTCGACGAACCACACGCCCAGTGGGTATCGGACGACTCGCTCGGCAGCGACGCGGAGGGCGAGGCGGGTCTTTCCGCAGCCAGCGGTGCCGGTGAGCGTCACGAGGCGGTGCTTGTCCAGCAAGCCGTGCAACTCGGCGCGTTCGCGCTTACGTCCGACGAAGCTGCTCAGCTCGAGCGGCAGGTTGTGCCGCGGGCTGTCCCCGGCCAACGCGGTCACGCGCGATCCGCGACGAGGCCCTCAAGGAGCGAAGACGCCGTCCCGACGCCGTCGCGCGCCCGGAGGACTTTAGAAGCCGCCCGCGCCGCTGCCGCATATGAGTCCGAATCGAGGACGGTCTTGATCGCCCGCGCCATCGTCGACCGGTCAAGCCCCGCGAAGTCCAGCGCTTGAGCGGCGCCAAGACGGCACGCTCGGAAGGCAACGCCGGCCTGGTCGCTCCCCCAGGGAACCAGGACCATGGGCACCGCGTGGTACACCGCTTTCATGGAGGTGCCAAACCCCGCGCGGCTGACCACGAGCGAGGCGCGTTGCAGGACAGGAGTGTGCGGGACGAAGCGCTCGACTCGAGCGTTCGGAGGGAGATCCGCGAGGTCTTCCGGATTTTCGCCCGCGCCCAGTGTTACGAGCACGCGGACCGGATAGCTGCGAAGCGCGGCAAGTGAGGCGTCGACGATCGCGAGATCGGCTTGCGCGACGGTGCTGAGGTTCACGAGCACCCACGGTTCTCCGGGCTCAACCAGGTATGCGGGTGCCGGAGTCTGGGGCTCCCAGAGGAGCGACCCGACAAGGTGGTGATGGGGAGGGATCCCCGAAAGAGGCGGCTCGAATTCGATCACGGTGGGGTGCAGAGCAAGGTT
>WNGB01015556.1_pt1 | contig 10054 bp, 12 predicted proteins | sample 5400681 | NCBI WGS metagenome assembly WNGB01 (sample SAMN13153367, study PRJNA577476) | soil metagenome | isolation source: 115 cm soil or saprolite under grassland replicate 2 | place: USA:California | collected 2016-06-15
GCGCGTCCACGCACGCGTGCGTCGTCCAGCCCTCCGCGATGTGCTCGCCGTCGCCGACGCGCGCGAGCACGTAGTCGTAGCGGAAACGGGCTCCGCGAACGTCGACGCAGCGCGTCCAGATGCGGATGACGTCGTCGAACACCGCCGGGGTGAGGTAGCGGACGTGTGCCTCGACGACCGTCGCCTCGAAGCCCGCATCCTGGAAGGCGCGGTAGCCCGCCGTGAACTCGTCGAGGTACGCGACGCGCGCAACCTCGAACCAGACGAGATACGTCGCGTTGTGCGCGATGCGCTGCGCGTCGGTCTCCGCGAATCGGACCCGGACGTCCGTCGAGAAGCGGAAGCCCTCCATGGGGGCACTCTACGATGGAGCAGTGATCAAAGCGCTGCTCTTCGACTTCGACGGGACGCTCGTCGACACCGAGTCGGTCGACCTGCGCCTGTGGCGCGAAGTGTTCGAGGCGCACGGCGTCTCCGTGCCTGCGGATCGGTTCGCCTTGCGGATCGGCACGTTGACGGGGCCGGACGAGCTCGACGAGCTCGATGCGCTGCTCGACGCCCCGTGCGATCGCGACGCGATCAGGGCGACGCGGCGCCGGCGCGAGCTCGACCTGCTGGAGCTGGAGCCGCTGCGCCCAGGCGTCCACGGCTACCTCGAGCAGGCCAGAGCACGTGGGCTCAGCGTCGGCATCGTGTCGAGCAGCTCGCGCTCGTGGATCGACCGCAACCTTCGCCGGCTCGGACTGCTCGACGGCTGGACGACCGTGGTCTGCGCCGACGGCGACACGACGCGCTGCAAGCCGAGCGCGGCCCTTTACCTCGAGGCGGTCGAGGCGCTCGGGATCGAGGCGGCAGACGCGATCGCGATCGAGGACTCGCCGAACGGAATCACTGCCGCGCGAGCCGCCGGGATCTTCTGCATTGCCTTTCCGAACGACGTGACGCGCGGGCTCGACCTCTCGCAGGCCGACCTGCTGCTCGAATCGCTCGACGACATGCCCCTCGGCGAGCTGTTCGAGCGCGTTGGCTGACGCAACGGCCCTTGCGGAGCTGCTCCGCGCCGCCGGGCAGTGCGTCGCCCTCACCGGCGCGGGCGTCTCCACCGAGAGCGGCATACCCGACTTTCGATCGCCGACCGGCATCTGGGCGCAGTACGACCCGATGGAGTACGCGACGATCGAGGCGTTCGAGAACGACCCCGAGAAAGTGTGGGGCTTCTACGCACTGCGCTATCGGGCGCTGACCGAGGCCGAACCGAACGAGGCGCACTTCGCGCTCGCCGAGCTCGAGGGGCGCGGGCTCGTCTCCGCGGTAATCACGCAGAACATCGACCTGCTGCACGAGCGCGCCGGGAGCCGCGACGTGATCGAGGTGCACGGCTCGATCCGCGAATGTGTCTGTCTCGCGTGCGGCGCCCGTTACGGGCTGGACGAGGTCTTGCGGATGCTCGACGGCACGGCCGTGCCGCGCTGCACGTGCGGACAGGTCGTGAAACCGGGTGTCGTCATGTTCGGCGAGTTGCTGGAGGCCGAAGCGATCGACCGCGCGTTCCAGCTCGCCCGCGAGACGAGGCTACTGCTCGTCGTCGGCTCGACGCTCGAGGTACAGCCGGTCGCCGGCCTGCCGTGGGAGACGGTGACGGCCGGGGGCGAGGTGGCGATCGTCAATCTCGGCCCGACGGCGTTCGACGGCCGAGCGGCGTTGAAAATCGACGCCAAGGCCGGAGAGATCCTGCGCGCCGTCGTCGAACAGCTCTGAAGGGTCGCTCCAGCAGGCGACCGTCGCCGCTCCCGGTGCGCGAAAGCCTAGGCGGCTGCGCGCTTGACAGGCCGCTCGTCGAGCACCCGCGCGCAGGCCGAGCAGACTTTCCGCTCCACCTCGTACGGAATCCCTGCTTGCTGCCGCAGAGCGTGCCTGACGACCGCCGTGTGCCGATGATGCCTTTGTGGCCCCTTCATCTCCATCTGAGAGTAGTGACGACGACGGCGGCCACAAGTTAAAAGGTTGTGAAAACCCGGGCCCGGTTAGAGTAGGCCGCATGGCACGGAAACCGGAGAAGGACCTGCTGACGAGACTGGCCGATGCCGGAGAGGAAGCACTCCATCGTCTGAGCGAGGCGCCGGGGATGGATCGTGCGACTGCGTTCGCAAAGTCGACGCGGAAGCAACTCGACGAGCTGACGAAGCGCGTTCAGGGGATCAGCGAGCTCGAGGCGCGCATCGCCAAGCTCGAGAAGCAGGTCGCCGCGCTGTCGAAGGATTCGCCGCCGAAGCGTTCGCCCGCGCGCAAAGCGCCGCCCACGGCAGCTCCGTAATCCTCCCTTCGCCATAGGCGTGGCTTCGCCACGCCGTCGTTGACGCTGAACGAAGCGACGACCCCTGCCTTGCTGTGATTGGGCACGGGCGCGTAGCGCGCATGCTCGGTCTTGTCGCGCGAAATGCGCAGCATTTCGCGCGAAGAGCGTGCCGCGCGTTAGCGCGGCACGCGAATTCTCAAGGCGCGAGGGACGAGCTCGAAGCGGACGGGCGTCGTGCCGGGCTGCTCGCCGTCGAGCTCGATCGGCAGCGGCGACGGCGCGTCGACCGTCACGATCGTTCCACGCAGGACCTCCGCCTTTGGATGCGGCAAATGCGTGCCGCGGTACGTCTTCGGCAGCGTCTGCATCAGATCGCGCTTCGTGAGGTCTCCGATCAGGAGCACGTCGAACAGGCCGTCGTCGGGCTCGGCCTCGGGGCAGATGATCATCCCGCCTGCGAGGTAACGGCCGTTGGCGACGATGACGTCGTGCATGCGGCCGCCGCGGACGTTCTCGTCCACCGACACGCGAACGTCGCCGACCCGCCAGCGTGCGAACACGCTCAGCGTCGCGAGGAGGTACGAAATCCGGCCGCCGAGCGCCTTTGTCGTCTCGTTCGCGCGCTGCGCGATCGCGCCGCTCATGCCGACGCTCGCGACGTTCGCGAACCAGCGCACCTCGTCGCGGCCCGCCCACGAGCGGTAGAGGACGCGGCCGAGATCGATCTCTCGCGTCGCGCCGTTCAATGCGACGTCGACCGCGTCGTCGATGCGCCGCGGGATCTGATGGGTGCGCGCGAAGTCCCATCCGGTGCCGCGGGCGATCACCGCGATTTCGACATCTCGCTGAGCGACGCCGTTCGCGACCTCGTTCACCGAACCATCTCCGCCGACGATGACGAGCAGCTGGGCGCCTCCGTCTGCAGCCTCGCGTGCGAGCTGGGCGAGATGGCCGGGACGCTCCGAGAACAGCGTGTCCCCGCTCAAGCCGCGGCTCGCCGCAGCGTTGGCGAGTTGCGGCCAGCGCCGGCCGGTCGCGCCGTTGTCGGACGCGGGATTGACGAGGAAGACGGTGCTAATGGCGATCGGCAGTGGCGGTCGCGAGCGCGACGCGGGTCATCCGGTCGACGGCCGCGCGTAGGTCGTCGTCCGAGATCCGCTGGAACTCGCCTTCGACGACGACGTCGCTCACAGTCAGCAGCGCTCCGGCGTACACGTCGCGCAGCGCTCCGAGCGTGAAGAGCACCGCCGCCTCCATCTCGACGGCGAGCACGCCACGCCGGGACCAGCGCTCGTACTGTCCGCTGTCCGGGTTGTAGAACACGTCGCTCGACACGATCGGCCCGACGCGCATTTCCTGGCCGATCTCCTTGGCGGCGTGCACGGCGGCGTGCACGAGCTCCCAGCTCGCGGTCGGGCAGTGCGGCTCGTGCTCGACGTACGTCTCGACCGTCCGGTCGGCCGGCACGGCGCTGAGGGCGACGATCATGTCGCCGAGCTTCATGTCGGGCTGGAGCCCGCCGCACGTCCCGACGCGGATGAACCGCTTCACTCCGAGCTGCACGAGCTCCTCCATCACGATTGCAGCCGATGGGCAGCCCATCCCGGTCGCCTGCACCGAGATCGGCTTCCCCTCCCACGTTCCCGTGTAGCCGAGCATCCCGCGCTCCCGGTTTCGCTGCACGGCGTCGTCGAAGTACGTCTCCGCGATGTACTGCGCGCGGAGGGGATCGCCGGGGAGCAGGCACGCCTCGGCGTAATCGCCGGGCTCGGCACGGACATGGATTGGCACGGCGAGACCCTATCCTGCGCCTGTGTCGATCGTCCCGGAGTTCGAAGAGATCCTCGCGTTTTGCGCGGAAGATCCGGTCGAGCGCGTGCTGCTCGAGGACGTCGCGCGCAGAGGGCTGGGACGGTTCGCCGCCGTTCGCGGCGGCGGGCGGTTGACCGCGCTCTGTCATGTCGGTGCGAATCTCGTCCCCGCCGGTGAGGGCTGCGGGGCGTTCGCTGAGCACGCGCTGCGCGGCGACTCGCGGATGATGGTGGGTCCCGAGCGCGCCGTCACCGAGCTCTGGGATGCGATCCGCGAGCGGATGCGGGCTCCTCGCGACGACCGTCCCGGGCAGCCCGTCTACGCGATCAGCGATCCACCGGAGCCGGGTGACACAGGGCTGCGTCCGGCGACGTCCCGCGACCTCGAACGGTTGCTGCCGGCCTGCGCGGCCGCACACCTGGAAGAGATCGGCATCGATCCGCTGGAGCGCGATCCGGAGGGGTTTCGCTGGCGCACGCGGAGCCAGATCGAGGAGGGACGCTCCTGGCTGTGGCTCGAGGACGGAACGATCCTCTTCAAGGCGGAGGCATCGGCGTGGACGCCGTCGGTCGTGCAAGTCCAGCAGGTGTGGGTCGATCCCTCCGTTCGTGGGCGCGGCAACGCGCAGCGTGGGATGCGTGATCTCTGCAGGCTGCTGCTCGCGCACGTATCGCATGTCTGCCTGTTCGTGCGTCCCGAGAACGCGCCCGCGATCCGCGTGTACGAGGCGATCGGCATGCGGCAGGTGCTCTCGTACCGCAGCGTGATCTTCTGATGGACCGCGAGCGGATCGTCCTCGGCTGCGGCAATTTCGGCGGCATCGGCTCCGACCTGTCGCTCGTCGGGCAGGGTGAGTCCGAGGCCGAGGCGTTCGAGCTGATGGATGCCGCGTGGGCGCGCGGCGTGCGGAGGTTCGACACCGCGTCGTCGTACGGCGGCGGCAACAGCGAGCGGACGATCGGCGCGTGGGTGCGCGGGCGCCGGCCCGAGGGGCTCGTGCTGGCGAGCAAGGTGTTCCATCCGGTGCGCGCGGGCGACGACTCGGGCCTCGCGCCGGCGCGCATTCGCCGCGTCGTCGGCGAGAGCCTCGAACGCCTGAGCGTCGAGCAGATCGACGTCTACCTGATCCACGAGCCCGACCCCTCGACGCCGCTCGCCGACGCGCTCTCTGCGCTGGAGGCGCTCGAGCGCGACGGGTTGATCGGCGCGATCGGGATCTCCAACGTCGACGCTGCGTATCTCGCCGAGGCAATCGAGCTCGCGCCGGTCGCCGTCGTGCAGAACGAGTACTCGCTCCTCGCGCGCGACGCCGAACGCGAGGTGCTGCCGCTCTGTGCCGAGCACGGCATCGAGTTCCAGGCGTTCAGCCCGCTCGCGGGCGGCTGGCTGACGGGCAAGTACACGCGCGAAGGCCCGTTTCCGGCCGGCTCCAGGATGACGCTGCGTCCGGGCCCGTATGCCGAGTTCGTTCGCGAGGACGTGTTCCACTCGCTCGAGCAGCTGGCGCAGCGCGGCGACCCGGCGACGCTCGCACTCGCCTGGATCCTCGCGAATCCGCTTGTCGGTGCCGTCGTTGTCGGCCCGCGGCGTCCGGCGCAGCTCGAGCCCGTCCTGGCGGCGGTCGAGCTGCAGCTCGACCGCGACGAGCTGACAGAGTTGTTCACGTGGAAGCGCTGAACGTCCACGACTACGAGGCGCTCGCGCGCGAGCGCCTCGACGGGAATGCCTGGGAGTACTTCCGCGGCGGTGCAGGAGACGAGACGACCTTGCGCGCGAACCGGAACGCGCTGGAGAGGTGGAAGCTGCAGCCGCGCGTGCTCGTCGACGTCAGCGCTGTCGATACGGCGACGACGGTGCTCGGCACGCACGTGACTGCGCCGATCCTCGTGGCGCCCGTCGCGCTGCAGAAGCTCGCGCATCCCGAAGGAGAGGCGGCAACCGCGCGCGCCGCAGCCGCGGCGGGGACGATCATGATCCTGTCGACCTCGGCGACCCTCCGTCCGGGCGCCGTCGCGGAAGCCGCTCCCGGTGCGCCACGCTGGTTCCAGGTTTATGTATTCCGCGATCGCGCGGTCACGCAGGCGCTGATCGACGAGGCATGCGAGCACGGCTACTCGGCGCTCGTGCTCACCGTCGACGTGCCGATCCTCGGCCGCCGCGAGGGGGCCGTCCGGAGCGGCTTCCACATCCCGGACGAGTTCGAGGTCGCGGGGGACATCTTCGACGACATCGATCCGAGTGTCAGCTGGCGCGACATCGAGTGGGTTGCCGGCCACGGGCTGCCCGTCGTGCTCAAGGGCGTGCTGACCGCGCAGGATGCGCGGCTCGGCGTCGAGCACGGCGCGGCGGCGATCGTCGTGTCGAACCACGGGGGAAGGCAGCTCGACGGCGTGCCGGCATCGATCGACGCGCTGCCCCGCGTCGTCGAAGCGGTTGCCGGGCGTGCCGAGGTGCTGCTCGACAGCGGCGTCCGCCGCGGCGTCGACGTCCTGCGCGCGCGGGCGCTCGGCGCGCGGGCCGTGCTCGTCGGCCGGCCCGTCGTCTACGCACTCGCGGCAGCCGGGGAACAGGGCGTCGTGCACGTCCTGCAGTTGCTGCGCGAGGAGGTCGAGCTGGGTCTGCGACTGCTCGGTTGCCCGTCCGTCGCCGAAGTCTCGCGGGAGCACGTCGAATGGATGCCGTGATTCTGGCGCGGCACGGCGAGAGCATCTTCAGCGAACGTCAACTCGTGAACGGCGAGGTCACCGTGCCGGGGCCGCTCACGCGCAGAGGCGCAGACGAGGCGCGCGAGCTCGGGCGCCTGATCGCCGGCGATCCAATCGACCTCTGCGTCACGAGCGAGTTCGAGCGCACGCGACAGACCGCCGACCTTGCGCTCGACGGACGCGACGTCCCGCGGATCGTCGTTCCCGAGTTGAACGACCCGCTCTACGGGCGCTATGAGGGCGGGGCGCTCGAGGACTACCGTTCCTGGGCCGACTCCGCAGCTTCCGGCGATGCGGTTCCCGGCGGCGGTGAGAGCAGACGGCTCATCATCGAGCGATACACCCGCGGCTTCCGGCTCGTGCTCGAGCGCGCCGAGCGGTGCAGCCTCGTGGTCGCCCATTCCCTGCCGATCGCGTACATCCTGGCCGCTCGCGACGCGACGCTTCCGGCCCGGCGTGTTCCGCTGGTCGAGCACGCGCACCCGTACAGGTTTGCCGCCGCGGAGCTCGAGTGGGCGGTCACCCTCCTGGAGGACTGGTGCGTCGCGCCAACGTGGTGAGGCTCGCAGTCGGTCTCTGGGTTCTCCGCTGGGCGGCTCAGGAGCTCGCGGCCTACGCCGGGCGTCACTGGCAGCGCCCCGGCCCTCCGCCGCGCGACTCTCCACGTCGCCCGGGCTGGCTTCCCGGCCCGTCGGAGCGGACGCTACGCCGCTTCGAGTGATGTAGATGTACATGTACATCAGCAATGCCGGAACAGACAGTCCCACAGCGGGTGGAGGCGTTCATTCGGGACGAGGAGCTCATCCCGTCCGGCGGTGAGATCACCGTCCTCGTCTCCGGCGGTCCTGACTCGACATGCCTGTGGCATGTTCTCCGCGAGCTCGGCTATCGCGTCTCCGCGCTGCACGTGAATCACGGCCTGCGCGAAGAGGAATCCGAGGTGGACGCACGTTTCTGCCGCGAGGTTCTCGGCGCAGAGATCGCCGATGGGCGCGGCGGCACGACCGAGGACGAGCTGCGCCGCATCCGCTACGGGTTCGCGACCGACCGGCTGCGGGCGACGGGCCACACCCTCTCCGACCAGGTGGAGACGATCGTCTACCGGCTCGTGACGAGCGGCAACGCCAAAGGGATCAAGGCCAAGCGCGAGGACGGCGTCATGCGCCCGCTGCTCTGCGTCTGGGGAGAGGACACGCGGCGCTACTGCCGGAGCGCACGCCTTCCCTTCCGTGAAGACACGTCGAACCGCGACACGGTCCGGGGCTTGATCCGCGAGGAGGTGCTGCCGCTGCTGCGCCGCATCCATCCCGCGGCGGACGCGAATCTCCTGCGCGCGCTCGAGGAGCGCGAGACGCTCCCGCCGGCGCTCGCCGAACTGCTCTCGTCGGCGGTCGGCTCGAAGCGCGTCGACCTCCGCGGCGGAGTGCAGGCCGTGCGGGAATACGATCGAGTGTGGCTCGAGCGCACGCCGGTCGCGCTCGAAGGAGAGGTGCGCTGGGGAGGGTGGCGCATCGTCTCCGGCCTGACAGGCCTTAAGGTACGTGCGTGGCGCCCGGGCGACAGGCTCGCGGGCCGCTCGAAGAAGATCCAGGACGTGTTCGTGGACGCGAAGATCCCGCGCTCGGAACGAGAACTGTGGCCCCTGGTCGTCCGCGGCGACGAAGTCGTGGCCGTTCCCGGGATCGTCGACGCGCCCGGCATCGAGGCGACGCGCGAGTGACGATGGCCGAGCTGACCCGGGGCGTCTCCAAGGTCCTGATCGAGGAGGAAGCCGTCGCGGCGCGGGTCTCGGAGCTCGGCGCCGAGATCTCCGGCGACTACGCGGGGAAGGATCTCCTGCTCGTCGGCGTCCTCAAGGGCGCCGTCTTCTTCATGGCCGATCTCATGCGCAACCTGACGATCCCTTGCGAGGTCGACTTCATGGCGATCTCCAGCTACGGCGCGTCAACCGACTCCTCCGGCGTTGTCCGGATCCTCAAAGACCTCGACATCAACATCGAAGGCCGCGACGTGCTCGTCGTCGAGGACATCATCGACTCCGGTCTCACGCTCTCGTATCTGATCCGGAATCTCGAGTCGCGCAACCCCGCGTCCCTCGAGATCTGCGCCCTCCTCACGAAGCCCGATCGGCGGGAGATCGACGTCCACGTCCGCTATACGGGCTTCGAGATCCCGAACGAATTCGTGATCGGCTACGGCCTCGACTTCGGCGAGCGGTACAGGAATCTGCCGTATGTGGCCGTATTGGATCCAGACGCAGTGCCGTAACCCGCGCAAAGCCCCTCTCGTTGGGGAGATAAACCGCTGGTACCCTGCCGATTAGAGGATTTGTGAATCGTTTCCTGCGCAGCGCGCTCTTCCCCGTCGTGGTCATCACGCTGATCGTCTGGCTGGGGACCCAGACGCTCATGAGCCACAAGGAGAAGACGAAGAAGGAGACGACGTCTCAGGCGATCAACCTCGTCAAGACGAATGCGTCGTCGATCGACGCGGTCATCTTCAACCCGAACAAGCACCAGGCGCAGTTCCGGCTGAAGGGCGGGGACAAGTTCAACGTCTACTACGCCACGGACCAGGCGCAGTTGCGGATGCAGACCGAGATGGAGGATAACGGCGTCAATTTCGACTCGAAGGGCATCGGCACGTCCGCGTGGTGGTCGATCCTCACCAGCCTGCTGCCGTTCGTGCTGCTGTTCGGCTTCTGGATCTTCCTGATGAACCAGGTGCAGGGCGGCGGCTCCAAGGTGATGAGCTTCGGCAAGTCACGGGCGAAACGGATGACGCCTGACTCGCCGAAGATCGGCTTCAAGGACGTCGCCGGCGTCGATGAGGCGGTGGAGGAGCTCCAGGAGATCAAGGAGTTCCTCGAGAACCCGAAGAAGTTCCAGGCGCTCGGCGCGCGCATCCCGAAAGGCGTCCTGCTCTACGGGCCGCCCGGCACCGGTAAGACGCTGCTCGCCCGCGCCGTCGCAGGCGAGGCGGGCGTGCCCTTCTTCTCCATCTCCGGCTCGGACTTCGTCGAGATGTTCGTCGGCGTCGGCGCCTCTCGCGTGCGCGACCTCTTCGAGCAGGCGAAGCAGGCGGCGCCGTGCATCGTCTTCATGGACGAGATCGACGCGGTCGGCCGGCACCGCGGGGCCGGGCTCGGCGGCGGCCACGACGAGCGCGAGCAGACGCTGAACCAGCTGCTCGTCGAGATGGACGGCTTCGAGATGAAGGACAACATCATCCTGATCGCCGC
>WNGB01021276.1_pt1 | contig 10054 bp, 5 predicted proteins | sample 5400681 | NCBI WGS metagenome assembly WNGB01 (sample SAMN13153367, study PRJNA577476) | soil metagenome | isolation source: 115 cm soil or saprolite under grassland replicate 2 | place: USA:California | collected 2016-06-15
ACTTGAAATTATTTCTTGTCAGAACGACAAGGGCAAACCCGGCGAAAGCCGGGGACGCAAAGCCAATGGGTCTACAGTCACGCATGTGACCAGGATCGCCAGGCCACCGAAGATTAATCCTGTTGACGTATATTTTCCGGTGAGCCTGGCAAATTGCCAGGCTCGTTTATTTACTTGAAATTATTTCTTGTCAGAACGACAAGGGCAAACCCGGCGAAAGCCGGGGACGCAAAGCCAATGGGTCTACAGTCACGAATGTGACCAGGATCGCCTAGCTGCCGAAAATGAACATGAAATCTTTTTCAGAACCAGACAACCTGTTATTCACATGTTCATCGATTTGGGTGCCCTTGTCAGGGAGAGACCATTATGGCACCCAAATTTTTTTCTAGCGTCACAATCCTTGCGCTCATCCTAGCACTTTTTGTTACTGCAATTCCAACACAAGTCCAAGCTGCTTCATCCACCAGAATCAATGCACCTACCCAGTCCATGATCAAAGAGCACGTCTTCAAGTTTTATCTTGACCCTGCTCTTGTGACTGACATTAACTTTACAAAAGCGGTTCTGCCCAAATACGTTGCGGACATGAACTTTGTCTTACAAAAGAATACCAATCGCCGACTCGTATTCAACCCTGAAACTGATATTATCTTAACAAGTACTCAGCCCTATTCCAACAGTGCTACCCCTCCATTGCCTGTGGAAGGTTTTGAAATCTGGGCTCATGCAGTTAAGACCAACTATCCTACTTCCTATGGTGGATACGCAGGTATCGATACAAGTGGAGCGGGAGTACTCGCCGGGTTCAAATGGACCAGGCTATACAATCCCGATCAACTGAAAGCTAGTAATGTCTCAGATTACTGGACACAAATCAATAATATGCTTCATGAATTGGCCCATGTATTTGGAGCTGGCTATGGAGAATATTACAGACTATCAAACATCCAGGATACCACCGGGATCTCGCCTCTTCTGAATATAAATGTTTACGAGCAAAACGACTCTTTTTGGAGCGACAAACCAGATTTTAAGGCTGATCCGCTTTTATGGAATCCCGCTCAAATAGGCATATTAGGACAATCCCCTAACAGAGAAACCCTACTTAGTTTTGTTCAATACTCAGGGCTTACAGCAGCCATTATCAGCGGCAATTATCGTAATTCAGTTCCAACGGTGGATCTTTCACACATCAAGATCAAAATCGTTGATAATGACGGATTACCGCTTGAAGCAGCAAATGTAAAAATCTGGAGTGTTATAGGAAGTTCACCCTACCAAGCGCAATTAATGGTGGATGGTTTTACAGACTCTGATGGGAACTTGACTTTTGCCTGGGGCGGTTCTGCCAATCCCCACAACAGCTATGATTTTCTGCGTCTAATCAAAGTATATAAAGATGGGTATTTGGCTTCTGCAAAGTATGTATCCATTTATGATGCGGATATTGAGAAGTTAATTGGCGGTAGTGATGTATTCAATATAGCAATTTCTCTCAGTAAACCAAGCCTATTACCTCTTACTGGATCTGGATCTACCTTTATGGACGTCTCTTCCACTCACGCATTCTATCGGTATATCGAAGCATTTTCCCAAGCAGGTATCACAGTTGGTTGTTCACAATCGCCAAAGATGTACTGCCCGGATAAGCCTGTCACGCGCAGCGAGATGGCAGTTTTCCTCCTGCGCGCCATGCACGGCTCATCCTTCCAACCCAATCCAACCCAGCGCGGTATGTTTACTGATCTGTCCGATCCTGCCTTAGCGGCTTTTACTCCCTGGATTGAGCAATTCTATAACGAAGGCATCACGGTTGGTTGTAGTCAATCTCCTCTCAGGTATTGTCCGCAGAACTATGTTACCCGCGGTGAAATGGCCGTCTTTATCGAGCGCGCAGTACATGGTAGTAGCTATCACCCTAACCCTGCACAGACCGGCATGTATACAGATCTCAACTATCCTGGTGTTGAGCCTTTCACACCTTGGATTGAACAGTTCTATCTGGATGGCATCACGGTTGGTTGTAGTCAATCTCCTCTCAGGTATTGTCCGCAGAACTATGTTACCCGCGGTGAAATGGCCGTCTTCATCGACAGGGCTTTTAAGATCCCACTCCCATAGAATTCTTATCCTCTCGTAAAGGGGACCTCGTGTTGGGGAGATCGATCTATTTGCTACCTTCTCTGATAGATGCATATGAGCAGAGCGGGTTGACTCTTATCTGTAAAATAATCAGCACCATCTTTGCACTTTCTGTTCTAGTGATTTGTCAAAGTTGTAGCGGGCTCTGCAGAGTTTTTTTCATGGTGAAGCGATTACGAAACAAACACCACACGAAACCGAAGGCCATACATTTTGAGATAAAGGCGAGTGACTCTTTGAAACGAAGCCCGTAAAGAGTCACTCGTTGCGATTTCTTTCCAATGCCCTCCACCTATCTGCACTACGTCTAAAAAAGGGGCTGCCCTTTTGGGACAGCCCCACCACATTGACAACAGAATAGACTGCTATGGAAGCAACGGGATCCCGAACGTTTTGCTTAAGAGTACCGCCATCTGCTCTCTAGTCAAATTGCTTTCAGGACAATAAAGGCCTCCGCCACAACCACTGGTAATCCCTTCAACGGCCAGTTGCTTGATCCACGCTGCAGCCCAATAACTAATAGGCACATCGGTAAAACCGGTACTCGCACCAACAATAGGTGGTACGTAAGCTGAACCGTGCTCACCACGTAATAAAAAGACTGCCATTTGTGCCCGGGTTACAGGATAGTCAGGACAATAAAGGCCTCCCCCACAACCACTGGTAATCCCTTCCGCGACTAGTTGCTTGATCCACGCTGCAGCCCAATAATTTACAGGCACATCAGCAAAGCCTGTACTCAAACCCACGGATGGTGGAGTATAGGAAGACCCATGTATTGACCTGAGGAGAAACACTGCCATTTGAGCGCGTGATACATTTGACAAGGGACAATAAAGTAGATCTGGGCTTACAGAACAACCACTAGTGATTCCGTTGGCATAGATGCCTTCTATATATTTCCAGAATCCACTATTTGCGGCAACATCTCCGAAGGTTTTCACATTAAAGTGTAGACTGCCCCCAGGAACTGCAGTTGGAGTCGTACTAAGGTTTTTCTGTGCTACTTGAATGTAGTAAGTTGTGCCGTTGCTTACAGGCAGGTTAATACTAGATTGGGTAAAACCAGATGAATTATCATTGCAAGTTACTGCATTTAATGTTCCATTCGCATTTCTTGTCCAAATGGCGATAAAGCTATCGTAGGATGAATTAAAGGTGTCAAGATAAATTTTTCCATTTGAGGTAGCGGTATATTTATACCAAACCGATGAAAAACCTAATCCTGGGCTACATGCGTTCGTTGTATCACTATCAACCGTAGCAGAGACTGTGCTTAGTATATTCTCAGAGGGGATAGCTATAACGCTTGCACTATCAATCGTATCGTTAACAGGTCCTGCTGACGTAGTAAAAGATGTCCATGTACCGCTATCACCATAGACAAGCCCATAGTCGTTCGTAGCGCGTATCTGCCAATAATAGGTAATATTGGCACCAATCCCACTTAATAGAGTGACATACCTATTAGCTCCGGTACTAACCCAATTGTTATCGCATATGTTGTTATTCGTTGTATCAATACAGTATGCATAGGCCGTTGCATTTGAACTGGCCTGCCAGACCAATGTAGGTGTTGTAGATTGGCCAGTTGCTCCATTCGTCGGAAAGGACTTACTAAACGCGCCAGGAGGAAGACTCGCTGCTTTTGTAGTGAATGACCACCAAATTCCCGCATCGGCATCTACCTTAGTAGTATCATTTAGAACGGCTTGCATCTGCCAGTAGTAAGTGGTGTTGTTTTCTAACGAACTGATGTCAATACTGGTACCGCTCCAAACCGATGTCCAATTGCCTGCTATGTCGCATGTAGAGTTGTTGGTTTTATCGAAACAATAACGGTAGTGATTCAAATCCGTTCCGGAGTAAGCTGCCCAGTCCAAAATGACGCTCGTATTGACGTTGGTAGCACCGTTCGTAGGAGAACTCTTATTGAATGTACCCACAGCTTGAGGTGCAAGATCATGTTGGGGAACTTGTGCTGGGACAATGTCAGTAGGAAAGCTCTGCCAAACGGTCAAACACGAAAGGGAAGGATCTCCCTTACAGCCGACAAACTCTATCAGGGCAAAAATACCGCCGCTATGGAAGTATAGTGAGGATACTCCATTTGGATTATGGGTTGTACTTAACTGCTGCCATCCTAGCTTGGCAAAATTTGTACTGGAGTAGTATGTAGCGATGTCTTCAGACACCTCCAGATTGAATTTTTCACTCGCTTTATAGGCAGTTCCCAGGATGCTGATAGTGTCTCCATTCACGAGAATAGCTCGCTCCCCATTGCCGAGATTATTCCATGTCAATGAAGAAATCAAAGGCGCAGAAGTCGGATTATCTTGCGCCTGAACTGTTACTGCTGGTTGGATAAGTAGCAGAGCGATAACTCCAAAGACCATCAGCAGATTGAGAAACTTGTTGATGCATTTCGGTTTGTTCATTACCAACTTTTTCCTTTCATTTGGAGATTTATCATATTCTTACACAAAATATCTACTTTCTATTACCTATAAAACGCCCACTGAATCATTATAATACAACGTTGATTTAGTGTCGTTTGTTCCCTTTCGGCTCACTAGGAATTGCTATGACTTAGCCATAAAAAGTTCGTTATCCTGCTCCAATCTGGGTTGCGCTCAATTGTCGTCCAGCACCCCTGCTACATTTACTATTACGATGTCACTGTCGCGCGCTTGGATGACGATTTTTCTCGACCGCGGGATACATGGCTCTTCTCATACTCCGAGCTAGCATTAATTTCAACGATGTTCCTATCAACTACTGGTCTGTGGCTTGGATCAAGCAACTGGCGGAAGAGATTACGGGGAATGCGGGACGAATCTTTATTGTCCCGAAAGCCCGGTTACACGTGCCCAGATGGCGGTGTTTTTAGTGAGAACGTTCAATCTACCATAAGAGTGCGAATAGGATACAAAAAGAGTCCCCTATGAGGTGGGACTCTTTTTGTATCCTTCATTTTCGATAACACATCCCTTTCTTATAAGTTTACCCAAATCATATTACATAATTGTTAAAATTCTGTATCATAGTTTTTTTACCATAATAATTGTCCTGGTCTCATTTATATTTGTTCACGCAACTCGGGTGGATGGTGCTCCTGGAATTCTACGTCAAAATAAAAACATCCTTGCTCAGAATGCTGCTCCAACGATTGGATCCTGTCAGATATTCCCACGAAATAACTATTGGAATACACCTGTTAATAATCTTCCGATTCATACTCTCTCTGCCGCATGGATAAATTCGATTGGATCAACCAGAAATTTTCATATGGACTTTGGATCGGGCACCTGGGATGGAGGCCCAATCGGCATTCCATTCAATATTGTTTCAGGTGCCTTTACAACCAAATATTATGTGGACTTTTATTATCCAGATGAATCAGATAGCGGACCATACCCGCTTCCACTAAACCCAAATATTGAATATGGTTCAGACCATCATATTCTTACTGTAGACACAGACGACTGTAAACTTTATGAAATTTATGATGCTGAAAAGATAAATGGACAATGGTATGCAGGTTCTGGCGCGATTTGGGATCTAAATTCCAACGCCTTACGCCCTCAGGGCTGGACCTCTGCCGATGCAGCCGGCCTTCCTATCCTGCCTGGGCTCGTAAGATATGAAGAGGTGGCGGCAGGTGTAATTAACCATGCCCTGCGGTTTACCGTCAATTGCAGCGCCAATTATTACATCTGGCCTGCCAGGCATACTGCACCCTCTGGAAGCTGCGCCACCCCTGTTCCTTTCGGCGCGCGCTTTCGTTTAAAAGCGAATTACAACATTACCGGTTTTTCTCCACAGGCTCAGATCATCCTGCAAACCATGAAAACGTATGGGATAGTCAATGCAGATAATGGTTCTCCATGGTATGTGAGCGGCGCACCCAGTGAAAACTGGGATAACGATGTTCTCCATGAATTGGATATCCTCACCGGGAATGATTTTGAAGCCGTTGATACAGCAGATCTGATGCCCTGGATTTTTAAGGATGTTCCCGACTCTTATTGGGCATGGCAATATGTTGAGCAACTCTACAGTGCAGGCATCACAGGTGGATGTGCAACCAGTCCGCTCATGTATTGTCCTGAAAGTGTGGTCACGCGCGCGCAGATGGCGGTCTTTCTTGAACGCGGAATCCATGGCTCGTCCTATACTCCACCTGCCGTAGGAGCTAGCACTGGCTTCAATGATGTTCCCAGCAACTACTGGTCCGCTGCCTGGATAAAACAACTGGCCGCTGATGGCATCACTACCGGTTGTGGGGCAGGCAACTATTGTCCCGATTATCCTGTCACCCGGGCGCAGATGGCAGTATTCCTACTCAAAGCCAAATATGGTTCTTTCTACATACCCCCGGATGTTGGGACTAGTACCGGCTTTAGCGATGTATCCACAAATTATTGGGTGGCAGCTTGGATCAAGGAATTGGCCGCCGAAGGGATTACCGGAGGGTGTGGGACGAATCTTTATTGCCCGGAAAGCCCAGTCACACGTGCCCAGATGGCGGTGTTTTTGGTGAGGACGTTTAATCTGCCCTGAGGCCGTTAGAAATGATATTCAGGTAAAGCCGATTATTGGATGGATGGGCTTTGATGTTATAAATAGCTTTCATAAGCCTGAGGTTTATCACTTGCAATTTAATCTGGCGATAAGATATGATGTTGCGTAGGTGGATTGATTATTCACTAACACCCTAACATTTGTTTATTTCATTCTCGGGAGGGAAACATGAAACAAAAATACTTGGCGATCTTGGTCTTGGCAAGCTTGCTATTGAGTTTTAGGACAGCTCTGGCCCAGGCACCACAACCGCCTGTTGATGCACAGAGTACCACCGGCCCAATTCCACCAAGATACGTAAATATACAGGGCATTCGAGTTGCACCTAACACGACCGGGCAATTAAGTCCCGTTCCTGCTTATATATGGACGCATGGATGTGGCCCAACTGCAGCCGGGATGATAATTGGTTATTGGGATACCAAATGGTTTGGAAAACTCGTCCCCGGTGATGCTCACTCTCAATCTTTGGAGGTTAGTGAGATGATCGCATCGTCTCAGGGTATGTTGAATCACTACAATGATTATGCATTGCCACTGGATAGCTTTCCTTATCTTATACCAGACCGATCCGAACCTCCTGCTGGAGATGAACACATAAGCAACAGCCTAGCCGATTTTATGCATACATCCTTCAGCGCTAATGGCAATTACTATGGCTGGAGTTGGTTTTCAGATTTCGGGCCAGCGCTACAAGGATATGTAAATTATGCTAATGTAACCTATGGTTCTTCATACCATGTAACAACTTCAAATTATTACATGTACAACGGCTCATTCAACTGGGATCTCTTCCGAAGTGAAATTGACGCTGGTCGGCCAGTAGGTATGCTTGTGGATATAAATGCGGACGGTCATACAGATCATTTCATCACCGCTTTTGGCTATGATGACACGACTGGCACAAAGAAATATGCTGCTCTAAATACCTGGGACACTGATGTCCATTGGTATGACTTCGTCAGTATGGCTCCCGGGGTACCTTGGGGCATTTTTGGCGCGACGACAATGCAGATTTCATCATTCCAAGATGCTCCAGCCGTATACTGGGCTTGGTCGTGGATAGAGAGGTTGTATGCGGCAGGTATCACTGGCGGCTGTGGTAGTGGTATTTACTGCCCTGAGAGCTCCGTCACGCGCGCCCAGATGGCAATCTTCTTGGAACGCGGTATGAAAGGCTCATCTTATACTCCTCCAACAGCCACAGGCACTGCTTTTGCGGATGTGCCCTCTGCCTATTGGGCAGCTGCCTGGATCGAACAACTAGCAGCCGACGGCATTACCGCTGGCTGTGGCGGTAGCAACTACTGCCCTGACGATCCTGTCACTCGTGCTCAGATGGCTGTCTTTTTACTTAAATCCAAATACGGTTCTTCTTATATCCCTCCTGCTGTTGGGTCGAGTACGGGTTTTAGCGATGTTACAACAGATTATTGGGCAGCATCCTGGATCAAGCAACTGGCGGCGGAGGGGATCACTGGAGGGTGTGGGACGAATCTGTATTGCCCCGAAAGCCCAGTCACGCGTGCGCAGATGGCAGTGTTCTTGGTCAGGACATTCAATTTGCCTTGATCATAGTTACTGTTGTGGAGTTTGAAGAGTCAAGATAATGCCCTTCATCGATTAAGCGGAGGAAAAATGAAAAAACAAATTTGGAAAATAGTTACAGCATTATTCATGGTTTTTACATTATCAATTCAACGCAATCTAGTCGGTAATCCTCAAACAGTAGCCGCAGCCAATTTGTATCATTTAGCCCAAATCGGGGTAAAAACAAACAGTATTCAGTTATCACAAAACTGGTTGGAGCGTTTCAATTACTACCGACAAGCCGCAGGTTTGCCCCCTGTGATAGAGTCCTCCATTTATTCGGCCGACCTTGCCAAGCATGTGAACTACATGCTATTGAACGTTCCTACGGAAGGACTTTGGCATGGGGAAACACTCGGGCATCTTGGATATACGGCAGAGGGTGCCCAAGCAGCCGCTGAGAGTAACCTCGTTTGGTTTTTTGGAGCTTATGCTACACCCGCCATGTCCATTGATATGTGGATGGGCAGTATTCACCACCGCTTCGGGATGCTAAATCCTGACCTTATCACAACCGGTTTTGCATTTGGCTGTGATAATCAAATTTGTGGCGGTGGCCTAAACGTTATTCGCGGTTTGGTTTGGGACAGTACTCCTAGGCCAAATGGGGTTTTCTATCCAGGATTAAATCAAAAAGGGGTCAATACCGATATCATCCTCACTTGGCAGTTTCTCTGGGAGCCAACGGTTGTACTTAAAAGTGCATCGCTGCAAGATTCGTCTGGGCACCCAGTAGCTATTACGACAACTTCACCTCAGGAAGGCGACTACTTCAACATGGTCTCCGTCAAGCCTGATACCTTGTTATCTCCTGGTATGACTTATATAGCCAGCATTACTGTTCAACGTGGCGAAAGTCAACTTAATCAAACTTGGAGTTTTACTACTATTACCTTTGCAGATGTGCCTCCCGATTATTGGTCAGGGGAATGGATACAACGCCTTTATGCAGCTGGTATCACTGGAGGTTGTGGTAATGGCAACTATTGCCCTGATAACGAAGTCACCCGCGCGCAGATGGCGATTTTCCTTGAAAAAGGGATGCATGACTCCAGCTTCTTGCCTCCTGCTGTACCCATCAGCTTTGGCGATACGACCGGTCATTGGGCACAATATTGGATCGAAGCCTTGAACAACGATGGTATCACCGCCGGTTGTGGGTCAGGCAATTATTGCCCAGAAAATTCCACAACACGCGCCGAAATGGCTGTGTTCCTCTTGCGTGCCAAATATGGAGCAGGTTACATTCCGCCTGCGGTGGGAGCGAGCACTGGCTTTAGCGATGTTCCAACAAATTACTGGGCAGCAGCCTGGATCAAGCAATTGGCCGCGGAAGGGATTACCGGAGGATGCGGGACGAATCTTTATTGCCCGGAAAGCCCGGTGACGCGTGCTCAGATGGCAGTGTTCTTGGTGCGGACTTTCAATCTGCCTTGATCTTTCAGCGTAGCTATCGGCATAACGCTAACTTCTTAATAATAAGAATGGGATGATAGAGCTGGACAAGAAAAGTCTCTGGTCCAGCTCTTTTTCTATACAAGAATGACTGGAAAATGCTCATGGGAGGGTAGGATTTTTGGGCTATGAGCTTAATACCAAAACACTGGTAAAACTTACTAGAAGAAGCGTTTTGTGTGTTATTGAACACAATCCAAGTTCGCGTTGCAATTCCAACAAGGTTTCTTCCCTACTCAACATTTTTAAACTTGGAGTAAGCATGTATTCCCGTGTATCG
>WNGB01015559.1_pt1 | contig 10053 bp, 7 predicted proteins | sample 5400681 | NCBI WGS metagenome assembly WNGB01 (sample SAMN13153367, study PRJNA577476) | soil metagenome | isolation source: 115 cm soil or saprolite under grassland replicate 2 | place: USA:California | collected 2016-06-15
GCTGCCCGCCCGACAGCTCCTGCACGTGGCGCCGCTCGAACCCGCCGAGATCAACCAGGGTGAGTGCTGCGGCGACCTTCTCGGCGACGCCTCCCGCATCCCGCTTCCCGCGTCCCGTCAACCCGAAGGCAACGTTCTCCCCCACGTCGAGATGGGGAAACAGGGCGTAATGCTGGAACACCATCCCGAAGCGACGCTGGGCGGCCGGGACGGTGGTGACGTCCTCTCCCTCCACCGCGATCCGACCACCGCCGGGCGTCTCGAACCCCGCGAGCAGGCGCAGGATCGTGGTCTTGCCGCTCCCCGACGGCCCCAGCAGTGCGACGATCTCGCCCCGCCCGCACGCGAGCGAGACGGGCCCAACTCTGACCGTGTGCGCCCACTGTTTGACCAGCCCATCGACCTCGAGGAACGCGCTCACGGCGCGTTCCCCCCCCGACCGCGCACGTGCTCGTCCCAGTACCGCATCCAGTCGGCGCCGCGCTCGGCGAGCACGTCCCAGTCCACGTCCGCCACCTTCATCGTGCGGCGGACCTCGCGCGCCCACTCGGGCAGGGAGTCAGCGGGCAGGTCCAGGCGCGCGGGGAGCCGGTACACCTCCCGAGTCGCGAGGAGCTGGGCCTCGACGCTGCCGACGTATTCGACGAACGCCTGCGCCGCCTCGCGATGCCGGGCGCCCCGCACCACCGCGATCGCGTCCTCGATCACCGGTGTGCCGCTCCTGGGAAAGACGTAGCCCAGCGGCAGGCCGTCGCGCCGATTCAGCAGGATATCGGGGAGATCCCAGATGGTCACGAGCCCTTCCTGCCGGGCGATCTTCTGATCCAGGAGCGGGCCGTTCAACACGTATTCCTTTGTCTGCGCGTCGAGCCGCCGCAGCCATGCGAAGCCGGCCGCCGTGTCTCCTGTGGTCTTGAGGCCGCGCTCGATGATCATCCCCCAGACCGCGCGCATCGTGCCGCTCGCGATCGGGTCCCGGATCAGGATCTTGCCCCTCCACCGGGGCGCCAGGAGGTCGTCCCAGTCCTGGGGCGCCTCCGCGGGCGGGACCGCCCGTTCGGCGTAGACGATCACCGCGGGCGTCTCGTACGCCGCGAAGTAGAGGTCGCTCGGCCCGCGGCCGTGCGGGCTGATCGCGCCGGCCCAGGTGGGGCGAAACGGCTCGAGCAGCGAGTCGCGCGCGCCGCGCGCGAAGATGGTGCCCGGCCCGCCGAACCAGACGTCGGCCTGGGGATTTGCCCGCTCCGAGCGCACCCGCTCGTACACCTCCTGCGAGCCCATATCGAGCCAGCGCACGTCCACGTCGGGATGCAGCTGCTCGAACCGACGCTCGCAGAGCGTCAGCAGGTCCCGGCCGTGGGGGGTGTAGATGACGAGGGGGGTGCGGGAATCGCGCGTACATCCGAACAGGGCGAGCAGCAGCGCGCTAACGAGCGCGAGTGCGTGGTGCGTAGTACGTGGTGCGTGCGCTGGCGGGCCGGATCCTCGAGCGGCACCGCCTCCCACCACGCACCACGCACCACGCACGTTGTTGTTACGGAACATTCGGCTTCTTGAGCGCCAACAGATTCGCGAACAGCCGATAGGCGCCCGGGACTCCCGCGGGCAGCTGCCGGAAGAAACTCAACCCCGTGTACACGTACGTGCCGCGGCCCAGCGGCGCGACCAGCAGCCCACCCTTGAGCTCGGCACCGCCCGCGTCGTGCGTTTCCAGCAGCGGCACGTAGGTCGAGTCCCAGTCGTGCGCGAAGTACAGACCGCGCTCCTGCACCCACTCGCGCCAGTCGGCGGCGCCGATCGCGTTGGGATAGTGGAACACGGGATGCGCGGCATCGAGCGGCGTGACGGGGGCCGTCTCGTCGGTCACCCGGTCGTGCGGGCGCGCGATGGAGAGCCGGTACGGAGCGAAGCCGCCGTCGACGAACGGATACTGTTGATACTGAACTATCACGAGGCCCCCGCCGCGCGCATAGTCCAGCAGGCGGCCGTTGTTCGCCGCGAGGGCGGGATCGGTCTCGTAGGCTCGGCTGCCGACGACGATCGCGTCGTAGCGGGCCAAATCGCCGTGCGCCAGCGAGTCGGCGCCGATCAGCTCGAGGGGCACGCCCACCGCCAGGAGCGCCTCGGGCACGCGGTCCGACGCGCCGCGCACGTACCCGACGCGCGACACGAGGGGGAGAGCGAAGCGGGCGGCGCGGATCGCGAGTACCGATGGATGCTCCACCGCGCGCGGCCGGATGTGCGGGTAGTCGATGACGACGAGCGCTCCTCCGCCGCCTCCAGCGCTCTGCGCGGCAACGGCGAGCTGATACGCGCCGGGCGCTACGCCGGCGGGCGGCGCGAGGGCGACGCTCAGGCTCTTCGTTTCGTCTTCGCGCTGGAACCCCAGGCTTTCGGCCGGAATCGGCGCCCAGCCGCGCGGCACCGTGAACACCAGCCGCGTCGCAGCCGGGCCGCGGGCGCGGCTCGTGACCGTGACGGTGAAGCGGCGCGACCCTCCGTCGAGCGGCCAAACGATTTCGTCCGGCGCAATCACCACGTCGAACGCGTGGGTCACGAGCAGCGGCCGGCGGATCTCGCCGATCGCTTGGTCGCGATAGCGGTACGCCACCTCACGCGCCAGCGTGATCGGCTGTCCGGCGACTGTGAGGCGCACCCGCGCCTCGAGCGGGGGCGGCTCGAACGGGTCGCCGCGCCAGGCGGAGGGGACACCCGTCCAGTCGTACAGCGCGCCGGCGAGCGGGCGGCGCAGGAAGTAGGGCGTGGAGCGCGGCGCGTCCGCCGGTACGGTCACGACAAAGCGCCGGGTCACGATCGCACCGGGCGCCAGCGGTGACAGCACGGCGTCGAGCCGCTCGACGGCCCACCCCGCGCCGGTGGTCACGGCCACGCTGTCCACGCGGATCGCGGAGTCGCCCGCGTTCCAGACGGTCAGCTCGACCTGGACCCGCTGGCCGCCGACCACGATCTCATCATCGGCGACGCCGTCGATCGCGACGCCGGCCGCGGTCGCGAGCGCGCCCTCGAGGATCCCGCGCTGATCGGCGTCGCTGCGCTCGGCGCCGAGCTCGCGGAGCGCCCGTGCGAGGTACGGCACGATCGCGCCGGGGCGCAAGGGATTGAGCGCCCCGCGCGCCGAGTCGATCAGGGCCAGGAACCGCGCCCGGCCGTGGAGGACGGTGTCGACACCCGCGAACAGCCCGGCATCTCCAGCGGGCACGGCCGCGCGCGTGGCGACGAGCGCGAGCGGTACGGCGTTCGGCCCGGGCCGTTGCAGCTGGCCCATGTCCTGGGACCGGTGCCGGCTGCGCGCCGCCATCGCGAGCTGGTAATAGGATTGGCCGAGGACCGGGTCCAGAGCCCCGGCCCGCAGGATCAGGGTGGTCCCGGCCGTGTCGAAGAACGCCGAGCGGTACAGCTTGACCGGACCCCAGGTCGAATCGTTCAGGACGTCGAACGCCTGGCGCGCGAGCATACCCGCTTCCTGGTGCTGGCCGTGGCCGTCGCGGGGCGTGCCGGAGAAGATCGAAACGAGGATTTGGGGACGAAACCGGCGAATCACGTCCACGACGTCTTTGAGCAGCGAGTCGCGCGGCCAGAAGCGCAAGGTTTCGTCTACCGACTTCGAGAAGCCGAAGTCGTACGCGCGCGTGAAGTACTGGCGGGCCCCGTCGAGCGAGCGGGCCGCCAGCAGCTCCTCGGTGCGGATCACGCCCAGCTCGGGGCCGAGCTCGGCCCCGATCAGGTTCTGGCCCCCTTCGCCGCGGCTGAGCGACAGATATGCCGTCTGGACCCCCATGCCGCGGGACAGCAGGGCGAGGAGCTGCGTGTTTTCGTCGTCGGGATGGGCGCCGATCACGAGCACGCGCTTCGTGGCGCCGAGCTGCTGCAGGGCGTCCGCCAACGCCGCGACGCCGCCGGTGCCGGGTGGGGAGAGCTGCTGTCCCCATCCGCCGCCGGCGGCGCCTAGAAGAAGGAAGACAGTCGCGAGCGCGCGCCGCACTATTGTGAGAGGTATACCATGCCACCCTTCATAACGAACTTCACCCGTTGGAGTTCCGTGATGTCGCGCACCGGGTCGCCGGCGACGGCAACGAGGTCGGCGTACAGGCCGGGCGCCACCGCGCCCAGGTTCTGCTCCTGGCCGAGCAGCGCCGCGGCGACGGAGGTCCCGGATTGGATCGCCTGCATCGGCGTCATGCCGTACTGCACGTAGTACTCGAACTCCTTGGCCTGGTTGATCTCCGTCCACGGAAACCCGCCCACATCGGTGCCGAGCGCGATCTTGACTCCCTTGCGGAGGGCGCGCGCGAAGGCACGGCGCTCGAGCGCCACGAGAGCCGGCCAGTTGCCGCCGCGGCCGGGGGCGACGTAGGCGCCCACGGTGATCGTCGGCACCCAGTAGACGCCGCTCTTCACCATCACGTCCATGAGGGAGTCGGTGAGGCCGTCGCCGTGCTCGATGGAGTTGACCCCGGCGCGCAGCGCGGCGGCGATTCCGTCGGAGCCGATGGCGTGGGCGGCGACGCGCCGGCCGATGCGGTGCGCTTCGTCCACGATCGCCTTGGCCTCGTCGTCGGTGAAGTTGACCCAGCTGCGCAGCACGCTGTCGGGCGTGAAATAGTAGCGGCGATCGCTGTAGTACTTGATCCAGTCCGCCCCGTGGGCCACCTGGTCCCGCACCGCCAGCCGCGCGCTCTCGACGCCGTCCACCGGCTGCACGCCGTGCGGCAGCTCCAGCTCCCAGTTGTCGGACACGATGGGATACATCCCCGTCGGCGCCATCGCGCGGGTGGACGCGAACACGCGGGCGCCCGGCACCTCGCCACGCGCCACGGCGCGCTTCACGTCCACGTCCGCGAACATCGCCCCCTCGGTCTCGAGGTCCCGGATCGTCGTGAACCCGTGCTCCAAGGCGATCCGCGCGTTGCGCGCGCCAAGAATGGCGCGGTAGGGGATGGACTGGTACAGCAGCTGGGCGTCGTAGTCGGCGCTCGTCACGTCTCCCTGGAGCAGCAGGTGGGTGTGGGTGTCGATGAAGCCCGGCAGCACCGTCATCTGTGAGAGGTCGATCACCCGCGCCGTGCGTCCCTGCGCCTCGATCTGGGCCAGGGGCCCGACCGCGCGAATGCGCTCGCCTTCGATGAGAATCCCGACGTTGGTCTGGACCTGGGCGGACCGCCCATCGATCAGCCGTCCGGCCTTGACGAGAACCGGCTGAGGTAGAGGGGGGGGAGCGGCCTGGGCGACGAGGGCGGGGGAATAGGGAGTGAGAACCACGGCCAGCAGGACGAACCGCATCACACGTCTCCGTAACGAGGGCGTGGCAAATCTAGCCGGACACGGGGGGGGACGGTAAGCTTCGCGGGCGCCCATCCTTTCACCGCCGCGGGAGGCCGTTCATGTCGGTGCGCGTGATCTGTCAGTGTGGAACGTCGTACGAGCTGAAGGACGAATTCGCAGGCAAGCTGGTGAAGTGCCCGCAGTGCGGCCGGGAGAATCGCGTGCCCGGCAGCGGTCTGCCCACGCAGGTGCAGGCCGATCCGGTGTTCGATCGGGACGTGTTCCTGCTCCGCCAGCAGATGCTCCGGATCTCGGAGAAGTACGACGTGGGCGACGAGAAGGGCCACAACATCGTCTACGTCGAGCGGCCCGCGCACCTGCTCCGCAATCTCGGGGCCGCCCTCGCCGGCATCGTCGCCGCGGTGATCATCTTCACCGCGTTCGGGACGGTGGCCGACCAGTCGCCGCCGGGCAGCGCCGCCAGCGGCATCCTGATCGTGCTCGGTCTCGTGCTCGCGATCGCGGCCCTGCTCGCCGTCGGGATCCCGCTCTCCGCCAAGCGGCACGTCACCTTCTACCGCGACGGCTCGAAGCGTGACCGGCTGCTCGACGTGCTGCAGGACAAGAAGTTCCAACCGATCACGATGACGTACACCGTGCGCGATTTCCGCGGGCAGCCCCTCGCCCGCTTGGCGAAGAACTGGCTCTGGAACGTGTTCCGGAAGCGCTGGTACGTGTACGCGCCGGACGGCCGGCTGCTGTACCTCGCCAAGGAGGACTCGGTCATCCTGTCGCTGCTGCGGCGGTTCCTGGGGCCGTTGTTCGGCGTGCTGCGCACGAACTTCATCATTCTCCGGCCGGACAGCGAGGAGGTGATCGGGGAGTTCAAGCGCAAGTTCACGATCCTCGATCGCTACGTCCTGGACATGAGCGCCGACCCACAGCGGCTCATGGACCGGCGCATCGCGCTGGCCCTGGGCGTCATGCTCGACACGGGGGAGCGGCGGTGACCGGCGGGGCACCGCGCGAAGAGCCGATCCCCATCACGCCGGACATGCTCGCCGATGCGCCCCCCCCCCGGTCGGGACGCATCGATTTCGAGCGCGGCATGCGGCGGCTGCCGCCGCTCGTCCTCGTTCTCATCGCTGCGAACCTCGGCATGTTCGCCTGGGAGCTCGCCGCGGGCGCGCTCGTGGACGAAACCACGATCGTGGAGGCGGGTGCGTTGGTGCGCGACCGCGTGGTGGCCGGCGAGTGGTGGCGCGTCGTGAGTGCCATGTTCCTGCACGGCGGGCTCGATCACGTGCTGGGGAACGTTGTCGTGCTCTACATCGTGGGGATGGCGTGCGAGCACGCCTTCGGCGGGGCGCGCACGGTCCTCGTGTACCTTGCCAGCGGCGTCCTGGGCGGGGCGCTCAGTGTCGCGGCCGGTCCCGGGCCTTCTGTCGGCGCGTCCGGCGCCATCTTCGGGCTGATCGCCGCGGTCATCGTGGTGCTGTACCGCTACCAGCGGCGCTTCTACGTCCGCGACAAGCGGATCGGCTTCGTTTTAGCGGTGTGGGCGGGGTGGCAAGTCCTGACCGGATTGGCGACCCCCTTCATCGACAACTTCGCCCATTTGGGTGGGTTTGCCGGGGGCGGGCTCACGGCGCTGGTGTTGTCCCCCCGGCTGCTGCTGGCCGCGCCCCGGCCGCCGGTCCGCCAGGCTAGATTATCTGTATGACGACGACCGCCCCGGAACGCAAGCGCCCCCCAACTGCCCCTCCGTCGATCAGCGCGGACGAGGCGCGCGAGGTTGCCGAGGCCGCGCGCGAGCAGGAGTGGGCCGCGCCGAGCTTCGTGCGCGACCTGTTCCTCGGCAACCTGCGGATGGACCTGATCCATCCGTACCCCGAGCAGGACCCCGCCGAGATCGCGCGGGCCAAACCGTTCCTCGACAAGCTGAATCGGTTCCTCCGCGAGAAAGTCGATGCGGACCGCATCGACCGCGAAGGGGAGATCCCCGAAGACGTGATTCAGGGGCTGCGGGAGCTGGGCGCGTTCGGGATCAAGATTCCGCTCGAGTACGGCGGGCTCGGCCTGTCACAGCTGTCGTACATGAGGGCGATCGAGTTGGTATCGTCGGTGGATGGATCGCTGACGGCCCTCCTCTCGGCGCACCAATCCATCGGCGTGCCGCAGCCGCTCAAGATGTTCGGGACCGAGGCCCAGAAGCACAAGTATCTGCCGCGCCTCGCCAAAGGCGCGATTTCCGCCTTCGCGCTCACCGAGCCGGGCGTGGGCTCCGACCCGGCGACCATGGAAACGATGGCGGTGCCGAGCGACGACGGCGACTGGATCCTGAACGGCGAGAAGCTGTGGTGCACCAACGGCACGAAGGCCGAGTTGATGGTGGTGATGGCGCGCACGCCGTCGAAGGTGGTGCGCGGCAAGGAGAAGCGGCAGATCACGGCGTTCATCGTCGAGGCCGACTGGCCGGGCGTCGAGGTGGTGCACCGGTGCCATTTCATGGGGCTCAAGGCGATCTACAACGGCGTGATGCGTTTCACCAAGGTCCGCATCCCCAAGGAGAACGTCCTGTGGGGCGAGGGCAAGGGCCTGAAGCTCGCGCTCATCACCCTGAACACCGGCCGGCTGACCCTCCCCATCTCGGCGGTCGCCGCGGGGAAGCGTTGCCTCGAGATCTCGCGGAAATGGGCGGACGAGCGGGTGCAGTGGGGCCGCAAGATCGGCCAGCACGACGCGATCGCCCAGAAGATCGGGACGATGGCGGCGAACACGCTGGCGATGGAGGCGGTGGCGGAGCTGTGCGGCGCGATGGCCGAGCGGGGCGGCTACGACATCCGCCTCGAGGCGGCGATCGCCAAACTGTACAACTCCGAGGTCGGGTGGCGGATCATCGACGACACGGTGCAGATCCGCGGCGGCCGCGGCTACGAAACCGCCGATTCGCTGCGCGCCCGGGGCGAGAAGCCGGTGCCGGTCGAGCGCATCATGCGTGACTTCCGGATCAACTTGATCTTCGAGGGTTCGTCGGAGATCATGCACCTGTTCATCGCCCGCGAGGCGCTCGACAAGCATCTCCAGGTCGCCGGCGACGTGGTCCTGCCAGGGAAGACTCTGGGCGAGCGCTTCCGGGGAGCGGTCCGGGCGATGCTGTTTTACGCCCAGTGGCTCCCCGGTCGCTGGCTCGGCTGGGGCCGGTGGCCCCGCTACGCGGCGTTCGGACCGCTGGCGCGCCACATCCGCTTCGTCGAACGCAGCTCCCGCCGGCTCGCCCTCAGAATCTTCTATTCTATGCTGCGGTTCGGGCCGAAGCTCGAGCTGCGTCAGGCGGTGCTGTTCCGGCTCGTGGACGTGGGGGCGGAGCTGTTCGCGATGGCGGCGACCTGCGCCCGCGCCCAGTGGCTGCTGCAGCACGAGCGCGCGAGCGGTGAGCGCGCGGTGACGCTCGCGGACCTCTTTTGCCGCCAGGCGCGCGGCCGCGTGCGGTCGAAGGTCCGAGGCCTCTGGCGCAATGAGGATGTGCCGACCTACCGCCTCGCCCAGGAGGTCCTGGAAGGCGAGCATCGGTGGCTGGAGCGGGGGATGGTGGAACTGTCGGACTGACGGACGGTCGGACGGTCGGACGGCTCACGCCGCTTGGTGCGCGATCATGATGCTCTTCAGCCGCTCCGGCGCCTCGCCACCGGCATCGCCGTACGGCGATGGGTGGCCCTCCGCCTCGAGAAGCACACTCGGGCAGACCAGCGGATACTGGCGCGCCCGAATGCGGTCGGCCGCCGGCTGGGCGGCCACCGGGGTCGCAATCACGACTTGCCGCGCGCCGAGCTGCTCGGCGGCCTTCGCGGCCGCCAGCACCTTCCAGGGATAGACGACCTGTCCATCGACGATCACCACGGTGCGACCTGCGAGGTTCTTCACGGGGCGCTGAGTGCGGTACAGCACCAGATCCTGCTTCACCCGCGCGCGCGACTCGTCGATCGCGGCCTGCAGCTTCTCCAGCAGATTCATCCCGGGCTGAAAGTCGGGATCCATTTCCGCCGGCGCCGACTCCGCCATGGCGCCGACCGGCGCGAGGTTCGAGCCCAACTTGATGAACGCGGCGACCAGGACGTCGAACGGCGCGCCCATGGCCTGGGCCGCGTGCGCCGCGATCTCGACACCCTCGGGCGTGATGCCCAACAGGATGCACGACTGGTAACCCCGCGCGGCGAGCTGCTGGCCGAGCAGGGCCCCCGCGCTGGAGCGCGTCGGGTAGAGGCTGGGGCGCTGCGCTGGATCGGGCACCACAGGCCAAAATACGAGGATTGAGGCTCGGGGAAAGAGTCGCGACGCCGGTGGTGCTGGCCGCGCCCTAGGCTGTTACCTTTTCGCGATGCCCAAGGACACGCTCAGCGTCACCGACAACCGGACCGGCAATTCCTACGAAGTCCCGATTCAGGACGGGGTCATCCGGGCGGCCGACCTGCGGCAGATCAAGGCGTCGCCCGACGACTTCGGGCTGATGAGCTACGACCCTGCGTTCATGAACACCGCCTCGTGCCGCAGCGCGATCAGCTACATCGACGGGGAGAAGGGGATCCTGCGCTACCGCGGCTATCCGATCGAGCAGCTCGCGGACACCAGCACGTTCCTGGAGACGGCCTACCTGCTGCTGCACGGCGAGCTGCCCTCGGCAGCGGAGCTCGATGCGTGGGTGTACAACATCACGCACCACACGATCATCCACGAGAACATCAAGAAGTTCATCGACGGCTTCCACCACGA
>WNGB01025948.1_pt1 | contig 10052 bp, 7 predicted proteins | sample 5400681 | NCBI WGS metagenome assembly WNGB01 (sample SAMN13153367, study PRJNA577476) | soil metagenome | isolation source: 115 cm soil or saprolite under grassland replicate 2 | place: USA:California | collected 2016-06-15
CCCGCCGCGACCACCAGTTCGTCGTCCGCGCCAGCCGTGCCGTCCACCGAGTCGATGCCCAGGCAACATGCTCCGCCACGGCGACCTCGACGTCGTACCGCTCCAGCAGGCCGGGCACCGCCTCGCGCCCGACGGGCTCCGCCAGCAGCACGAAGTTGCCCCACCAGTACGACGGGTCGGCGGGGGTGCGAACCACCAGGTGATCTCCGAGATCGGTGATCTCGCTGCCGCTCAACCGCAACACCGTCAGGTCGGTCCGGTAGGCCAGGGAGGTGACGTCCACCCGGCAAGGATCCGGCAGCCGTCAACCGGTTTCAGGGTCGGCGGTGCACCACGAGCGGCAGCACCGCCGACGCGCCGGCTTCGCGCAGGTGCGCGGCAGCGACCGTCACGGGCCACAACGACGACGTGGCGTCGGCGACCAGCAGCACGGTACGGCCGCCGACCTCGGCTCCACCGACCTTGATCGCGGCCCGCCAGGCTGCCGCCTCCTCCGCCGACGACAACGCCCGGGCGTCACCCGGCGGATCCACCAGCGCGAGCTCGGCACGGTCCAGCCGGCCGACCGCCGCCAGGTGGTCCGCCACACTCGCGGCGAGCAGGCGGAACCCGGCGGCCGGCAGCGACACCACCACCTGCGGCCGTGCGGACCAGGTCGCCCGCCACTTCGTCAGTGTCTGTACGGCGCCCGACAGCAACTCCTCCGGGGCGGGACGGTCCGTTGCGAACGCCGCGCGGATCACGTCACGCCATTCCGGCGCGTCGGCGTACACGATCGCCCGCCCCGGCTCGGCCATCAGCCCCGGCGGGATCCGGCCGCGGCTGCCGAACGCGCCGCCCGGCCACATCTTGCGCGGCTCCAGCACGTGCGTCTCGCCGCGCAGCAGCAGCGACACGGCACGCACCGTGTCCGGCGACGGCGTCGCGGTGAGCGGCTCGGGCAACCGTCCGAGGCACACCGAGCAGCGGCCGCAGCGTTCCGCCGTCGGGTCGTCCAGCGACTCCTGCAGCAGTTGCATCAGGCAACGATCGCCGTGGGTGTAGGCGCGCATGATGTCCGCCTCGCGCCGCCGGGTAGCGACGATCCCGTCGTAGTGCGGAGCGTTGTACCACCAGTCCTTGCCGGTCCGCACCCAGCCGCCGTCGACCCGGTCCACCGCGCCGTCGACGGCGAGCTGCTTCAGCATCAGCTCGACCCGGCCGCGGCGCAGCCCGGTCTCGGCCTCGAGCGACGGCACCGTCGCCGCCTCGCCGTCGCCGTACGCCTCCAGCCCGGCCAGCAGCCGCTTCATCTGGTCCGGGTCCGGGATCGTCGCGGTCGCGAAGTAGTCCCACACCCCGGCGTCCGCGTCCGACGGCAGCAGCGCCACCAGCGCGTGGTCGATGCCGCGGCCGGCGCGGCCGACCTGCTGGTAGTACGACACCGGCGACGGCGGCGATCCGACGTGTACGACGAAGCCGAGGTCCGGCTTGTCGTACCCCATCCCGAGCGCGGACGTGGCCACCAGCGCCTTCAGCCGGTTGTCGCGCAGCGCGTCCTCGAGCCGCTCCCGCTCGGCCGGCTCCAGCCCGCCCGTGTACGCCGCCACCGCGACGCTGTCGCCGTGCACCTGCCGGACCGCGGACGCGAGCCGCTCGGCGTCCGCGACCGTGAGCGTGTAGACGATGCCCGATCCCGGAAGCCGCGGCAGGTGCTCGACCACCCACGCGAACCGCTCCAGCGGCGAGAGCGCCCCGACCACGGCGAGCTGCAGGCTGCGCCGCGCCAGCGGCCCCCGCAGCACCAGCGTCGCGTCGCCGAGCTGGTGCGCGACGTCCTCGGTGACCCGGGCGTTCGCGGTCGCCGTGGTCGCGAGCACCGGCGTGTCCGGGTTCAGCCGCTGCAGCACGTCGGACACCCGGCGGTAGTCGGGCCGGAAGTCGTGCCCCCAGTCCGACACCGCATGCGCCTCGTCGATCACCAGCAACCCGATCCGCCCGGCCAGCCCGTCCAGCACCCGCCGGCCGAACCCCGGATTCGCCAACCGCTCCGGCGACACCAGGAGCACGTCCAGCCGATCGTCGTACAGCTCCTGCTCGATCGCCGACCAGGCGTCGATGTTCGACGAGTTGAGCGTCGCGGCACGCAGCCCGGCACGCGCCGCGGCCGCGACCTGGTCGCGCATCAGCGACAGCAGCGGCGACACCACCAGCGTCGGCCCCGCCTGCTCGTGCCGCCGGATCGACGTCGCCGCCCAGTACACCGCCGACTTGCCCCAGCCGGTCGCCTGTACTACCAGCACCCGCGCCGACGGCTCGGTGAGCGCGGCGACCGCCACCGCCTGGTCGTCGCGCAGCACCGCCTCCGGCCCGGCGATCGCCGTGATCACCCCGGCCGCGATCCGGGCCCGTTCGTCCGTCAGCTCAGGTGGCATGCCGCCACCCTAGACGCGGCCCCCGACGAAGCTAGGCGCGGAACGCGAGCCAGTAGTCGTGCGCCCGCTCAGCCTGCCCCTGGGTCAGTTCCGTGTAGCACTGATCGTAGGAGTAGTCCATGAAGTTGTGGATCGGGTCGAACCCCGGGTCCCTCGTGCAGGTGTCCTTCGTGCCGTCCGCCGGGCAGCCGCTGGTCGGAATCTTCTCCGCAGGCGTGTCGGCAACGAAGTCGCCGTGCGCGTTGCAGCCGCCGTCGAAGGTGTGCGCGAGCGCGAACCAGTGGCCGACCTCATGCACCGCGGTGAACCCGAGGTCGTAGCGATCATCGACTCCCAGTCGATACGAGCTGCCCGACATCTCGGGCAGCTCGTATCGGTCGGGTTCAACGTGCGCTCAGGCCGTCGCTGCGCGGGACCTGATCCGGGCGGACATCAGGGCGGCGAGACCGCACAAGCCGCCCGCCAGGTACCAGGCCAGGTCGTAGCTGCCCTGCAGGTCGCGGATGCCGCCGGCACCCTCGGCCATCAGCGCGGCGCCCACCTGGTGCGAGGCGAACACCCAGCCGAACACGATCGGCCCTTCCGCCCCGAACCACTCGCGGCACAACGCCACGGTCGGCGGCACCGTCGCGATCCAGTCCAGCCCGTAGAAGACCAGTGTAGTACCCGACCAGCAGCCACCGCGGATCCCAGCGGTCGGTCAGCCAGCCGGACAGGATCGTCCCGCCGACATCGAACACACCGACCAGCGCGAGCAGCGACGCGGCCGTGGTCTGCGGCATCCCGTGGTCGTGCGCGGCGGTCACGAAATGGGTTCCGACCAGCCCGTTCGTGGACGCGCCGCAGACCGCGAACCCGCCCGCGAGCAGCCAGAACATCGGCCGCCGCGCCGCGCCGCGCAGCACCGTCAGAGCGCGCAGCGCGCCGCCGGTCGCGACTACCCGCTGGCCGGCGGTGCTGCCGCGCGGAGCGCCGTACGCGGTGGTCCCGACATCGCTCGGGAAGTCGCGCAGGAACAACCACACCAGCGGTACGACGGCCAGCGCGCAGGCGGCCACCACCAGTGCGGGCGTGCGCCAGCCGTACCGGGTCGCGAGCGCGGCCACCAGCGGCAGGAAGACGAGCTGCCCGGTCGCGCCGGCGGCGGTCAGCACACCGGTCACGAGCCCGCGATGCCGCACGAACCAGCGCCCGGTCACGGTCGCGACGAACGTCATTGCCATCGACCCGACGCCGATCCCGACGAGCAGTCCCCAGCACAGCAGCAGCTGCCAGCTCGCGGTCATGAACACGGTCAGGCCACTCCCGGCCGCCACCAGCGTGAGCGCGCACGCGACCACGATCCGCAGCCCGACCCGCTCCATCAGCGCCGCCGCGAACGGCGAGATCAGCCCGTACAGCAGCAGGTTGACCGACACCGCCGCCGAGATCGTCGCGTGCGACCAGCCGAACTCGGCGTGCAACGGGTCCATCAGCACGCTCGGCACGGACCGGAATCCGGCGGCGCCGATCAGGGTCACGAACGACACCGCGGCGATCAACCAGGCGCGGTGCGGCAGGCGGGAGCGGGTACGAACGGGGGCAGGCGTCTGCAGCAGCTCTGTCACACGTTCGATGGTCACCGGTCGACACGCGGCGGACGAGTGGCCAGAACGTCAACATGTGTCAAGATATGGCCATGGCTGTTCATCGCGTCGCGGTGCTGGCGCTCGCACCCGTCGTGGGCTACGACCTGGCGATCCCGCCCGCGGTCTTCGGCGCCGCCACCGGGCCGAACGGCGAAGACCTGTACGACGTGCGGATCTGCGGGCTCGACACGTCCGGCGTCCCGGTGCTCGCCGGGTACACGATCGTCCCATCCCACGGCGCCGAGGCACTCGCGTGGGCCGACACCGTGATCATCCCCGGCACCCGAATCCCCGGCCCGCGGTACGACGGAACGCTTCCGGACGAGCTCGCGGCCGCTCTCGCCACGATCCGCCCTGGTACCAGGGTGATGTCGATCTGCACGGGCGCGTTCGTGCTCGGCGCGGCCTGCCTGCTCGACGGCCGGCCCGCGACGACGCACTGGTCGTACGCCGAGCCGTTCCGCGCGCTCTACCCGAAGGTCGACCTCGACGAGAACCTCTTGTTCGTCGACGACGGCGACATTCTCACCTCGGCCGGGCTGTCCGCCGGGGTCGACCTCTGCCTGCACGTCGTTCGCACCGACCACGGCAGCGAGGTTGCCAACAAGGCCGCGCGGCACTGCGTGGTGCCGCCGTGGCGCGAGGGCGGCCAGTCGCAGTTCATCGAGCGGCCGGTGCCCGAGCCCGGCACGGCGAGCACCGCGAATACCCGCGCGTGGGCGTTGCAGCACCTGGACCACGAGCTCGACCTGGTGTCGCTGGCGAAGCACGCGCGGATGAGCGTGCGCACGTTCAGCCGCCGGTTCAAGGCCGAGACCGGACTGTCTCCCGGCACCTGGCTGCAACAGCAGCGGCTCCTGCACGCGCGGCACCTGCTCGAGACCACCGACCTGCCGGTCGACCGGGTCGCGGGCGAGTCCGGGCTCGGCACCGCCGCGTCGCTGCGCCACCACATGCGGGCCGGCCTGGGCGTGTCACCGCTCACCTACCGCAAGACCTTCCGCGCCGGATGACGACCTGTCGGTGGGGTCTGGCACGCTTCGGCGAGTGACCACCCTTCACCACGTCGCGTACGGCGACGGCACACCCCTGCTCGCCATTCACGGGTGGACCCCGGACCACCGCCTGATGACCGGCTGCCTCGAGCCGGTCTTCGAGAACCGCCCCGGCTACCGCCGGCTCTACCCCGACCTGCCCGGCATGGGCCAGTCGCCCGCCGGCGACGTCTCGTCCTCGGACGACAACCTGGCCGCTCTGCTCGGCCTCGTCGACGCCGAGTTCGGCGACCAGCCCTTCCTGCTCGCCGGCGAGTCGTACGGCGGCTACCTGGCGCGCGGCATCGTCGCCGCCCGTGCCGCCCAGGTCCTCGGTCTGGCGCTGATCTGCCCGATCGGCACCGAGCTGGAGAACGCCAAACGCGACGTCCCCGAGCACGAAGTACTGATCACCGAACCGGGCCTCCTCGACGGGCTCACGCCCGAGGAGGCGGACGACTACACCGGTATCGCCGTCGTCCAGTCGACCGAGACACTCCGCCGGTACCAGGCCGAGATCTCCCCGGGCCTGGAGGTTGCCGACCTGGAGGCGATGCAGCGCATCCGCAAGAACTGGAAGCTCACATCCGCGATCCCGGAGTCGGGTCCCGCCTTCGACCGCCCGACGCTGATCCTGGCCGGCCGGCAGGACTCCTCCACCGGTTTCGCCGAGCAGTTCACGCTGTTGCCGCGCTACCCGCGGGCGTCGTACGTCGTCCTCGACCGCGCCGGTCACAACCTGCAGATCGAGCAGCCGACCCTCTTCGGCGCCCTGGTCAGCGAGTGGCTGGACCGCGTACAGGAACACCGCGGCCGGTGACCCCGGCGACGCGTCCGGTCCGAGCCGGCCGTTCGCCGGCCCGGGCCCGCCGCAATGCCGGCGCGCGCTGACCCGCCATCTCGACTGCGCGCTGGTCGAACGGCCCCCGGCCCGCCAAGTCGAGCGGCCTGGGCCAGAACCACTCGAACACCGGTTCCCGCCCGAGCACCATCCGCACGTAGTCGCGATCGGGGTGTGGCGGCGCCCAGTTGTGCGGCCCCTCCCCGTACCACCCGTGATAGCGCTCAGCATCGCGAGCCCGCCGGTTCAGCCGGTACGTGAACGCCGTCAGCGGGTTAGGCCGGTACTCGTCCCGGTGACGCCTCGTCAGCTCCTCATCGCTGAGCTGCCGCACATCCAGATGCGGCGGAAACCGTCGCCCGTCTCGATCCCTCCGCTCGTCGGCGAGCAGTTCCTCGACGTCGTCGCCCGCGCAGTTCCGAATCGCCACCTCGTACCCCATCGCATTCAGCAGCTGGGTCGCCACGTACAAGTTCGTCGCCCGCCCGGACTCCGCGTCCGCGATGACGGACTTCGGCACCGCGGACCACCGCGCGAGCTCGCGCTGCGACATGTCCGCGTCCCGCCGCGCCTGCCGCAGCACCAATCCAAACCAAGCGAAAAAACTGTCCATGCCCTTGAACATGCCGCGAATCGTCCGCCGACAGTCCCCCATCTCCAGTCCTGTGGACAGCTCCCACCGGCGCGATCCCTGGGGACAGAATCCGGCCCAACCCGCCACTTCTCGAGGACCCCCTCCTCCATGCCTGCAAGCTGCCCGACATATCGGGCAGCTTGCAGGGAGCGCGGATCGGGGCGTGCGCGTCTGCCGGCTGCACGTGGCGCCGGCTGGTCGGGTTGGGTGGAGGGTCGGTGGCGGCTACCAGGTGATGGTGAAGTCCGTCTCGCCCGTGGGTGGTTCGTCGTAGACGTCGACGTGGTCTACGGCGGCGTGGGGTGGGCCTTGGCGGCACCAGTCGAGCATGCGTTGGACCGCGGGGGCCGGGCCTTCGAAGGTTGCTTCGACAGCGCCGTCGGGCAGGTTGCGGACCCAGCCGGAGACTCCGGCGGCACGGGCTTGGCGGCGGCAGGTGTCGCGGTAGAAGACGCCCTGCACCACACCGTGTACGACGACGCGCCGGCGGACCACGATCCCGTTGTACCCGATAAACGGGTTCGGGGTGCGGGAGGCGGCGACCTATCCTTGGCGACGTCATGTCCGACTCCCCCACGCTGGCTCAGCTCCGGCGACGCCTGCCCGCGCTGACGCCGGCCGACCAGCGGCGGCTCGGTCGCCGGCTGGATCAGGCTCGCGGAATGCGGGGCGAGGACAGGCGTCGTACGGCGTTCGCGTCGATCGCGGAGGCGATGAAGCGGTCCGAGCGATTGGTGGAGCATCGCCGGGCGTCGGTGCCGGAGATCCGGTATCCGGAGCAGTTGCCGGTCAGCCAGCTCAAGGACGAGATCGCGGCGGCGATTCGCGATCATCAGGTCGTCGTGGTCGCCGGCGAGACCGGGTCCGGCAAGACCACGCAGATCCCGAAGATCTGCCTCGAGCTGGGTCGCGGGGTGCAGGGCGCGATCGGGCACACCCAGCCGCGGCGGCTCGCCGCGCGGACCGTCGCCGAGCGGATCGCCGAGGAGCTCGGGACACAGCTCGGCGACACGGTCGGGTACGCGGTGCGGTTCACCGACAAGGTCTCGGCGGGCACGCTCGTCAAGCTGATGACCGACGGGATCCTGCTCGCTGAGCTTCAGCGCGATCGCGACCTGCTGCGCTACGACACGCTGATCATCGACGAGGCGCACGAGCGCAGCCTGAACATCGACTTCATCCTCGGGTACCTCAAGCAGCTGCTGCCACGGCGGCCCGACCTCAAGGTGGTCATCACCTCCGCGACGATCGACCCGGAGCGGTTCGCCGCGCACTTCGGCGACGCCCCGATCATCGAGGTGTCCGGGCGGACCTACCCGGTCGAGACGCGGTACCGGCCGGTCAACGATCCGGACGACCCGTCCACGATCGAGCGCGACCAGACGCAGGCGATCCTGGACGCGGTCGACGAGCTCGCGCTGGAGGCACCGGGCGACGTACTCGTCTTCCTGAGCGGCGAACGGGAGATCCGCGACACCGCGGACGCGCTGCGCGCACAGAACCTCCGCGACACCGAGATCCTGCCGTTGTACGCCCGGCTGTCCGCGGCCGAGCAGCACCGGGTGTTCCAGCCGCATCCCGGACGGCGGATCGTGCTCGCGACCAACGTCGCGGAGACCTCGCTGACCGTGCCGGGGATCAAGTACGTCGTGGACCCGGGCACCGCGCGGATCTCCCGGTACAGCCACCGGACGAAGGTGCAGCACCTGCCCATCGAGTCCGTGTCGCAGGCGAGCGCGAACCAGCGCAAGGGCCGCTGCGGGCGGACCAGCGACGGCATCTGCATCCGGCTGTACAGCGAGGAGGACTTCGAGAGCCGCGGCGAGTTCACCGACCCCGAGATCCTGCGCACGAACCTGGCCTCGGTGATCCTGCAGATGACGTCGATCGGGCTCGGCGACATCGCCGCGTTCCCGTTCATCGACGAGCCCGACAAGCGCGCGGTCAAGGACGGCGTCCAGCTGCTCACCGAGCTCGGCGCGTTCGACGACATGCAGCGGCTGACCCCGGTCGGGCGGCAGCTCGCGCAGCTCCCGGTCGACCCGCGGCTGGCCCGGATGATCGTCGAGGCCGACCGGAACGGGTGCGTGCGCGAGGTGATGGTCATCGCCGCCGCGCTGTCGATCCAGGACCCGAGGGAGCGGCCGGCCGACGCGGAGGCGCAGGCTCAGCAGGCGCACGCGCGGTTCCGGGACCCGGGCTCGGACTTCCTCGGCTTCCTGAACCTGTGGAGCTACCTCAAGCAGCAGCAGAAGGAGCTGTCCGGGAACCAGTTCCGCAGGATGTGCCGGGCGGAGTACCTCAACTATCTGCGGGTTCGCGAGTGGCAGGACATCTACGCGCAACTGCGACAGGTCGCCGCCCAGATCGGCGTACGCCTGAACACCGGCGAGCCGGCCGATCCTCAGCTCGTGCACACGTCGCTGCTGGCCGGGTTGCTGTCGCACGTCGGGATGAAGGACCCGGCCAACCAGCACCAGTACATCGGCGCCCGGAACGCGCGGTTCGCCATCTTCCCCGGCTCCGCGCTGTTCAAGAAGCCGCCGCAGTTCGTGATGTCCGCCGAGCTCGTCGAGACGTCCCGCCTGTGGGCGAGGGTCAATGCCCGGATCGAGCCGGAGTGGGCCGAGAAGCTCGCCGGGCACCTGGTCAAACGGACCTATTCCGAGCCGCACTGGGAACGCAAGGCCGGCGCGGTCATGGCCTACGAGAAGGTCACGCTGTACGGCGTCCCGATCGTGGCCGGGCGCAAGGTGAACTACAGCCGGGTCGAGCCGGAGGTGGCCCGGGAGCTGTTCATCCGGCACGCACTGGTGGACGGCGACTGGGACACCCGGCACCACTTCTTCCACGCCAACCGCAAGCTGGTCGAGGAGGTGGAGGAGCTGGAGGAACGCACCCGGCGCCGCGACCTGCTGGTCGACGACGAGACGCTGTTCGCCTTCTACGACGAGCGGATCGGGCCCGAGGTCGTGTCCGGCCGGCACTTCGACTCGTGGTGGAAGAAGACCCGGCAGCGCGACCCGGACCTGCTGGACTTCGAGCGCTCGCTGCTGGTCCGCGAGGACGCAGACGAGGTGCGCGAGCGCGACTACCCGCTGACCTGGCGGCAGGGCGGGTTCACGTTCGACCTGACGTACGCGTTCGAACCCGGGACCGACGCGGATGGCGTGACCGTGCACATCCCGTTGCTGGTGCTGAACCAGGTCGAGCCGGACGGGTTCGATTGGAGCGTGCCCGGCTTCCGCGAGGAACTGGTCACGGCGCTGATCAAGTCGTTGCCCAAGGCCACCAGGCGCAGCGTCGTACCGGCGCCCGACCACGCCCGGCTGGCGCTGCCCGGCCTCGGGGAATCCGGCCCGCTCACCGCGGCGATCGCGCAGGAGCTCAGGGCGTTGCGCGGCGTCGTGATCACCGACGACGACTGGGACTGGAGCCGGGTACCCGAGCACCTGCGGATGACCTTCCGGGTCGTCGACGACCACGGCAAGACAGTTGCCG
>WNGB01015566.1_pt1 | contig 10050 bp, 8 predicted proteins | sample 5400681 | NCBI WGS metagenome assembly WNGB01 (sample SAMN13153367, study PRJNA577476) | soil metagenome | isolation source: 115 cm soil or saprolite under grassland replicate 2 | place: USA:California | collected 2016-06-15
GGTCTGCTGCTCGTCGCGATCGGCGAGCAGCTGCTCGGTCTCGCCGCGCTGTTTGCCCTGACGACCTCACACCTGGCGGTACAGGTACTGAAGCGCGCCGTGGCGCGGCCGCGGCCGTGTGATGCGAACGGGCGCTTGCTGGCGCTCATCGATCTCCCGGATCCCTACTCCTTCCCTTCCGGTCACGCCGCGGCAGCGAGCGCGGTCGGTGGAACGATTGCGCTCGCCCATCCGCTGCTCGCCCCGGTGCTCTTGCCCCTGGCGGCGCTCATCGCGGTGTCGCGCGTGCGGCTCCGGGTACATCACGTGGGTGACGTGATCGCGGGACTGGTGCTCGGCCTGGCGGGCGCGATCGGCGCGGCCGCTCTCATTCCGCATTGACCGTCCGCTGTACCCGGCAGCGGAATTGCACGGCCGACTGTCCGGGTGCCAGGTAGCGGAGGCCGGTATGGCTCCGCTATCTGCGTCCTAATCCCCCGCGTTACCAAATCGTGACATTGCCGACTCATCGTGGTGATGCCGACCGCCCAGTTTGCAGCCGTTGAAGCAGTCCATCAATTCACCCGAGTCTTGAGGGGTAATCGTGCACGCAAGACTGTCGCATCTCCTCCTGGCGGTGGCCGCGGTAGGCGTATTCGCGACGCCCGTGGCCGCGCAAACCCAGGCGCCTGCCGCACCGCAGATCACCGTCGGCGGCGTGGTCTACACGCAGTACCAATACACGGACGCCGCCGTTCACACCAACACGTTCGACGTCACGCGCGCGTACGTGAACGTCCTTGGCCGCTTCTCGGGCGGCATCACCACGCGTGTCACTGCCGACATCATCCCCAGCGCCGTCACGAACCAGCAGCTCCGGCTCAAATACGCCTTCGCGGCGTGGACCCCGACCGGCAGCAGCCTCACCTACAAGCTGGGCATGATGCAGACGCCCTTTGTGGACTACGAAGAAACGCTGTGGGACTACCGCATGCAGGGCACCATCGCCGTCGATCGCAACGGCGCCCTGACGTCGTCGGACATCGGCTTCGGAGTGGACGGCAAGTGGAATAACGACCAGGTGAACGGCCAGATCGCCGTCGTGAACGGCGAAGGATATTCGGGCGGCACAGGCGACTTCCACAAGGACCTCGAGGCGCGCGTCTCGGTCCGCCTCAAGCCCAGCAACGACGCGAGCCGGGTCGGGGGGCTGCGAGTCACGGGATACGCGGGGGTCGGCAAATACGGGCCCGCGTTCGCCGGCAATGACCGCAACCGATTCCTCGGCCAGGTCTCGTATCGGTCCCAGCAGTTTACGCTCGCGGGGGAATTCGTCTCCCGGAAGGACTCGACGCAGACCGGAAGCATCATCAGCGCGTTCGGCGTCTATCACCTGACGGGCGGCAAAGTCGCCGTGATCGGGCGAGTCGACCTCGTCGATCCCGACAAGAACGTCGCCAACAACAAGAACACCCGCATCATCGGCGGCGTGTCCTACCAGCTGTCGCCCAACGTCCGGCTGCTCGCCGATCTGGACCGGCTGTCGTTCGAGAACGGCGCAACAGCCACCAATCAAATGCTGCTTCAAGCGCAGTTCGTGTTTTGAACCTGACCCTGACCCGAGGACAACCGCTGTGAAGACCACACACTATCTCGCTCTCGCCGCCCTGCTCGGCGCCGCCGCCCCGGGCGGGGCCGCCGCGCAGGTGCAGCTGAACGGTGCCGGAGCCACGTTCCCGAACATCATCTATCAGGACTGGATGCTGACGTACAACCAGACGCATCCCGACGTGAAGCTGAACTATCAGTCCATCGGCTCGGGCGGCGGCATCCGCCAGTTCTCCGACGGGACGGTGGATTTCGGGGGCACCGACGCCCCGATGACCGATTCGGCGATCGCCGCGATCGGCAGTAACGTGCTGCACATCCCGACCGTCATGGGCGCCGTGGTGGCCATCTACAATCTCCAGGGCGTCTCGCAGGCGGTGAAGTTCACTCCGGACGTGTTGGCCGACATTTTCCTCGGCAAGATCACCAAGTGGAACGACGCACGGCTCGCCAGCATCAATGCGGGCGTCACCCTCCCCGCTGCCGACATCATCGTCGTCCATCGCGCCGACGGGTCAGGCACGTCGTATGTATTCACGGACTACCTGTCCAAAGTGAGCCCGGAGTGGCAGCAGAAGGTAGGCAAGGGTCCTTCGGTGAATTGGCCAGTCGGTCTCGGTGGACGGGGCAACGAGGGCGTTGCGTCGACCGTGAGCCAGACGCCGGGGGCGATCGGCTATGTCGAGCTGGCCTATGCGACGAGCAACAAGATCCAGTTCGGCACGCTGCGCAACAGCGCGGGCAACTGGATCACCCCGAGCCTCGACGCCGTGACGGCGGCTGCTGCCGGCGCGATGAAGGCGATGGGTCCGAACACGGACTTCCGGGTGTCGATCACCAATTCATCCGGGGCGCAGGCGTATCCTATTGCCAGCTTCACCTGGTTCCTGCTGCATAAGTCGTACGCCGATACGGCGAAGGCGCGGGCTCTGGTCCAGTTCGTTTGGTGGGCCGAGGGCGAGGGCCAAGCCAAGGCACCGCAGCTCGGCTACGCGCCGCTCCCCCAGGAGCTGCATCCCTGGATCCAGGCGCGCTTGAAGAGCATCATGGCCGGCGGCCGGCCGGTTTTGAAAGCCGCAGAATAGCTCGCGGACATAAGGGGGAACCTCCCGGCGTGTAGTTGGGGCGCCGGGGGTGTTCTTCCTTCCTGGTGACAATTCCGTTACACCGTTGTGACGGACTTCGGGGAAGGCACCGGTAGTTTCCCCCGCGCGATGACCAGCCTCCCCATCGAGGGCTCTTCCCGCCGGCAGTCTCTCCTCGGCGCGGATCGTAGCGACCGCATCTATCGCCGCATCCTGACCGGCTTCGCGCTCGCGCTGCCGCTCCTGTTTCTCATGATCCTGGCGGTGTTGTTCGTCAGCGCGCTCCCGGCACTGCGCCGATTCGGCCCGTCATTTCTCTGGACCTCCACGTGGGATCCGGTGGCCGAGATCTACGGGGCCGCTCCGATGATCGTCGGAACGCTGCTCTCCTCGTTGGTGGCGATCCTGATCGCGGTGCCGCTCGCGCTCGGCGTGGCAATTTTTCTCACGGAGTTCGCCCCGCGGTGGCTGCGCCAGCCCGTCGCGTTTCTGGTCGAGCTGCTCGCGGCGATTCCCAGCGTGGTGTACGGCCTGTGGGGCGTCTTCGTCCTCATTCCGTTCCTGCGGACCGCGGTCGTTCCGCCGCTGAAGGCGGTGCTGGGATGGACGCCCTTCCTCCAAGGCGTCTTCTACGGCAACTCCCTGCTCGCCGGCGGCGTCATCCTCGCGATCATGATCGTTCCGTACATCGCGGCGGTCTCCCGCGAGGTGCTGCTCGCCGTGCCAGGCAGTCAGCGCGAGGCCGCGCTCGCGATGGGTGCGACGCGCTGGGAAGCGGTTCGCTCCGCGGTGCTCCCCTACGGTCGGGCGGGACTCATCGGCGCGATCATTCTGGGCCTGGGCCGTGCGCTGGGCGAAACCATGGCCGTGACGATGCTCATCGGCAACCGTCACGACATCGGGATCTCGCTGTTGCAGCCGGCCTACACCATGGCCGCGGCCATCGCCAACGAATTCAGTGAAGCGACGACGAACCTGTACCACTCGGCGCTGTTCGAAGTCGGGTTGGTGTTGTTCGTCGTGACGGTCGTGGTGAACGCCATCGCGCGCATCCTCATCTGGCGGGTCGCGCGCGGCACCGCCGTCGGCAGCAGGGCGCTGTGAACAGCCGATCATTCCGCCGCCATCTCATGAGTCGTGTGATGACGGCGCTCGTCGTGGCGCTCTCCTTCATCGCCGTGCTCGCGCTCGTGCTCATCCTCGGCGACCTCGTGCTGAAAGGCGCGTCGTCGATCGACTGGGCCTTCTTCACCAGGAGTCCCGTACCGGCGGGACAGACCGGGGGAGGCGTCGCGAACGCGATCGTCGGCACCGGCATCGTCGTCGGCCTCGCAGCGCTGATCGGCGTCCCCATCGGCGTCGGTGCCGGGATGTATCTCGCCGAGTACGGGTCGGGAAAGCTCGGGTTTATCGTGCGATTCATTGCCGACGTGCTGAACGGCACGCCGTCGATCGTCATCGGGATCGTTGCCTGGACCTTTATCGTGCGGCCGACCCACCGTTTCTCCGCCCTCGCGGGGAGCGTGGCGCTCGCCATCCTCATGATTCCGATGCTGGCGCGGACGACCGAGGAGATGGTACGGCTGGTGCCGCACTCGCTGCGGGAAGCGGCGCTCGCGCTCGGCTATCCGCGCTGGCGCACCTCGCTCAAGGTCGTCGCGCGCACCGCTCTCACTGGTATCGTGACGGGATGTCTCGTCGGCATCGCGCGCGTCGCGGGCGAAACGGCTCCCCTGCTGTTTACCGCGCTGGGCAATCTGAACTTCTCGCTTTCGGTGACCCAGCCGATGCAGACCTTGTCGCTCCAGATATACGTGTATGCGACCGGTCCCTTCGAAGAGTGGCATCGCCTGGCCTGGGCCTCCGCGCTCGTGCTCATGGGCCTCGTGCTCATGATCTCCCTCACCGCCCGCTGGGTGACCCGCCAACGCTATGGTAGCGTCCGCTAACACCCGGCTCCGGCTCGAGGCATCGCATCTCACTGCGATGTTTGGACAGCACCGCGCGGTGCGCGACGTGTCGTTGCTGTTCCCCGCACACACCGTCACGGCGATCATCGGGCCGTCAGGGTGCGGCAAGAGCACCCTGCTCCGCTGCCTGAACCGCATGCATGAGCTGACAGCGGGCGCGAGTGTCGAGGGTGAGGTACTGCTCGACAACGTCAACATCTATGCCCCGGATGTGAACCCGGTCGAGCTGCGGCGCCGCATCGGCATGGTGTTCCAGCGACCCACGCCATTCCCCACGATGTCGATCTACGAGAACGTTGCCGCTGGATTGAAGGTCAACGGACGCCGGCCGAGGCCGGAAGTGGACGACGCCGTTTCGCGCGCGCTGCAACAGGCGGCGCTGTGGGACGAAGTGAAGGATCGCTTGCACACGAGCGCGCTCGATCTCTCCGGTGGGCAGCAGCAGCGTCTCTGCATTGCCCGCGCGGTCGCGCCCCAACCGGAAATTCTGCTGCTCGATGAACCGACCGCCTCCCTCGATCCCGCTGGAACACAGCGCATCGAGGAGCTGTGCCACGCGCTCAAGCGCCTCTATACGATCGTGATCGTGACGCACAACATGCAGCAGGCGGCGCGCGTCTCCGACTACACGGCCTTCATGTACCTCGGCAGCCTCATCGAGGTGGGACGCACGGACGAAATCTTCACGAAGCCCAAGGTCGAGCAGACGGAGGCGTATATCACCGGAAGGTTTGGATGAGGATGACGGCGGATCGGCGGGTCGGCGGATCGGCGGATGGAGCGGCGAAGCTCGATCCGCCCATCCGCCCATCCGCCCATCCGCCGGTGGTCGAGTCCCGCGCTTACAGTTTTTGGTACGGCCCGACCCAAGCCCTGCACGAGGTCTCGTGCGCCATTCCGCGCAACGCCATCACCGCCCTCATCGGGCCGTCGGGCTGCGGCAAGACGACGTTCCTGCGATCGATCAATCGGCTCCATGACCTCACGCCCGGCGCCCGGCACGCAGGTGATATCCTGCTCGACGGCGGCTCGATATTCGCGCCCGGCACCGACGTCGTCGGGTTGCGGCGCCGGATCGGTATGGTGTTCCAGCGACCCAATCCGTTTCCCAAGCCGGTCTACGACAACGTGGCCTACGGTCCGCGACTCAATGGCCTGGCGCCGGCACGCGAGCTTCCCGACCGCGTCGAGCGCGCCCTGCGGCAAGCGGCATTGTGGGACGAGGTGTCGGACCGGCTCCGTGAGCCGGGGACCGCGCTCTCGGGGGGGCAGCAGCAGCGGCTGTGCATCGCGCGCGCGCTGGCGAACGAGCCGGAGGTGCTGTTGATGGACGAACCCTGCTCGGCGCTCGATCCGATCGCGACCCAGCGGATCGAGGAGCTGCTGGTGGAACTGAAAGAGACCTACACTATCGTGATCGTGACGCACAACATGCAGCAGGCCGCACGGGTGTCCGATTACACGGGCTTCTTTTACGTGGGACATTTGGTTGAATTCGGCTCGACACAACAGATCTTCACTCGGCCTACTGACGAACGCACGGAAGCCTACATCACGGGAAGGTTCGGATGAACGCACAAGCAACGAGTCACCGGCACTTTCACGATGAGCTCTCGGAGCTCAAGGTGGCGCTCCTCAACATGTCGGGCGAGGCGCAGGCCGCCCTCGCGTCCGCGGTCGACGCCGTGCTGCATCGCGACGGGGACAAGGCGCGCGACGTTATCGCCGGCGATCGAGAGATCGACCATCTCGAGCTGGAAGTCGAGGAGACGGTGATCCGGCTGCTGGCCACGCAACAGCCGATGGCCCGCGACCTTCGCTTCCTCACCGCGGCGATGAAAATCTCCAACGATCTGGAGCGCGTGGGCGATCACGCCGTCAACATCGCGCAATCGGCCGAGCGCCTCCTCGCGGCCAGACCCATCGTCCCGGAGCCCGAGCTCCTCGAGATGGCGCGCCAGGCGCGCACGATGCTCGCCGACGCGCTCGACGCCTTCGTGCGCGGCGACGCGCAGGCCGGCCGCGCGATCTGCCGCCGCGACGACAGCGTGGACGCGCTGCACGCGTCGATGTTTCGGATTCTCCTCACGCACATGATGGAGGACCCACACATCATCGGCACGGCGATGGAGCTGTTTCTGGTGAGTCGAAACCTGGAGCGGGTGGCGGACCTGGCCACGAACATCGCGGAGGACGTCGTGTTCCTGGTCGAGGGAAAATCGATCAAGCATCACGCGGAAGAGCTCGACGGCGCGACGGGGTGATAACTACCGAAACACGTCGCCGTCCTCGACACGCGTGACGTGACCCGCCGCATCGATCAGATAGACGATCACCGCGTACACGTCGCCGTACTGAATCCTGGAGCCGAGCGGCAGGTCTGGGATGGCGGATTCCAGGTACCCAGCGGCGTTGTAGATCCCGATGTCCGGATTCCCATCGGCTGGGAACAGCACGCCGTCGCGCGTGCGCGCGGTGGCGAATACCCCAAGGAAATCGGCGTCGCCGTCCTCCACGACGAGATCGGTGTGAATCGCCGCGGTCCCCACCGTATAGGCGTTGAACGTCGTCGCGCTCGGCGCCAATCCCGGCTCGTTGCGGATTGGCAGCTCGACAACTGGGGTCGTGTTCCCCAGCTGGTCCGCCACCCGGAGCGCGGTGCAACGGCCGGCCACGTCGCCGGTCGACATGCCGGTCTCGTACACGCCGATCACCGTCAGGGTGTCGAGATCGTGCGTACGTCCCGATGAGAGGCCGCGGCGAATGCGAGCCCCGCCGGGAACGACGCTCGTCCCCCGGCAATCGGTCAGGTCCCACACGTAGCGCTCGACGTCCCGGTCCGGGTCCGCGACGCGAAGCACGAACGCGCTCACGCCGTCACGGAATGTGGCGGCCGCCTGAAGGAAGCGCGGACGCCGCGCGGGATCACTGCAGGCCACCCTGACGTCCAGCACCGCGCCGCCGCCCTCCGGCACGGTGACGCGAGGGTGCGTCGCGCCGTTGCTCGTGACGACGCAGTCGGGCGACAGCACGGACAGCGCGAACTCATACTCTCCCGGCCCGAGGCGATCGAACCGTAGCGTGTCGTTGGGATGTACGATGCCGACGTCCTCGAAACCGGTCCCACCACTGAGTCGGAATACCATTTCGTGATCCGCAGCAACTGGACCCTCGGTTGCCAGCTGCACGGTGAGGGGCGCCCGGCACGTGATGTAGTAACGAGCCAATGCGGTGGACGGCGGGTCGAACACGACGACGAACTGGTCGGACCCGTACCGTGAGTCACACCAGGCCGGGAGGCCGGTCAACTCGACGCCATAGGTGGCGACGGGAAGGCGCAGGAACACGGTATCACTCGGCAACACGTGCAGCGTGGTGTCGATCCCCAGCGTTCCCGAGACCTCGCGCACACGATAGCCGTAGCGCGCGCCCGCGCTGACGCCGGCCGGTGTGTCGACGAGCGCGACGATAGCGAGCCAGGACACGGGCTCCGGCCCGGTGGGGCGCTCGCAGCCCAGCGCGGCCGTCAGAGCCACCATGGCGAATGCGTGGGGCCACCCGATCGTCCGGGTGACCCCACGCGTCCGGCGGATCAGCTGCATGACCTTACGGCTGACTGGCGGTGCTCCAGCCGCGGGTCCACCCGGAGTACCATGGGATGTTGCTGCCCGAGGCGTTCGCGGGGGCGACTGCGCCCAGGAACGTCGCCGACACATCGAACTTCGTCGGCTGCCCGGTTACGGGGTGCGTGGCGGGCGGTGCTCCGCCGACCGTCGTCGCCGCGAGCGAGCCGGCGACCGGCCGGAAGTCCGGCAGCCGCACGTCGAACGGCGCGCGCAGCAGATGGTTCGACACGGCGGTGTCACTGACGACTACGTTGCTCGAGCCGGCGTTCTGAATGACCGCGTCCTCGGCGAGGCGGCCGCCGCCGCAGTTCAGCGGATCCCCGGTATCAGGATTGCCGAGCCCCGCGCCGCGCTTGGCGTCGAACAGGCTGTCCATCGGCGGAATGCCGGCGAACATCGAGTTCGAGATCGGGAAGTACGGTCCCGCATCGCAGGTCTCCTCGTCATCCAGATCGAGGCCCCGCACGACGCTGAACACGAGCATGTTGCCGAGGGTCGGGTGCGCACCGCGACGGAGATGAATCGCGTCCATGGCGTTGTTGTTCGCCGTGCCGCTGGTAGACAGCGTGTTCGTCTTGCCGACGAACGTGTAGTTGTACATCAACGCCACCATCCGCGGGACGCTGAGGAAAATGCTCTGCGGCGGCTCGGTGTTGTCCGCCTCGATCCCCTTGTCGGAATCGAGCGAGTCGTGCTGGACGATTACGAACTGCGCCGACCCGTTCCAACCGCAGCAGATGTCCCAGCTGTCGTCGGAGTTGGCGGTGAGCAGGATGAACTGCGGATCCAGCGTGCCGCCGAACAGCTCGATCCCGTCGTCCAGGCCCGCGTGCGCCTGTACGTGGTCGAACACCGTCTTCCGCCCCACCCCGCCCATTGAGACGTTGTTCAGCTCGTTGTTCGGGGAGAACAGGAACCCACCGTACGATACCACGACGTACTGCACCACGCCGCTCGAATCGTCGGGATTGCAGCCGCCGTACGCCTGCCCGGCGCCGCCTTCGCTGACGGCCTCGAAGCAGCCGCCGGTCGCCGCGCGGCCGGCAATGACGGGGCTCGTCGTCGTCGCATTGTGACTGGCATTGATCGGGGCGTTCCCGGCGATCCACAACCCGCCCCAGCAACCCTTGAACGCGGGCACCGCCGTGCAGGTCATGTTGATGGGCTGCAGCGCGGTGCCCTGCGCGACGATGCGTCCATTGCGCTGAATCACGAGCGCGCTCGGGTTCAGCGCCGAGTTGCCCTCGATCCGCGTCCCGGCTTGAATCGTCAGCGTCGCGCCGCCATCTACGCGAACCATGCCGTCCAGCTGATAAATCGTGTCGCTGAACAGCGTGCGGTCCGTGGTAATCGTCCCCGCGGGAATGCTCACTCGGGCCGTGGCTAACGGGCCGCGGCCGGGAACCAGCTCGCCCACGATGTCGCGCGGGTTGCCGACCGCTTCGTTCGCGATCGCCAGCGCGTCGAAAATGTTGATCTGGCGGTTGCCGTTCGCCTCGCGCCCGGGCGGGTTGGCATCGCCGGGCTCCCCAAGGCCGGGGTTGTTGACGGGAAAGACGTTGCCCGCGACCACCGCATCGCGGCTGGGCGCGTCGGTCCCGATGATGATTTCCTGGTTGCCGACGGCCACGTTGGCGATATAGGTGAAGTCGAACACGTTGAGGTTGCCGCTCAGGTTCGCGTCACCATAGCGCAGGTTGAGCAGGTACTGCCCGGGCGTTTCCATCGGTCGGTCCTCCCCGGCGCCATCCTTGGAGAAGCGAGCGTCCCAGTCCGCCAGCG
>WNGB01015567.1_pt1 | contig 10049 bp, 7 predicted proteins | sample 5400681 | NCBI WGS metagenome assembly WNGB01 (sample SAMN13153367, study PRJNA577476) | soil metagenome | isolation source: 115 cm soil or saprolite under grassland replicate 2 | place: USA:California | collected 2016-06-15
AGCCCGGCCCCGGGCCAGCCCGGGCCGCTCGCGGCGGAGGCAGGCAGGCCCCAGACGACCCCGGTCAGCCCGCCGGTCGGCTATCCCTCACCGCCGCGGGCCGCGCCGCCCACGAGCGCCGATCCGCCGTACGTGGCCCCGCCGACCAGCGCGGAGGTGTCCCGCCTGGCTGCGCCGGCCGGCGCGGATCTGTCCCGCGCGGCCCCGCCGGGCGGTGCTGACGCTTCACACGCGGCTCCGCCGGCCGGCGCGGATCTGCCCCGCGCGGCCCCGCCGGGCGGTGCTGACGCTTCACACGCGGCTCCGCCGGCCAGCGCGGATGCGTCCCGCCTGGCCCCGCCGCGCAGCGCCGGGGGGCCGTACGTGTCCGCACCGGGCCAGGCCGGCCCGCCGCCCGGCAGCTGGCCGCCTCAGCGACCCGGGCCGCCCGGGCCGTCCCGGCCGCAGCTGCCCCGCAAGCGCCGCCGCGGGCTGGCCCTGGTAACCACCGCCGTGGTCCTGCTGGCCGTGGTGGCCGCCGGGCTGGCCCTGCTGAAGCATCGTTCCCAGCCGGGCAGCGGGACGCCCGGCACCATTGCGTCCGGCGGCGCCAGCACGGCCCCGGCCAGCGTCCCGGCGCCCGCCAGCCCGCCTACGGTGGTGAAGCGCTACTACGCCGCGATCAGCCGCCGGGACTACGGGCGGGCCTGGAAGCTGGGCGGGGACAACACCAGGACCAGCTACCCGCAGTTCGTGGCGGGCTTCAGCCACACCCAGCGGGATGTGGTGACCATCCTCACCTGGACCGGCGACCAGGTCACGGCGAAGATCGCCGCGTTCCAGACCGACGGCTCGGTGATGCACTTCCAGGGCGCCTACGTCGTGGGGAGCGGCGTCATCACCTCGTTCAACGTGCACCAGGTCGGCTGAGGCCACCCGGCCCGCGGAAGTTGCCGCGGGGTAAAAGCGTTAGGTAGGCGGGGCCTGGACTGGCACCCTGGCGTACGGCCGTCCCGCCCCTTCCGATTCGCTCCCCGTTCCGCCCTGGAGAGTTCCGCCGTGACACCCCCGCCCGCCGCGCAGGCGCAGGCCCAGGAGGCCCGGCGGGCCAGCGTGCCCGTGCTGCGCTACCCGGCCGAGCTCCCGGTGAGCCAGCGGAAGGACGAGATCGCCGCGGCCATCCGGGACCACCAGGTCGTGATCGTCGCCGGGGAGACCGGCTCGGGCAAGACCACTCAGCTGCCGAAGATCTGCCTCGAGCTCGGCCGCGGGGTGACCGGGCAGATCGGGCACACCCAGCCACGCCGGATCGCGGCCCGCACGGTGGCGGAGCGGATCGCTACCGAACTCGGCACCGAACTCGGCACCACGGTCGGGTACAAGGTCCGCTTCACCGACACCTCCAGCGACAGCACGCTGGTCAAGGTGATGACCGACGGCATCCTGCTCACCGAGATGCGCCGCGACCGGCAGCTGCTCCACTACGACACGCTCATCATCGACGAGGCGCACGAGCGCAGCCTCAACATCGACTTCATCCTGGGCTACCTCAAGCGGCTGCTGCCCCGCCGCCCGGATCTCAAGGTCATCATCACCTCGGCGACCATCGACCCGCAGCGGTTCCGTGAGCACTTCAGGGAGTTCGGGGCGCCGGTGGTCGAGGTGTCCGGGCGGACCTACCCGGTGGAGGTGCGGTACCGGCCGCTGGCCGACCCCGACGACCCGGCCCGGGAACCGAAGGACCAGGTCCAGGGCATCCTGGACGCGATCACGGAACTCAGCGCCGTGGGGCCGGGCGACATCCTCGTGTTCCTCAGCGGCGAGCGGGAGATCCGGGACACCGCCGACGCGCTGGACGGGCTGGCCGGCCTGGAGGTGCTGCCGCTGTACGCCCGGCTGTCCGCGGCCGAGCAGCACAGGGTTTTTGCCGGAGGCGGAACAGGAAAGCAGAGCGACCGGAAGCAGGGACAGGCGAATCATTTCTCGCGGCGGGTGGTGCTGGCCACCAACGTCGCGGAGACCTCGCTGACCGTCCCGGGCATCACGTACGTGATCGATCCCGGCACCGCGCGGATCTCCCGGTACAGCCAGCGGACCAAGGTCCAGCGGCTGCCCATCGAGCCGATCTCGCAGGCCTCGGCGAACCAGCGCAAGGGCCGGTGCGGGCGGACGTCGGACGGCGTGTGCATCCGGCTGTACAGCGAGGAGGACTACGAGAGCCGCCCGGAGTTCACCGACCCGGAGATCCTGCGCACCAGCCTGGCCTCGGTCATCCTGCAGATGGCCGCCCTGGACCTGGGCGACATGGCCGAGTTCCCGTTCGTCGAGCCGCCCGAGTCGAGGAACATCGCGGACGGGGTGCGGCTGCTGGAGGAACTCGGCGCGTTCTCACCGGGGCATGAGCCCGGCCGGGGCCGCACCCGGCTGACCGAGGTGGGCCGCAGGCTGTCCCGGCTGCCGGTGGACCCGCGGCTCGGGCGGATGATCCTGGAGGCGGGCCGCAACGGGTGCGCCCGCGAGGTGCTGATCATCACGGCGGCGCTGTCCATCATCGACCCGCGGGAGCGGCCGGCCGACGCGCGGCAGGCCGCCGACGAGATGCACGCCAGGTTCGCCGAGCCGGGGTCGGACTTCCTGGCGTTCCTGAACCTGTGGGACTACCTGCGCGAACGGCAGAGCCAGCTGTCCGCGTCGGCGTTCCGGCGGCTGTGCCGCCGTGAGTACCTGCACTACCTGCGGGTGCGCGAATGGCAGGACGTCTACGGCCAGCTCCGGCAGGCCGCCGCGGATCTCGGTATCCACACGGGCCGGGAGCGGCGCGGCACCGGCGAGTCACCCGGCCAGGCATCTGCGCTGCAGAACGGCCAGGGCCAGCGGCGCGGCGGGACCCGGCCGCGGGCGGGCCGGACCATGCCGGCCCCCGTGCCCCAGACGCCGGCAGTCCAGGCTCCGGCCCGGGACGCCGAGCCGGGCAGCCGGTTCCCCGCCGACCTGGCCGACCGCATTCACATGTCCCTGCTCGCCGGGCTGCTGTCGCACATCGGCATGCAGGACACCGACAGCCGGCCGCGCGGCAAGCGGCGGCCGCTGACCGAGTTCGCCGGGGCCCGCGGCGCGCGGTTCGCCATCTTCCCGGACTCGGCGCTGGCCCGGAAGCCGCCCCAGTGGGTGGTCGCGGCTGAACTGGTGGAGACGTCCCGGCTGTGGGCCCGGGTCACGGCCCGGATCGACCCCGAATGGGCTGAGCCGCTGTCGGCGCACCTGGTCCGGCGCAGCTACAGCGAGCCGCGCTGGGACGCGCGGCGCGGCGCGGCGGTCGCCACCGAGAAGGTCAGCCTGTACGGGCTGCCGATCGTGGCCGCCCGGACGGTCATGTACGGCCGGATCGACCCGGCCGCGGCCCGGGACCTGTTCATCACCCATGCCCTCGTGGAGGGCGACTGGCGGACCCACCACACGTTCTTCGCCCGCAACCAGCGGATGCTCGCCGAGGCCGAGGACACCGAGCGCAAGGCCAGGCGGCGCGGCATCGTCGCCGACGACGCGGCCCTGTTCGAGTTCTACGACCGGCGGATCCCGGCTGAGGTCACGTCCGCCCGGCACTTCGACACCTGGTGGAAGCAGGCCCGTGCCGCCGGCCCCGGCCAGCTGGACTTCTCCCTGGCCGACCTGATCAGGCCCGCGGCCGGGGAGATCAGCGAGGACGACTACCCGGCCCGCTGGGCGGACTTGCCGGTGTCGTATGAGTTCTCGCCGGGCGACCCGGACGACGGGGTGACCGTGGACATCCCGCTGGCCCGGCTGAACCAGGTCAGCGCGGAGGAGTTCAGCTGGCAGGTGCCCGGGTTGCGCCAGGAGATGGTGACCGAGCTGATCCGGTCGCTGCCCAAGCAGCTGCGGACCACGTTCGTCCCGGTCCCGGATACGGCCCGGGCGGTGCTGCCCCGGCTCGGGCCGGCCCGCGGCGACCTGCTCGACGCGCTCGGCACCGAGCTGTCCCGGCTCGGCGGCGTGCATATCCCCCGGTCGGCCTGGGACGAGTCCCGGCTGCCCGCGTACCTGCGGATCACGTTCCGCGTGGTGGAGGACGGCCGGGCGCTGGCGGCGGGCAAGGACCTGGACGAGCTGCGCCGCCAGCTCCGGCCCCGGCTGCAGGCCACGCTGGGCGAGGCGGCCGCCGGGATCACCCGGACCGGGCTGCGCACCTGGGACATCGGCACGCTGCCCCGCGTGTTCAGCCAGGGCGACGTCCGCGCCTACCCGGCGCTGGCCGACACCGGCACGGCGGCCGACGTCCGGCTGTTCGAGACGCGGGCCCAGGCCGACGCGGCCATGCTCCGCGGCACCCGGCGCCTGCTCCTGCTCCAGGTGCCCTCCGGCGCGCGGGCCGTGGCCAGCCGACTGCCGGTCAGCGCCAAGCTGGCCATGAGCCGGCACCCCTACCCCGGCACCGGCGCGCTGCTGGAGGACTGCGCGGCGGCCGCCGCGGACCAGGTGATCACCGAGGCCGGCGGCCCCGCCTGGGACGAGGCCGGCTTCACGAGGCTGCTGGCGGCCGCGCGGGAAAATCTGGCCGCGCGCACGGCCGACGTGGTCGCGCTCGCCGCCCGGGCGCTCGGCGAGGCGCACCAGGTCGAGACGAGCCTGGCCGGGACCCCCAGTCCCCCGGTCCGGGCCGCGTTCGCGGACCTGCGGGCCCAGCTGTCCGGGCTCATCTATCCGGGGTTCATCGCCGCGACCGGGGCCCGGCGGCTGCCGGATCTGGTCCGGTACCTGCGGGGGATGAGCCGGCGGCTGGAGAAGATGCCGGAGGCCCTGGGCCGGGACGCCGAGCGGATGGCCGCGGTGCAGCAGGTGACGGCGGACTACCAGCAGGCCCTCGCCGACCTCCCGCCCGCGCGGCGGGACGATCCCGATGTCCGCGACGTGCGCTGGATGATCGAGGAGCTGCGGGTCAGCCTGTTCGCGCAGACGCTGGGCACGTCCGGTCCCGTGTCGGAGCGGCGGATCGAGCGGGCCCTGGACCAGTTGCACGGCCAGTTGCACGGCTAGTCTGGAGAACTCCCGAGGAGCTGACCGGACCATGCCTGACCCGCTGACCGCTGACGGCCTCGCGCGCTTCAGCGCCACCGCGGCCGCGCACGGACCAGCTCACCCCGGCGCAGAAGGCACGCGGCGGCCCCGGCCCGGATTTCTTCACCGGCGCCAGCTGGGGCTTCTGCACCTCGGTGGTCACCGCCGGGCCGCGGGCCGGGGCGTTCGGGTGGGCCGGCGGACTCGGCTCCACCTGGCTGGTCGACCCGGGCCGGGGCCTGACCGTCATCGTGGCGACCCAGCGGATGTTCGACGACTCCGGGCCGCCGCCGGTGCACGAGGCGCTGCAGGCCGTGGCCTACGGGGCCCTCGCCTGACCCCAGCCCGGGGCCGGGCTCCGGGCCCGGCTGGCCTGCCGGGCACCGGCGATCGCTGCCCATCAGGCGTTCCCGGCCTGGGGTGACTGCTGCGAAAATTTTGCAAGTAGATAATTGTCGCAATTACCATGCCAGCCATGCCCTCCCCGGCACCTCCGTCCCCCGCACCCCGCCCTGCGCCCGGCCAGCTTCGCCGTCGCCGGCTCCGGCCTGCGCGCCGGAACCCGCACGACGCGGAAATCCTGCGGCTCGCCATTCCCGCCTTCGGGGCGCTTATCGCCGAGCCGCTCTTCCTGTTCGCGGACTCGGTGATCGTCGGCCGGCTCGGCACCGCCCCGCTCGGCGGGCTCGGCATGGCCAGCCAGGCCCTCACGACCCTGGTCGGGATCTCGATCTTCCTGGCCTACGGGACCACGGCGGCGGTGGCGCGGCAGATCGGCGCGGGCCACCGCGAGGCCGCCATCCGCCAGGGCATCGACGGGCTGTGGCTGGCGGGCATCATCGGCGCGGTGGTCCTGGCCGCCGGGTGGCCGCTGGCGCCGCAGATCGTGCACGCGTTCGGCGGCTCGCCCGGCGTCAGCGCACAGGCCGCCACCTACCTGCGCATCAGCCTGCTCGGGGCACCCTCCATGCTCGTGGTGCTGGCCGGGACCGGGGTGCTGCGGGGACTGCAGGACACCCGGACGCCGCTGACCGTCGCGGTGGCGGCCAACGTCGTCAACGTGACGCTGAACGCGTTCCTGGTCCTCGGCCTGCACTGGGGCATCGCGGGCTCGGCCTGGGGCACGGTGTGCGCGCAGACCGCGGGGGCCGCCGCGTACCTGGCCATGGTGGGCCGCGGCGCCCGGCGCGCCGGGGTGGGCTTCGGCCCTGATCTCACCGGCCTGCGGGCCGCGGCCATCACCGGGGTGTCCCTGGTCGTGCGCACGATCGCGCTGCAGGCGGTGCTGATCGTGGTCACCGCGGTCGCCGCCCGGCAGGGCAACGCGGCCATCGCCGCGCATCAGATCGCGTTCCGGGCCTGGATCCTGCTCGCCTACGCGCTGGACGCGATCGCGATCGCGGGCCAGGCCATCACCGGCCGGTACCTCGGGGCCGGGGACGTGGCCGGGGCCCGCGCCGCCACGAACCGGATGATCGGCTGGGGCGTGGTCTACGGGGCGGTGTTCGGGGCCCTGCTGGCCGCGGCCATCCCGCTGCTGCCGGGCGTCTTCTCGGCCGCGCCGGAGGTGCGGCGGCTGCTGCCCGCCGTGCTGCTGGTGGCGGCAGCACAGCAGCCGGTGGCGGGGGTGGTGTTCGTGCTCGACGGCGTCCTGATCGGCGCCGGGGACCAGGACTACCTGGCGCTGGCCGGGCTGGCCGCGGCGGGGGTGTTCGCGGCCGGCGCCGCGCTGGTGATCGCGGAGCACGCCGGGCTGGTCGCGTTGTGGCTGGCGTTCAGCCTGTGGCTGCTGGCCCGCTTCGTGACATTGACCCTGCGGGCCCGTTCCTCCCAGTGGCTGGTGACCGGCGCGGTCCGCCGCTAGCCCGCCACCCCCGGGTCCTGGCCACGACGTGAATCCCCCGGCCCGGAGCCGTCCGGGATCGTCGGCGCGCCACGGGACCCGGGCCTCTTCGCTGCCGGCTGACATGGCCCGCCGTGCCTGAGGTCCTGTCACGCCGGGGCCTACGGCCTCTGCCGGAGATGCGGGCGGGGAGGGCAGCCTGAAGACCAGAAGGACATGAGGCAGGGGAGACGGAGACGACCATCATGGGCCTGATGAATGAGCCACAGGTGCCGGGCCAGCCGGCCCAGCGGGACGCCCGCCAGCGCGTGGTCGTGGTCGTGGTGGACGGCTCCCCCGGCTCGGGCGAAGCCCTCCGGCAGGCCGCCTCCCAGGCCAGGCAGCGCAACGCGCTGCTCGACATCGTCTATGTCGTACCGGACGGCACGGCCGGCCCGGCGTGTGTCATGGCCAGGGTCAAGCTCGGCGAGTTCACCAGGCGCGAGTGCCCGTACGGCACGGGCACCCCGGTCCGCCTCCGGGTGGAGCGCGGTGAACCGCACACAGTGCTGCTCCTGGCGGCCGCCGAAGCCGAACTGCTCATCAACGGCCTGCCCAGGCCACCGGAACCGGACGACGAGCCCGAGGCTGCGCCCGTCGTCCCGCCTCCGCCGCGGCTCAGGCGCTGGGCCCGCACGCTGATCCAGGCGCCGGCCTGACCCGCGCGGCGGCCGCTAGGCCCGGACGGTGCCCCGGTCCGCGAAGGCCATGCTGCGCTGCAGCGCCGCCGCCCGCAGCTCCTCCGCGATCTCGACCGGCCCGCCCAGCGCGGCCGCGTTGACGCCAGCCTGGGCGGCCTCCTCGACCACGCCGCCGACCGTGATGGCCAGCTCCGGGGAACGGTGGAAGACCAGCACACCGTGGTTGGCCAGCAGCACCGCGGGCACCCCCGGGATGACCGCGGCCCGGATGCCGGCGATCGCCTGCTCCGACCCGCGGGGCCCGTAGTCGGCCTCCGGCCCCTATTTCCTGGGGGCCGCCGGACCGCGCAGCACGTCGTGCCAGCGCAGCGGCATACATGACAACAGCTCATGAGTTAGTTGAGTTCTTGTCATTGGACGCATGAATGCTGGTCGGTGACACTAGATAGCGAGGGCCCAGCGAGGCCCCCCGCCTTAAGGAAGGGAACATGGACAGCACAACCTCATCAGTCACCCAGCTCTGGACGACCGTCCGCGACGAGCTCCGGGACGCCCGCGCGGCCCGCGCCGCCCGCAAGGCCCTGGAGCACGACCTGGCCGCCTACACCACGGAGACCGACCTTAACGACCTGGGCGCGATCCTCGACCGGCACACCGAGGAAGAGACCGCGGACATCCGGCGCATCCTCGCCGCCCGCCTGTCGGCCTGACTTCCCGCGGGGCCAGCGTTGGCCCCGCGGGCACACGTCAGGGCAGCTTCCACTGCTCCCCCCCGAGGCGCACGCCGGCCCGGGACCTCAGCCGGCCCGGCGGTAGGCGCGGACCGCGAGCGGGACGAACACGATGAAGATCCCGGCCAGCCAGGCGATGCTCTTCCACAGGTCGTCCGCGATCGGCCCGCCCAGGGCCATGGCCCGCATCGTGTTGACCACATAGGTGACCGGCTGGTTGTTGGCGAAGGCCTGCAGCCAGCCCGGCATCGTCGAGATCGGCACGAACGCCGAGCTGACGAACGTGAGCGGGAACAGCCAGATCAGGCCGAATGCCTGCACCGACTCCTCATCCCCGATGGCCAGCCCGGTGAACGCCGCGATCACGCAGATCGACAGGCCGAACACGGTGGCCAGCACGACCATGGCCACGGCCAACCCGAAACCGTTCTGGAACCGGAACCCGACGATGTAGCCCACCCCGACGATGATCAGGATGGTGACAAGCATCCGCAGCGTGTCCGCGACCAGCCTCCCGGCCAGCACCGCGGACCGGGCCATCGGCATCGACCGCAGCCGGTCGATCACGCCTTTCTGCAGCTCCTGGGCCAGCGCGATGGCGGTGCCGAAGCTGGCGAACGCCGCCGTCTGCGCGATGATCCCCGGCAGCAGGAAGTTGACGTAGGTGGTCCCCTTGACCGGGATCGCGCCGCCGAACACGTAGGCGAACAGCAGCACGAACATGACCGGCTGGATCACGGTGAACACGATGTAGGCGGGTACCCGCACCCAGACCAGCAGGCCGCGCCGGGTGATGATGAGCGTGTCGCTGACCGCCCAGCGGGCCTGGGTGAGCAGGCTGGGCTGGCCGGTGAAGGCGCCGGGGGCGGTCACTGGGGCGGCGGTCATGATGACACCTTCGCATCCTGCTTGGCCTGGTCTTTCTTGCCCTGGCGGCGGCCCCGCCGGGGTTTGCCGGGCTGCTCCTCCTCAGCCGCGTGCCCGGTCAGCGCGAGGAACACGTCGTCCAGCGACGGCCGGCGCAGCGCCAGGCCCTGAGTGTGCACGCCCGCGGCGTCCAGGCTGCGCACGCCCGCGATGAGCGCATCGGACCCGCGGCCGCCGACGCCGATGCTGACGGTCCCGGTCTCCTCATCCACGTGCGGCTCCCCCTCACCGACCTCGGTGATCGCGGTGACCGCGTCGGGGATCTGGCCCCGGTCGGGCACCGAGAACTCCAGCACGTCGCCGCCGACCCGGCTCTTCAGCTCCTCGGACGTGCCCGCCGCGATGACCAGACCGTGGTCGATGACCACGATCTCGTCGGCCAGTTCGTCCGCCTCGTCCAGGTACTGGGTGGTGAGCAGCAGCGTGGTGCCGGTGGCCACCAGCGACCGGATGATATCCCACATGCCCAGCCGGGACCGCGGGTCCAGGCCGGTGGTCGGCTCGTCCAGGAACAGCACCTGGGGCCGGCCGACCAGGCTGGCCGCCAGGTCCAGGCGGCGCTGCATGCCGCCCGAGTAGGTCTTGGCGGCCCGGTCGGCCGCGTCGGCCAGGTCGAACTCATCGAGCAGCTCCACCGCCCGGCGCTTGGCGTCCGCCTTGCGCAGGTGGTACAGCCGGCCGATCATCTCCAGGTTCTCCCGGCCGGTGAGCTCTTCCTGGATGGCCGCGGATTGGCCGGACAGGCCGATCGACCGGCGGACCGCGGCGGCCTCCCGGCACACGTCGTGCCCCTCGACCACGGCGCGCCCGCCATCC
>WNGB01019169.1_pt1 | contig 10048 bp, 6 predicted proteins | sample 5400681 | NCBI WGS metagenome assembly WNGB01 (sample SAMN13153367, study PRJNA577476) | soil metagenome | isolation source: 115 cm soil or saprolite under grassland replicate 2 | place: USA:California | collected 2016-06-15
TACCGCAAGCAGTTCCCCGAACTCGCCGCCGAGGTCGACCAGATGCAGCGGCGCGACCTGCCCAAGGGATGGGACAGCAACCTGCCGAGCTTCAAGGCCGATCCCAAGGGCGTCGCCGGCCGCGACGCTTCGGGCGAGGTGCTGAACGTGCTCGCCCAGAACATTCCCTGGTTCCTCGGCGGCTCAGCGGACCTCGGCTCGTCGAACAAGACGACGCTGAAGTTTGCCGGCGCCGGTGACTTCGAGCCCGGCAGCCCCGGCGGGCGCAATTTCCATTTCGGCATCCGCGAGCACGCGATGGCGGCGATCGTGAACGGGATGTCGCTGTCCAAGCTCAGGGCCTTCGGCGCGACCTTCTTCATCTTCAGCGACTACGCCCGGCCGGCGATCCGGCTAAGCGCCCTCATGGAGCTGCCGACCATTCTGGTCTTCACCCATGACGCCATGGGCGACGGCGAGGACGGGCCGACGCATCAACCGGTCGAACAGCTCGTCTCGTTGCGGGCCATCCCCGGCCTGGTGGTGCTGCGGCCGGCCGACGCCAACGAGGTGGTCGAGGCCTATCGCTACATCCTGCAGCTCCGCCACCAGCCGGCGGTGCTCGCGCTGTCGCGCCAGCCTCTGCCGACGTTCGACCGCGGCAAGTACGCTTCGGCGGCGGGCGTCGCGCGGGGCGCCTATGTCATGGCGGATGCCGCCGGCGGCCCGCCCGAGATCATCCTCATTGCGACCGGCAGCGAGGTCTCGCTGATTGTCGAGGCGCACGAGGCGCTGCTGGCCAAGGGCATCCGCTCGCGTGTCGTCTCCATGCCGTCGTGGGACATCTTCGAGCATCAGCCCCAGTCCTATCGCGAGGAAGTGCTGCCGCCATCCATCAAGGCGCGGCTTGCCGTCGAGCAGGCATCGGCGCTGGGCTGGGAGCGCTATGTCGGCGACCACGGCCGGGTCATCGGCATGAAGGCGTTCGGCGCCTCCGCGCCGCTCAAGGAGCTGCAGCGCAAGTTCGGCTTCGAGCCCGACAAGGTCGTCGCGGCGGCCTTGGAAATGCTCGGACGCAAGTGATCCGCAGGGAGGACGCAGAAGCCATGGTGAACCGGCCTGATCCATCCACCACCACCAAGCCTGTGGCGAAGGCTGAGACCGTGGCCGTCGCGCCGCCTTGCGCCATGGTGATTTTCGGCGCCGGCGGCGATCTGACCAAGCGCCTGGTCGCGCCGGCGCTCTACAATCTGGTGACCGCCAAGCGGCTGCCCGATGGCTTTCGGCTGATCGGCATCGACCACGGCAACAGGACCGTGGAGGACTGGCGCAAGAGCCTCACCGACATGATGAACGAGTTCGTCGCCAGCCATGACGGCGAGTTCCAGGCCGACCGCATCGATCAGACGGCCTGGCGATGGCTGACCGACCGCATGACCTACCTGCAAGGCGACTTCACCGAGCCGCAAACCTACAGCCGTCTCAAGGAGCATCTCGCGGGCCTCGACAAGACGGCCGGCACGGCCGGCAACCATCTCTTCTATCTCGCCGTCGCCGACCGCTTCTTCAGCGTCGTCGTGGCCGCCCTCGGCGCGGCGGACATGGCGACGGAAAAGGACGGACAATGGCGGCGCGTCGTCATCGAGAAGCCATTCGGGCACGATCTCCCGTCGGCCAAGGCGCTCAATGCCGAAATCCTGAAGACGCTGCACGAGCATCAGATCTATCGAATGGACCATTTCCTCGGCAAGGAGACGGTCCAGAACATCATGGCGCTGCGCTTTGCCAACGGCCTGTTCGAGCCGCTGTGGAATCGCGAGCACATCGACCATATCCAGATCACCGCGGCCGAGACGGTTGGCGTCGAACGGCGCGGCAAGTTCTACGAGGCGACCGGCGCGCTGCGCGACATGGTGCCCAATCACATGTTCCAGTTGCTGTCGCTGGTGGCAATGGAGCCGCCGATCTCCTTCGACGCCGAGGCCGTTCGCGACAAGAAGGCGGAAGTCATCCAGGCCATACGGCCGGTGAAACGGCCGATGAGGGACGCCGTGCGCGGCCAGTACGATGCCGGCACCGTGATGGGCAAGCAGGCCCAGGCCTATCGCAGCGAACCCGACGTGGCACGCGATTCGAATGCCGAGACCTACATCGCCTGGAAGCTGCAGATCGACAACTGGCGCTGGGCCGGGGTGCCCTTCTACCTGCGCACGGGCAAATATCTGAAGCGCCGCTGGACCGAAGTCGCCGTCCGCTTCCACCAGGCGCCATACACGCTTTTCCGCGGCACTCGCGTGGAGAAGATGAATCCCAACTGGATGATCCTGCGCATCCAGCCCGACGAAGGCATCTCGCTTCAGTTCGCCGCCAAGCGTCCCGGTCCCACGGTGACGCTGGGCAACGTCAGCATGGACTTCGCCTACAAAACCTATTTCGCCATGGCGCCCAATACGGGCTACGAAACGCTGATCTATGACTGCATGATCGGCGACGCGACGCTGTTCCAGCGCGCCGACAACATCGAGGCCGGCTGGCAGGCGGTGCAGCCGATCCTCGATTTCTGGGCGAGCAATCCTGCCAAGGATTTCCCGAACTATGCCGCCGGCGGCGACGGTCCGGCAGCGGCGGACGAATTGTTGTCGCGCGCCGGACGTGCCTGGCGCCCGCTCGAATAAGCGAACACCATAGAGGTCCCGATGGCAGAGAAGCGAAAGATCTCCCTGGTGCTGGCGGACGTGGACGGCACGCTCGTCACCGAGGAGAAGGTCCTGACCAAACGCGCCCAGGCCGCCGTGCACAGCCTGCGGGGCGCCGGCATCGGCTTCGCCGTCACCAGCGGCCGGCCGCCCAAGGGCATGGCCATGTTGGGGGACCCGCTTCAGCTCGATACGCCGATCGCCGGCTTCAATGGCGGGCTCGTCGTCAAGCCGGACTTCACCATTATCGACCAGAAGACCGTGCCGGCCGATGTTGCCGCAAGGTCGATCGAGCTGCTGCGGGCTCATGGCCTCGATGTCTGGGTCTATCGCGGCAATGACTGGCTGGTCGGCAGCGCCGATGGGCCGCACGTCGCCCACGAAGCCTGGACCGTCAAGTTCTCGCCGACGGTGGTGGGGGATGTCGCCGAAAAGCTGGATCAGGTCTCCAAGGTCGTCGGCGTCAGTGATGATCTGGACAAGGTTCAACGGTGCGAGGCCGATGCCAAGGCAACCTTCGGGCAGCGCGCCACGGCCAACCGCTCGCAGCCCTACTACCTCGACGTCACCAACAAGGACGCCAACAAGGGCGCGGTCGTGGAATTCCTGTCGCGACATTTCGGGGTGCCGGCCGCGGAGATTGCCACCATAGGCGACCAACCCACCGACGTGCCGATGTTCAAGCGCTCGGGGTTCAGCATCGCCATGGGCAATGCGTCCGATCAGGTCAAAGGGCAGGCCACCGTCGTCACGGATTCCTACAACGACGAAGGCTTCGCCAAGGCGATGGAACGCTTCATCCTGGGCTCTTGATTGAGGTGAGGCATGGCGATGAACGGGCGCATCGAGGTACTTCCGGATCCGGCGGCACTCGCGCGCCACGTGGCCGAGTGGATGACGGCAGCGGCGCTTGCGGCGAAGGGCACCTTCCGGGTCTCGCTTTCAGGCGGATCGACTCCGAAGGCTCTCTTCGCGCTGCTCGCCTCCGGTGACTTCGTCGGACGTTTTCCCTGGCCGCAGGTCTCGTGGTACTGGGGCGACGAGCGGTTCGTTCCCTACGATCATCCGGAGAGCAATTACCGGATGACGCGCGAGGCGATGCTGGCCAAGGCGCCGGTGCCGCCGGGAAACGTCCATCCTGTGCCGGCCGATGGCACGCCTGAGGAGGCCGCGTTACGCTACGAGCAGACCCTGAAGGCAGCCTATGGCGCTGCGGTGCTGGATCCGGCGAGGCCGCTGTTCGACGTCACTCTGCTGGGGCTTGGCCCAGATGGCCATACCGCCTCGTTGCTGCCGGGCGAACCGGTGCTCCAGGAGCGCAAGCGTTGGGTCGCTGCCGTCTCGCACGGCCGGCCCGAGGTTCGCATCACCATGACCTATCCGGTGATCGAGAGCAGCCGTCGGGTCGCCTTCCTGGTGGCGGGCAAGGAGAAGGCCGCGATCTTCAAGACGATCCGCGCCGGTGGCAGCGACGTGCCGGCGGCGCGTGTCAGGCCGGTCGGCGACCTCGTCTGGTTCGTCGATCGCGCCGCGGCGGGCGAGGGGTAATTATGTATTGCTCATGGTCTTCCGGACCGCGCGCTTCCAGCGCGCTCAAGATCATGAGCGCGCTGGAAGCGCGCGGTCCGGAAAGATAATGAGAGGCTTTAGACCATGGCCGCTCCCATCCTCATCGCGCCCTCGGTCCTGTCGGCCGATTTCGCGCGCCTGGGCGAGGAGGTGCGGGCCGTCGACGCCGCCGGCGCCGATTGGATCCATGTCGACGTGATGGACGGCCGTTTCGTGCCCAACATCACCATCGGCCCGGTCGTGCTCAAGGCCATTCGCCGCTCGACGGCAAAGCCGCTCAACGTTCATCTGATGATCGTCGAGCCCGAGCGCTATATCGCGGCCTTCGCCGAAGCCGGCGCCGACCATCTGCTGGTCCAGGCCGAGCCCAGCTCCACCATCCACCTGCATCGGGTGCTCGGCCAGATCCGCGCGCTCGGCAAGAAGGCCGGCGTGGTGGTCGACCCGGCGAGCCCGCCGGAGCTCATCGAGTATGTCCTGCATCTCTGCGACATCATCCTGGTGATGACGGTAAACCCCGGATTTGGCGGGCAATCCTTCCTGCCCGAGATGTTGCCCAAGATCCGGCGCATCCGGGCGATGTGCGCGCAGCGCGGCCTCGATCCGGTGATCGAGGTCGATGGCGGCGAGAACGAGACGACGGCGGCACAGGCAGCCGCGGCAGGCGCCACCGCGATCGTCGCCGGCTCGGCGATCTTCGGCACGAAGGATTACAAAGCCGCCATTGCCGCGATCCGGGCGAGCGCCACCGCGGGCGCAGCCCGCCCAAGCGACACCCAGGGCGCCGCCAAGCCATGAGCGGAACCGCCCTCCCGGCTGATGCCAATCGCGACGCGCTGAAGCGCGCGGCGGCGGAGGCGGCGGTCGAGCTTGTCGAGGATGGCATGGTGGTCGGGCTCGGCACTGGCTCGACGGCGGCTTTCGCGGTCGAGGCCCTGGCCCGGCGGCATCGGCAAGGCCTGCGCTTCGTCGGCATTCCGACGTCGGAGCGAACCGCGGCGCAGGCGAGGGCGGCCGGCATTCCGCTGTCCTCCTTTGCCGAGCATCGCCAGATCGACCTCACGATCGACGGCGCTGACGAGGTCGAACGCGGTACCCTGAACCTGATCAAGGGACTGGGCGGCGCCTTGCTGCGCGAGAAGATCGTCGCCAACGCCAGCCGGCGTCTCGCCATCGTCGTCGATGGCGCCAAGCTGGTCGATCGGCTGGGGACGCACGCCCCGGTGCCGGTCGAGGTCGTCGCCTTCGGGCTGGAAGTCACCCGAGCGGCCCTCGAAGTGTTCGCCGCGGAGGTCCGGCCCCGCCTGTCGCCGTCGGGCGACCTGTTCGTCACCGATGGCGGCAACCGCATTCTCGACTGCAGCTTCGCCGGCCCCATCGCCGACCCGGCACGACTCGAGGACCGCATCCGCCGCGTCGTCGGCGTGGTCGAGAGCGGCCTGTTCATCAGCCGCGCCGACCCGGTGTTCGTCGCCGACGGCCAGGGCGTCCATCGCCTCGACAGCGCGCGCGCCCATCGCGGCTATCCACCGGTCCTGGTCGTCATGGGAGTGTCGGGCGCCGGCAAGTCGACCGTCGCCGAGGAGCTCGCGGCGCGCCTGGGCTGGCCCTTCGAGGAGGGCGACGCGCTTCATCCCGAGGCCAACGTCGCCAAGATGCATGCCGGCGTCCCGCTGACCGATGCGGACCGCGAGCCCTGGCTCGAAAGCGTGGCCGCCTGGATCGACGCTCAGCGCGCTGCCGGGCAACCGGGTATCATCACGTGCTCGGCGCTCAAGCGCTCGTATCGCCGGATCGTCGTCGGCAACCGACCGGAAGTCCGGCTGGTCTATCTTCGCGGCAGCCGCGATGTCATGGCCGACCATCTGGCGAAGCGCAGCGGCCACTTCATGCCGGCGAGCCTGCTGCAAAGCCAGATCGATACGCTGGAGGAACCCGGGCCGGACGAGGAGCCTCTGATTGTCGACGTCGGGCCGGCCGCCAGCCAGGTCGCCGACGAGATCATCCGCCTGCTCGGCGCCTCCGCGACGCTGCGCCCGGGCGGAACGCGCGGCTAGACTGGGGACGGGGGAGAGCCGATCGATGCCCGGGACGATCACGCCTGAAGAGCAACGCCTTGCCGAGGCGAACAAGCGCCAGCAGGCCTGGCGCAAATGGGGTCCCTATGTGAGTGAGCGCCAGTGGGGCACGGTGCGCGAGGACTACAGCGCCGAGGGCCACGCCTGGAACTACTTTCCCCATGACCACGCGCGCAGCCGTGCCTATCGCTGGGGCGAGGACGGCATCGGCGGGTTTTGCGACGTCAAGCAGACGCTGTGCATGGCCGTTGCGCTGTGGAATGGCAAGGATCCGATCCTGAAGGAGCGCATGTTCGGCCTGAGCAACCGCGAGGGCAATCACGGCGAGGACGTCAAGGAGATCTACTACTATCTCGATGCGGTGCCGACCTACAGCTACGTCCGCATGCTCTACAAATATCCGCAGGCGGCGTTTCCCTACGATCTCCTGGTGCAGGAAAACGCGCGGCGCGACAGGCGGCAGCCCGAATTCGAGATCCTCGATACCGGCATCTTCGACGACGACCGCTACTTCGATGTCGATATCGAATATGCCAAGGCGGGCGCCGACGACATCCTGCTGCGTCTGACCGTCACCAATCGCGGGCCTGAGGAAGCGGCGATTCATGTGCTGCCCCAGGTCTGGTTCCGCAACACCTGGAGCTGGTTCACCGACAGGCCCAAGCCGTCCCTCGAGCTCGCCGGCGACGATGTCGTGGTCAAGCATGAGACGCTCGGCGGCTATACGGTGCACTTCGACCGGCCGGACGAGATCAAGTTCTGCGAGAACGAGACCAACATCGCAAAGCTGTACGGCGGCGAAGACACCGGACGTGTGCACAAGGACGGTTTCCACGACTATGTCGTGGCCGGAGCCAAGGAGGCGGTCGGTTCGCACAAGGGCACCAAGGCGGCCGGCATCTACCGGCGGACCATCGCGGCGGGCGCCAGCACCACCATCCGGGTCAGGCTGAGCCTGGGACCACCCAAGCCCGCACCTTTCGGCCATTTCGATCGGATCTTCGGCCAGCGCAAGTCCGAGGCGGATGCGTTCTACGCCGGGCTGCAGAGCAAGGTGGCGGACGAGGATCTCCGCCGCATTCAACGCCAGGCCTTCGCGGGCGTCCTGTGGTCGAAGCAATTTTTCTACTACGACGTCACGGAGTGGCTCGACGGCGATCCGGCGGAACCCGCGCCCCCCAGCGCCCGCCATGGCGGCCGCAACAGGGAGTGGGTTCACGCCACCATGGAAGACGTCGTCTCGATGCCGGACAAATGGGAGTTTCCCTGGTTCGCGGCGTGGGACTGGGCCTTTCATCTGGTCACGCTCGCCTGTCTCGACCTGGAGGACGCCAAGCGGCAACTGATCCTGCTCGGCCAATCCTGGTACATGCACCCCAACGGGCAGCTGCCCGCCTACGAATGGAACTTCAGCGACGTCAATCCGCCGGTGCAGGCCTGGGCGGCGCTGCGCCTTTACGATGATGAGCGCCGGCGCACCGGCAAGGGCGACCGCAGGTTTCTCGAGCGGGTCTTCACCAAGCTGCTGCTGAACTTCACCTGGTGGGTGAACCGCAAGGATCCGCGCGGCCTCAACGTCTTCGAGGGCGGCTTCCTCGGCATGGACAATATCGGTGTCTTCGACCGGTCCGCGCCGCTGCCGGTCGACGGCATGCAGGTGCAGTCCGACGGCACGTCCTGGATGGCGATGTACAGCCTGAACATGCTGCGCATCGCCATCGAGCTGGCGCAGGAAGACGACGCCTATCAGGACATCGCGACCAAGTTCTTCGAGCATTTCCTGATGATCGGCGGGGCGATGACCAACCTCGGCGGCAAGGGCCTGAGCTTGTGGGACGACACCGACAATTTCTTCTACGACTGGCTCGTCATGAGCAATGGCGACGCCACGCCGCTGCGCGTTCGTTCCCTGGTCGGCCTGATTCCGGCCTTCGCCGTCGAGACCATCGAAGCGGACTTGCTGAAGAACCTGCCGTCATTCACCCGGCAGCGCGATTGGTATTTGCGCTACCGGCCGAAGCTTGCCGTCCTGGTGTCGCGCTGGAACACGCCGGGCGCCGACGACACGCGCCTGCTCGCCATCGCCCGTGCCTTCCGCGCCTCCAAGGTATTGGGACGCGTTCTCGACAAGAACGAATTCCTGTCCGACTACGGGATACGGTCCTTGTCGCGGTACCATCTCGACCATCCCTACGTTTTCGAGACCGCCAGCTTCCGCTCCTCCGAGGTCAAGTATGTCCCGGCCGATTCGGAGAGCGATCTCTTCGGTGGGAATTCCAATTGGCGCGGGCCGATCTGGATGCAGATGAACTACCTGTTCATCGAAAGCGTGCACAAGTTCGCCAAGTTCTACGGCGAAGGTTTCCGCGTGGAATGCCCGGTCGGATCGTCCGAGATGCTGTCGCTGAAAGAGATCGCCGACGAGCTGCGCAACCGCTTGATCAACATCTTCCGGCGCGACGAACAGGGAGGTCGCCAACATGATCGCCGAGCTGCATGAGTAGGGCAGGGCTAGTCGCTTCCGTCGTCTCGACCGAGGGCCGCAGGCCCGAGCGGAGAGACCTTCTCACCACGATATGCGGCTTATCGTGGTGAGAAGGTCCCTCCACGCGGCCCTTCGGGCCTTGGTCGGAACGACGGCAATACTCCTGCGTGAGACGGCTGCATGAGCAAGGAAAGCCTCGCGCGCTATCCGTCGCTGTTCGAGATCAACACCAGGGTGTGGCTTTGCCGGCTGTCCCAGGAGGCCGGAAAGCCGGTCACCCTCGCCGATATCGACAATGCCACCCTCGACGATCTCGCGCGTCGCGGCTTCGACTGGATCTGGCTCCTGAGCGTGTGGCGGACGGGCGCGGCCAGCCGGGCGGTGTCGCGCGGCAACCCGGTCTGGCAGGCCGAGTTCCGGGCGGCGCTGCCGGATCTGACGCAAGACGATATCTGCGGATCGGGTTTCGCGATCAGTGCCTATGAGGTCGATGAGGCGCTGGGCGGCAAGGCGGCGCTGGCCGCGTTCCGCGCCCGGCTCGCCGCGCGCGGTCTGCGGCTGATGCTCGATTTCGTGCCCAATCACACCGCGCTCGATCATCCATGGGCCAAGACGCATCCTGATTTCTATGTCCAGGGCAGCGAGCAGGCTCTTGCCGCTCAGCCGGAGGACTATCGCCGGGTCGACACCGATCAGGGTCCCCGCATCCTGGCCCATGGGCGCGATCCTAACTTCCCCGGCTGGCCGGACACGCTGCAGCTGAACTACGCCGAGCCGGCGCTGCAGGCCGCACAGATCGCGGAGCTGGCGACGGTCGCCGAGCAATGCGACGGCGTGCGCTGCGACATGGCGATGCTTCTGCTGCCGGAGGTGTTCCAGCGCACCTGGGGTCTCGCGCCGGCGCCGTTCTGGCCGAAGGCGATCGCGGCCGTGCGCGACGCCCATCGCGGCTTCACGTTCCTGGCCGAGGCCTATTGGGACCTCGAATGGGAAATGCAGCAGCAGGGCTTCGACTACTGCTACGACAAGCGCCTCTACGATCGCCTTTGCCATGCCGATGCCGGCGCCATTCGCGCCCATCTGGGCGCGGGGCTCGACTATCAGGACCGGCTGGCGCGCTTCCTCGAGAATCACGACGAGCCGCGCGCCGCGGCGGTCTTTCCCTGGCCGCGGCATCAGGCGGCCGCCATCGTCACGTGCTTCGCGCCCGGACTGCGGTTCTTTCATCAAGGTCAGCTGGA
>WNGB01015571.1_pt1 | contig 10047 bp, 8 predicted proteins | sample 5400681 | NCBI WGS metagenome assembly WNGB01 (sample SAMN13153367, study PRJNA577476) | soil metagenome | isolation source: 115 cm soil or saprolite under grassland replicate 2 | place: USA:California | collected 2016-06-15
GCGAGCTGCCATGGCCATCGATCTCGGCCGCTTCCGAGCCGGGGCCGTGCTAGCCGAGGACGAGCGGCTCAGCAGTGTCTACCGCCTGCTCACCGACCTGTCCATGCCGCACTTCGGAGCGACTGTCCTCCAGGTGGCGCCGGACTCAAATCTTCAGAAGCTGGCGATCTCATTCGGAGACAGCGCGTTCCATCTCGGCTGGGCAGAGCTCATTGCGGGCTGGCTGCTAACGCTGGCGGATATCCAGCTGACGACCGTGGTAGGATCGGGTGTCTTTACTGTAGACCACGCGACGCTGGCGGTGTACCAAACTTACTCGCGGGAGATAGCATTTGCACTCGTTAACCTCCGTCGGTGTTATGTCGAGGAAATAGAGGGGCGATTCTTATTCCATAACTACCGGCGGACGCCAGCGGGATCGCCGAAGAGACTGCTCTTGTAACCGACATGAGCCCGCATCTGGCTTTGCGTTAAGATACTCGCGTGGCCACCGTTGATGTTGTAGTGCCGGTCTACAACGAAGAGCGTTCGCTGCCCAAATCAATCCCCATCCTACGAGACTTCCTCTCAGAGCCCGGCTTTCCCTACGAGTGGCGAATCGTCGTCGCGGATAATGCATCGATCGACGACACTTCGGCGGTGGGTAAAGGGATCGCCAGCGATAACCCCGGCAGGGTGGAGTACGTGCGCATCGAGCGCAAGGGGCGCGGATTCGCGCTGAAGCAGACCTGGCTGGCGAGCCCGATGGATATCGTCAGTTACATGGACGTGGACCTATCGACCGGCCTTGAGGCTTTCCCGGCACTTATCGGGGCAATCGCGGACGGGGGCCACGACGTTGCGGTGGGCTCCCGGCTGGCGGCAGAGGCGCGAATCAGACGCTCCATCAAACGACGAGTGCTGACTCGCGGCTACAACACGCTAATCAAAGCGCTTTTCTTTACACACTTCGGGGACGCCCAGTGCGGTTTCAAAGCGGTGAGCCGGCGGGCCGCGCAGCACATCATCCCATTGATTGAGGACAACAATTGGTTCTTCGACACTGAGTTGCTGGTCCTGGCGGAAAAGATGGGCTATCGGCTAAAGGACGTGCCTGTGGTGTGGGTCGAGGATACAGACACGAGGGTGAAGATTGCGGCGACTGTCTGGGAAGACTTGCGGGGCCTCATTCGTCTCCGCACGCAGCGTCCGTGGCTGCGTGCCGACGGTGAGGCGACCTAACAGCCGAAGTCTTTCACGCTTTTTTTACGTCTTTACGTCATCTTAAGCCGGCGCCGCTCCGCTATAATGGGTGCCACGTCACTGCGGCGACGACTGATGCAACCGGAACTCGCAACAACTCAAGCGGACCAAGGGCTGATGGCTGCGGCGAGCGCGCTGGCCCATCGGCTTCGGCTGCCCACGACTCTCGTAAAGTTCTTGATCGTGGGCGGCATTGGCTTTTGCGTCAACCAGTCTTTCCTGTTTCTCTTCTATGACTCGCCCGTGTTCTGGTTCTTTCCAGCCAAGGACACCAACGCGGACCTGTTGCATCCCGATCTGCGACTGCTAATCTCGTCGATCCTGGCGGTGGAGATAGCGATCATCAGCCAATTCAGCCTGCATGAAGCGTGGACCTTTCGCAAGCGCGAGCGCCGCGGTCTTGCGCTAACTCGCTTCTTGAAGTTCAACCTAAGCTCCATTGTGAGTCCGATCATCATCGTGCTCACCATCAACATACTGACTCCGATAGTTCGAAACGCCTCAGGAGAAGACTCGCCGCTGGACGTTCTGGCACCTTACATCTCGAACGGCATCGGCGTGCTGCTTGGCTTAACGTGGAACTGGACGTTGAACACGCTGGTCATCTGGCCACGAACCATTACGGCTGAGCCCTTCCTCTCCGACGCGGGAAAAATAGACGATCACACACCGGTGGCAGTTGTTGGGGCGGACTGGAGTTCCCTGTTCCGTCAGGGGCTCCGATACGTTCGACGCCAATACGCGTCGCACAGGACTATCGCCCGCTTCGCTCTCGTAGGTAGTTTCGGGTACTTAATCTACAGCGGCGTGCTGTTCCTCCTTTATGACCTGCACGCGCTGCCGTTTCTGCCGGCGAAGGAAAGAGAGGTGGAGCTGCTTCTCCTTTCCTATAACGATTCTCTGCTGCTGATCACGACCTTGATCGGAACCGAGGCATCGATAGCAGGGGTCTTCGTGGGCCACTCACTATGGACATTCGCGGACCTGCCGGTGGCGAAGAAGGCGCTGGGGCTGCGGTTCCTAGAGTTTCAGTTGAAGGCGCTGGTGCCGACGCTGGGCATTTTGACAGTCGTGGTGAACGGGCTAGCCGTGGGGTTCGGCATACACCACACCCTGGCCGTCCCGATCGGCTTCGCGGCGTCGTTCATGTGGAACTGGCTGTGGGACAGCAGGATAATCTGGCGAAAGAACGGATCGGCCGGACAAAGGTTGACAGACTGATGGTTGAGAAGACGCTGAAAGAGATTCACGACGAGGTCCCGCCAGACTTCTACGACCACTCGCGAGTTAACTTCATCCAGCGGCTGTGGCACCCGCGGCGGTTCAAATGGATATCAGGCTTGGCCACGCCAGTCTCGGGGCGGATGCTCGACATCGGTTGTAACGGTGTGACGCTGACCGAAATCGTTGCCAGGAAGACGGGTGCGAAGGAAGTCGTGGGGATCGATATCGCTCATGAGTCCGTGGAATACTCGAAGAACAAGAGACCGGACTTTCAACTGGCCGTGGCGCATGCGGAGCAGCTGCCGTTCCGCGACGCCACGTTCGAGATGGTCTTCTGCTCTGAAGTTCTTGAGCATATCGATCATCCGGAGAAGATGCTGGCGGAGATCAAGCGCTGTCTCAACGAAGCCGGGTACGCGATCGTCGAGGTACCGACGGAGACCTGGTTCTGGAAGTCGGCGTGGTTCCTCTGGACCCGGATAGGCCCGGGTAGGGCGTGGAAGCACGCGCATGTGGTGGACTTCCGGGGGAACCTCCTAGACCGGCTGCTGAAGGAGGCCGGGTTCAGAGTGAAGAAGCAAAGCGTGTTCATGGGTATGCTGGTGGCATACGTCATCGCGCCCGCGTAGCGCGCTTTCACGGAAGCGCCGCTACTCCTCCGCGCTGATCGAGCAGCGGATGCCGTTGGTTAGCGCCCGCCGGTGAGTCTAAGGCGGAGCATTACACTCCAGGCTTCCAAGATCATCTTGAAGGAGAGTTTGGACTGGCCCGCCCGGCGTTCGACGAACACGATGGGGACCTCCTGAAACCGCTTGCCGGAGCGGTGCAGGAAATAGTTGATCTCATAGAGGGAGGCAAAGCCGTGGGACTTCACATCAACGAAGTTGATGGATTCGAGGGTAGCGCGCGGGAAGCATTTGAAGCCGCCGGTGAAGTCGTTGAGTGTAACCCCGAGAAGCAGGCGGGCGATGCGGCTCGCGGTGTTGCTAATGACCCGTCTGTGCAAAGGCCACCCCTCGATCCTGCCGCCCCTGGTGTAACGTGAACCGATGGCGACATCACTGTCCTTGGCAGCCTCGACAAGTCGCGGCACGTCGAGCGGGTTGTGAGAGTAGTCAGCGTCCATCTGGACTATGTAGTCGGCGCCCATGGCAAGTGCCGCCCGGAAGCCCTCGAGATAAGCGCTGCCATAACCCAACCTGCTTTCCCGGTGAATTAAATGGACGCGGTCATTCCGGGTCGCGATCTCGGAAACCAGGCGGCCAGTGCCATCTGGCGAGTTATCGTCTACGACTATCACCTCGTACTGCTGTCCCAGTCGAGTGATGTCGGGCAGCAGACCAGGAATGTTCTCGGCTTCGTTATAGGTTCCGGTGACGACGATGCACTTCATAGCGTCAAGCCGCAGCGCGGCGGCGTGCTCACATTGTATAGAAGGAGCCGTTGTCTATCCAGTGCAAGGATTAGTCGCAACTTAATAGTGTTGCTCTTGGAGGGCCAGCCCGGCGAAGATACGAAATAATTCCTTGGACGAAAGAGAGCCCGGGGTGAGCGCAATAGAACTGACCGTCAAAGAGACACCGGCCTGGGTGGCCGGGCTCGTCCGGAGCACCACGGTGCCCGCCGTCATTTTCGCGGCCGCGTTACTGGGATACGTGTTCTCGGATTACGGTCGTCTGCCGGGACCGCTGGGCGATTTACCCGTGATCGGCCGACTGGAACCACAGCCGGTCGACTGGTGCTCCGGAGAGGAGATCAGACCACATTGCTGGTATCAACACCATATCTACTTGGCGCAAGCGATCCTGAACGGGGACCTCGATGTAACGTCAACGGACATTCCGGATTTCTATCAGGATGTGGTCCCAGCGGGGACAGATAGATACCTTCCGTTTCCAGTAGGGCCGGCACTGCTATTATTGCCTTTTGTCGCGATCTGGGGCACCGGCTTCTCCGAGGTCTACTTTAGCATTGTCCTGGGAGCGCTGAACGTCGTCCTCTTCTGGTATCTACTGTCAGTCCTGAACGTAAGCCGGACGACGAAATGGCTACTCGTGCCGTTTTTTGCCTTTGGCACACCGCACTTTTATTCGGCCACGACCGGCACCGTCTGGTTCTACAACCACGTAGTCGCCATGTCGTTTGCGCTACTCGCCCTGATCCTGCTGTTCAAACGTGTTTCGCCCGTAGCACCGGCGGTCTTATTAGGCTTTGCCTTCCTGGCCAGAGAGCCGGTGATCCTTGCCGCGCCCTTCTTCCTTTACTGGCTGATCGCCCAGCGTCATGCCTCGGTGTTCACGAAAGACGCGCTTCTCGATAAGCGCACGATCTATGACTTCGGATTGATATCCGCCGGTCTACTGCCTTTTGTGATTCTCTGGTTCGCGTACAACATTGTGCGGTTCGATGGTCCCTTCGAGACGGGATACGAAACCGTATACCGAGGATACGGCGGCATTCCTTATAGCTTCTACCTGAAAGATTTCCCGGGTGCGGCACGTTTCGGTTTATTCGACGTGCGTAACATCCCGCTTCACCTCTACACGATGTTCCTGATGCCACCGCAGTTCGTTCCAGGGTGGTCGGTCTTCCAGCCGTCGCCGTACGGGATGAGTATACTTCTCACTTCCCCTGCGTTTGTTTACGCCTTTTTTTTGAAGGGAAGGAATGTTCTCAGGACAGGTCTGTGGCTCACTATAGGACTCATTTCCGTCCCATTGTTGTTTCACTGGACCCAAGGCTGGGTCCAGTTCGGCTACAGATTCATGCTGGACTTCGCGCCGTTTCTGCTAATACTGACGGCCTGGGGGTTCGATGACAACCCTAACACCAGGAGGCTGCAGGTGCTCTTGGTGGGCCTGTCGATCGTGGCCGGCTTCTGGGGAAGATATTGGGCGAACCAGTTCGCGTGGTAGAGGAAGTGGGAGAAGAACACAGCTCGTGGCGCAATTCAAATAGGCGATCCTCACAGTCAATCGGCTCACTGGCGCAGCGGCGCTGATTAGCTCATTATGGAACCGCCTCCGTCACCGGTCTCTTAGGCCAGATAACCAAGGTATTCCAAGTCCAGTTCCAGAGGGCGCCCAAGCAAATACCAATCGTGTTCGATATATAGGGCGTTATTCCGAACACTGGCGTGAGGACGTTTACGACGGCTAGGGAGATAATTGGACTTCCTATGGATGTGAAGTGGAATGTTAAGAAGCGAATTGGCAGTGATCTGTGGCCGGGCCTTTCACGAAAGGTCCACCGTGTGTGCCAATAAAAGTTCGATGCTATAGCAGTCTCTACAGCTACCACTGAAGCTATCAACAACTTTAGATCAGATACTGTGAAAAATACACAGTCGAGATCCCTTCCGCGAGCTGGCAGGACAGATGAAATGGGCGAGTCATAGAGGAGAAACAAAACGAACTGATTGACTAGATAACCAACGCCACCTACGATCAAAAATTTGACCAGGGTTGGCGAGACGGGCGAGCGGTCAAGCAGACCCCTGGTTGTTTCATTCGCGCGAATTATTCGAGGCAAGGTCGGCTCGGAATTTGTTTAGTGGCTGGCAACGATAAAGTCCAATGTTTGGATAGACATGATGGCGTCTATCATGTTACATCTTGTGATTATCAGGCCACTCACAATTAAATTCCTACCGGCTCAACGTTTGGCTTGAGGATTCTCCGATTACCCTTCGAAACTCTAGAAGAGTGAGGCGTCTCGAGTAGTCTGTCCGCGACTATTCGATAATCTTCCGCGTGAGCGAAGGGTCGGAAAGCGACGGTCGTTCAAGCTTCGTCTGGAACCGACGTTAGAACTCTGGCCTCACACGAGAACTCGCTCTGCGGCCTTGTTTTGCGCACCAAGAGGCCTTGCACATATGCAGCCAGTAGACATCTTTCGTGCCGGTCTCCGAACCATTTGCACGTTCTGCTCCGGCGGCGCTGGCAGATCTCTTTAGTCGAGTCGCCTGCCGCATGCCGCTTGAGCGCCGCCAGGGTCCACTCTTCCGTGAAGCTGCTCCTCTTAATCCGTGTCCTCCTTTCAATGCTTAGAGCCGGCGGACTCCAACTGAACCGGTAGCGTTTTGGGAGCGAGTCATGGATCGGCAACGCGAAGACATCCCAAAGGTGAGATTCAAGCTACCCAACCGTACTGGTGGAAGGCTAGAGTTCCCCAGAGACTGACGAGACAGCTCAGCGAGATGACCGTCCATTTGAGAGGACTCAACTCACCGCGCATTCCGGCCGCCGTAAGGATAGCGAGCATTGGGAAGAGATCCATACTGAAGCGATATCCGAACTGATTCCAGCCAGTTGTACCATGCAGCACCAACGGCACCAGTGTCAGTAGGCTGGCCACAATCGCTGCCAGCGTCAGCCGGTTGATCTTGGTGTTGAAGAGGTAAAGAAACGCCGGAGTTGTAAAGAACAGAGCCAGACCCACGTTTTGCGGCTTAAAGAAAGGGAACTCATCTCCAGTCGGCACCGGCTTTTGGAAGAAAATGGCATCGATGTGCCGCGGTATATAAGATATATCGAACCGCCCCTCCGAAAACCACGGTTCATTTGCATAACTTGGGTGATCATACCCCTTATCCATAAGTGTGCCATACCGGCCATAGTTGTAGGCCAGATAAGCTGCAGCCATTATTCCAAGTCCCAGTCCAAAAGCGGTAAGGCGAAACCAGTTCTTCCGATCCTTCACGACAGCGCCCCATGCTCGGCCCTCAGCGTCAGTTATTAGGTACGCGAAGAGGGGAAACGTAAGGAAAGTCGGGAGACGTGACATGCCGGCCAGACCGACGAGAAGGCCCACCAGCCAAGGCCGCTTGGTGCCCGTGGCCTCCACAAGTGCAGCCATCAAAAAGAAGACGGCAGAAACGTGTGCAAATGTCCATAGCTGCCCGTCGGTAGCGGCCCACCAAAAATTGGTGCCTAATGCCAAGAGAAGCGTGATCGCCACGCTCATTCTCAGATCCCATCCCATTTGGCGAGTCGCTATCCAGAAGAGACCCATGCCAGCTGCGCCTACAATTAGGGAAACGGTCACCTGATTGATATCGGTGCCGTATAAAGCCACGAGTGGCATCAGGAATAATGTCGGTGCCGGGGGATCAATGACGTACGCTTTGTCACCATATCTCGCCAGCTCGAGATGCAGCGGCGCATCAACAAGGTGAAGTCGCCCGTGAAGGAACGAATCAGCCAAGAGTGTGTACTGATTAAAGGGGTTGGGATCGCCCCGAGTAAACCAGTAAACGACGAACAGGCCGGCAGCTACTGCTGCTCCCTGAATCCATCGATTCTGTATGGCCGCTATTTCAACAGCGCGCCTTGTTCGATCCCAAAGAAGACTCTCACCGGCCATTCTGGGTATTCAGAGTATGATAATAGGGGCATTGCGTCGACTTGATTAACGCCCAGTCGTATCTCTCGCCTTCTTTGATTCTGAATTCGGGATGACCGCTCTCGCACCCGAAAGCGGAGGTCGCCTCTGACCAGAGACTCCCAACGGAACCGGATGGTAGTCCAGCGGGCGGGTCCGCACACAGAGGCTCGGGCTGTTGCTTGCGAAGTCAGGGCTCCAGCCGCTTCGTGCGGCCGCCGATGCGAACTCCCGGAAGCTGTCTCTCCGCGAAGGTGCTCTCCCTGGGGAGTGCCTCGCCTTGAGAAGCCCTCGCCTTTCTAAGCTTGATTGTCTTAGCGGCCGGACTGATGTTACACTCTCGCGCATGTCTAAGGTGCCATTCATTCCAGCTGGGGGCGCATTCCTCTTCCTACTCAGCATCGGGCCTGCGTGCGGCGGAGGCGAAGAGAACCCTTTCAGTGTCGAGTCCGAGGTTGTGGCAACCGCTGAACAACCAGTTGCGCTCGCTTTTGCCCCCGACGGGCGCCTTTTCTTTACTGAGCGTACTTCCGGCGATATTCGGGTGATCGGATCTGATGGACAGTTGCAATCCGAGCCCTTCGCCCACCTGGACGTCGCCAGCCACATCGAATGGGGTCTCACCGGTTTAGCCATCGATCCTGAATTTGAGACAAATCATTACGTGTATGCCTACTTCACGAAAGCCGTCGATCCCCCACCAAAGATCACCGCCAAGCCTGTCGTTACACGCTTTACGGACAAGGATGGCCACGGCATCGACCAGGCAATCATCTTGGAAGACCTTCCATCAACATTTCCCGACCGCCCGGGGCTCACGACTATCGGTAGCATACATTTTGGCCCGGACGGCTTCCTTTACCTTACGATAGGCGACTACGACCAAGGGAAGCAACCTGGACGTAATGGACAACCGGTTGCGCAAGATCTGGGCATTCCTCTTGGTAAGATGCTCCGGGTCAGCAAGGAGGAGGGCGCGCCGGCGTCAGACAACCCCTTCGTTGGCCAGTCTGGAGTAGACCCCCGAATCTTCGCCTATGGATTTTACTCGCCATTCGACTTTGCCTTCCATCCACAGAGCGGGCAGATTTACGGCACCGACAACACCGCAAGCTGCGAGGAGTTGAACCTGATCAAGGCGGGGGGCAACTACGGCTGGCCCGACGTCGGTGATTTCCCGTGGCCGGACTGCACGGCTGGGACACAGATAAAGGGGATTCATTTTTTCGCTAAACCTGAGACGAACCCCGGAGAATTCCTATCCGTCCCTGCGGCTTCTGGGATGGAGTTCGTCTCGGAGAAGGTATATCCACTCCTGAAGGACTCTCTCCTTGTATGCGAATCAGCGACAAAACTGATGCGTCGTCTGATATTGAGTGCGCCGAACTTCGATCAAGTCACGAATGACGATGTCGTCGCAAAAGACTGCCAGTTTGACGTCGCCGTGAACCCTGATGGCCTCGTCTACTACAGCAACGAGCACGAGATTCGCCGGCTTGTGCCCGTGCCTGTAGAGGCCCAGTAATCTCCTGTAGCGCACAGCACAAAGCCCGGCTCACTGAACGTCCTTGTTTCGGTATACAGTCAGACTGGAATCCTCAGTAACCAGCGTCAGGGAGAGGAAGTTCCTGAGGTAATCATCTACCAGTTGCAAAGACTCCGGACTGTTCGGCAGCGGGAAGCCGTAGGGATCCAGTCTGTGGACAACGATATACTTTATCTTGTACTGGCGCAGAACCGCCCTGACCAGCTCCAGGTTCCTGTCGTCCTCGCGGTCTGGACAGACGCAGGCTAGGTAGTGGAGGCCCGGCTCCTCGCCGACCCAACGCAGCGTGCTGTCCTTGGCCCGGGATAAATATCCTCCGAAGGAAGGCTTCTCATGAATGGTCTGGTAATAGTTCGTCATAGAAGCCTGCCAAAAGTCGCCTGCAACACCACCCACTCCCGAAATGCGCCCCCAGGGCGCATGAAGTACGGTGAATTCGCCATCTTCGTGGCTGATCTCCTCCAAAACAACAGGTCTCGCCAGAGAAGATGTCTTGAGCGGCGGATTCCAGTATTCGAGCACGATCAGGCTGAAGATAAGCAGAGTGATAAGAGGCAGCAGTCTGCTGTGCCTTCGGCTTATCCTGGCTGACAAGGCGTTAAACCCGATGCCAGCAAGGACGGCGAGGGCACAGATGCCAAAAACGATCATTC
>WNGB01019987.1_pt1 | contig 10047 bp, 9 predicted proteins | sample 5400681 | NCBI WGS metagenome assembly WNGB01 (sample SAMN13153367, study PRJNA577476) | soil metagenome | isolation source: 115 cm soil or saprolite under grassland replicate 2 | place: USA:California | collected 2016-06-15
TGGAAGGCGGGGATGCCGCCGCCCGCGCTCGCGCCGGCGCCGGGGGCCGCGCCGCACCGGACGGTCGTGCTCGAGAAGGCGGACGCGCCGCAGTCGTACATCCTGCTCGGCATGCCGGGGCTCCGCCGCTCGTCGGAGGACTACGTCGCGGGGACGGTGGCGTTCCAGGTGCTCGGAGGCGGGATGGCGTCGCGCCTCTTTCGCAACCTGCGCGAGGACAAGGGCTACACCTACGGCGTCTACGCGCGGGGCGACGCCCGCAAGCTCGCCGGCGCGAGCGTCGTCGTCGGGAGCGTCAAGGCGGAGGTGACCGGGCCCGCGCTGAAGGAGCTCTTCTCCGAGATCCGGAAGCTCCGCGACGAGCCCGTCCCGGCGCAGGAGCTCGAGGACGCGAAGGCCGCCCTCGTCCTGTCGCTCCCGGCGGACTTCGCGACCGCAGGCGCCACGGCCGGGCGCATCGCCGACCTCGTCGTGCACGGCCTGCCGGACGACTACTGGAACCGGTACGCGGACCGCGTCCGCCACGTGACCGCCGACGACGTGCGCCGGTTCGCGGCGACCTACCTCGATCCGACGAAGCTCACGCTCGTGATGGTCGCCCACCCGGACACCGTGAAGGCGCAGCTCGCGGATCTTCCGCTCGGGCCCGTCGAGCTGCGCGCGGCCCCGCCGTCCGCGAGCGGGCCGAAGGGGAACGCGGCGACGCCGCGCCCCGTGCCGAAGCCCGCGGCGACGAAGTAGCGACCGGCAGTCGGGAGCCGCGCCGCCCTCGGCGCGGCGCAGCGGAACCGCAGGCGCTCCGGCGCGCCCTGCGACTCATTCTCGTTGGGGTCGGGGGTCTGCCCACACGCGCCCTCTTCCCTCGGCCTGCGGCAGCGCGCCACACTCGAGGCCATGACCGATCGCCCGACCGTCCGCGGCAAGCCCGAGGCGAAGCGCCCGCATCACGAGATCCCCGCTGAGGCCCGGAGCATCCGCTTCGGGCTCTTCGGGAAGACGACCGTGACGATGCTCCTCGTCTCACTGCTGCCGCTCGTGCTGTTCGGCGGGTTCGCGCTCGTGCAGCAGAGCCGCCGGATCGGCGGCGAGGCGGAGCTCGCGATGCAGCGGAGCGCCGAGCAGATCACGGCGCAGGTGGACGAGTGGTTCGACAAGAACGTGCGCGTCCTGCAGGCGGCGGCGAGCCTGCCGGCGGTGGCCACGATGCGCGCGGACGAGCAGACGAAGGTGCTCGGCGCGATCCGGCGCGCCTATCCCTGGATGTACCTCGTCCACACGATCGCGCTCGACGGCAAGAACGCCGCCCGCAGCGACGAGAAGGCGCCCATGGACTACGGGGATCGGCAGTACGTGAAGGACGTGCTCCTCGGCGGGAAGGCGCTGAGCTGGGAGACCGTGATCGGGAAGACGTCGAACAAGCCGGCGCTCGTGCTCGCCGTTCCCATCATCGCGAACGGCGGGACGGTCGGCGTCCTCTCTGCCGCGATGACCATCGAGGACATCTCGCGGATCGTCGGCAACTGGCGGACCGGGAAGTCCGGGTTCGCGTTCCTCGTCGACGAGCGGGCGAAGGTGGTGGCCCACCCCCGCGAGGAGTTCGTCGTCTCGCAGACGATCCTCAAGGAGCACCAGCTCGTCGCGGCGTTCCGACGGAAAGGCGCACTCCCTGAGGTTCACGCAGAGCGACGGGTCCGACGTCCTCGGCTACGTGCAGGGCAACCGGTCCGGCTGGGCGGTCGCGATCCAGCAGGACGTGGACGAGCTGTTCGCCCCGGTCCGGCAGACCCTGACGTTCGGGCTCGCGCTGCTCCTCGCGGCGGCCTTGCTCGTCGCGCTCACCGCGACGCTCGCCTCGCGCGCGCTCGTCCGCCCGATCGTCGAGATGACGTACGCCGCGGACCGCATGAGCATGGGCGAGCTCGACGAGCCGATCTCCGCGTCGGCTCACGACGAGCTCGGCGTGCTCGCGCACTCCCTCGAGCGCCTGCGCAAGAGCCAGAAGGCCGCGCTCGCGAGGCTGCAGCAGCGGGCGTGAAGGGGCCGCGCGGCGGGAAGCGTCACGCGCATCACGAATTGCGACGGCGCTCCCGCGGACGCGGTCCATTCCGCCGTCACCTCTCCGGGCGCGCTCGGCCGGGGAGGGTCTCGTCCCGCTGCGCGACTCTAGGCGCCGAGCGAGGGACGACCCTCCCGGCCCAGCGCCAGGGAGGCTGCGTCCGTCGCTCGTGCCCTTCGACTTCGTGCCGCCTGCGGCGGCCCTACGCTCAGGGCGAACGGGTGCGAGACGCGTCCACGCCGAACGGGCGCGAGACACGACCACGTTCACGACCACCTCTTCGGAATCCGTTTCGGCCCGCCGGGGGCGCTCTGTCGGACGTTCGGGCTACACTCGGCCCGTCGCCCGCCCGCCCGCCCCCGCCATGGCCGATCTGCAGAACGAATTCTCCTGGTCCAAGTCGCGTCACGAGAAGTTCCAGGACTGCCGTCGCGCGTACTTCTTCGCGTACTACGGCAGCTGGGGCGGGTGGCAGGCCGCGCACGGCACGACGATCCGCGAGCTCTACGTCCTCAAGAAGCTCTCGTCGCGCTGGCAGTGGGCGGGGTCGCTCGTGCACGACGCGCTGAAGCGGGCGCTCTCGCGCGCGAAGGGCGCGGGCGAGCTCCCCGCGCTCGACCGCCTCCTCGAGCAGACCCGCGCGAAGGCGCGCGCCGAGTGGTCGGGCTCGCGCGAGAAGAGCTACTGGCGTGAGCCGTCGAAGATCGTCGGCCTCGTCGAGCACGAGTACGGCGAGCCGGTCGCGGACGCGGACTGGAAGCGGCTCTACGAGCAGGTCATCGAGGGATCGCTGCGGGCGTTCTACGGGAGCGCAGTCCTCGAGGAGATCCGCGGCACCCCGCGCGAGCGGTGGCTCACGGTGGACGAGCTCGACTCCTGGACCTTCGAGGGCACGAAGATCTGGGTGGCGGTGGACTTCGCCTACCGCGACGCCGGCGGCCGCGTGCACGTCCTCGACTGGAAGACCGGCAAGGAACGCGGAGTCGACCACGTCCAGGTCGGCACCTACGCGCTCTACGCGAAGCAGAAGTGGAACGTGCCGACCGAGGCGGTCGTGGGCGGGCTCGTCTACCTCGTCGGGAACGGCGTGGCCGGCGGCGAGCGGGTCTCGGTCGCCGCCGACGACGCGGCGCTCGCGTCCTGCACCGACGCGATGCGCACGTCCATCGCGGCGATGAAGGCGACGCTCGCGGAGCCCGACCGGAACGTGGCGCGCGAGGAGGCGTTTCCGCGCGTCGAGGCCCGCGAGGGCTGCCGGCGCTGCCCGTTCCGGCGCCCGTGCGGGAGGCTGTAGCGGCCGGACCGCGTCAGCGGAGCGTCTTGCGCATGGAGACGGCGGCGATCGCTGCGCCGCCGGGCAGGGGCACGCGCACGCGCCGCGCTCCGCGGTAGCCGGCGGCCGCGTAGAACGGGACCGCGCCGAGCGCCGCCCGGACGAAGAGGGAGCGCGCGCCCGCGCGGGCGGCGTCGCGCTCGACCCGCGAGAGGAGCGCCGTGCCGAGGCCCTGCCGTGCGCGACCTGGCGTCACGAACACCGCCGTCACCTCGCGACCGCGGCGCGCCGCGTACCCGACCACGCGACCCGACCGCTCCGCGACGACGCAGGCCTCCCCGCCCGCCGTCATCGCCCAGGCGTGGTAGAGCGCCGGGAGCGACGCCCACGCGGCGATCGCGTCGGGTGGGTAGGCGCTCGCGGCGAGGCCGCGGATCGAGGCGCGCATCACGGCCGCGATCGCCGCGGCGTCCCCGACGCGCGCGGCGCGGAGGAGGGGGGTCGGCCCGCCCGCTCCCGCGCGAGGTGCGCGGGCCGGGGGACGGGCCCGGCGGCTCACGCCCGCTCGTCCTTGTCGACGAGCCCGTACCGGGCGAGCTTCTCGTAGAGGGTCGAGCGGTGGACGCCCGCGAGCTCCGCCGCCTTGCCGACGCTGCCCCCCGCCTCGCGCAGGACCTCCTCGAGGAACTTCCGCTCCCACGCGTCGCGCGAGCGGCGGTAGCGCCCTTCGCTCCCGCCCGCGCCGGCGTCCTGCGGCGGCTGCGCGAGCTCGGGCGGGAGGTCCTGGAGCGTGATGGCGTCGCCGCGCGCGAGGAGGAGGCCGCGCTCGATGGCGTGCTCGAGCTCGCGGATGTTGCCGGGCCACGGGTGGTCGAGGAGCGCCCGCATCGCCTCCGCGTCGGGCCGCAACGGCCGGCGCGAGAGCCGGAGCGCGTGCTTGTTCACGAGGTGCTCGACGAGCAGCGGCACGTCCTCGCGCCGCTCGCGCAGCGGCGGCAGCCGCAGCGGCACGACCCGCAGCCGGAACCAGAGATCCTCCCGGAACTTCCCCTCCTTCACGCTCGCCTTCAGATCTTCGTTCGTCGCGGCGACGACGCGCACGTTCGCCTTGCGCGCCTTGCGGCTGCCGACCGGGATGTACTCGCCGTCCTGCAGGACGCGCAGGAGCTTCGGCTGCAGCGCGGGCGGGAGCAGGCCCACCTCGTCGAGGAAGAGCGTCCCGCCCTCGGCCTCGGCGAAGAAGCCGGTGCGCGCCTGGTCGGCGCCGGTGAACGCGCCCTTCTCGTGCCCGAAGAGCTCGGCCTCGGCGAGGTTCTCGGGGATGGCGCTCATGTTGAGCGCGAGGTAGGGCCCCGCCGAGCGCGAAGACAGCGCGTGCGCCGCGCGGGCGAGCAGGTCCTTGCCGGTGCCCGACTCGCCCTCGATGAGGATCGGGACGTCCGACGGCGCGATCCGCTCCAGGATCGAGACCACGTCCTTCATCCCCTGCGACTTGCCGATGATCCCGTGCAGCGAGAACTCCCCGGAGAGCGCGCTCCGGAGCTGCGCGTTTTCGCGCCGGATGCGCCCGTGCTCGACCGCGCGCGCGACGACGATCTCGAGCTCCTCGGGCTCGAACGGCTTCTTGAGGTAGTCGAAGGCGCCCGCCTTCATCGCCTCGACGGCGGTCTCGACCGTGGCGAACGCGGTGACGAGGATGACCGGGATCTCCGGCACCTTCGCCTTGAAGCGGCGGAGCCCCTCGATCCCGTCGATGCCGGGCATGCGGAGGTCCGTCACGATCGCGTCGAAGCGGGCCCGGTCGAGCGCGGGGAGCGCCTCGGCGACCGAGGGGAAGTCGAAGACGGCGTAGCTCCGACCGAGCACCCGCTTCACCATCTGGCGCGCGGAGTCGAGGTCGTCCACCACCATGAGGTTCGGCTTCTCGGTCACGCGCTCCCTCCCGCGCTCTGGGGCTCCGCGGCGGCGGGCGCGGCCGGCAGACGGACCCTGAACGTCGCGCCGGCGCCGGGGGCGCTCTCCACCTCCACGCTCCCGCCGTGCGCCTCCGCCGCCTGCCGGACGATCGCGAGGCCGAGCCCCGTCCCCTGCGCCTTCGTCGTGAAGAAGGGCTCGAAGACGTGGTCCCGTACGTCGGGCTGGATGCCCGGCCCGGTGTCCGTGACCTCGACGACGACCGCTTCGCCGTCGCGCCGGGCGCGCACGGAAAGCCGGCCGCCGCCCTGCTCCTGCATCGCGTGGATGGCGTTCACGCACAGGTTCAGGAATGCCTGGCGCAGGAGCTCGGCGTCCGCGACGATCTCCGGCAGCCCCTCGTCGAGCTCGATCACCCGCTCGACCTGGGCGATGGCCGCGGCGGGGCCGACGACCTCCGCCGCCTCGCGCACGATGGGCGCGATCGGCTGGGCGTGCGGGTGGACCGTCCGGGCGCGCGCGAACACCAGGAAACGCTCGATGAGCGCCGCGGCCCGCCCCACCTCGCGCCGGATCGCCTCGACGTCGTCCTTCACCGGGGAGTGGCCGGGCAGCTCGCGCGCGGCGACGGACGAGTAGCCGCGGATGACGTTCAGCGAGTTGCCGATCTCATGCGCGAACCCGGCCGCGATGCCGCCGAGCGTCGCGAGCCGGTCGGCGCGGAGGACCTCGCGGGTCTTCTGGGCGACGCGCCCCTCGAGCTCGGCGATGAGCCGCTGGTTCTCGGCGCGCCGCTCCTCGAGCCGCGCGGACATGTGGTTGAACGCCCGGACGAGGTCGGCGAGCTCCTTGTCCTCCGGGGGATCGAGCCGGACGCCGCGCTCCTCGGCGAGCGACTCCGCCGCCTCGGAGAGGCGCACGAGCGGGCGCGTCACCTGGCGGATGAAGATCGCGGTGAGCACGTGCCCGACCACGATCCAGAAGGTCGCGACGATGCTCGCGCCCCAGGCGAGGTCGCGGGCGTTGCCGACGACCTCCTCGTGCGTGAACTCCACCGCCACCGCGCCGACGACGAGCCCGTCGCGCAGCACCGGGGCGGTCGCGACGATCCCCTCCGGCTTCACGAGCCGCGCGAGCGCCTGCATGGGCAGGTCCACCGCGGCGAACTCGGAAGGCGGCGGGCCGTCGGGGCAGGTCGCCGCCGTCAGCGAGCGGCAGGCGACGACCTTGCCCGCCCGGTCGACGACCCACGCGCGTTCGAACTGGCCGCCGCGGGTGAGCCCCTCGAGCACCGGCCGGAGCGCCTCCGCGCCCCCCGGCTCGAGGCCGTCGGCTCGCGCCCAGCGCGACGCCTCGGCCGCCGCGGTCGCGGCGAGCGCGGCTCCCTCGCGTCGGAGCAGCTCCTGCCCTCGCTGCACCTCGCGCCAGAGCGCGACGGCGGTCACGCCCGACATCGCGAAGATGATGACCCCCGCGATGAGGACGAAGAGCTTGAGCCGGAGCGTCACGTCGTCACCACGCGGTCACCGGCAGCGGCGGCCTCGGGACGCCCTCGAACGCGTGGCAGCCGGTGCAGGCCTTCCCGTCCGCGTGCTGCGGCGCGCCGGCGTGGCAGCGCAGGCAGCCGTTCTTCTCCGGCTTCCACACGTGGGGGCGGTGGCAGTCGAGGCAGCGCCGGTGCGCGGCGCGGGCGTGGAGCCCGCCCTTCGCCATCTGCGCCGCGGAGTGGCACTCCGAGCAGGCGGCGAGCGTCTGGCCATCCTTCGCGTGGGGCTTGTGGCAGGCGGCGCAGGACATCTCCATCGGGGCGCCGTGGTCGTTCATGGGGGCGCGGATGCCCTGGCGCGTGTGGCAGCGGAGGCAGTCGTGGCGCGTCGGGCGGAGCCCCGGCTCGTTCGTGAGGAACTCGTGGCACGCGAAGCAGTGCAGCTCGTGCATCTTCGCGACCTTCACCGCGTGCTCGCCGTGGCACTCCTGGCACTTCGCCGCGACCGGCTCGAACCCGTGCATGGACGCGGCGTGGCACCGGACGCACGAGATCTTCTTCTCCTCGTAGTGGATCCGGTGGCCGCGCGAGCCGCCGACCTGCGGCCAGCGCGGGTCGTGGGAGAAGTGGCAGGAGGCGCAGGCGCCGACCTCGACGTCGGCGTGCTGCCCCTTCGGCTTCTTGCCGCCGAGGAATGCGCCGAGCATCGCGACCCCCTGCTTCGGCGACGAGTGGTGGCAGCGCTGGCAGGCGACGCTCTTGTGCGTCCCGCCGAGCCACAGGGCGAACTCGGGCGAGGAGCGGTGGCAGGTCGCGCACAGGCGCGGGTCCTCATCGACGAAGCGCTTGAACCGCAGGAAGCCGAGCACGACCGCGAGCGCGAGCAGGGTCCCGAGGACGAGGAGGACGGTCTTCGTGCGGGGGCGCGCCATGGGGGCCTCGATTGTAGCCGAACGGCCGAACGAGAAAGGGGCCGCGCGGTCGCCCGCACGGCCCCTCTTTCGTGGCGGGGCGTGCCGCCCCCTTCGCCCGCCCTACTCGTCGTGCCCGGGCTTCAGCCGGTCGTACTCGAGCGGATGCTCGTGCTTCATCATCTCCACCGAGATCCGCCCGTTCAGCCACGCCCAGTTCATCGGGAAGATCGAGGGCTTCAGGTGCACGTTGTAGAAGTGCACGACGAAGAGGAACAGGATCGCGAGCGTCGCCTCCTCGCCGTGGATGATGAGGGCGGCGGTGATGAGCCAGGACGGCGCGTAGGCCGCGAAGAAGGTCGGGAACCAGAAGATGAACCCGGTGCCGACCATCATGACGATGCCCCAGAACACCGCCCAGTAGTCGAACTTCTCGAGGTACATGAAGCGGTCGAACCGCGGCCGCTCCTTCTTCAGGCCGAGCATGAAGAGGATGTTGTCCTTCATGTCGAGGGCGTCCTTCGGCATCGGCAGCATCGAGATGGGCAGCCGCTTCTTCGCCGCGAGGAACGTCAGGTAGAAGAGGTGATAGAGGGACGACAGGATGATGAGGACCGCGCCGACGCGGTGCCACGTCGCCGCCCCCTCCGCCCCGCCGAACACCTTCATGAAGGAGCGCGAGTAGCCGGAGGCCTCGAGGTCGCCGGCGCCGCGGAGCGGCCAGCCGGTGATGCCGAGGAGGATGACGCCCGACAGCATGAGCCAGTGCTGCGCGCGCTGGTGGATGTCGAAGCGGACGACGCTCCTCAGCGCGTCCGTGGCGTGGTCGTCCTGGGGCTTGCGCGAGAGGCGCTGGCGCAGCTCGTAGATGAAGTCCACGACGACGTGGAACGCGAAGAAGAGCAGCGTGAACGTCGTGAGGTACGAGAACACGACGTGGATGATGTGCGGGACGATGTGCCCGCCGATCTCCTGGATGGGCTTGTGCGCGATGAGTGCGGCGAAGTTGTCCGTCGTCTTCGCGTGGCAGCGCGCGCAGGTCTCTCTCTTCTGCGCCGCGGAGACCGCCGAGGCGGGGTCGGTCTTGAGGGCGATCGCGTGGGTGCCGCCCTGCGCCTTCGAGGCCGCGTGGCAGCTCGTGCAGACCGGGGCGAGCTCGTTCCCGACGCGGGCGAGCCGGCCGTGGATCGAGTCGTGGTAGGTGAGGGCGGCCTCGGGGTTCACGCCGGCGGCCTTCGCGAACTCCTCGTTCCCGTGGCAGCCCTCGCAGCGCTTCGCGATCTCGCGGCGGTCGGCGGGCACCTTCTGGCGCGCGGCCGCCTTCGGGTCGTACGCGGCGAGCTTCTTCACCGCGTGGATCGAGCCGTGGCACGAGGTGCAGGTCGGGCCCGGCGCCTTCGTGTCCTCGCGGAGCCACCGCGAGTGGACCGACTTCTGCCAGCCGGCCATGGCGTCCGCGTGCTCCATCTCGTGGCAGCCGGAGCAGGCGAGGTAGGCGCGCGGCGCGGAGACGTGGACCTCGGCGGCGGGCTTCACGTCCTTCTTGCCGTGGGCCTTTCCTGCCTCGGGGGCGGGCCAGCGCGCCTTCGCGAGCCGGTCGACGACGGCCTGGTCCGCCGGGGAGAGGGGCGCGAGCTCGCCCGTGTGCGGGCCCATCGCGTAGCCGGAGTGGCAGTCGGTGCACGACGCCTTGTCGGCGTGGACCGACGCGCCGAACGCGGAGACGTCGACCGCCGGCGCGTCCTTGCCGTTGTGGCAGTCGACGCAGGCGTCGGCACCGCCGGGGAGCTTCGACTCACCGCGCGCGGCGGCGGCGAAGAGAAGGGCAAACACCAGGAAAGTGGCTCGCATAGGGTCCGTCGGCGGGTGCAATGGGCGTGCCCTGCACCCGAAAAGGCTCCGCGTCGTAAGGGCCGAAGAAAAGGACACATTGACGAAAATCAACCCGGCGCACGCGCAGGCTTTGCAGAAGATGCGAACCTCAGGTCAGGACCTGCGCGTTCGCGCGCGCTACACAAAACAACTCCGGGCGCGGCGACATGCCGCACCCGGAGCGAATCAGCGGATCGTTCGCTAGCGCGACGCCGAGTCCTGCGCCGCCGGCCGGCGGACGGTGATGCTCGTGAGGGCGCCGACCGCCGCGCCCGCCACCGCGCCGACGACCGCGAAGAGCGATCCGACGCCGACGACGCCGAGGATCATCCCGAACACGATGAGGGCGCGGGGGAGCAGCGTCGGGACGACCGGCGTGCCGAAGATCCCGCCGGCGAGGAGGAGGCCGGCGTAGCCGCCGTAGAGCATCGCGGGGAGGAGCGCGATGGCGAGGAACATGGCGAGGCCGATGCCGGCACCGACGAGCGTGGGGATCTTCTTGTTCATGGGGTTCTCCTGGGCGCTGCGGGTTCGA
>WNGB01053508.1_pt1 | contig 10045 bp, 11 predicted proteins | sample 5400681 | NCBI WGS metagenome assembly WNGB01 (sample SAMN13153367, study PRJNA577476) | soil metagenome | isolation source: 115 cm soil or saprolite under grassland replicate 2 | place: USA:California | collected 2016-06-15
AATTGCAACGTCAGCGGCAACTCATCCCGGTCGCTCGGTCGTTATCCGTGAAATCCGGGTCATCCGTGGTCAACCTCTGCTGGCGAAACTCGACGACCTTCCTCCCCAAATGCTTGGCGCAAGGATGGCGATGTTGAACGTACTCATTCTGGGAAACCAACAGTCTGAGGCGACCACGGATGTCACGAATAGCACGGATATCTACTCGTGCAACGGGTCACGAGACCGGTGGGCGAGCCGGCACGGAGAGCGTGCTGCTGGATGTGGCGCTCGATGCGGCCTGTGAGCTTGCCGGAGTGCCCGGGCACAGATCCAAAGAGTCCGGGACTCCATCCACGTCGGCGTCGGTCTCGGCGCATGGAAGATCCACGCCGGACCCGATGCACGACTCAGCAAATCAGTCGTCTTTCTTTCGATGTTGTGGCGCGGATGCGCCGTGCTTGTTGTTTTGCTTTTGTTCGTTAAAGAGTCCCTGCGCAGTCAAACGCGGCAGCGACGGAGATAGGAGCGAGGCAACGCCGGGCTGTTCCCCGGAGGGAGTGGAACTTTAGTCCCACTCCGCGTCACCGCGCCCCGGCACATCGCCGTTGGAGAACAAGATTTCAGAATGGCGTTGAACGCGGCCGGGGAATTTGCGATGATTTGTGCCCATGGTGGATGGAGCTTCCAACTCGGATTTCGGCCCAGGCGCTCCGCGTCAGTTTACCACGACGCACTGGAGCGTGGTTCTGGAGGCGGGACAAGGCGGTACGCCCAATGGTTGCGAGGCGATGGCGCGGTTGTGCCAGACCTACTGGTATCCCCTCTATGCCTACGTGCGCAGAAAGGGTTACGATGCCGCGGAAGCCCAGGATTTGACGCAGGAATTTTTTGCCCGGCTGCTGGCAAGAAATTATCTCAGTGTGGCCGATCGCAACAAAGGCAAGTTCCGCTCCTTTCTGCTGGGTTCACTGGAACATTTCCTGGCCCGGGCATGGACAAAGGCTCACGCGCAGAAACGCGGTGGCGGCCAACCGCTCTTTTCCCTGGACGAAGTCCAGGCGGAAAATCGTTATTCACATGAACCAGCCGATCAATTGACGCCCGAAAAAATCTTCGACCGCCGCTGGGCCACGACACTCCTGGAACAAGCCATGGGGCGCTTGCGCGAGAGCTACGAGTCCGACAACAAAGCGAAACTTTTCGGCCAGCTGGAAGGGTTTTTGACTGGCAACGGGCCGCAAACCTCCTACGCTGAAATAGCCGCCCGGCTGAACATGACTGAAGGGGCGGTCAAAGTGGCGGTGCATCGGTTGCGTCAGCGTTACGGAGCGCTGGTTCGAGCCGAGATCGGGCAAACCGTGGCCACGCCCGAAGGGGTGGACGAGGAGTTGCGTTACCTCCTTTCCTTGCTCCGCGGCTGAGCGTTGATGAAGCAAGCCGGCGTGAGAAGGCGGACAGCGTGGCCTTGCATCCACCTCTTGGCGTCCGCGACTACGCGCGAGGAGATCGACTGTAACCTTGCCTGCCCGGTTGAGCAGTAACAAGTGATGGGATGCATTGCAATAACTGACCAGAACGTTTGAATGAGCCTTTCATGCCGGAGGTGAAATCATGTCCGCAGTGCGGGGCGAGGATGACCGGCGATGGACCCGGCGGCGGTTGCCCGGCCTGTTTGCTCGGACTGGCTGTCGCCCTGGGACCCAGTGGCACGGAAATTCTGGATTCGTCGACAACCCGCCAGCCGCCATCCCCAATTCGCGATCGCGTCATTCGCTATTTCGGCGATTACGAATTGCTCGAGGAAGTCGCCCGAGGCGGCATGGGCGTCGTCTATCGCGCGCGGCAAGTCAGTCTCAATCGTCCCGTCGCGCTGAAGATGATTCTGGCCGGGCAACTGGCCACCCCTGCGGCCGTGCAGCGTTTCCATACCGAAGCTCAATCGGCGGCGCGGCTGGATCATCCGCACATCGTTCCTATTTACGAGATTGGCGAATACGACGGCCACCATTACTTCAGCATGAAGTTGATTGAAGGCGGAACGCTGGCCGGGAGAATGTCGGATGACGAATGTCGAGTGCCGAATGAAGACAAACCGGGAGCCAGACCATGCAAATTGGACTTTCGACAGGCGGCCTTCGTCATTGCCCGGGTGGCCCGGGCCGTCCACTACGCCCACCAACGGGGCATTCTCCATCGCGACCTTAAGCCCACCAATATTCTCCTCGATGCAGACGGCGCACCTCACGTGACCGACTTTGGCCTGGCCAAACTGATGGAGAGCACCGCCAGCTTCACCCGCAGCGCCGCCGTGATGGGCACGCCCAGTTACATGGCACCCGAACAAGCGGCTGGCCATAGCAAAGACCTTACGATCGCGGCGGATGTTTACAGCCTTGGAGCCGTCCTCTACGAGTTGCTCACCGGCCAACCGCCCTTCCGGGGGGAAACAGCCTTCGAAACGATGCGTCAACTCTGCGAACAGGAGCCAGTACCTGCGCACACGCTGAACCCTCAACTGGACGCTGACCTCGAAACCGTTTGCCTGAAATGCCTGAACAAGGACCCGAACCAGCGTTACGGCTCGGCGCAAATGTTGGCCGAGGACCTGGAGCGCTGGCGCCGCGGGGAGCCGATTCTGGCCCGGCCCGTCCACACTGCGGAGAAACTCTGGCGCTGGGGCAAGCGCAAGCCTGCCATCGCGGGACTGCTTGCGGCGGTGCTCGTGCTGATCGTGGTCGTAACCGCGGGCTCAATCATGGCGGCGCTGCGCATCGGCCGTGAGAGCAATAAGGTCAAAGTGGCGGAACAGACGGCGACGGACAAGCTGCGCGATGCCTACATTGCTCAGGCGCGCGCCAACCGACGGAGCGCGAGCGCCGGCCGGCGCTACGACAGTTTGGAGGTGGTGGCAAAAGCCGCTGCCCTGAATCCTTCTGCTTCCCAACGCGAAGAATTGCGCAACGAAGCCATCGCCTGTCTGGTCCTCACTGACTTGCGGGCGGTCCGACAATGGCCCGGCTCGCCCAGCGCCATGGAAGGCAAGTTTCGTTTTGATTCACGCTTGCAGCGTTACGCGCGCGCGTTAGCGCGGCGAAATCACGGTGCGTCAGGTGGCCGACGACCACGAAGTCGCCCGCTTGCCGGGAGTTGGTTCCGCCGTGAAGTGGATAAGCCATTTCAGCCCGGACGGCCGCTTTGTGATCGTCCAATACTGGAACGGGACGAATTGCGTCTGGGATGTCACCCACCAGGAAATCGCCCTGGCGCTTCCCGAAGACAGAGTGCAGAACTTCAGTCCTGACAGCCGTCTTTTGGCGGTTTCCCATACTGAAAGGTCTTTGTCGCTCCATGCGGTGGATACCTGGAAAGAGCTTCATCGCCTCCCGTTGCGAAGCTCCTTGCGAGAGGTCCGGTTCCATCCTGATGGAACCAAGCTGGCCGGCATCCCGGCAGAAGGCGATCGCGTCGAGATTATCGACGCCGGCACGGGCGAAGTTCTCAGCAGGTTGCTGACGATAAAAAGTCCGACCTGCCTGGCATTTTCCGCCGATGGGCAGGCGCTGGCTGCGGGCACCGAGCAAGGCCGTCAGTGGTCGATCGTGGTGGCAGCGCTTATCAACTTCAATTCGCAGAGGACGACCGCTTTCTCGCTTATGCGCAGGATGCGACAAATCTTTTGCTGCTGGAGGTCGCGCAGCACCCGGAGTTTCGGCTGTTGTCTGATGAAGCGAAAAAAATGGGCGCCTGGTCGCTGGCCTTCAGTCCGGACGGCCGGCTGCTGGCCACCACCGAGCATGATGGGATCCGTTTCTGGGGCGTGGCGGACGGCAGAGAACTGGGTTTCGTGCCGGTGAAAGATTGCCGCTCGGTGGCCGTCGAGCCGAGTGGAAAGGGGCTCATCACCAGCGGAAGTGCCGGGTTGTTTCGATGGCCGATGGAGAGAGAGGATAGGGCGACGAACACCATTCGGCTTGGGACCCCAAGTTCTCTGAGCGCTGGGACAGGCTTCGTCCGATCCGACCTCAGCGCCGATGGACGCTTCCTGGTGGTCGCGCAGCGTGCCCAGGCCACCGCGCTGGTCTTGGACTTCGAGCATCCGTCCACCTCGGTGGCCTTGCGGCCTCATCCTGGGATCCAAAACGTCGCCATTGATTCCACTGGCCGCTTTGTCGCCACCGGCACATGGCAGGGTTCAGGTGTGAAGATCTGGGACGTCGCCACGCGCAAAGTCCTGCGTGACCTGCCAGCGCCAAGCCACGCCAGCGTCAGCTTCAGTCCGGATGGCCGTTGGTTGGCCGTGTGCGCGGAGGATTACCGCCTCTATGAAGTTGGCTCCTGGCAATTGCGGTTCAAGCTGGCGCGGACTGGAATCGAACTTGGGTGTCTGACCTTCAGCCCGGATGGCGAGATCCTGGCCTTTGCCTATTCACCAAGCAACATTCATCTTTACGCGACGGCTACGGGCCGGCGCCTCGCCGTGCTGGAGCCCCCTCAGCCCGCCGTCGTGTGTGACCTCCGTTTTTCTCCTGACGGCAGGCTCCTCGGGGTCCTGCAACGCAACCGCGCAGTTCAGCTTTGGGACTTGCGCCTCATCCGCCAGCAGTTGGCCAGGCTGAACCTGGATTGGGACCAGCCCTCTATCTCGACACTGCCAACCAGGCCGAATTAAAACGGATCCGAAGCGTCCCACAACGTCCGGCGTGAAGACCCAGTTGGAACAAACGACAGACGATGCCAGGAGGGTCGAATCGCTTCGGCTCGAAATGGAGACGAGCCAGCGATACCGGCAGCATGGGAAGAGGGCCTGTTGCGTATCGCCCAAGAGTCGCTGACGAACACGATCGAACACGCGAAAGCGAAGACCTTCAGAGCCACTTTGAAGATTGCCACCAATGAAATCCAATTCCGTCTTGAGATTTGGCCTTTTGACCTGAAATTTTGAACCGCCCCTCACGGGCCGCGGCGACTCGGGGCTAGGAAGTTTTCCAGCCGGCGTTGGATCCTCTCCAACTGTGGTCTCAGGCTGGCAAACCGCGGATCGCTGATCCAGTCCTGGATCACGCGCAGAGCGGCGGCATCCCGCCGGACCAACGTGTCGTGGTCGGGTGTGGGCGTGCGCGTGAGTATGAAATTGGCGTTCGGATAAAGCCCCGCGAACTGTTCCAGTTCCGCCGCGCCAAGCTGCGGGTTGAGCAGGTAGTCTTCCAGCACTCGCCGTTGTGTGGCATCCTGCACATCGGCCCGCCCGAAATAATCGGCCCGCGTGGCTTCCCGGCTGGACAGCAAATCCGGTTCGTCTTGCAACCGCCGGAGCGTGCTTGCGGCGTCGGCCAGGACGAGACGGTCGAGCGCCAAATACGCCGCGTGCGCCACCGCCGGGTTTTCCTTTTGACGGAGCAACTCAGCCAAGGTCGGCACTAATTCCGTGCCGCCCGCGTATACCGCCACGTCGAAGGCTTCCAGAAAGCCGACGCTTGGGTTCTTCTGCCAGGGCTGGTGGCGGAGCATTTCGCGCAGCTTTTGCTGCAAATAGGCGCGTCCGCCGGGCGTTGGGTTGGCCAGCGCGTAGTTGCGCAAACTCACCGCCCACTCGTCCGGCGAGTCCATCGAGATCAGCACAGACTCCGCATAGCGCGCCGCCGTGGGCAGATCCACCTGCGCCAGGTAATCCAGCAGAAACACCCGCAGCGACGATGGCTCGGTGAGAAATCCGTTCGGACCCACCTTGAACTCCAGGCGGCTGCGCGCGTCGGATTTCGAGTCGAGAAACTCGCCCAGGACGGCAGACGCGGCGCCCGGTGGACGCCATTCGGTTTCCTTGCGCCATGCTCCCCTGGGATTGATTCGGAGGGCCACGCCACGCCCGCCACAACGCCAGACCCAGCACCGCAAGCAAGGCGGCGCCCACGGCAACCCGTTGACGACTGAAATGGCGTTGATTCATCCCGCTGCCCTTTTGGCGCGACGGGCTCTTGCGAAAATGCCAACCGCCCGCGCCGCCAGAGATCGGCCGGACAAGAGTGAGATAATCGAAGCTTGCAGGCAAGCCGCAGATCGATGTCAGTCGGTGCTTGCATTTCAGCGGCGAGGATGTGAGGAACGGCCATGAGCACAAACTACGATTTTATCGCCGAACAATACAAGCGAGCCAAGCTGCAGCCGTGGCGGGCACAGGTGGAGTCTTTCACGCTGCTGGGCGTGATCGGTGATCTGGCGGGAAAGAAGGTCGTGGACCTGGCTTGTGGGGAAGGATTCTACTCGCGCATTCTACGGGCACACGGCGCGGCGAGCGTCACGGGGGTGGACCTCTCGGAAAAAATGATCGCCTTGGCCCGTCAGCAGGAGGCGGAGCACCCGCAGGGCATCCGCTACCTGGTCGGGGATGGCAGAAACCTGCAACTCAACGAGGAACACGATCTGGTCGTCGCCGCTTATCTCCTTAATTATGCGATGCATCGGGAAGATCTCGCGGCGATGCTGAACGGAATCGCCGGTTGCCTCAAACCGGGTGGACGTTTCGTGACGATCAACGGCAATCCTGCCTGCGATTTCCCCAACGCACCATCGTTTCGCAAATATGGCTTCGAGACCCGGGTGCCGGGCGAGTGGCGGGAGGGGGCGCTGATCCACTGGGTTTTTCATCTTGCCGACGGCGCCTTTGAGATTGAGAACTACTATCTCAGTGTGGCCACGCACGAGGAGGCTTGCCGTTCCGCCGGATTCAGCTCCATCCGCTGGCACCAACCGCGCCTTTCACCGCAAGGAGAAGCGTCTTGCGAGGCAGGTTACTGGACTGAGTTGCTCTCCCACCCCCCGCTGATTTGCCTTGAATGCGTGAAGTAATCGGGAATGCCTCCACCACAGACGATACCGGGAGAGTCGAATCGCTTCGGCTCGAAATGGAGCGGTGTCAGCGTGAACTTGAAGCATGTCGGCTTCGCTTGGGAGAACTGGGGCAGGCAGAGGGATTGCTCGCCGGAGAGAATCGGCTGCCCGGCCATCACCGGCCGCAACCGCACGCTGGCCGTCCTTGGCACAAGTGAACATTGAAGACAACAAATGAACAGGCAACGAAAGCGAATTCACAGCGGGCGGGAAACAAGACGAGGCCACTGATGCCCATTCACATCGCTATTACTCGCCGCGTGCGGCCCGGCCGCGAAGCGGAGTTTCAGGCGGCGTTGCGCGAGTTTTTTCAAACTTCGTTCGCGCACGGCGGCGTGCTGGGCGCAACCATGATCGTGCCGGCGCCGGGTTCGGACTCGCGTGAGTTTGGCATCCTGCGCACGTTCGCGGATGAAAAAGAGCGCGACGACTTTTACGCCTCGCCGATCTTCAAGGCGTGGGAGTCGAAATGTCAGCCGCTGACGGAGACGGACTCGTGGAGCGCCCGGCCTTTGCATGGGCTCGAAGCGTGGTTTCGCTCGCCGCACAGCCCGCCGCCGCGTTGGAAGATGGCGCTGGCCACTTTCCTGGGAGTCTTTCCGACTGCGGCAATTTTGAATCTGACGCTGGGCGCGGCGATCCGGCCCTGGCCATTTATTCCGAGCAGCGCGGTTTTCAATGGCTGCATGGTAGCCCTCCTGACTTGGGTGGTCATGCCGCTGGTCACCCGCGCGCTGCGCGGCTGGCTGCACTCCGACGAAAGGAAAGCCTCAGCATGAATCAACACGTATGCTGGCTCCCGATTCCTTTCTCATGAAGGGAGAGGAGGTGCCGGCGCACACGCGGTGGGGCGGAAACCCGGCGAGGGAGATGTGAGATGAGCGGTATCAGCCTTGCCGGAGAACTCGATGTTGCCGAACAGGACCGCGACAGACCGAGTAGGGCGACAGAGCAACGCTTGGCGGTGGCCTGGGCAGAGGTGCTTTGCATCCCGAAGGACCAGATCGGCCGGCGAGGCCAGTTCTTTGACCTGGGCGGCACGTCGCTGTCGGCACTGAGGCTGGCGATCGCCCTCGACCGTGTGGTGTCCTTCAAAGACCCCACCGCGCACCCGATTCTCGCCGATCTGGCGGAACTGATCGGTCGCCGGCCCTAGCGGGGAGTCGCAGATCCACTGCCTGTCGGAAGCTCCGCGAGCAACTACCGCCAGCAACGCTGAACAGCCTCAGAACTGAACAGGAGAGAACGGAGAGAACAGAGATTTTGATTTCCTTCTACGTTTCCTCTGTTTGCTCCTGTTCAACTTCTGCATACTTACAGCTGACATGACGGACCCATCCTCGACCTCACTGCCCAAGGTGGACCTGCAACATGGCAAGCCGCCGATGCTGCGGGTCGACGCAACCGACGACGCGCCGCGCTGGGCGGCCGAGCACCGCGACGCGCTCCTGCCGCCGTCGTCGAGCACGGTTGGCTTCTCGTTCGCGGTCTCCGGTTGCGCGACGTGGCCGAGATTGAAGCCGTCTTTCGGCGGCTCGGCAGTCTGATGACCGAGAAGGAGGCCTTCGCCGCCCGACGGCGCTACTCCGACGGCGAAGCAATCGGCGCGGACGTCGTGCAGGCGATCAACGAGGTCTACGAGGCAAAGACGGCACGCGAGCCATGGCAGCGGACGAGTTTATGGTATTTGTCCGCGACACCAAGAATCGGGTTCTCAGATCCTACGTATTTCCCATCGGAGAAAAGCCGTGACCACCACGGGCTCAGGGAAACAGGGCTCAATAACCTGTTAAGGACCGGTGGATAACTCCCAATAACCGCTCCTTTACACGCCTTCCAGCGCCGGCAACTCTCAAGGCGCGCCCAAATTGGGAGCACGCGTCCGAACGCGTGCATCCGAGTGGGTCGAACCGACGCAACGTGAAGACCAATCGACATTACGAACAGCCGCTCGACCGACCGCGGCCTCATCCCATGCAATCGATCACAAAAAAGAGCCACGAGCTGACCTTAGCCGATCGTCTTTCCCGTTTGAACTTCCGGCAGGTTTGCAAGCTCCTGGGCGAAGGAGGCGAACAATTGATTCAACGTGGAGGCCGATACGACATCGATATCGCTGAACAAGTGACCTTTAACGAGGACCGGTTCCAGTTGCGGTTTCCGACCACGACTGGGAATGGACACGGACCGGCCAGCGTCGAGGTTCAAATTCGACCGGCGGCAGACCATCGCGACTACCTGCACTGGGAGTGCACCGCGTGCCAAATCGCTTGCGAGCATGTCGGCGCCGCCTTCGCCCTCATTCTGGAGGATAAAATGGCGCTCGGCCTGGCGGCGCCGCCGCCGGAACGCGTCCCCATTGAAAGCCTCGGCGAGGAACAAGTCATCGCGCAAGCTCTCCAGGAACGGATGGACCGGGCCGCTTCGGAAAAGACGGTCCTGCGCTCGACGGATCCCAACGCGCTCTGGACCGATTATACCGTCACGAGCGCTCTTTCGGGAAAGACCTATCGGTTGGCCCTGCGAGGGTGGGAGCGCGGACAATCGTTTTGTTCTTGCCCGGATTTCCGAAAGAATACATTGGGCACGTGCAAACATATTCTGAACGCGCTGGGAAAACTGAAGCGGCGCTTTGGAACGGATCAGGCGCATGCACCGTACGAGCCGAAACACATTGCGGTTTATCTGCAGTACGGGAAAGAACTCGAATTGAGACTCTCGCTTCCTCCCGGATTGAATGGCTCGGCCCAGCCCATCGCGGCGCCGATTCAAAATCAGGCGATCAACGACTGCAAAGACCTGCTGCGCCGGATTCGGCAGCTCGAACAGCAAGGGCATCCTGTCCAGATTTATCCCGACGCGGAGGAATACATTCAACAGCGGCTCTTCCAGGAGAACATCGAAGCCAAAGTCGCTGCCATCCGCGCCAACCCTGGGGCACATCCGCTCCGCAAAGAATTGCTCAAGACGGAATTGTTGCCTTACCAACTGGATGGCATTGCCTTCGCCGCCGGCCGGGGACGGGCGATTCTGGCCGACGACATGGGCCTGGGCAAAACGATCCAGGGGGTGGGCGTGGCTGAGTTTCTCGCGCGTGAATCCGATATCCACAAAGTACTGGTCATCTGCCCGGCTTCGCTCAAGTCGCAATGGGAAGCGGAAATCCGGCGCTTTTCCG
>WNGB01015578.1_pt1 | contig 10044 bp, 7 predicted proteins | sample 5400681 | NCBI WGS metagenome assembly WNGB01 (sample SAMN13153367, study PRJNA577476) | soil metagenome | isolation source: 115 cm soil or saprolite under grassland replicate 2 | place: USA:California | collected 2016-06-15
GTCGCGATCAATTGCAGCGGCCAGGGACAGATTTCTGCCGACCCCGCCTTGTTTGAGCGCGCCGTGGGCAATCTGGTCGACAACGCGCTGCGTTTTACTCCTGAGAACGGTTCGATTCAAATCGCGCTTGCCGAGCGCGCGAAGGATTTCGAGGTCGCAGTCAGTGATAATGGCTCTGGAATAGCTCCCGAACACTTGCCGCGCGTGTTCGATCGGTTTTACCGCGCAGAGTCATCGCGCGGATCTGATGGAGCAGGCCTGGGTCTGGCTTTAGTAAAGTCGATTGTCGATCTTCACGGGGGCACCGCCAGGATTCAAAGCGAACTCGACCGCGGCACCACCGTCAGTCTCACTTTTCCCAAGGGAGCATAAGCTCCGCTTGTCATTATCGCGAGTACGCGAAGGCTATTGCTCGCAACAGGATTCGTCGATTGAGCGCGTAACCGTTGGACGAACAGGGCTCAAAAAAAATGTCTTGCCAGTCATTACAATTTTGTAATGATCGGGCAATCAACCAATGAAAGCGACAGCTGAAAAAGCCGACCGGAATGCTTTGGGGTCTGACCGCAGACCAGAAAAATCAATCTAAGAAGCGCCATGCCAGCATTAGCTCTCCATTCTTTTTCCAAGGCGATCGAGATTCCAGCAAGGCTTCACAGTCAACCGTTGGATGCGTGGCCAACATCAGCGCGTCTCACCACTTTGTTAAGCCGCTTCGGCATTCGTGTGCTTGGCGATCTGCATGGGCGAAAGATCGTTGATTTCGCCTGGGAAAAGAATTGTGGGTCGAAAACTTTATATGAACTGGATTTGCTTGCGCGTCGCGCACGATTCCGAAACGTGAAGGTGGCTGGCAATGGTCACCGACGCGACCGCGTTCATGCTTCGCACGGTTTCACCGCGACAGACAGCGAAGGGGCGACGGCAAAGATGCAAGAAGATGCGGCAAGCTTTGCCATTCCGGAATCGATTTGCCATCTCGCTTTCAGCGAATTGCCGCTAACGACGCGTTTGGCCAATGTTGTCCGTTCAATGGGTGCTCGGAGTCTGGGCGATCTCAACGGACGCAGCGCTTTTGAATTGCTCCAATACAAAGCCTGTGGGTGGGGCACGATTAGCGAGGTCCAACAACTGATTGAACGCGCAGTTTCCGGCGAATTTGATGTCGAGCAGATTGAAGAGGCCACGGTGGCGGCCGAATTATTGAGTTTGCTTGAGCAAGGGCTGGCGAAGCTACCGCTTCGTGACAGACAATTTGTTCTTGCCAGAATCGGAGCACAAATAGGGAGCGGCCGTAGTCCTGGCACAGATCTTCTCTGCCTGAGCTACGCAGAAATCGGCCGACGATACGGACTCACGCGTGCCCGGGTACACAAGGTGTTTGCAAACACGCTTGATAGTTTGAGGAAAATCTGGGGTCCGCGAGTTCCGCGGCTCCTCGAAGTAATAAAGTGGCGCTGTCTGTCGGCGATTTGTCCACTGACACCCCAATTGCTCGAGAAGTGGGTCGGCTCTCCTGCAGCTTTCTCGTCGCGGCCAACAGCGTGTGATTATTTGAACAGCTTTCGATTGTCGATGGAAGCGCATGTGCGTTTGATCGCGGCGCTGGACAAAAATATTCCTTGTTGGCCGGAAACGAATCATAAACTGCGACGCATCGACGACCGTGTCGGCCAGTTCGATCTCACTCTGGCGCACGTTGTGCGCGAAGCCGGTGGGCAGATCACTGTTGCCGAAGCTTATCACAGGCTCTCACATCCCGGAAGACGGGATTATCGGCGGCTGACAGTCGAAGAGTTTCTGCAAATGCTCCGCAGCGTCGAGTGCACCGCAGTAGGGTTCAAAGATCCGGAAGTGCCGACTGTCAGCGTCCGTCCATCGAATCGTGGAGTTCTCTTTCGCGATGTTCCAGGCCAAAATGGCAAATCACCCACCGCGCGGGAAGTTCATTCTAATTTACCTGCGATTCAGTTCTTTGGTACAAAGAACGGCTTCTATGAACGCCAGGCAGTCGGAAGGCGCTAAACTGGGATCCCGCACTTTTTTGTAATGCCGTGGCCTTCTCCTTTGAAACGAGAGGGAATCCGAACACGCCACGTAGATAAAAAATAATTAAAAATTTATCTTGGCTAATCATTACAATTTTGTAATTATAACGGGAGATACCTGCAGGGCTGATAGCCCCGAAAGCCTTCGGGGTTGCTGAAGTGGAGAAGCCGCAGTCCGGTGGAGCGGACTGCGGCTACACTTTTATAAGACTTACAGACACGGTGCAGGGAACCGAGCGTTAAAGCGAAATCGACAAGAGAAGCGCGACCGACTCTGCATTTTTGAGTAGCGCTTCGAACACATGGCGACTGCGAGACACTGAATCCGCCCGGAATGACGTAAGCACGCCTTCATAGGATTTCCGAAAAAAATGTCTTGCCAATTATTACGGTTTTGTAATTATGCGCGAGACTTATGACAAAAACGTCACTTTTCTATGGAATTCGCCTGCGATGGTTAGTTCAGTTGATCGCATACCTATGTTTGATATTTCCCACTGTTACTCATTCGGCCTTCGCGCAAGAAGTAACATTAAGAGACGAGCAGCCAATTGTCGTCACGGGCGAAGAAGTTCCTAGTGCTTACGGCGCCCCTCCAGGACTCTCGCGCAGCCGTTTTTCCAACGTAACGCAAGCCTATGTATTGCCGCCATGGTCATTTTTCTTCGGCGAACTTTTTGAGGGCCAGGGCTTCCGCCATGGACCCCCAGATTATCTTTTCACTCAAGAGATCGAAATGGGTTTGCCGTATCGCTTTAACGTAGCAGCGGAATCGCAGTTCGAACGATTCAATGGTGGTGGCGGCGCACAGACGGTAAGTCTGGAAGCACGATGGGCGCTCGCCGATTGGAACAAGATTCCGCTCAATCCAACTCTCTTCGCCGAATATAAGTTCGGTGTCGGCACTATTCGACACGAAGAAGTTCCGCCGCCTCCAGGAGAAGGAGGAGAAGCGGAGGAAGAAGAAGAGGGCGGCCCGCCGAAAGTTCCCGATGCCTACGAAGTTCGATTGCTTCTTGCTCAGGAATTCTTCGGACGCGTCGAATGGGCGATGAACTGGTTCTTCGAAAAAGAGAATACTGGAGACCGTGGACGCGAGTGGGGCTTCTCTCAGGCTGCCATGACACCGGTTCTTTTGCCTAACGAACGCCTGAAAATCGGCATAGAAATGGAATATAAGAATGTTACCACGAAAGACACACGCGGCGACGCCGTGAACAGTTTCGTCCTCGGCCCAACCGTTGCATGGAAACCGACGGCAAGTACGCGCCTCGACATTTCGCCGCTGTTCGGTTGTACTCACGACTCGCCAGTAGCCGATGTCTTTGTGGCCTTTTCCTGGCTGCTTGGCGGCGAACGAGGCGAAGCTGAAGCGGAAGCGCCCGTGTCCTCCCGGTTCCGTTACCTCAGCAAGGTTTCCCGCGCTGATAAAGACGCAGATAAAGAAATGAAGCAGGTGGCGCCGCCATGTCCCGAATTCTATGGCGACAATGAATGGAACGTAAATCTATTCGGCACGTATGCTTTCACGAACACTGAGTACAATCCCAATCTTTGGCTGGTCGATGTTGTACAAAGTACGAGTGAAGGCAATCCCGTGCTGGGCACATACGACCATTACATTGGAGGCGATCACGCATGGGGCGGCGGCGGCGATATCAAATACTTTTTCCATCGCTACTTTGGTGTAGGCATTGAAGGATTCGCCCTGGATGCCAGCAAGAATGGCTTCGACATTTTCGAAGACCCAACGATTCCGGTTTTTACTACTAACAAAATCAATCACGACCACACCATCGGCGCTGTTCTAGGGACACTCACGTTACGCTATCCCATCGCTTGCACACGTTTTTCACCTTACGCTTGGGCCGGAGTCGGTGCGATTTTTGGCGGCGGCGAAAGAGACGTCCTTCACACGCAGGGGCCGCCGGATGCGTTCGCTGTCCATGCACAGACGGATCACTTCGGCAGCGAAACCAAAGTTCTCAGTCAATTCGGAGCCGGCCTCGAAATCCGATTTGCGCGGCACGTCGGGTGGACTAACGACTTGAGCTTCGGCGTGATCGACGGTCCAAAAAACAATTTCGGAATGATCCGCAGCGGCCTCAACTTCGCCTTCTAGCCGACAATCACTATAAAAGGCGTTGGCCCAGCGCTTCCAAGAACATCTTCAGGGCTGACAACCCCGAAAGCTTCGGGGTTGCTGAAGTGGAGAGGCCGCAGCCCGGTGGAGCGGGCTGCGGTTACACTTCCTTATTTGAGCGGCTTGTGTCAAGCTTGCATCAACGCAGCCGTCGATGTTCACGCAACATTGATAACCAGAGCCGCGGTCATCCCGAGCCGCAGAGACGGCGAGGGACCTCACACAAGGTGATTGATCACACAAACTACCTTCGCGTAACGCTCAGCCGTTTTGTGAGGTCCTTCTCCCGCGACTGCGGGATCAGGATGACTCGCGTTTATTGATAGATCGAGCAGTCACCATTCTTGACCTCATTTCATCGCACCGATAGTTTCATTTCGGAAAGGAGATTGTCGGTGAAGACCGAAGTGTCGATCGAATACTGCGTCGTTTGAAACTACACGCCGAAGGCCGTCAGTTTGGCGGCCAAAATTCTTGAGCTCGGCGAGCGCATCAAGTCGCTCACGCTGATTCCCTCGAGCGGCGGCGCTTTCGAGATTCGCGCCAATGGCAAATTGCTCCATTCCAAGCTCGACACCGGCGATTGGCCGGACTTCGACGCCATTGTCACGGCGATCAAGAAAGCAAAATAAGCTTTCCGCAATCCGCATTCCGCAATCCACAATCAGGAGAGTGAAGGGTGCCTGGTGGTCCTCGCGGTCTTCAAAACCGTTGTCGGTTCCGCATACCCGGGACCGAGGTAGGTTCGATTCCTATCCTCTCCGCCAAGTTTCCGTAGCCGCCTCGCTGTGTCGAGGCGCACACAGTGCTAAACAATGCACGGCAACAAAGCGCCGCGGCTGCAGCGCAATTCCAAAGGAGGTGACACCGATGCCACGTGAGCAAGTCCGAAGACTGACTTCGCTTTCATCCTGCGCGGGGTGAGCTTCCAAATTGAGCCAAAAGGCCCTGCGACAAGTTTTGCCGCAGCTTCCGCTTTCCATGGACCCAAAAGTTATCGTGAACTCGACCACGTTCGACGATGCCGGTGTTTATCGCCTGGATCGCCATCGCGCCCTCATACAAACCGTAGATTTTTTTACACCCATTGTGGACGACCCTTTCTCCTATGGACAAATCGCGGCCGCCAATTCGTTGTCGGATATTTTTGCGATGGGCGGGCGCCCCTTGACCGCGCTGAATATTGTTGGTTTCCCGGCTGACCTGGTTCGGCCGAGAGTGATTGCTGCGATTTTGCGCGGCGGCCTCGCCAAAGCGGCCGAGGTGGGCTGCGCCATCATCGGCGGTCATTCCATTCGCAACCCGGAGCCAATTTACGGACTGGCGGTCACCGGAATGATCGATGTTCGGCGTCTGACAACAAACGCAAATGCGCGCCCTCGCGATCTGCTCGTGTTGACCAAGCCGCTGGGCACAGGCATCGCCACCACTGCGATCAAGCGCGGAATTGCATCGCGCGCGCTGCAGAAAAGAGTGATCGCGCTGATGTCGAAGGTGAACACCGTAGGCGCCGAACTGGCCGAGCTTCGCCTGGTGCGCGCCGCGACCGATGTAACGGGCTACGGATTGATGGGACACTTAATTTCGCTCTGCCGCGCCAGTGGCGTCTCCGCTGAAGTGGATCCGAGTTCGGTGCCAATGATCAGCGATGAGATCGCCGATTTAATCGTGCAAGATTGCATACCCGGGGGAAGTCGCGAAAATTTCGTCGCCACAACCGTAGCTGTCGATTGGGGAAGCATGGATGATTCGCGGCGAATTCTCCTAACCGACGCGCAGACCAGCGGCGGATTACTTCTGTGCGTCCCCGAGACAAAGCTGGAGAAAGTGCTTGGAATTTTGCGGCAAAGACGAACGCCTTGCGCTGCTGTCATCGGAAGAATTATTGCCCATCGGCCTCGTCGTCCATTGATATGCGTCAAAGGGTGAAACCCCGCTCGCGCCGGGAAATTCCTGCCGTCAATAAGGTTCTTGATGTGCTGGGCGAATATGGCCTGCCGCGTCCACTGGTTGTGGATCTTGTCCGACGAGAACTGTCGAAAATCCGGAGCAATGGCGAGATCCCGGAATTTGAATCGACCATCGAACATCTCCGTCGATCGCTTGACCTACTTCGCGCGAGCCGGCTGCAACAGGTCATCAATGGAACTGGGATTGTAATTCATACCAATTTCGGCCGCACGCCGATCGCACCCGAAGCGATCCGCGCTATCACCGAAATCGGCTCAGGCTATTCCAATCTGGAATACGATCTCGCAACAGGTGAACGCGGCCACCGCGGTGCGTATATCGAGAATGCACTGGCGCTGCTTTGCGCAGCTGAAGCCGCTACGGTGGTAAACAATTGCGCGGCAGCTCTCGTTCTAATCGTTCACCATTTTGCAGCAAGAAACGGTAGGGCGCGACCACAGCCTGCCCGCCGTGGTGGGGGCGCGCCGTCTAAAAACGAAATCATCATTTCGCGCGGTGAGATCGTCCAAATCGGGGGCGGTTTTCGAATTGGCGAAATAATCGAAGCCACGGGCGCCATATTGCGCGAGGTCGGAGCCACTAACAAAACAACGCTCGATGATTACAGGCGCGCGATTGGTTCCAGGAGCGCAATGATTCTGAAGGTTCATCGCAGCAATTTTTTTATGAGCGGTTTCGTCGAGTCGCCGCCGGCGGCATCCATTGCGGCGCTCGCGCGAAAAAAGCGGATTCCTTTTGTGGAGGATTTGGGGAGCGGCGCGGTTGTGCCGACTGAGCAATTTGGGATCGCCGAGCACGAACCGACACCCTCGGAAGCATTGAAAGCCGGACCGGATCTGGTGTGCTTTAGCGGCGACAAACTCTTTGGTGGACCGCAGGCGGGAATCATCGTTGGGAAGAAGCGATTCGTGGCCGCCTTGAAACGCGAACCTCTATTTCGCGCTTTGCGTTGTGACAAGCTTTGTTTCGCCGCGCTGCAAGCAACGATCGATCTTCATCTCAATCAAGCGGCAGCGGAAATTCCGGCTATTGCGATGTTGCAAGTCACCGAGGACGAACTGCGCGATCGAGCCACGGCGATTAGCAGTCACCTTGGTAATCTGCCGCTGCAAATCGCGATTGGCCGCGGCACAGCCAGGGTGGGTGGCGGCACATTGCCCAAATCAACGACCTCGTCTGTTACGATCGAAATGCTGCCCAAAAATTGCTCGCCTGTGGAATTCGCCGCTCGTTTGCGCAAGTCAGCGCCTCCGCTCATTGGTTACATTGTGAACAAACATTTCAAAATCGACCTCCGCACGATTTTCCGGCAACAGGACGCCGCAGTGGTCGAAGCAATTCGCGCAGCATGCAGCGAAACTCCCTAAGTGTCATCCCGAGCGGAGCGAGGGACCCCACAGTCGAAGCTGAATACACCCTCGTACATTGTGTGATCAATCGTCCAATGTGAGGTCCTTCACTTCGTTCAGGATGACACCGCGACAAGCGTTGGTTCTGCGTTCCCAACCCTGCAACGCAATATGAAGAAGCACTTTATACTCGCGACTGCCGGGCATGTCGATCACGGCAAAAGCGCCCTGGTAAAAGCGCTCACGGGAACCGACCCTGACCGGTTGCCCGAGGAAAAGGAGAGACAAATCACAATCGATCTTGGGTTTGCCGAATTAAACTTGACCGCCCCGAACGGCGACAAAATACACGCAGGAATCGTCGATGTGCCCGGTCACGAAGATTTTGTTCGAAACATGATTTCAGGTGTCGGCTCGATCGATCTCGCGCTTTTGGTTGTTGCCGCTGACGACGGCTGGATGCAGCAAACGGAAGAGCATCTGCAAATTCTGACTTACCTCGGAGTAGAACGAGCTGTGGTGGCCCTCACAAAAAGCGATCTGGGCAGGATTGAGACTGTCACCCGGCAAATTCGCGATCGTTTGCGCGACAGTCCCTTCGGGAATGCGCAAATCGTCGCGACCTCGGTTCGCAATGGTGAGGGCATTGAAAACTTGAAGACCGCGCTCGCCAGCGAGTTCGCCACCATGCACCCACCGCGCGACTACGGAAAGCCGCGCTTGTTTATCGATCGAGTGTTTACCCTGCGCGGAATCGGCACCGTCGTCACGGGAACATTGACTGGCGGACAATTGCGCCGAGAGGAGAAAATCGTTGTCCAACCCGCTAATCTCCACACGCGCATTCGCTCGATTCAAAGTCACGGGCGCGAGTTGGAAGTCGCCGAACCGGGGGTGCGGACAGCGATTAGCCTGCCGGACGTCAGCGTCGAGCAGATCAGCCGGGGAAACGTTGTCACGATTGCCGATTTCGCGCCTGCAAATTCGACGCTCATTGCTCTTCTAGAAAAATCACCGCGGCTTCCTCGCGAAAATCCCGGCGCTCGGCCGCTGAAAAGCGGTTCTTCAGTGTATCTTCATCATGGAACATCGCGGATCGCAGCGAAGATCGCGCTCCGTAAAAATGCGATTCTTGAGCCAGGCAAAAAAGAAGTCGCTGAGCTGAGACTCGCATCGCCAATCTTTGCATTTGCTGGCGATCGTTTTGTTATTCGCGATCCATCAGAACAGCACACTCTCGCCGGCGGAATGGTGCTTGATCCAAATGGCGGGAAATTTCGCGATGAGACGAAACGCAAATTGCTGATGGATCGCGCCACGGCCGCAGACGACGCCCATGTTTGGGTGCATTCCGAAGTTGGCCTGCATGGGTTTGCGCCGACTCGAGATCTCCTTCGTAAATCTCACTTCAGCGACAGCGAGATCGCTGATGCGTTACTGGACCTGCAACGCCAAAGAGAGATTGTCATACATGATAAAATCGCGGCTAATCCGAGCCGCTGGGAGGCTTTGCGAGACCGCGCCACTCGTCTCATCGACAATGCACTGAGCAAGAATCCCGAACGCGCCGGTTACGCCTTGAGCGATCTGCGCGCTGCGCTGCGCGACAAACCGACGGATGTTTTCGAAGCACTTGTCGCGGACATGTGTTCCCATGATTTTATTCGGAAAGAATCAACAATTACACGCCGTTCCCATCAGCCAGCTTTGCCGGCGAAGCTGGAACCTGTCGCGGCGAAAATTCATGAGGCGTTATGCAAGAAACCGTTCGACCCTCCACCGCGAAGAGAGCTCGCACCGGACCTGGAGACGCAACGAGCTCTCAGATTTTTGATAGAGAGCGGAAAGGTCATTGATATCTCCTCGGACGTGGTGTTGTTGCGCGAGAACTTTGAACGCATGAAAAGTGCAGTCGCTGATTTCATTTCCAAAAATGGACCGGCTACGGTGAGCCAACTGCGACAGCGACTGGAGAGTTCGCGGCGAATCATGGTGCCGTTGCTCGAGCGGCTGGATCGCGAAGGCGTCACGCGACGGGTGGGCGACAAGCGAAAGCTCGCGAACCAATCGATGACGACGGCGAGCGGCGCGCTAGATTGAACGATGCCGAAAAAGCGCGTCGCGGCTGACCGACCTTCAACACGGGTCTCGTTGCACACCGGCGCGTCGTTTCACGCGGCGTGGGAGACTGTTCTCCTGCCATGGTTTCAAGCCGCCGGGCGCGTCTCCTGGCAGGAACGACAACCCACTTTAGTCGCAGTGCCCTTTCGCAGTCAGGCTTACGCAATCAAAGGGCTGCTGCTCGATCGGGACGTGTCGCTGCTCGGCATCCGATTCGTCTCTCCGGCCGAACTGCGGGAGCTGCTGGCTGCGCGAAGCGAGGTGCGCCTTGCGCTGCGTGAGCATTTGCGCCTTCTCCTTTCGATTGCCGCGGAGGAATGCATGAAGCTCCCGGAAGATCCAGCGTTACGGGAAAAACGAATGTTGGAAGCCGACTTTCTCGCTGCAAAATCTGTGGCGCGAGCGCCGGACC
>WNGB01020261.1_pt1 | contig 10044 bp, 6 predicted proteins | sample 5400681 | NCBI WGS metagenome assembly WNGB01 (sample SAMN13153367, study PRJNA577476) | soil metagenome | isolation source: 115 cm soil or saprolite under grassland replicate 2 | place: USA:California | collected 2016-06-15
CCAGGTCCACCCCGGAGCCGTCGAGCCATCCGGTGTTCGGCCGGACCCCGACCGCGGTCACGACCAGGTCGGCCTCCAGCCAGCCGCCGCCGGGCAGGGCCAGGCCGCCCTCCTGGACCGATTCCACTGGCTGGCCGAGCCGCAGGTCCACCCCGGCCGCGGCGTACCACGGCACCATCGTCGCGCCGGCCGTCTCCCCGAGGGCCGCGGCCGCGGGGGTGGCGGCCGCCTCGAGGACTGTGACGTCGCACCCGCGGGCAGCGGCGGCGGTGGCGAGCTCGGCGCCGATCCAGCCGGCCCCGACGATGGCCAGCCGGGTGCCTTTCTGCAGCTGAGCCCGGATCCCCAGGGCATCGTCCACGGTGCGCAGCACGTGCTGCCGTCCTGGTCCGGGCAGCAGGACCGGGGCGGCTCCCGTCGCCACGATCAGGCGGTCGAACGGGTACTCGCCGCGGTCGCTGCGCACCGCCTGCCCGTCCAGGCCGGTGGCGGCCTCGGAGAGCCGCAGTTCCAGGCGGAGGGCGGCCGTGTCGGTCTCCAGCGATGTCGAGTCGAGCTCGCCCATCATCAGCTTCTTGGACAGGGGCGGACGGTCGTAGGGCGGATGGGGCTCAGCGCCCAGCATGGTGATTTGCCCGGTGTATTGCTGGGCCCGGAGCCCGGCTGCGGCGCGCGAGCCAGCCAGCCCGCCGCCCACGATGACTACCCGCTCGATCTGCACGAGCACCAAGGCTATGAGGGCAGCGCCCCGATCCGGTGCAGCCGTGACCCCGGAGTGGCCCTGAGCCGGCCCGGAGCGGCCCCGGCGGCCCGGAGCGGCCCGGCGGCCCGCTTTCCGGACGGGTGCGCGGCGCTTTTTCGCCCGGGCCATATCGCGGCCGCCGCGCGGCCGCCAGGCGGGGATCACAGCATCGGGGAAGAACTCCCAGGTAACCCCGCTCGTGGCGGCAGCTTCGTCACTTCTGGTAACCACCTGACACCGTGCAGGTGTTCACAGCGCCCGGAGTGATGCGCGGCCATACAATCGAGCCGATGGACACGACGCTCGCGCGCGCACCCGTCGGCCGGCTCCTGGATGGCCGGTACCGGGTTGAGTCCCTCATTGCCACCGGCGGGATGGCCACCGTGTACCTCGGTACCGATACCCGGCTGGACCGCACCGTGGCGCTGAAGATCATGCACGCCGAGCTGGCCAACGACGAGGATTTCGTCCGGCGGTTCGTGGGCGAGGCCCGTTCCGTGGCCCGGCTTTCCCATCCCAACGTGGTCGGCGTCTACGACCAGGGCGCCGACGGCCGCACGCTGTACCTGGCCATGGAGTACGTGCCCGGGCGCACGCTGCGTGACCTGCTGAACGAGCAGGGCAGCCTTCCCCCCCGCGAGGCCCTGGACATCATGGAGGGCGTGCTGGGCGGCCTCGGCGCCGCGCACGCCGCCGGGCTGGCCCACCGGGACGTCAAGCCGGAGAACGTCCTGCTGGGTACGGCCCACGCGGTCAAGGTCGCGGACTTCGGCCTGGCCCGGATGCTCGCGGGAACCAGCCACACCAAGACCGGCATGCTGATCGGCACCGCCGCCTACCTGGCGCCGGAACAGGTCTCCCAGGGGATTGCCGACGCGCGGACGGTGGCCTACAAGCACGTCAACGAGGCAGTGCCGGTGCCGTCACAGCTCGTGGACGGCATCCCGCCCGCCCTGGACGACCTGGTCCTCCGGGCCACCAGCCGCAATCCTGACCTCCGCCCCGCGGACGGCGGCCAGGCCCTGCGGAGTCTCAACGAGGTGCGGCTCAGCCTGCCGCCCGCTCCCCCGGTCAGCCCCGCCGCACCGGCGGCGGCCGCCTATCCGGGCCCCGGCTACCCGGCTCCCGGCGGCTACGAGGCTCCCGGTTACCAGGACGCGGCGTACCAGGCCCCTGGCTACCAGGATCCCCGTTACCCAGGCCCCGGCTACCAGGACGGGGGCAACCAGGATCCGGCCGGTTACCAGCCGGGCGGCTGGCCCGCCCAGCCGCCGTCCTCGCAGTACGTGGACGACCTGATCCCCGGCCTCCATGCACCCGGTGACCCGCCGGCCGGCGGTGTCCCGCCCGCCAGCGCCCCCACCAGCGTGGGCGCGGCCTTTCCAACGTCGGGCTCCTCGGCCGCCACGGGATTCGCCGGCCCGCCGGGAGAGACCCCGGGCCCGGCCACCCAGCGGGTGGATGAGGACGCCTTCCACCCGGCCGCGAACCACACCCTGGTCGTGGCGCCCGGGGCGGTCACCGGCTACGGCCGGGACCGGGGCGGCTACGACGGTGCCCGCGAGCCCGGCCTGCAGCGCTGGCTGTTCAGCCGCCGGCTCTACTACGTGCTCGGCGGCCTGGCCGCGGTGCTCCTGGTCGGCCTGCTGATCTGGTGGCAGTCGGCGGGCAGGTACACCACGGTGCCGCAGGTGGGCGGCCTGGCCGCGAACACCGCCCGGCTGGAGATCCGCAACGACGGCCTGACCGTGAAGATGGGCAAGCCCCGGTTCAGCGCCCGGGTGGCCAAGGGCAGCGTCATCAGCACCGAGCCGGCCATCGGGTCCCGGGTGAGCAAGGGCGGCACGGTGCTGCTCATCGTCTCCGCGGGCCCGCACATGATCGCGGTACCCCAGGTGACCGGGAGCACCCTGGCCACGGCGGAGGCCTCGCTGCGGCACGCGGGCCTGATACCAGGCAAGGTGGTCAACCAGACATCGACCACCATCCAGAGCGGGATCGTCATCAGCACCTCCCCGGCGGCGGGCGTGTCGTGGCCGCAGAGCCGGCCGGTGTCGCTGGCGGTGAGCACCGGGCAGCCGGTGCCCAACTTCGTCGGCCAGCAGAAGGCCGTGGCCGAGCAGTGGGCGCAGGCCAACAGCGTCTCGCTGAACGAGGTGGCGGACGCCAACAGCACCCAGCCCGCCGGGACGGTCACCCAGCAGTCGGTGGCCCCAGGCAGTTCCTTCACGCCGCACCAGGTCATCACCATTGATTTTTCCAATGGCCCGCAGATGGCCGGCGTGCCAAACGTGGACGGCCAGCAGGTCTCCCAGGCCGAGCAGGCGCTGACCCAGGCGGGCTTCCAGGTCAAGGTGGTCCAGGTCGGGCCGTTGGACAACGTGTTCAACTACAGCCCCTCAGGCCAGGCTCCGCAGGGCAGCACGATCACCCTGTACGTGGGGTTGCCGCACCTGTAAGCGCCCGGGGCCGGGCACCCGTCCGGCCGCCCGGCCTGGCCCCCCGGGCCCCTGCCCGGCCCCCACGGCCAACTCCGGGGCCCGCTTCCGCGGCAGGGCACGCTTTACGTACCCATTGCCTCACGATGGACATTCATCGCCTTCTTAGGCCGCAAATTCGTCTTTCATGGGTATGTCTCCTGCTAGAACCGTTTCGTTTCAGCTAAATGTCACCGATGCACTAGTATGTCCGCGCCCCATGGTTGCGCCCGCTTCAGAGTGACGGGCCCAAGCCGAAGAGAAGGCCCCGCTGAAGATCCAAGCGCCCGTGTTCCACGCCCCAGGACACCAGGCCGGGTCTGGCGTTCCCGGGCGCAGGGCGATGTTCCGCGCTCCCAGCGGCCCGATCGTGCTCCGCGTGGTGGCGCACCTGGCGGCCTGGCTGCCCTTCGTGGCCGGCGCGGTTCGCCTCATCCGGGATGGCTGGCGGCCGGTCGGCGACGAAGCGGCCATCGCCCTGCGGTCGTGGAACTCGCTGACCGCGCACGGGCCGATGGTGGGCCAGGCCACCCGGCTGGCCCACGGCGTGTTCGACCCGGGCCCCCTGGAGTACTGGCTGCTGGCGATCCCGGTTCATCTGGACACGGCGCACGGTGTCCTCTGGGGAGCCGTGATCTGCTGCCTGGTCGCCTGCTCCCTGGCTATCGAGGCCGCCTGGTCCGTGCTCGGCGCGGCGGGCGGGCTGTGCGCCAGCGGGTTCATTATCGGCCTGGTGATGTGGACACCGGACATCACCGCGCCGCCGAGCTGGAATCCCTGGTTTGGCGTCGTGTTCTTCACCGCGGCGCTCGCGGCGGCCTGGGCGGTGATGTCCGGGCGCCGGGGCTGGTGGCCGGGCCTGGTCGTCACGGCCTCGATCGCGGCCCAGTCCCATCTGATGTTCACCGTGCCTTCGGGTGTCCTGGCCGTCCTGGCGCTCATCGTCGGCCTGGCGGATACCATCCGGGCCAGATCGCGCTACTGGTGGGTGCTGATCGGCCTGGTCGCCGGCGCCGCGTGCTGGAGTGCCCCGCTCATCCAGCAGTTCACCTCCCGGAATGGGAACCTGGGGCTGCTGTTCAGCAGCACCGGCACCACGACCGGGACACGGACCGGCGGCGCCTTGAGCCTCAAGGCCCTGTCCGCGGCGATGGGGCCGCCTCCGCTGTGGTGGAAGTCACATCTCCTGCCCGGCGAGATCTTCAACCTGATCAGTCACCGCTCGACCTGGTTCGCGGTGGCTGCCCTGATCCTGGTTGCGGTGGCCGGCATCACGGCGATCCGCCCGCTGCGCTGCCGGCCGCTGGCCTCACTCGCCACCGTGACGCTGGTGATCAGCCTCGGATCCCTGGTGACGTATTCGAGTATCCCGGTGCACTACACCAGCCTGCGCACCCTGCCCTACCTGGTCGTCCTGCTGTTCCCGGTCGGAGTGCTCAGCTGGCTGGTGGTGGGCACCTGGGCCGTGCTCATGGCCGGGCTCGTCTCGAGGCACGTGCCCGCGGCCGGGCGGGTCAGGGCGCGCGCGCTGGCCGCCAGCCAGGGCGCCGCCCGCCGGGCCGGCGGGGCGGGCCGTCTGGCCGGGCTCACCGCCTCGGCCGTGGTCGCCGTGGGTGCGGTGCTGGCCCTGGTGCTGCAGGGACCGGTCGCCCGCGAGATCACCGATGACCCGGCCATGCCGGCCTCGCTGCGGGTAGCCCGGCAGATCGCACGGGATCTGCCGGGCCAGCCGATCGCCCTGTCGGTCTACGATTCCGACCGGTCCGAACGCGGGCGGCTGTCCCTGGGCCTGATCTGGGAGCTCACCCCGAGGGGTTTTCACGCGGAACTCAACCGCACCCGGCTGGCCCGCGAGCTCGGGGACCGGTACGTCTACCGTGGGGGCCCCATCCCGCGGGTCAGGGTCCGGATGCGGTTGCACGGCGCCTCGGTCACGGTGATCAAACCCGCCGGGCCCGCGAGCCACGGCTAGGGGAAACCGGGCACCCGCGGCATACGCCGGTTCCCGGGCACCCCTCGCACCGCATTGCACACGCGCCGTAACCTCGGCCCCGCTACAGTGGCCAGCGGTGAGCGGAACCAGGGTGACGCCAGCGGCCGGCGCGCCGTCAGGCCGCGGGGGAGCCAGCGTGCCCCGGTCCCCCGCCCGCCGGGGCTGGCCCTCCCCCGTCCCCGGCGGTCGCAGCCACCTGGCGCAGCGCCTTCCGGCACGCCGGCTATGTGTGGCTGTCGCTGCGCTTCAACAAGCAGCGAATCGCCTGGACGCCGGCCCTCCGGTCATACTTCTACCGCCACTTCAGGCGGGTGTTCGCAGACGGTACGAGCGACGCCCTGTTCGCCCGGGCAGGCCATGGCTGGGTCCCAGGGCGGCCCACGCCGCCGACATCGACACCCTCCGCGGCCTCCGCGACGGCTGATGGCGGTTACTCCTGGTGGGAGAAGCGCTCCTCATGCCAGGGGTCAGCGGAGTTGTGGTAGCCGCGTTCCTCCCAGAAACCGCGCCGGTTCTCGGTGAGGTACTCCACGGCCCGCACCCACTTCACGCTCTTCCAGCCGTACAGGTGCGGCACCACCAGCCGGATCGGGTAGCCGTGCTCCGGGGTGAGCGGGACACCCGCCACCGCCGTCGCGAACAGCGTGGTGTCGGCCGCGAAGTCGTCGATGCCGATGTTGGCGCTGTAGCCGTACTCGGCCCACACCATCACGTGCGTGACCGCGCCCGCCGGCGGCGCCACGGACAGCACCTCCGCCGCGGCGATGCCCTCCCAGTCGATCCCCGGGATCGTGCATTTGGTCACGCAGTGCAGGTCCGCGGTGACGGCACACCGCGGCAGCCGGGTGATCCCGGCCCAGTCCCACCGGTGCTCCGCGCCGGACTCGGTGGCACCCATCACCGTGAAGTTCCAGGTATCCGGGCGGAACCTGGGCACGGGGCCGTAGTGCTGCGCGGGCCAGTCCGGCCGTATCACCTGGCCCGGCGGCAGATCCCGGCCGGCCCGGGTCTGGCCACCCGCCGCCCCAGCGAGCACCTGGCTCACGAGTGATTGCTGACCCGGGGCCTGCTGGCCCAGCCCTGCCCGGCCGCCGTCCGGCTGCCCCATTCCCTGCCCTCCTGGCTGCTGCGCCCTCCTGGCTGCTGCGCGGCTTCTACCATCGCACGCGGGTGAATCCCGGTACCCGGCCACCCCTCCTGGGCCGATGCGCTAGGCTGCTTGTCATGCGTCAGCAGTTTTGGTTCTGGTATGGCTACCGGCCCGGCAATCGGACGGTCGCCCGCCAGACTCTGCGCTGACGCGAGCGACACTTCCAGGAAGCCCCGGGCCGCAGGCCCGGGGCTTTTTGCGTGAACGGCACCCAGGCCCGGCAGCAGCCCGCAACTGCCGCGGCTACGGCCACGGCACCGAGAGAAGAGGACCCCAATGGTTGTGGTCATGACCCCCGACGCCACGCAGGCGGACGTGGACGGAATCGTCGATGTGGTGCGCGACGCGGGCGGTGAGGCGTTCGTGACCCGCGGGGTCTCGCGCACGATCGTCGGCCTGGTCGGTGACGTGGACCAGTTCGGCTCGCTCAACCTGAGGAGCAGGCCAGGGGTGCTCGACGTGGTCAGGATCTCGGTGCCCTACAAGCTGGTCAGCCGGGAGCACCACCCGAACCGGTCGGTCGTCCAGGTCGGCGGCGTGCCCATCGGCCCGGACACGATGACGGTAATCGCGGGCCCGTGCGCGGTCGAGACCCCCGGGCAGACCCTGACCGCGGCCCGGATGGCCAAGGCGGCCGGTGCCTCCCTGCTGCGCGGCGGCGCGTTCAAGCCGCGGACCTCGCCGTACGCCTACCAGGGCCTGGGCGAGGAGGGCCTGAAGATCCTCGCCGACGTGCGCGAAGAGACCGGCCTGCCGGTGGTGACCGAGGTCATCGACCCGCGCAGCGTGGACCTGGTCTCCTCCTACGCCGACATGCTCCAGGTGGGCACCAGGAACATGCAGAACTTCGCGTTGCTGCAGGCGGTCGGTGAGGCCCGCAAGCCGGTGCTGCTCAAGCGGGGCTTCAGCGCCACGATCGAGGAGTGGCTGATGGCCGCGGAATACATCGCGCAGCGCGGCAACCTCGACATCGTGCTGTGCGAGCGGGGTATCCGCACGTTCGAGACCGCGACCCGCAACACGCTGGACATCAGCGCGGTCCCGGTCGCCCAGCGGCTGAGCCACCTGCCGGTCATCGTCGACCCGTCACATTCGGGCGGCCGCCGTGACCTGGTGCTGCCGCTGACCCGGGCGGCCATCGCCGTCGGCGCGGACGGCATCATCGTGGACGTGCACCCGGAGCCGGAGATGGCGATGTGTGACGGCGACCAGGCCCTGCTCGACTCCGACCTCCGCGAGCTGGCCAGCGTGGCCGCGCACCTGCCCCCGCTGATGGGCCGGACGCTGACCCCGCCCCGGGACCCCGGCGCCGTCCGGGACACCAGCGCCGCGCCCGCCCCCGTCGGCTGACAACCGCCGGCCCGCCCGCCCGTCCGCTACTTCTCCGCAACGAGGACCCAGACCGGGGCCGGTCCCCCGCGACGGGTCTTCGTTGCGGAGATTTTCTTCAGGCGTGGTCGGCCCGGTACTCCTGCGCGATCGCGGCCAGTTCCTCCGCCAGGTCCCCCGCATCCAGCCGGGCCTCGATCCGGCGCAGGTCCTCGATCCGGGCCCGGGTTTCGACCTGGCGCGGGGTGAGCAGGGTGCAGCAATCCTGGTCAGGCAGCTCGGACAGGGCCAGGGTGCGGATCCGGCGCGCCTCATCCATGATCTCGATCTTGTCGTAGCCGATCAGCGGGCGCAGGACCGGCAGTGACACGGCGTCATCCAGCGCGGTCAGGTTGGCCAGCGTCTGGCTGCTGACCTGGCCGAGTGAGTCGCCGGTGACCAGGGCGCCCGCGCCGAGCCGGCGGGCCAGCACTTCCGCGGTCTTGAGCATCAGCCGGCGCTGCGCCACGATCTGGAGCCGGCTCGCGCCGGAGGACGCCAGCCGCTGCTGGGTCTTGCCGAACGCGACCACGTACATCCGCGAGTCGCGCTGGAAGCGGTCCAGCTGGTGCATCAGCCCGTACGCCTTGTACACGGACTCGGGGCCGGTCAGCGGCATGCCGGAGAAATGCAGGAAGTCGCAGCGCAGCCCCCGGCGCATCATCCGGTACGCGGCGACCGGGGAGTCGATCCCGCCGGACATGAGCACGAGCGCGCGGCCGCTCATCCCGACCGGCAGGCCGCCCTGGCCCGCCGCACCGTCGGCGTAGACGAACACCTCACGCTGGTCCACCTCGACGACGATGGTCAGGTCGGGGCGCCTGAGGTTGACCGGGTAGCCGTAGGCCTGCTGGACCCGGGTGCCGATCTCACGGGCCAGCTCAGCCGAGGTCAGCGGGAACCGCTTGTCGCGGCGCCGGGCCCGGACCGCGAACGACCCCGTCCGCCCGGCCGCGATCGCGACCGCGGTGCCGATCGCCGCCGCCGGGTCCTTCGCCACCCGGGCGGCCCGGCAGACCCGGGCGATGCCCATCACCGAGCTGACCCGCTCCGCCACCCGGTCCATGGCGGCCTCCGCGGACGGCCCGGTCGCGGGGGCGTCCGCGCCGGGCCCGCATTCACCGGTGAGGCGGAGCACCATGACGCCGTTGCGGTTCCACAGGCGCACGCCGAAGCCGAGGTCACGGACGGCGCGGTGGATGTTCTCCTGCAGGATGCGCTCGAAGTGGTGCCGGTTGCCGCCCTTGAGCACGATCTCGCCCACCTTGAGCAGCACGCACGGCTCCCGGAGGGCGGCGGGGCCGGGCTCGCGGACGGCGGCCGGGCCGGGCTCGCGGACGGCGGCCGCGCCGGGCTCCGGGACGGCGGCCGGGCCGGGCTCGCACGCGGCGGCTGGGCCGGGCTCGCACGCGGCGGCTGGGCCGGGCTCGCTGAGGGTGCCGGGGGGACCGGGGGTGCCGTCCGTGGCCAGAGCCGGGTGACCGCCGAGGGGCAGAGCAGCCATTACCCCAGTTTGCCAGCATCCTGGCCCGGGGGGCGTCGCCAGCTATCCGGCCGGTCGAGCTCACCGCAGCCGTAGAGCAGCACGCTGGCCAGCTCGCCTCCTCCCACGCGCTTCGTTGCGCGGACGCCGTCCACCTCGCCAGCGCTCTGGCCCTCGGAGACCCTACCCTGATCATGGCCGTCTGGGATCGCCGCCTGCACGCCGCAGCCCGGTCAGCCAGCCTCCGGGTAGCCCCAGCCGGCCTGGGGGCTGCCTGATGGCCGGCGCGTGCCTTCGCGGGCCGTCCAGGGGTACGGTGCGGGATGACGGTCAAACTCGTAGTTCTGTACACCCAGCCCGGTGACCCGGCCGCGTTCGATGAGCACTACCTCGGCGTGCACATGCCGCTGGTCGCGGCCGTGCCGGGATTGCAGCGCGCGGAGGCCGGGCGGCTCACCGCGGCCCTCGACGGCGGCGGGCAGACGTTCTACCGGATCGCCGAGCTGTACCTCGCCGACCAGGGCGCGATGAATACCGCGCTCGGATCGCCTGAGGGCCGGGCCACCGCGGCCGACTACCAGAAGATCGCACCCCCCGGGTCCCGGATGTTCGTCCAGGTGCTAGATACCGCCCGGGTTCCGTGACGGGGGCATGCTCACTGTTTCCCAGGTCGAGGATGTGCGGCGCGTCCAGGACTGTTCGGGGTTGTCCGGGGATGTCTGTCGCTTAGGCTCCCCAGATTGGCTCCCCGGCCAGCTCCGAAACCACCAGGTGGGACTATGCGGCCGGGCCACTGCCCAGGATGTCAGGCTGGACGCGGGTAGACGACGG
>WNGB01032101.1_pt1 | contig 10044 bp, 10 predicted proteins | sample 5400681 | NCBI WGS metagenome assembly WNGB01 (sample SAMN13153367, study PRJNA577476) | soil metagenome | isolation source: 115 cm soil or saprolite under grassland replicate 2 | place: USA:California | collected 2016-06-15
CGGACGATGCGCCCCGCCGTCGGGTGGTGAAAGTGCGTGCCGAGCACCGTCACGGCGCTGTCGGCGTAGCGCTCGCAGAACGCGCGCCGGGTCTTGCGAGCCTCCTCGACGTCGCTGTCGAAGTGGCTGCCCCATTCCGGTTCGGCCACCTGCACGGAGCGGCCCTTCTCATCGAGGAAGTGGGGCGCCAGCCAGTCGCGGTGGCGCTCGACGGCCTCGGGCACCGCCTCCGGCAGGAGCCAGGTCGGCCGCGTGGGGCCCGCCCGCTCGACGACGGCGGCGATGCGGAACCGACCAACGGTCAGCGGGTTCATACCGCCAGGTAGCCGCCGTCCACGACCAGTTCGGTGCCGGTGATGTACGAGGCCTCGTCGGAGGCCAGGAACAGCACCGCGTTGGCGACCTCCTCCACCCGTCCCTCGCGCTTCATCGGCACCGCCTTCAGCATCTTGGCGCGCCACTCGGGATCGGCCGAGGTCTTGGACGTGCGCATCGGCGGCATGAAGCCGGGGTGCACCGAGTTCACCCGGATGCCGTCCTTGGCGTACTGCACGGCCGCCGTCTTGGTCATGATCCGCACGGCGCCCTTCGAGGCGTTGTAGGCCATGTGGACGCCCGTCTGCCCGACAAAGCCCGAGATCGACGAGATGTTGACGATGGCGCCGCCGCCGGCCTTCTGCATGACGGGGATGGCGGACTTCATGCCGAGGAACACGCCACGAGCGTTCACGTTCATGAGGCTGTCCCAGGCGCTGGTGCTCAGCATGTCGGGGTCGAACGTGCCGCTGATGCCAGCGTTGTTCACGAGGACGTCGAGCTTGCCGAAGGCCGTGACCGCCGCGTCAATGGCCGCGCGCCATTCCGTCTCGCTCGTCACGTCGAGCTTCACGAAGCGCGCCTGGCCGCCCGCCCCGGCGATCTTGTCGACCGTCTGCCGGCCCTCCGCCTCGAGCAGGTCGGCCACCACGACCCGGGCACCCTCCCGGGCGAAGATCATCGCCTCGCTCTGCCCCATGCCACTGGCGCCGCCGCTGACGACCGCGACTTTCCCGGCGAGTCTCATACGTGCCTCCTGGTGGTTGAACGGCGTCCCCCTTCTACCACGATGCGGCGGAGGGATGCGCGGCGAGGTGGGATGCTACGGCGGGGGCTCCGCGGTGACGCTCGGAGCCCCCGCCCGATCGATCAGCTCTGCGGAGCGAGCAGGCGAAGCTCCACACGCCGGCTCTTGGCGAAGGTGTCCTTGTCGCCCTTCTCGCCGGCCGCGAGCGCGATCTTGCCCATGCCGACGGCGGAAATGCGGCGCAGGTCGATGTTGTGGCGCTGCACCAGGTAGCGCACCACCGCGTCGACACGGTCGCGTGTCAGCACGTAGTTGTAGCGGTCGGTGCCGCGCGGATCGGCGAAGCCCTGCAGCTCCAGCACGGCGTTGGGGTCGGCCTTGAGGGCCTTGGCCACGTCCTCCAGCTCGTTGATGCCCTCGTCCCGCAGATCCGCCTTGTTGAAGTCGAAGAAGACCGACTTCGTCTCCACCATCGCGTACTTGTTGCGGTTCGCAAACCGCTGGTTGAACGCCGTCTCGGCTTCCTTCTGGGCCGCCGCGACCTGGGCCGCGTCCTTCTTCGCGTCACTGGCCAGCGTCCCTACCTCACCCAGACGGCCGTCGAGGCTCTGCAGCCGCTGGCCGGCGGCCTCGAGCGCCTGCGTGTTGGACGAGGTGCGATCAGACGTTTCGCGCAGCTTCGTCTCCGTCGAGTCGACGCGCTGAGTGATCCGCGTTTCCGTTGTCCCTATCTGCTCGCGGACGAAGCCTTTCGTCGCGCAAGCCGACAAGAGCACGCCAACGCCGCCACAGAGGACCAGGGCAGCAAGCTGTCGATTCTTCATAACGCCGCACCTCCTGGGCCATAGCCTCGCACAACGATCAAGCCCCTGTCGCTGCCACATCGCGCCTGTTGGGAAATTTCTTCCAGATCGCGAGTGCGTTCTTGCAATCCTCGGGTACGATGGTTGCACCAATGGCGGCATGCTGATTCGTTGGCTCGTCGCTGCAACGTTCCTGTCCCTCACCGGCTGTGCCACCGCCACCCTGCCGTACGCGCCGGCGCAGCAACCCTCCGGCGCCCGCATCTCCGCCGCGTACCAACTCGTGCTCGACCGACTGCGGATCGAGATCGACACCGACGGTCGCCGGGTCGAGGAGGCGAAGATCCTCAAGGCTGATGGTGCGGAGCTGCGCCCCCTGGCGATCGACACGGCGGGTCGGCGGGAGCGACATCCAGGGTCACACCTTTGCCTGGTTCCCGCTCGCCGAGGCCGGACCGGCGCCCTGGAGGTTTTACGTGAAGCTCGTCGGCATCGAGCCGACCGTCATCATCGTGGGCGGTCCCCTACCGAATCAGTGACGCGCGCCGCGGTCGAGGATCGGCAGCACCTCCTCGGCCTTGCTCGGCGGCAGGTTGAGACCAGGCGGGCGACCCGCGCTACTGCTCTAGGGCCACTCGCTTGAGCAGTGGCAGGTCGTCGAGGAGCATCCCGAGGCCGCGCACCACGCAGGACAGAGGGTTGTCCGCGATCGCCACCGGCAGGTAGGTCTCCTTGCGGATGATGTCGTCGAGGCCGGCCAGCAGGGCGCCACCGCCGGTCAGCACGATGCCGTTGTCGACCATGTCGGCCGCGATCTCGGGGGGAATCCGCTCCAGGCACACGCGCACGGTCTCGATGATCGTCCCGACCGAGTCGTAGAGCGCCTCGCGCACTTCCTCCTCGTTGATGGTGATGGTCTTGGGCACGCGGGCCACGATATCGCTGCCCTTGATCTGGATCGTGCGGGGGCCCTCGCCGGCCGGCCGCGCGGTGCCGAGCGCCAGCTTGAACTCCTCCACCCGGCGCTCGCCTACCAGCAGGTTGTAGTGCTTCTTGATGTACTGCGTGATCGACTCGTTCATGTCGTCGCCGCCGGACCGCACCGACTGGCAGTACACGATGCCGGACAGGGAGATGACGGCCACCTCCGTGGTGCCGCCGCCGATGTCGACCACGAGATGGCCGCCCGGCTCCTGGATCGGGATCCCGGCGCCGATGGCGGCGGCCATGGGCTCCTCGATGAGGTAGACGGCCTGGGCGCCGGCCTGCATGGCCGCCTCGCGCACGGCCCGCTTCTCCACCTGAGTGGTACAGGAGCTGACGCCGATGACGATGCGGGGGCGGAACAATCGGGCACGGGGCTGCACGCGCGCGATAAGCTCCCGCAGCAGGGTCTGGGCGACCTCGAAGTCCGCGATCACCCCGCTACGGAGGGGGCGCACGACCTCGATGTTGGCCGGTGTCCGCCCCAGCATGGCCTTGGCCGGCTGACCCACCGCGATGACCGTACGGCGGACCCGATCGAGGGCCACGATGGAGGGCTCGGAGAGCACGACCCCCTGTCCGCGGACGAAGAGGAGCGTGTTGGCGGTCCCGAGGTCGATCCCGATGTCGTTGGCGAACACCCCCGGCGGCAGACGAAGCCTCATGGGCCCTTCCTCCCGGCCGATTGGGGCCGGTCCCTGGTGTTGTCCACACCAACACGACGATTTGGCGGCGCTGTGTGCAAGCAAGGCACGAGCCGCCGGGCCCCGGGTCGCAAAGTACGGTCTTCGGGCGATCCAACTTGTACGCTGCCGTCGAGCAATAGACATTGGCCGACGAACAGTGTCAAAAGGGTGTTCCTGATTGTAGGACTGCGCGCGGAGAAGCTTCTTCTACCGCCTTCGGATGGTCGCCGGCGAGGTCGGCCGGGCGCAGCCATACGAAAGCGAGCGCCCCGATGAGCAAGGCGACCGTGACGTGGCCGAAGGCGATCCCCCATCCGAGCACGCTGGCGCCGCCGAAGAGATCGAGCATCGCCCCGAGGTCCGACCAGATCAGCATGGCGTAGACCAGCACCAGGGCGGCGGCGCCGGCGTACGGAAGGGCCGCGCTGAAGCCGATCACCCCGGCCATCCCGGCTGAGGCGAGCATCGTGCCGAGGATGAAACGACGGCGTCCGAACCGGATCGCCAGCTCGTTGCCCCACACGCTGGCCCACACCCCGAGCAGCCCCATCACGCTCGCGACGGTAGCGGGAGCGAAAGCCGTCCACCTGCCGGCGGCGCTGTGGGCGGCGGCGAACGTGAGGAACGTGACGACCCACGCCCGCAGGGCCGACATCTCCCACGTGTGGACGCAATACGCGAGCGAGTAGGCGAGCGCTGATCGATTGCGCAGGATCGGGCGGAAGTCGAGCAGCGCCCCCCGCGGCCCGGTCGGAGCGCGCGGCTGGCGGGCCGGCAGGCCGATCAGCACGAGGGCGAACGCCAGCGCGGCTCCCACCGCGCCCGGCACCAGCGCCCATTGCCAGCCGAGCCGGGCGTTGACCGCGCCGGCGACGCCGAACGACAGGGCTCCGCTGACACCCACCGCCGCCGCGTGCCCGGCGACGGCCCGGGACTGCTGCGGGCCTTCGGCGACGTCGCTCAGTGCCTTGAGCCCCGGCATGTAGCTGCCCGCCCAGCCGACGCCCATCAAGGCCCGGAACGCGAGCGCCGACCAGAAGCCCGTCGCGACCCACGCGAACCCGGCGAACGCGACGGCCGTGAGCGCGACAGATCCGAGGTAGATGCGCTTGGGATCCACCCGATCGGTGAGTGACGACAGCAGCGGCACCACCAGCGTGTAGGCCGCATAGTAGATGCCGCTGATCCAGCCCACCTCGGTGTTGCTGAGTGACCAGGCCGGGATCAGCGCCGGGATGAGCGCCGCGACGCTGAACGCCCCGATCTGCGCGCAGGCCTGGGCCGCGCACATCACGGCCACCGGCCGGTTCACGGAGGTGGCAACAGCCGTTCGACGATGACGCAGTCGAGCCAGCGCCCGTCGAGCTGGCCGTGACGACGATACACGCCGACCACGCGAAAGCCGCAGCGCTCGTGGAGCTTCAGGCTCGCGGTGTTCTCCGGGAAGATGCGGGACACGATCTTCCAGAACCCGCGTTCGGCGTACGCGCGGCAGAGCCCCTCCAGGGCGGCGCCGCCAGCGCCGGCGCCCCGCGCCGCGCGCGCGACGTACACCGAGTGCTCGGCCACGCCGGCGTAGGCTGGGCGGCTGCGATAGGGGCCGGCGCCCGCCCACGCCACCACCTGGCCGTCACGCTCGACGACGACAGTAGGATAGCGGTCGCCCTTGTCCGCCAGCGCCGACGCCACCTGTGCCGGCGTCCGCGGTTCCGTCTCGAAGGTCGCGATCCGGTCCGCGATGCCCTCGTTGTGGATCCGCGCGATGGCCTCGGCATCGTCGACCGTGGCGAGACGGACCGTCAGAGCTGTCATGCGGGCGGGGGCAACAGCCAGCGGAAGAGCGCCGTGGCGGCCCCGCCGCCGGCGACTTGCGCGACGATGAACCCGGGCGCGTCGGCGGGGCGGATGCCGGCGAACGTATCGGTCGCGGCGCGCGCCATCGTGACAGCAGGGTTGGCGAACGACGTCGAAGCGGTGAACCAGTAGGCGGCGGTGATATACGCCGCCACCGCGAACGGCACGGCAGCGGAGCGCGAGCGGACGCACCCCCAGATGACCGCCAGCAGCCCGAAGGTCGCCACGAATTCGCTCACGAGCTGGGGAAGGCCGTCGCGGGCGTGGCGCGACGCCGTGAAGAGTGGTTCACCGAACATGACGTGCGCGATGGCCACGCCGGCGAACGCGCCCACGACCTGCGCGGCAACGTAGACGGGGACTGCGGACCAGGCGAGGCCGCCCTGGGAGGCGTCGGCCACGGTCACCGCTGGATTGAAGTGGGCTCCGGAGATCGGACCGAACGTCAAGATCAGCGCCACCAGCGCGGCCCCGGTCGCCATCGTATTGGCAAGGAGCGCAATGGCGACGTTGCCGCCCGCCAGCCGCTCCCCCATGATCCCCGATCCCACGACGGCGGCCAGGAGCATCGCCGTGCCGACGGCTTCCGACGCTGCCCGCCGGTGGAGGCTCGGCTTCACGCGGGGATCCGCTCGGCCACCCAATCGCGGAGTCGGGCCGCGATGGCGTCGCGGACCCGCCGGAAGACCGCGAGCCGTACCTCCTCGCTCCCCGTCGCCGCCGCGGGGTCCTCGAAGCTCCAGTGCAGCCGGGTCGTGCGCCCCGGAAAGACCGGGCAGCGCTCGTTCGCGCTGTCGCAGACCGTGATGACGTAGTCCCACGGATCGGCCAGGAGCCGGTCGACGGTCTTGGAACTGTGGCCACGGAGGTCGATCTTCAGCTCGTCCATCGCGCGGATGGCCAGTGGATGCACACGGGTGGCTTCCGTCCCCGCGCTGGCAACGTCGAAGCGGTCTGGGGCCAGCGCGCGCAGGAGCCCCTCCGCCATCTGACTGCGGGCGGAGTTGTGCGTGCAGAGCACGAGCACGCGCTGGCGCGTCACCGGCCAGGTTTGCGTGCCCGGATGAACGCGCTCATGAACTTGCCCTCGATGGTGGGCACGATCGCGTCGGCCTCGAGGCCCGCCCTGGCGAGCGTGTCGCGCGCGTCCTCGGCCCGGTAGATCCGGGTCGGCTCGAGCTCGACGGTCTCGAACCCTGCCTTCTGGAGCTTCGCGCGGTAGTCGGACTCCTCGAGCGCGCCCGCGACGCAGCCGATCCACAGCTCGACGCTGCGGCGGATTTCGGCCGGCACGTCCCCGCGCACGACGACGTCGGAGACGGCGAAGCGCCCGCCGGGCTTCAGGACGCGGAACGCTTCGGCGAGCACGGCATCCTTGTCGGCGGAGAGATTGATGACGCAGTTGGAGATGATGACGTCCACGGCGTTGTCCGGCAGCGGGACGTGCTCGATCTCGCCCTTGAGGAACTCGACGTTGTCCACGCCCGCCTTCCGCTGGTTCTCTCGAGCCAGCGCCAGCATCTCGTCGGTCATGTCGAGCCCGTAGGCCTTGCCCGCCGGCCCGACCCGACGCGCAGAGAGGAGGACGTCGATGCCACCGCCGGAGCCGAGGTCCAGGACAACTTCGCCGGACCGCAACTCCGCCAGCGCAGTCGGGTTGCCGCAGCCGCGAGAGGCGGCGACGGCCTCGGTGGGAAGCTCGGCCGTTTCGGCGCCATAGAGCTTCCAAGAGATGGGACCCTGCTGGGAGGCGGTGGCGCCGCAGCAGGAGCCGGCCTCAGCCGTCACCGTCCGGGCCACCGCGGCGTACTTCTCCTTGACCACGTCCTTGATCGTGTCGGTCTTGATCGTCTCGGTCCGCAGGGCGCTCGCGCTCGCCCCTGGGCGCGCCAGCGTCGTCACGACCGCCGAGGTCGGGGCACAGCAGGCGCTCGCCGCCTCGGTAGGCGCCGGGGCACAGCAGGAGGCTCCGGCCGGCACGTTCAGCGAGTCCTCACAACATGCGCCCGCCGCCGTGGCCTCGGCCGTGACGGTGCAGCACGCCGTCTCGGCGTCGGCGCCCGGCGTCGCCGAGCACACTCCCGTCGCGGGCAGCGTCAGGTCCACCCGCCGAGCCGCTTCGTGATCGCCCGTCAGCTCGGCGACGACGGAGCGCACCTGCTCATAGCCGGTCAGCATCAAGAACGTCGGCGCCCGTCCGTAGCTCTTCATGCCGACGACGTAGAAGCCGGGCTCTGGATGCCGCAGCTCCTCGGCGCCGTGAGGCGGCACGGTGCCGCAGCTGTGGACGTTGGGATCGATGAACGACGCCAGCGCCCGCGGGCTCTCGACGACCGGATCGACATCGAGCCTCAGCTCGGCCAGCATCGCGAGGTCAGGACGGAACCCGGTCGACGCCACGATTTCGTCGAACGGACCGAGCGCAGCGCCCGAGGCATCGAGGACGGTGACGCCCGTGGCGTCGTCGCGCAGCTCCGCCGTCCGGAACCCGGTGACCAGTCGCACCCGCCCCGAGTCCACCAGCTCGCGCAGCCGAGCGCCGAGACTGCCCCGGGCCGGTAGGGCATCGGCCTCGCCGCCGCCGTACATCTGCCCGACCTCGCTTCGCCGCACCGCCCATGTGATCGTCGTGCCCCGAGACAGGTTCGCCAGCTCGGCGAGATCCAGGAGCACGTTGAACGCCGAGTGCCCGCTGCCCACGACGAGCGTCGTGCGCCCGCCGTACCGCGACCGATGGACGCCCAGGACATCAGGGATGCCGTAGAAAATGCGGTCGCGACACTGCGGTTCGCCGATGGCGGCAAGACCGTTGGCGCCGAGCGGGTTCGGAACGTCATAGGTCCCCGAGGCGTCGATCACGGCGTGGGCGAGAATCGTTTCTTCACCGGCCGCCGACCGCACGCGAAGCTCGAACGGCGCCGTCTCACGCCCTGTCGTCTTCATCTTGTCGTAACCCGCGCGCGCCACCGCCACGACACGGGTACGCAGACGCACGTACGGCGCGATCTGGGGAAGCGCCGCCAGTGGATGGAGATAGTCGGCGACGATCTCTCCGCCCGTGGGCAACACGTCCGGGTCGGGCTCCTTCCAGCCCGATGCCCGCAGCAGCGCCCCGGCGACGGGATCGACGTTGAAGCGCCACGGCGAGAATACCTGCACGTGGGCCCACGCGAGCACCTGCGCGCCCACCGACTCGCCCGCTTCGAGAACCACGGGTGTCTCGCCCTTCGCGACGAGATGCGCCGCCGCCGCCAGTCCGATCGGGCCCGCTCCGATCACTGCGATTCGCCGCTGGGCCGCGTCAGTCATCGTCCCCATCCCCTCGTCTCATCAACGACGATTGATCCATGAAGGCAAAAAGGGGGTCACGGGCAGCGCGCCGCGCGCACGCTCGGTCGTGACGGTTTCAGGTCCGCGAGGACGCGGTCGAGTGCCGCGAACGCCTCCGGATTGATCGCGTAGTAGACCCACCGGCCTTCCCGGCGATCGGTGACGAGGCCGGCGTCCTTCAACGTCTTCAAATGGAAGGAGAGCCGCGACTGGCTGGCCTCCAACTCGTCGGTGAGGTCGCACACGCACTGCTGGCCGCCGTGCAGCTGCTCCAGCAGACGCAGCCGCGTCTCGTCCCCGAGCGCTCGGAAGAGGCGCAGCGTCGTCTCGACGTCCCTGGTGGAGATCGCCATGCCCGAATGATCCATCAAGAACTACTGATGTGTCAAGCCTCGGCCTGGATTCGCGTGAGCCGCAGCGTTACCCCCTAGGAGTATTCGGGATATCGAGGGGCGCCACGGCTTCGCCGGGGCGTCCCGAGCGATCGGGGTCTGGGGGCCATGTCGGGGTCCCCAGTTCAACTAGGCGACGGACGTCGGCCACATCCGCCGGCACACGCCGAAGGAGCCGCGCACCGCGAGCAGGAACGTCGCGACGATCACGCCCTTGCCAAGCAGCTCGGACCAGCTCCCCGCCATCGGCAGCACCTGAGGCAGCATCAGACCGAGCAGCATTGTCGCGCCGGTGAAGATGAGGTGTATGAGCACTGGGAACGCGACGAGCACGATGATGGTCTTCACGGCCATTGCCCCGTTCAACTCGTCCTCCGCCGCACGTTCGTATGGCCCCTACGGCCGGAACTGAGTCGTCTCGATCAGGATCACGTCCACGTTCGCGCTCCACATTCGCAGCGGTCACCCCGTTGCGGGCGCCCCATCCACACGTGGACCTGGTGCCCATCGAACTCAAAGGCGATCTCTTCCTTCTCGGCGGCGCTCTTCAGCGCCTCCCAGTTGTGACAGAGTGCTTCCGCTCGAGAAGCTGGCTTTGCCACAACACGACAGAGAGAGCAAGCCGAGGACCAGACCCATAACCTCGCGTCACGAATGACATTCTGGTGTGAGCGCGACGCCTGGGCCGGCCACTTCTTTACCGGCGGAAGCGGTCAAAACCGAGTCGGTGCGTTATCCGGGCCGGCTGCCGCCCAAGGCTCGATCGAGGTTGAAGGCAGCGCTGATGAGGGCGAGGTGGGTGAACGCTTGGGGGAAATTCCCCAGCGCCTCGCCGCTGGGGCCGGTCTGCTCCGCATAGAGCCCCAGGGGGTTCGCATAGCCCAGCATCTGCTCGAACAGCAGTCGCGCGTTCTCCAGCCGCCGTGGATCGG
>WNGB01041833.1_pt1 | contig 10044 bp, 13 predicted proteins | sample 5400681 | NCBI WGS metagenome assembly WNGB01 (sample SAMN13153367, study PRJNA577476) | soil metagenome | isolation source: 115 cm soil or saprolite under grassland replicate 2 | place: USA:California | collected 2016-06-15
GCACGCGGCAAGCGGAAGGGCGGAGGCCGCCAGCCGGGAAGGCCGCTGACCAGTAAGGGAACGTCGTGGAGCTGATGGGACTCGAACCCACGACCCCCTGCTTGCAAAGCAGGTGCTCTTCCAACTGAGCTACAGCCCCTCAGAAACTACAGCCCTGACCTGCGGTTTCGACTCTTGATCGTCGCGCCGGGAGTCTAGCACGAAGGTTCAAGAGCCCCTGACTTGTCGCACCCCCGGGGTATCGTCCGGTCATGACCGACACCAGCGTAGCCGACCTGTTGCGCTCCTTCGAGCTGCACCTACGGGCCGAGAACAAGTCCGACCGCACGATCGAGACCTACGGCGACGCGGTACGGCTGGCCGCCGTGTTCCTCCAGGCCCGCCGGGTCGACCTCGCCGGCGCCCGCCGTGAGGACCTGGAGGCGTTCATCGCCGACCAGCTCGCCCGCTGGAAGCCCGCTACGGCCGCCAACCGCTACCGTAGCCTGCGCGTGTTCTACGGCTGGCTGGAGGATGAGGGCGAGATCCCCGCCAACCCCATGGTCAAGATGCGCCCGCCAGCCGTGCCGGATCAGCCGGTGCCGTTGGTGCGCGAAGACGCCTTCCGCCGGCTCCTGGAGGCGTGCGCCGGTCGGGACTTCGAGGCCCGCCGCGACACGGCGCTGATCCTGCTCCTGGTCGACGTCGGGCCCCGCCGCGCCGAGGTGGCCGGGATGCGCCTCGCCGACCTGGACTTCGACCTCCAGGTCGCCCTTGTGCTCGGCAAGGGCGGCCGTCAGCGCGCGTTGCCGTTCGGCCGCAAGACCGCGCAAGCGCTGGACCGCTACCTCCGCGTCCGCCGCCGGCACTCGCACGCCGCGTTGGACTGGCTGTGGATCGGCAAGTTCGGCCGCGTTACCGAGTCGGGCATCGCGCAGATCGTCCGCCGGCGCGGTAAGCAGGCCGGCCTTGACGGCCTCCATCCACACCAGCTCCGGCACACCTTCGCGCACCTGTGGCTGTCGGAGGGCGGCAACGAGACGGACCTCATGCGCCTCGCCGGCTGGCAGTCCCGCGCGATGCTGCGGCGCTACGGCGCCGCCGCGGCCGATGAGCGCGCCCGTGAGGCCCACCGTCGGCTTTCCCCTGCCGACCGACTGTAGTGTCAGGGGTCGAGTTCGGTTGTGATGCGCTTGATCTGGTCTCGAATCCACTGCTCGCTCTTGTTCCCGGCATTGCCACGGACGACGGCTGCGATGTGTTTGGTTGCTTCGTCGGAGCTTACCTGTGACTGGTGATGCGCGAGCGCGTTCACGATGGTTCCGATGAGTTCGGCGCCTCGGCTTTCCCCCGTCGTTCCGACGATAAGTGCCATGTAGAGGAGACGGCGCGTTTCGTCCAAGTCGTTGTGACGACGTGCGTTCGCTTCTGCTGCGTCGCGCTTTCGTTCTGCAGCAATGTCAATCCACCGCGTCACTGCGGCGCCAGCGAATAGGAAGCCAATGCTACCTACAGCTTCTTTCGACAGAACGTGCAATCTAGCGGCTGCGATGAGGCACCCAACCGCAACAAGAGCAAACGGGATGGCGGACCGGTAGTTCCGGAGGACCGGGAGACTCATGGGAATCAACTCAATACCGACGCTCGATGCTGCCAGGCTAGATAGAGGCATGCTGCGCCGCTTGGTGCCATCGACTCAGAAGTCAGCAGGTCATGAACCGTTGAGCCGTCAAAGGTGAATTGCTGGTGGCCGTGAGAACCGGTGGTGACGGTCCCTTCCTCGTTTAGCTCCACCAGTCCGTTAAAGACCTCATCGAACACGTCGGCATCAAAGACAGCCACGGTGAAGAGGTCGCCGACGAGGTTCAAGGCATCTATGCCGGCTCCTAGGCAGGTGACACGTATCCTTCCTTCGTTCCGCGCCGTATCGAGCGACTGGAATGGTTCCTCGCCTCCGTAGTCGATCGGATCTCCACTGCCGTCATGCTCAGGGTTTCCCAGAAACTCTTCGCTGTACTCCCGCATCATGTTGCGCCACAAGTCGAAGTCAGGAGAATTGGGTGCAGGCAGGATCGATGCAGGCTGAAACACTCCTGTCGGCATGACACTCAGCATGCCTCCGGCTATTGCGACTTGATTCACATCCCTTCTGAGCAGAAGGAATGTAGTACCAGCTTTGCTACGGCGAATCGTCAGAGTGCTGATGGACAACATCAATGGATACGCCCGTAGGTCGAACGGGTCACGCACGAGCCTACGGAACGGGAGATTATCCAACACCGCTCGCTCCTGCTTGAGGTTGCCCTCTTGATCGATCGACACGAGGGCTATTTCATGGGCTAAAGCCTCGCCTACGTCGATCATGTCGAAGTAGCGCATGTGGCCGAGCGTCAGCCTGCCTCGTCCCACTGTCAGCCGGCCGCGATCGGTGAGCCACTCCGCACCCAAGAGGCGGTAGCAAACGCGGTTCTCGAACAGCCTGGGCCTGTCCAGGTCGCGCATCGCCCGGTGATACTTGTCGTAGTGTCGTCCCGGCGAGATAAGCGGCCGTAGCGGGCGCGTTTCTTCATGCCTGCCTGTTACGCGTGGCAATGGTTCATCGCTCAACACAAGGTCAATTGAGGCGAGGTCTATTGGCCTCTCAGGCCTCCACTCTCGCGGCATGAGAATGCCTGTCGTGGCGAGCTTCATGGACGAGGGATAGAGGCGGGCCGCGAATTGCGTAAGCTCTGGACGATGCTGGTTGAGTAATCGACGCGTACGCAGCCAATCGCGCTGACTGGTCACGACTCGCTCATCCATTCCCTTTGTCGGTGGATGCTCCTCCTGTGATCGCTCGGCAAGACCAAGCAATCGACGTGGAATGCCGAGCCCATCAGCGAACCGTTCAAACAAATCGAGTGCCGTAATGCGCCGAATACCTCGCTCAAGTTCGCTCACATGCGGTTGCGGAATACCAACTAGTACGCTGATGTCAGTCTGACTGGCTCCCGTCCACTTACGGAAGTTGCGAACGACAGCGCCCATGTCGCGGGCGGCCAGTGCTTCGACAATCTCGGGACGTTCCCAGAAGCCGGGAGGCGATGCGGGCGGCTGATGTCTTCTGGAGGTCACGACTCCCCTGCTTCCCTATCGCAAATCCTAGACCATCTTGGTATATGTCCCTGGGCTTTCGAGCGCTGTGCTTTCTGGGGCAAGGTAGCGCCATGCACTCACGACTTAGCGTTGAGCCCCTGCCGCTGGCGAACGAGCCACCTGTAGACGGTCGCCAGAAGCTCCCGCCCGTTCTCGTCCAGGCGAGGATCGACCCTCACCGCGTCAAGCACAGTCACCATCGGTGCGTATGCGCGTGGGGGGGCATGCGAGTTGGGTGCCAGTTCACTGAGGGAGATGCCGAGCGCGCCGGCGATCGCAACGGCCACCGAGAACAGCGGCTGACTCTGACCAGCCTCATAGCGCCTGATTTGCCGGGCGTCCACCCCTGCCGCCGCGCTGAGGTCAGCCTGGGATATGCCAAGTTCGGCTCTGCGTCGGCGAATCACCTCGGAGATCTCCATGGCCACCATCATTGCGGACGTTTCTGCCCCTTGACAATCGGACATGCTCAGCCTCACAGTACCGGGCATGGATGTCCGCTGTGCTAGGGCGGACGAGTCCGATCGGGGGAGGTGAGGACAGGCAAGGAAGCGGCCCCGGCAGCAGCGGCTACTGCCCCGGGGCCAGACATCCCAGGTAGGACCGTTGAAAGGAACCCCCGAGATGCGCGACAAGCGTACCTCTTCAGCCTCGCCGTCTTCGAGCGGCGAGCAGGGCCTCTCCCCCGCTGAGCGCGCCCTACGCGCCCGGCTCGCGGCCCACGCCATGCACGCCAAGCACGACGCGCGGGAGACCACCGCCAAGGCCCGCGCCGCGTTCCTCGCCCGCTTCGAGGCCGAGGTCGACCCGGACGGCACCCTCCCCCCGAAGGAGCGCCGGCGCCGCGCCGAGCACGCGCGGAGCGCCCACTTCACCCGCCTGGCGTATGCCGCCGCGAAGGCGCGACGCCAGCGGCGCAACAGGGAGGTGCGGTCATGACCGTGCAGACCGCTCCGCTGGCGCCCGCCACGCGCACCCTGGCCCAGGCGATCGCCATCGACGCCAACGTCGCCCAGGTCGCCGCGATCGAGGCCGTCTACGTCGACCCGACCGACCCGCTCGCCCACCAGATGGTTCGTGTCCACTTCGTCGACGGCCGCTGGCTCGACCTGGAGATCACCGACGCCTCCCCTGGCTGGCCTGAGCCCGACGACGAATCAGGAGGCCCGGCGTGACCGCGAGCCCAGGGCCGTTCTCCCCTGCCGTTGGGGAGCTGCTCGCGGTGGTGCTGGAGGCGATCGACATTCCGTTCCCGGCCACGGTTGGCGACGGCGAGCGCTACCGCGAGGCCCTCGTGGAGCGGGCGATGCACGCCCGGATCACCCTGGAGCGCGTGCTCGCGGTCCATGACCCGGGGCTGCCTCTGGACCTTGGGTTCGAGGTCGGCTACCTGCGCAGGAAGCTCGCTGAGACCCCCGCGGACGGCTACATGACCTGGCAGGCGGCGGTTGCGTCGGTGGGCCAGCGGCACCGCACGGAGGCCCGGTCATGACCGACACCGAGCGCACGCTGACCGACACCGAGCGCACGCTGGCGACCCTGCTGACCGAGCTGTACGACAGCGCGGCCGTCTACGCCCTAGGCCGGCTCGTGGAGCGCCGCCCCGACCTCGACCGGCCGCCCGAGCCGCGCATCGTCGTTTCCGCCGAGGAGGAGCTACGGGTCAGCCTCGACCGGGTCGCCTTCGTCGCCTTCATCCAGCAAGGTCTTGTGCTGGCCTGCGACGTGCCGGTCGTGGTGGCGCTGCGGGCCGGCGCGACGTGGGCGCAGGTTGGCGAGGCGTTGCGCTGCACATCGGAGGAGGCGCAGGAGCGCTACGACCACCTGGCCGTGATCGCCGACGACGCGGTGGCCGCGGGGCCCGAAAGCGGTGAGGTCGCGTGAGCGCCGAGCCTCCCGTCTCCGCCGGGGACACCGCCGCGGCGCTGGCGGCCGTCCGCAAGGCCGCCCAGCGCAAGCGCCACCAGCTCACCAGCACCCCCGAGGCCGCCCTGCTGCCGACCAAGGCCGAGATCGAGCGGGCCGCCGCGCTGCTGGCGGACCTGTGGGCGGCCGGGTGCCGCCATGGCATCCCGCCCGCCGCCTGGGCGGGCTACATGCCCGGCCATGACCGTGCAGACCACCACCACCAGCCCGGCCGGCGTGGACCTGGCCCGCTTCGAGGCCGCGGTCGACCCGGACGGCACCCTGCCGCCCGAGGACCGCCGTCGCCGTGCGGAGCACGCCCGCAACGACCGGGCCGAGCGGATCGGCCGGCTGATGCGCGAGCTTGGCGCGGCCCTTGGCGAGCTGGTCGAGCTGGCCGCCACCTACGGCTACGAGCTGCCCGACGCGGTGCGGTTGGCCGCCGCGGTCATGCCTCGCCCTGGCGAGCCGGACCCCGAGCCCACCCCTGAGCACAGCGACTGGCTCGCCCTTGAGCGCGAGAGGAGGTGAACCGACCACATCGACCCGTACCGGCCGGTGCTGACCAGCCCGACCACCTGACCCGGCCGGGGCGCGAACCCGGAACCCTCGGGACGCGCCCCGGCGCTCTCCCCCGCCCGCCCCCGCGCACCACTCGAAGAAAGGCAAGCAATGACTGCACCGCAGAGGTTCCGCGACTTCTCCCTGCCTGCCCGTCTCCTGATCGTCGGCCTGCCCGTGCTGGCCATCGTGGCCTCCGTGGTCACCTACCGCCCGCTGCACTCGTGGGTTGCCGCCACCGGCCTGTACTCCCCCGGGCTCAACCGGGTGTTCCCGCTGATGGTGGACGGCGTTGTGGTCCTCGGCGCGCTTGTCCTGGGCGTCTACGTCGCCCTGCGCCCCTTCACCCGGCAGCACCGTCCCTGACCGCAACCCTCCGACCGGGAGGAACACCCCGTGAGATTCATTCACCTGCCTGCCGAGAACCGCGCCAGCATCATCCTCACGCTGGTCGCGGTAGCAACCTTCGCGCTGATCTGCGTGTTCATCTCCTACGATGCGGCCTACCAATTCGTGGCCTCGACCGGCCTGTACACCACCCGCGCCGCGCACCTGTACCCGGTACTGCTGGATATCGGCTTCCTGATCGCCGAGACCACTGCCATCAACGCGGTGCTGACCAATCGGTTCGCCCGCAACACCACTATCGCCAGTCGATTCTGGCCGCACACGCTCATGCTGGTGTGCGCCGCGTCGACGGTTTGGATCAACCGGCTGCATGCCGGCCAGCATCCGTCGAGTTGGCTGGTCGCGGTGCTGCCCCCGATCGCCATGATGATCTCGTTCCAAGCGCTGGTCGGCGCCGTCAACGCGACTGGCGCGTTGACGGGGCGTGACTGGGGCCAGACCCCCACCATCCAGGTCACTCGGGATGTCCAGTTTGGGCATTCGGGCAGCTCAGAGCTACCGACCACTTCCCAAACTGGACATCAGCTTTCGGGCATGGATGAGCCGTCGAAGATGGAGATCGCCCGCCAGCTTTGCCGCGCCAAGACCGACAAGGAGTTGGCCGCCGCGACCGACTCGTCTTTGGTGCGGGACTTGAAGGCGCTTGGGGTCGACCTGTCGCGCCGATGGGCCGGTCAGGCGTTGACCAGCGAGCGGGCCGCCCGCAACAGCCAGATTTCCCCACGGAAATGAAGCACATCCTCGGCCACAGAAACGCGGCCGGTAAGGGAGAGGAACCGGAGAGCGCCGCGAGCGCGAGGGCGACACGGGCGCCGCGCAAGCCGCGCAAGTCCTGAGCACGGCAACAGCCCGGCGCATGCAACGCCGGGCTGTTGATCACCACCGCCTACCTGCTGGAGCTGGAGGCCCTCGCATGGTACTCGACCGCAGCACGCTCGGAGAACCCCTCGGGCCGGCCGGAGGGTTGACGCTTACATGTCAAACCGCGTCCAGCGGCGCCGCCCGTTTGCTGCCGGGCCGGGCGGCCGAGACGTACGCGGCGCTGGGCTACCCGGTGCTGCCCATCTGGCCGCCACGCCCGGACGGCGGCTGCACCTGCCCGCAGGGAAGTGGGTGCCCGTGGCCGGGCAAGCATCCGCTCGGGCGGCTGGTGCCGCACGGGCTGCGCGACGCGACCACCGACCCGGCCGCCGTCCGCAGCATGTGGCAGCAGCAGCCCGCCGCCGGCGTCGCGTTGCGCACCGGCCCCGGCGCGCTGGACGTGGCGGATGTGGACAGCCCCGAAGGAGTGGAGGCGCTTCGCGCCATCCTGCAAAGCGCCGGCGAGCCCGGATGGTCGGGGCCGTTGGCGCGCACCGGCGGGGGAGGATGGCACCTGGCGTTCCGCCCCACGGGCCTCGGCAACCGGGTCGGGTTGCTGCCGGGGGTGGACTGGCGCGGGCGTGGCGGCCTTGTCGTGGTATGGCCCTCGGTGCATGCCAGCGGCCGGCGCTACACCTGGGCCCGCCCGCTGGGCCCGGCGGAGGAGCTGCCCGAGGTGCCGCCGGCGCTGCGGCGCCTGCTGGCCCCGCCGCCTGCTGCCAGCCAACCACCCCCCGGGCCCGGGGATCCCGGTGGTGTGCGGACGGCGAGCCGGTACGCCGCCGCGGCGCTGGCTGGCGAGTGCGCCCGGGTGCGGGCGACGTCGCCCGGCGGGCGCAACCACGCGGTCAACCGGGCCGCGTTCAAGCTGGGCCGCCTGGTGGCCGCCGGCGCGCTCACCGAGGCCTCGGTCACCGCGGCGCTCACCGACGCCGCGGCCGCGGCCGGGCTGGGCCGCATCGAGGCCGGGCATGCGATCCGCTCGGGCCTTGCCGCCGGGCAGGACCCCGCGCGGCACCGCGCACTCGCCCGCCAGGCGCAACACGCCAACCCGCCACGCACGCGCCGCGCACAGGGTCGGGGAGTGCGGTGAGCACCGACCGGCCGCCAGGGCCCGAGCGCGGCGGCAACGTGCGCCGGCTCCCGCGCCGCAGCCCGGGCCCGGGCGCTGCGGGCCCCGAGGACGGCCGGCCAGCGTCGGCGGCGGGCCTGCTGATCGAGGACCTGGCCGAGGTGATCGCCCGCGTGGACGCCGCCGGCCCGCCAGCCTGGCTGGTGGAAGGGCTGTGGCCCGCCGACGCCTACGGCGTGCTGGCCGCAGAGGACAAGGCCGGCAAGACCTGGGCCGCGCTCGACCTGGCCGTCTCGGTCGCCGCCGGCCACCCCTGGTTTGGGCACTACCCCTGTCCCACCCCCGGCCCGGTGCTGCTGTTCCTCGGGGAAGGCGGGGAGCGCGCCATCCTGCGCCGGCTGCGTGCCATCGCCGCCCACAAGCACGTGGACCTCCCCGAGCTCGCGGCCGGGCGCACGCTCAGGGTGTGCCTGCGCGTGCCCCGGCTACGCTCCGGCGAGGACCTCGCCCAGGTCGAGACCGAGCTAGCAGACCGGCCCGCGCGGCTGGTCATCGTCGACCCGCTGTACCTGGCCGCCGCCGGGCAGGCCTCGGGCGGCAACCTGTACGAGATGGGCGCGGTGCTCACCCCCATCCAGGCCGTGTGCCAGCGTGCCGGCGCGGCCCTGGTGGTGGTCACCCACTGGAACAAGACCGGCGAAGGCACCGGCCCCAAGCGCATCACCGGCGCCGGCCCGTCCGCCTGGGGGAGAGTCCTGGCCTCGGCTGCGGTCGCTCACCGCGGCACCACCCCAGACGGCGCCAGCGCGGTGGTGCTGGCGTTCGAGCTGGTCGGCGGGGAGATCCCCGACACCCGCTTTCGAGTGCGCCGCACCGTCCGCGCCCACGACCCCGCCGACCTGGCCAGCCCGCTCGAGTACGCCGCCGAGGTGCTCGCCGACGACGACGCCGGCGAGTCCGGTGGGGAGCTGTCCGCCTCGCGGCGCTGGGTGCTGGCCGCGCTGGAGGCCGGCGGGCCGATGCAGACCACCCGGCAGGTTGGCGACCGGCTCGCCGAAGCCGGCCACCCCTTGAAGGCCCGCACCATCCAAACCGCCCTCGCCGAGCTGGAAGAGGCCGGGCTGGCCGAGGGCACCGATGAGCCCAACGGCCGGGCGCGCTACTGGTCCCCCGTGATCGCCGACGATCCCGCCGAAGCCGGCGATTCCGACCCGGACGAGCAGGGCCCCGTCTGAACCCCTAGGGGGTATCGAGCCAGACCGCGCATCCGCGCACGCCGCAGCTCAGCGGGGGCGTCCGCCCTCCGGGGAGGGACCCGGGTCGCGGCACCGCGCTCACCGTCAACGTCCCTGTTGCCCGGTTCCGCATGGTCTGGGACCGCGCACGGGCGCGCATGCGCGGTTGCGTGCGCGGATGCGCGCCCCTCTGGAGGACCGCGCGCGGCACCGCGCATCCGCGCATCCCCCCTTTAGGGGATGCGCGGTCCCGTGCGTGGTCCGACGGGCCAGGGTAGGGGTATCCGCGCATGCAGACCCGGCGCCGCTGGAGGGGCGTCGGATGCGGGGTCGGGATACCCCCTCGGTGCGCGGTCGACCGGACCCCCGCGGGGGTGGTTGGCTGGCATCTCCACGGCAAGGCGCGACACCGCCGCAGCGCAGTCCCGTTCCTACCGACCAGCGGCCCACTCACGCCCCCGACAGCCCTCGCCCTATCCCAAGAACGTGCGTTCGACCCTCTGCTGGCGCGAGAGGCCGCTTCTCGCGCCAGCAACGGCCCATCTCCATGTGCAGGATCGCTGATGCCAGCCGCACTACGGGCGGCATCGAGGCCGTTCCGATCGATAGCGCCTGAGCGGGAGCCATCGCACGCCCCGGTAGCCCCAGTGCCTCGTTAGGTGTTGGTGCCGTAGCGCTGCTGACGCAGCGCTCGTGGAAGAAGCTCGGCTGGGTCGGCAAGCACTCGCACGAAGTGCAGGAACGCGAGGTCGGACAGGTCAGGGGAGAGCTCACCGTTGTGAGCGGCCAACAGGGAGATGTGGTCAGGTCGGCGCTGCGCCATCTGATGAAAGGCGTGGGTGGCGTTGCGGACTAGCCGCAGGTAGCGGGCAACGGCAGCAGGAAGCG
>WNGB01015587.1_pt1 | contig 10041 bp, 13 predicted proteins | sample 5400681 | NCBI WGS metagenome assembly WNGB01 (sample SAMN13153367, study PRJNA577476) | soil metagenome | isolation source: 115 cm soil or saprolite under grassland replicate 2 | place: USA:California | collected 2016-06-15
CGCCTGCCAGCGGTCGGACGGCACAGGGTGAGGCCGCGCCGGATCGCCTCCTGGGGGTGGCGGGCGGCCAGCCGCCGGCCGGCCGCGACGATCTCGCCGCCGGCGGGCCGCCGGTCACCGGCGAGGATCGCGAACAGCTCGTCCTGGCCCTGGCCCTCCAGCCCGGTGATGCCGAGCACCTCGCCCCTGGCCAGCTCCAGCGACACCTCCCGCACCCGGTGGCCGTCCGACAGGCCGCGCACCTGCAGCGCCGGCTCGCCGGCTCGGGTGGTGTCGCGTGGCGCCACCCGCCGCGGTTCGCTGACCGCCAGCGCGGCCCGCTCGCCCAGCATCGCCGCCACGATCCGCCGCTCCGTCCGCTCCCCGGAGCCCTCCGGCCCTTTGATCTCGAGGGTGTCGACGTTGCGGCCGTCGCGCAGGACGGTCACGCGGTCGCAGACCTCCTGCACCTCCAGCAGCCGGTGGGAGATGAACAGCACCGAGCGGCCGTCGTCCCTGGCACGGCGGATGACCTCGAACACGCGCTCGGCGTAGTCGGCGGGCAGGGCGGCGGTGATCTCGTCCAGCAGCAGCAGCGCCGGGTCGTGGGCCAGGACACGCGCCAGGTCGAGCATGCGCAGCAGCGGCAGCGGCAGCGTCCCGGCCGGCTCGCCGAGGTGGACGCCGTCGAGGCCGAGCCCGTCGAGCCGGCGCCGGAACGCGGCCGGGTCGGTGGCCGTGAGCCGCAGGTTCTCGGCGACGGTCAGGTCGGGCGCGAACGCCGGGTCCTGGAAGACCGGGGCGAGCCCGCCGGCGCGGGCATGGGCGGGGGAGCGGAACCTGACCGCCCGCCCGGCGACCTCGACCACGCCGGCGTCGGGGGGGACCACGCCGGAGAGGATCCGCACCAGCGTGCTCTTGCCGGCACCGTTCGCGCCGACCAGCGCGTGGATCTCGCCGGGCGCGACCGCGAGGTCGACCGAGCGGAGGGCCACCACCGACCCGTACCGCTTGGCGACCCCGCGGACGCGCAGCAGGGACTCGGAGGAGATCGCTACTCTCCCGGGCCCTTGCAGGCGAACAGCTGCTCCGGCGTGTAGTCGGTGTAGGGCTCGACCTGGACCTGGGAGCTGTAGGTCGGGACACGGTCGGCGAAGTAGTTCTTCTCCAGCTGGTCCTTGGCCGTGGCGTAGTCCCAGACCTGCGGCGTCAGGATGGACTCCCGCGCCACCTGCTTGCCGTCCAGGACGTCCAGCGCGATCGAGGTGCCGACCCCGCCGATGGTCGCCGGGTTGGTCACCGCCGCGCCCTTGAGCTCCGCGTTCATGGTGAGCAGCTGGTGGATGAACTCGTTGTTGTCGGCGCCGACGATCGGCACGAACGGCTTGTTGAGGGTCTGGAACGTCTTGACGACCGTGTAGTCGATGCCGGAGGTCCAGATCCCGTCGATCTTGGTGGAGGAGTTGAGCAGGTCGAGCGCCTGCTGGGCGCCCTTGGAGAAGTCCCAGCCGGTGTAGACCTGCTTGACCACCTTGATGTCGGGGTACTGCTTGAGCGCCTCGGTGAACCCCTGGTGGCGGTCGTCGTCGGCGGGGACGCCGGCGATGCCGCGCATCTCCACGACGTTGCCCTGGCCGTTCAGCGACTTGGCGAGCCACTCGCCGCCGAGCCGGCCGTAGGCCACCTGGTCGTTGGTGGCGACGTAGGCCTCCGGCGCGCTGACCGCCTGGTCGACCGCGACCACCACGATGCCCTTGTCCTTGGCCTGCTTGATGACCGGGTTGAGCTTCTCACGGTCGGACGGGTTGACGACGATCGCGTTGACGCCCTGCGAGATGAGGCTGCGCAGGTCGGCGATCTGCTCGGTCGGGCCGCCGTTGCGGTTGGCGACGATCACCTTGCTGACCTTGCCGCTGGCCAGCGACTCGGCCTTGACCGAACAGATCATCTCCTCGCGCCAGCCGTTGCCCACCAGCGTGTTGCTGACGCCGATGACGTAGGTCTTGCTCTCGCCTCCACCTCCGCCCCCGCCATCGTCGGACCCACCACATGCGGCCAGCACGACCGCCAAGAGCGCGCAGGTCGCCAACGAGACGACCCTGCGTGTTCCCAATCTGGCCATCTGCTACCTCTCCCCCTTCCAGGGTCGGGGTTCCACCCGGATCGGCGGCTATTCGCGCGGGCGGGGCTGCGCGCCCGCCAGCGTGTGTGCGGCCCGTCGAGCATGCTCGCGGTAGGCCGCGTCGAACAGCGCGGCGGAGCGCTCCGGTCCCGCGACCGCGGCGGCCGTGATGACCGGGGGCATCACCCCGCGCTCCGTCAGCAGCTCGGCGGTCTGCACCTTGATCTCGTTGACGACGGCGACGGTGGCCAGCGACGAGGACGGGCCCACCGGGGTGTCGAGGCCGTCCAGCGTGATCAGCGCGTCGCCGACCGGCGTGCCCAGGTCGATCACCAGGTCGGCCGCGTCCAGCAGCCGCCGGCCGCTGGCGTGGACCGGCTCGGACGCGCGCGAGTGCGCCACCGAGGTCACGCTGACCACGCGCAGGCCGCGTCGCCTGGCGCCCTCGGCCATCTCGACGGGCACCGCGGTGACGCCGCCGACGCTGAAGACGATCATCACGTCGGTCGGCCGGAAGGTGAAGTTCGCCAGGATCGCCTCGGCCAGGCCCTCGACCCGCTCGATGAACATCGCCTGGCGCTGGCCGTTGGCGCCGACGATCTGCGTGTGGAAGGTCATCGACAGCTCGGCGATCGGGTGGAAGCCGGGGAAGGAGCCGTAGCGCGGGAACATCTCCTCCAGCGCGATGCGCGAGTGGCCGGTGCCGAACAGATGGACGAGGCCGCCAGCGGCGATGGCGTCCGCGCACCAGGCGGCGGCCTGCGAGATCGGCTCCGCCTCACGCTCCGCCAGGCGTTCCAGCAGGCCGATGGCTTCGGTGGTCCAGCGCCCGGCGACCTTGGAAGCGGCCATCCAGCTCTCCATACTTGCTCAAGGTAGTTGTCTAGTCATTTCGCAGGAACATAGACTTGGCCGCCGAGGAGGTCAAGGACTGCCTTGGGAGCGCGCTCGCCGGAGGCCCGGTACCAGGAGATCGAGCGGTGGCTGCGCCGCCGCGTGCTGGACGCCACCCCGGGTGACCCGCTGCCGTCCGAGTCGGAGCTGGCCGCCCAGTTCCGGGTCAGCCGCATGACCGCCAGGCAGGCGGTGCAGAACCTGGCGGCCGAGGGGCTGGTGCAGCGGCGCCGGGGCGCCGGCACCTTCGTCGCGCCACGGCCGATCCACCGCCACGAAGGCTCGCTGATGAGCTTCACCGAGGACATGCGGCGGCGCGGCATGAAGGCCTCCTCCCGGCTGCTGGAGGCGGGGCTGCGGCCGGCGACCACCGCCGACCTGGAGGCGCTGCGGCTGCCCGACGGCGCCAGGGTGGTGGCGATCTCCCGGCTGCGGCTGGCCGACGACGTGCCGCTGGCGATCGAGCACGCCGCGCTGCCGGCCGAATGCGCCGGCGTGCTCGCCGACGACCTGGAGACGGGCTCGCTGCACGAGAGCCTGGTCGCGCGCGGCTACGTGCCCGCCCTCTCGCGCGCCTGGATCCGGGCGCGGATCGCCAGCGCCACCGCGGCGCGGCTGCTGGAGATCCCGGCCCGCTCGGCGCTGCTGGTGGAACGCCGCATCATCTACGACGCCGACGGGCTGCCGCTGGAGCACACCGAGACCACCTACAACGGCGGCACCTACGCGATCGACGCCGTGTTCAGCGCCTCGCGGGCCGCCTCCCTGCCGCGCAGCGCCGCGCCGGCGGCGCCCGCGTAGGGGCCGAGCGTGGCCGGCAGCACCCGGACCCGCTCCGGCGGCGCCAGGAAGACGCGGCGCCGCACGGCCTCCTCCAGCGGGCCGAGCAGCAGGTCGCCGGCTGCCGCGACGCCGCCGCCCACCACGAAGGCGTCGGGCGCCAGCAGCGCATAGGCGTTGGCGAGCGCGACGCTCAGCCAGCCGACGACGTGGTCGACCGCCGCGCAGGCGACAGGGTCGCCGGCGCGGGCCGCCGCGTACACCTCCTCCGGCGTCGCCCGTCCGCCGCGGCGGGCGAAGACGTCGGCACGGGTGAGCGCCTCGACGCAGCCGCGGTTCCCGCAGCCGCAGCGCGGCCCGTCGAGCAGCACCGTCTGGTGGCCGATCTCGCCGGCGCCCGGCCCGCCGAGCAGCCGCCCGTCCACCACGATCCCGCCGCCGACGCCGGTGCCCAGCACCATGCACACCACCGTGCCGAGCCCGCGGGCGGCGCCGAGCACCGCCTCGGCGAGGCTGAACGCCCTGGCGTCGTTGACCAGTGCCAACGGCATGCCCAGCGCCTCGGCGAGCGGCGCCTGCACCGGGACGCCGTTCCAGTCGCCTGGCAGGTTGGGCAGCAGGACCGCGCGGCCGTCCTGGTCGTAGACGCCGGGCAGGCCGACGCCGACGGCCGCCACCGGCCCGTGCCGGTCGAGCGCGTCCCGGCCGACCTCGGCGAGCCGCCCGACCACCCCGTCGGGGCCGCGGTGCGCCTCGGTGCGGCGGGTCTCCCGCGCCACCACCAGCGGCAGGCCGGCGTCCCGCTCCTGCACGACCGCCACCTTGATGTTGGTGCCGCCCAGGTCGAGACCCAGGTAGCGGCGGCGGTCAGGCGCCGGCTCTGGCGAGGAAGTCATCGAGGATCCCGGCGGTGGCGGTGGCGCCGCAGCGGTCGGCGCCCGCCTCCATGACGTCCAGCAGGGCGTCGAGGGTGCGCACGCCGTGGGCGGCCTTGACCTTGATCCGCGGCGAGGTGTTGGCGCGCATGAGCCGGATGTCCTCGACGGTCGCGCCGCTCGGCGCGAAGCCGGTGGAGGTCTTCACGTAGTCCGCGCCGGCGGCCTCGACCGCCTTGCAGGCGGCGATCTTCTGCTCGTCGCTCAGGTAGGCGTTCTCCAGGATGACCTTCACCACCGCCCCGTCGGCGGCGGCGACCACCTGGCGGACCTCGTCCTCGACGCGGCCCAGCTCGCCGGAGCGCAGCCAGCCGATGTCCAGCACCATGTCGATCTCGGCGGCGCCCTGGGAGCGCACCAGCCTGGCCTCAGCCACCTTCACCTCGGTGGGGGAGGAGCCGTGGGGGAACCCGACGACGGTCCCCACCGCCACCGGGCTGGCGGCCAGCAGCGGGACCACCAACGGCACGTCGGCCGGGCGGCAGCACGCCGAGGCGACGCGGTAGCGGTCGGCCAGCGCGCAGCCGGCCTCCACCTCCGCCAGGGTCAGCTCGGGGCGGAGCAGGGAGTGGTCGATGGCGCCCGCCACCTGCTCGTAGGTGAAGCCTCGGACGGTTGGGGTCATGGGGCCAGCATGCCGCCTCCACCGGGGTCGCGGTCAAGCCTGCTAGGATCGGGCCATGCCCACCTCGTCGCTGATGGTGCCGCTCGGCACCGCCGCACCCGACTTCCGGCTGCCGTCGGTCGAGGGGCCGACGGTGACGCTCGCCGACCTGGACGGTGCGGCGCTGCTGGTGATGTTCCTCTGCAACCACTGCCCCTACGTGCGCCACGTCGAGGGGGCGCTGGCCGCGACCGTGGCCGAGTACGCCGGGCGCGGCGTGGCCGCGGTGGGGATCTGCAGCAACGACACCGACGCCTACCCGACCGACGGCCCGGCCGGGCTGGCCGAGCAGGCACGCCGGGCCGGCTTCACCTTTCCCTACCTGATCGACGACGCCCAGCAGGCCGCCAGGGCCTACCGGGCGATGTGCACTCCCGACCTGTTCGTCTACGACGCGCGGCGCACCCTTGCCTACCGGGGCGCCTTCGACGACAGCACGCCGGGCAACGGCCTGCCCGTCACCGGCGGCCACCTGCGGCGCGCCCTCGACCTTGTGCTGGCGGGCGAGCCGGTGCCGGAGCCGCACAGGCCCAGCAGCGGCTGCAGCCTCAAGTGGAAGCCGGGCAACCAGCCGGACTGGCTGATCACCACCGTCGGCTGAGCGGCGGGACGCGCCGGCCGGCCAGCCGGGCGAGGCCGCGCTGCAGCGGCGGCGCCAGCGTCAGCGCGGCGGCGTCGAACACGCAGTAGCCGCCGGGGATGCCGCTCGGCGGGTTGCCGATGGCGAGCAGCCCGGTGGGGTCGTGGTGCGCCCAGGTCCACGCCCCGAGCCCGGTGCCGACCAGCTCCAGGTAGCTGGTGATCAGGAACGCTCCCACGTACACCAGCGGCGCCCGCCCCGCCAGCAGGAAGCCGGCGAGCCCGAGGAACAGCAGCGCCCCGAACAGGTCGTTCCGCCAGGGACCGAGCAGTCCGGCGGCCGCCCAGCCGGCGCCCACCAGCAGGGTGGCGGCGACCAGCGGCCGGCGCCAGCGGGCGAACAGGGCGGAACGGCCGAGCGCCAGCGCGGCCAGGTACACCATGCCGTGCCCCGGCGGCACGAACGACGGGACGTTGCCGAGCCGGTAGGTGTACAGCCCCAGCAGCGGCGAGGCGGTGTACTCGACCGCGGTCGCCAGCACCACCGCCACCGCCACCTGCGCCCGCACCGGCTACGGCTCCCGGCGCAGCAGCAGCAGCAGCAGCAGGAAGACCCAGGTGATCGCGCCGAGGGCGAGCTGCGTCTGGATCGGCGCGCCACGGTCGATCGCCAGCGCCACCAGGATCCAGGCCGCCACCAGCGCGGCGATCCGCAGCTCCCGCGCGCTGCGGCCGGGCACCGCCGGGTGGCTGGTGGCGGTCGGGAGCAAGGACGACACTTGGCGCATGGGCGACCGGCTGTTCGGGTTCCTCGGTGGGTGCATCCTGCTGGCATTTGGTCACGGCGTCGAGCCCGCCATGGTGACCCGCGGCGCGCCATCGCGATGAGCACCGTCCGTGCGGCGCTGGTGACGCCGCTGTCCGGGCCGCTGGCCGGCTTCGGTCGGGCCGGCGCGCACGCGCTGGGGCTCTGGGCGCGCTCGGCGGCCGAGCTGCCGGCGCCCGCCGGCCGTGTGGACCTGCGTGTCCACGACGCGGCCGCGGACACCGCGGCGGCGTTGCGGGCCGCGCTCGCCACCCGGCCGCAGCTGCTGTTCGGGCCGTACGGCAGCGGCCCGGCGGTGACCCTGGCGAAGCGCACCGGCCGGCTGGTCTGGAACCACGGCGGGGCTGCCAGCGAGCTCGGCGGGCCCACCTACCCGCAGGTCGTCAGCCTGCTGGCCCCGGCGTCGTCGTACCACGCTGGCACGCTGGCGCTGCTGCGCAGCCTCGATCCGGGTCTTGCCACGGTGGTGCTGCTCCACGGCCAGACCGGCTTCGGCCGCGACGTCGCCGCCGGCGCGGACGCGGCCGCGCGGCGGCTGGGCTTCACGGTGCGGCGGGTCGCCTTCCCCAGCGGCCGGGCGGCGCCGGCCGCGTCCCAGGCGCCGGAGGGGGACGTGCTGCTGGTGGCGGGGAGCTTCGCGGACGAGCTGGTGGTCGCGCGGGCGACCCTGCCGCGGCGGTGGCGGGCCGCCGCGTTCGTGGCCGCCGGCGAGGAGGGCACCCTGGCGGGCCTCGGCGCCGCCAGGGAGGGGCTGCTCGGGCCGGCCCAGTGGGTGGCGTCGGCCGCGCCGGAGCCGGACGAGGGCCCGCCCGCCGGCTGGTTCGTGCGGGCCTACCAGGCGGAGGTCGGCGAGCCGCCGCCGTACCCGGCGGCGCAGGCGTTCGCGGCCGGGCTGGTGGCGGCACGCTGCGCCCGCGACGCCGGCGTGCTCGACGACCCGGCGTTGCGGGCCGCGGCCCGGTCGCTGAGCTGCACCACGCTGTTCGGCCGGTTCCGGCTCGACGACCGCGGCCGGCAGGTGGGCCACCGGGTGCTCACGGTGCAGTGGCAGGCCGGCCGCAGGCGGGTCGTCTGGCCTCCAGAGGTGGCGGAGGCCGCCACCGTCCACCCTCGCGCGCCGGTGTAGGCTTCGGTCATGGCGTTCGACGAGGGGCTGGCGCAGCGGATCCGCGAGCAGCTGGAGGGCACCGGCGGCCTGTCCGAGAAGCAGATGTTCGGCGGCCTCTCCTTCCTGGTCGGCGGCAACATGTGCGTCGGGGTGATCGGCGACGAGCTGATCGTGCGGGTCGGCCTTGACGGCACGGAGGCCGCGCTGGCGCGTCCGGGCAGCCGGCTGTTCGACTTCAGCGGCCGCCCGATGAAGGGGTGGGTGACGGTCGACCCGGCCGTCCTGGACGCCGACGAGGTCCTCGCCGGCTGGGTGGACGAGGGCCTCAGGTTCGTGCGGACGCTGCCGCCGAAGTAACGGGCATGGCAACGGGACGGCGGTTCCGGTTCGGCGTGGTGGGGGAGGGGATCCGCTCCGGCGAGCAGCTGGCCGCCGAGGCCCGCCGGGCGGAGGCGCTGGGCTACGCGACGCTGCTGCTGCGTGACCACTTTGTGCCGGAGCCCTTCGGCGACCAGCTGGCCCCGACGGTCGCGCTGATGGCCGCGGCCGGCGTCACCCGAACGCTGCGGCTCGGCACGATGGTGCTCGACAACGACAAGGGGGTCCCGCACGGAAGCTACTACAGCAGCTTTGTCGTGCATCCTGTCATGTGCAGGACCAAGGGTTCGTCACGCTGTAGTAGCTTCCGTGCGGGACCCCCTTACCGGCATCCGGTGCTGCTCGCCAAGGAGGCGGCCACCCTCGACCTGCTGTCCGGCGGCCGCTTCGAGCTGGGTGTCGGCGCAGGCTGGCTGCGCGACGAGTACGAGCGGGCCGGCATGCGGTTCGACGCCCCCGGCGTGCGCGTCGCCCGGCTGGAGGAGTCGCTGCAGGTCCTCAAGGGGCTGCTGGCGGGGTCGGCGTTCACCTTCGCCGGCGTCCACTACACGGTGGCCGGCCTGGAGAGCTTCCCGCGGCCGGTGCAGCGCCCCCACCCGCCGATCCTGGTCGGCGCCGGCAGCCGCCGGATGCTCGGGATCGCCGGGCGGGAGGCCGACATCGTCGGCATCCTGCCGCGAGCGCTGCCGAACGGGACGATCTCCGAGGACCTGTCGGAGCGTTCGCCGGAGACCATCGACCGGAAGCTCGACTGGGTGCGTCAGGCGGCGGGCGGACGGTTCGGCGAGCTGGAGCTCAGCATGATGGTGTCGGTGATCGTCGCCGACGACCACCGCAAGGCGGCAGCCCAGCTGGCGGCCGAGCGGGGCTGGGGCACGGCGGCGTCGGAGCGGGTGCTGGAGATGCCGTCGGTGTTCGTCGGCGGAGTGGACCGCATCGTCGAGCTGATGCAGGCACGGCGCGACCGCTACGGCTTCTCGTACTACGTGGTGTCCGACGAGGACATGGAGGCGCTCGGCCCGGTGGTCGACCGGCTCGCCGGACGCTGAGCTACCCGCCGCGGCCGGCGGGTCAGCGGTAGCGGAAGCGGTGGGCGGTCGCCAGGAAGCGGCGCTCGTCGGTCTCCAGCAGCAGCTTGTTGGCGAGCATCTCGTCGGCGATGGGGACCGGGGAGACCGCCTCGATGCAGTAGGCGGACCCGCGGACGTCCAGCCGCACGACCCCTCCCCGGTAGACGCGGTAGCGGTGGCCGGCGGTGGTGGTGACCTCGAACCAGCCGCGCGCGCGGTACTGGCGGCGCTGGCCGGGCGACAGCCAGGCCAGCAGCAACGCCTCGGCCCGCAGCCTGGCCTGGTGGCGGCGGGACAGCCCGTCCCTGCTCCGGCGCAGCGGGCCGACCAGCAGGCGCGCCAGCGGCACGACCACCACCGCGGCGGCCGCCCACCACCACAGCACCACCGGCATGGCTACCCGCCGGCCAGCCGCGGCGCGACGAGCAGCTCGGTGTGCTCTTCCGGGTTCCAGGTTGCGAGGGTGACCTGTTCGCCTGTGCCGTCCCCGGTCTGCCGGTAGACCAGGCGGCCGGCCGCCTGCGCCTCCCGGAAGACCTCCTCGATCTCCCGGACGGTCGCCGGGTCGGCGGTGTCCCAGCTGCGGGTGGTGTCACCCTGCGCGTCGGCGATGTGGATGTTGCCGGTCATATGCGACCCCTTCGCCAGCGGTGCTCCCGGGGCCATTCTGATGGATCTCCCAGCCGGATGAAACCGGTCAGCGGAC
>WNGB01037956.1_pt1 | contig 10041 bp, 10 predicted proteins | sample 5400681 | NCBI WGS metagenome assembly WNGB01 (sample SAMN13153367, study PRJNA577476) | soil metagenome | isolation source: 115 cm soil or saprolite under grassland replicate 2 | place: USA:California | collected 2016-06-15
GAGCGCGTGCTCGGGCTGCCCAAAGACTAGCGCCGTCGGCGCCCTTGCCGTCCATGAGGAGCTTGACCCATGAGTGACCTGCTCTACGAGGTGAAGGACAAAGTCGCGACGATTACCCTGAACCGGCCTGACAAGCTGAACGCGTTCACGCGCGACATGATCGACGCGTGGGCAAAGGCGCTCACCGCGGCCCAGCAGGACGACAGCGTCAATGTCGTCGTCGTCACAGGCACCGGGCGCGCGTTCTGCTCGGGCGGGGACGTGGGCCGCATGCGGGAGGGCGAGCCGAGCGCGCTCGATGGCAAGAACAGTCTCTGGGAGGGCGTCCACCGGGTGCCGAAGACGCTCGAGACGGTGGACAAGCCGGTCATCGCCATGGTCAACGGACTCGCCGTCGGCGCCGGCATGGGCATGTGCGTCATGTGCGACATGCGCGTGGCCGCCGAGTCGGCCCGCTTCTCCACGGGCTACGTCCGCGTCGGCCTCGTGCCGGGCGACGGCGACACGTATTTCCTGCCGCGCCTGGTCGGCGCCGCCAAGGCGCTCGAGCTCTTGTGGACCGCGGACTTCATCGAGGCGCCGGAGGCCCACCGGCTCGGCATCGTGCAGCGCGTCGTGCCGGACGCGCAGCTGAAGGATGCCACCTACGCGCTGGCGCGCCAGATCGCCGACGGTCCCCAGATCCCGATCCGGATGATCAAGCGGCTCGTCTACCAGAGCCTTCGGCTCGACCTCCGGACGCACCTCGACCTCGTCTCCTCGCATATGTCGATCGTGCGCCAGACCGCCGACCACGCCGAGGGAGTTGCGGCGTTCAAGGAGAAGCGTCCGCCGAAGTTCCAGGGCCGCTGACGGTCGCGGCTACGTCAGGACCATCTGGGTCTGGATCGTCTGCGCGAGCAGTCGACCCGCGGCGTCGGTCACGCGTGTCTGCCACACCATCGTGGTCCGGCCGCGGTGGAGCGGCGTCGCCTCGGCGCGGACCACGCCCTCGCGTCCGGCGGCGAAGAAATTGGTCTTGGACTCGATCGTCGTTGTCGAGGCGCCGGGCGGCAGGTTGAGGAACGTCGCGGTCGCTCCGACCGTGTCGGCGAACGCCATGATCGTGCCCCCGTGGAGCGCGCCGCCGAGCGTTCGCAGATCGTCCCGGATCGTGAGCTCGGCCACGAGGCGATCCCTGGAGGTCTCGGTGTAGCGCATACCGAGGAGGCCGGGCAGGTACGCGCGTTGACTCTCCGTCAGCTCGGCTGGATCAACCGTCACGAAGGCCTCCTTTGGGTTCCCTCGCTCCCTGGTGTGGCTCAGATCGGCGAGTCGCCGCGGTACTCCATCTGAGCGGTCCCGCGTCCACAGAGGCGGCGTCAGCAGGGTTGGACCGAGGCCTTGTGGCGTTGGGCGAGCGCCTGATAGCCCTCCGGATTGGCGCGCACCCAGCGCTCGGCCGGCGTGCCCGCGAGGGGCCCTCGCACCTTGGCGGGCGTGCCCAGGGCGAGCATGCCCTCGGGGATCTCGGTCTCTGGCGTCACGAGCGCACCTGCAGCCACCATCGCCCGGGCGCCGATGCGCGCGCCGTCGAGCACGGTCGCGCCGTTGCCGATCAGGCATTCCTCGCCGAGAGACGCCGCGTGAATCGTGCAATTGTGGCCGACCGTCGAGCCGGCTCCGATCTCGGTCCCCGCGCGCGGCGTGACGTGCACGACCGCGCAGTCCTGCACGTTGGCGCCGCGGCGGACGACGATCGGGTTGAAGTCCCCGCGGAGGACGGCGTTGTACCAGACAGAGGCGCGCGCCTCGATGGTCACGTCGCCGACGATCACGGCGGTCGGCGCGATGAACGCGGTCGGATCGACGATGGGACGCTTGCCCTCGAAGCTGAACAGTGGCATGGGCTGGACCCCCGCAGTATCCTCGAAGTGCTCACATCTTACTCGAACGCGCCCGCACCAGGAGGAGCGAATGCCGATCCCGAAGATCGCGGCCGTCGCCACCGCGACTCCGCCTCAGCGGTTCACGCAGGCGCAGCTGCTCTCGCTGGCGGGTTATCGCGACGAGGAGCGGCGAGGGTTCTTCCGGCGGAGCGACATCGAGGGCCGCCATCTCTGGATGGATCCGGCGACCTTTCGGCCGGACGAATCGGTCGACGAGCTGAACGAGCGCTTCCGCGGCGGCGCGCTGGAGCTCAGCGAATCGGCGGCGCGGCGCGCGCTCGCGGGGGCGGGTTGGGACGCGCGCGACGTGGACTTCCTCACGACGACGACGTGCACGGGGCGTCTCACGCCGAGCCTCGACGCTCACCTCATCGCCAGGCTCGGCTGTCGCTGCGACATCCAGCGAGTTCACGTGGGCGACACCGGGTGCGCGTCGGCGATGGTGGCGCTCCAGCAGGCGTCGAACTACGTCACCGCGTCTCCCGGGCGTCGGGCGCTCGTCGTCGCCGTCGAGATTTGCTCGGCGGCTTACTTTCTGGACGACCGGCTCGAGAGCGCGGTGGCCCACGCGATCTTCGCCGACGGCGCCGGAGCTGTCGCGGTCTCGGCCGACGGCGCGGGCCCCTCCATCGTCGCTCACCGCACTCTCTTCCGCTCCGAGCACCTCGGCGCGATGGGATTCGAGTATCCTGGCGGGCGGCCGCGCGTGATCCTCTCGAAGGACGTCCGTCGTATCGGCGCCACCATGATGGGCGAGATGGCCGAGATCCTGATGGCGACGCAGGGGCTCAAGCGCGAGGACATCCGCTACTGGGTGCTGCACTCCGCGGGACGGCGGGTGATCGACCGCGCCCGAGCGCTGCTGGACCTGAGCGAGGAGCAGGTCGGCCACTCGCGCTCGGTGCTGCGCCGCTACGGCAACATGTCGTCGGCGACGATCCTCTTCGTGCTGGACGAGACGCTGCGCGCCGAAGCGCCCATCTCCGGCGACTGGGCACTGATGATCGCCCTCGGTCCCGGCTTCGCCGCCGAAGGCGCTCTCCTCCGATGGTGACCAGCGTGTCGGAGCCACCAGGGCCTCCGGCGCCACGGGCCAGAGCGGGCGTGTCGGAGCCACCAGGGCCTCCGGCGCCACGGGCCAGAGCGGGCGTGTCGGAGCCACCAGGGCTTTTCTCAGGCCACCCTCGGTCAAAGCCGACCTCGAGGCACTCGCTACAATGAAACGCGCCGAGGGCGCGCTGGAAGTGCTCGACGGCGCGGTCGGCGCGGCAGACCTCGCGGCCACGCTCGCGGACGTCGACCGTCTCAACACGTGGTTCGGTGGCTATGCCCTGACGCTGCGCCGGATCCGTCGCCTGGCCGCGGCGGTCCCCCGGGAGCGCGCGCTGCGCGTGGTGGACGTCGGCGGCGGCTCGGCGGCGTTCGCGGTGCGCCTCGTGCGGTGGGGACGCCGGACCGGCCGCGCCGTCCGCGTCGTGGTCGTCGAACGTGACCGGACGACGCTCGCGCTCGCACGGCAGGTCGCCGCGGCGTACCCCGAGGTGCTACTGATCCAGGGCGACGCGGCCGCGCTGCCATGTCGCGAGCGCGCCGCTGACATCGTGACGAGCAGTCTCACGCTCCATCACCTCGAGCCCGAGCAAGCCGTGAAGGGTCTCCGCGAAATGGCGGCGGCCGCCGCCATCGCCGTCGTCGTGAACGATCTCCTGCGCCGTCGTCTCTCGCTTGGCCTAGTCTGGCTCGCCACCCGTCTGTGCCGGTGTCATCCGATTTCGCGTCACGACGGGCCGCTCTCCGTGCGGCGGTCCTACTCGAGGGCCGAGCTGCGGGCGCTCGCCGAGAAGGCGGGCGCGCGGCATCTGACGATTCACGAGTATCGCGTTCTGGGTCGCATGCTGGCGGTCCTGTCGTGACGACAGACGTCATCGTCGTCGGCGCCGGGCCGGCGGGGGCGGCCACGGCCATCTTCCTCGCCGAGCACGGCCTCTCGGTTCGCCTCGTCGATCGCGCGCGGTTTCCACGCCCGAAAATCTGCGGCGAGTATCTGAGCCCCGAGGCGCCCCGCCTGCTGGACCGCCTGGGCGCGCTCAAGGCAGTCGACGCCGTCGCGAGCCCGCTGACCGGTATGCGGATCACCGCGCCCGATGGCACGACGCTCGTCGGAACGTACCGGCCGATCGGCGCCTGGCGCCCCTATCGAGAGCACGCGATGGCGCTTCCGCGCGAGACGCTCGATGCGATCCTCGTGGACCGCGTGCGCTCGCTTCCCGTCGATTTCAGCGAGCAGGTGCGCGTCACCGACGTGATCGTCTCGGGCGGCCGGGTGCTCGGCGTCGAGGCGGTCGACGGCGACCACCGTCGTCTGACGATCCGCGCACCGCTCACGATCGCCGCCGACGGCCGCGCTTCGGTCATCGCCCAGCGTCTGGGTCTCCGGCGGCCGCATCGACTCCAGCGGATGGCGCTGGTCACGTACGTCGAGGACATCGGGGATGCGGGGCGCTACGGCGAAATCTTCGTCGATCCACCGGACTACGCGATCCTCAACCCCGTCGCGCCGGGACGCGCGAACCTCAGCGTGGTTGTGCCGATGGCCCACGCGGCGCCGTGGAGCGGGCGCCTCGACGCCTTCTTCGACGCGCGCGTGAGGCAGCTCCGGCACCTGGCCCGGCGGGTCGCCGGCGGACAGCGGGTCGCCGCGATCCGGGCGATGGGTCCGCTCGCGTACCGGGTGGACGCGCCGCGCACCGGCGGCGTTCTCCTGGTGGGCGATGCCGCGGGCTTCTTCGACCCGTTCACGGGCGAGGGGATCTTCAACGGCCTCCGAAGCGCAGAGCTGGCCGCGGAGACCGCTGTGCGGGCACTCGGCCGGGGCGACGTCTCGGCGCATACACTCGCAGGCTACGAGCGAGCCCGGCGTCTGGCCTTCGCGGACAAGGAGCGCGTGACGCGTGCCCTCCAGGTCGTGATCGCCCACCGTCCTCTCGCCAACCTGACGGCGCGGCTCCTCGCGCGCCGCCAGCGCCTGCTCGACCTCCTGCTCGGAGTCCTCGGCGACTTCGTGCCGCCCCGCGCGCTCGTGACGGACGTCTTCGCGCGCTGAGACGCCTGGCCAACCCCCGTCCGGACGGAGGAGAGACTCGATGAGTCCCAGCGACAACCTTCCGCGCCGTTTCGCTCGGATCTACACCGCGGCGATCACCGACGTGATGGACGAGATGGGGCTCCGGCGCCAGACGTTGCCGTCGGCGATCCAGCCGCTCGCCGGCGGCATGCGGGCGGCCGGCTACGCCTTCACGGCACGCGGGCGGCCGCACAGCGGGTCACCCCGCGAGCGTGAGCAAACGCTGAAGCGCTTTCTCGCGATGCTGGGCGCGGCGCCGACCGACTCCATCCTGGTGCTCGCCGCTCACGACAACGTCGCGGCGCACTTCGGCGAGCTCAGCGCCGAATGGTTCCGCGCCCGCAAGGTGCGCGGCGCGGTAATCGACGGCGCGACCCGCGACACCGCGTCGATCGTGCGCATGGGGTTCCCGACCTTCGTGCGCTACCGAACCCCCCAGGACTCGGTGCCGCGCTGGCGGGTGGCGGACTGGGGCCAGCCGGTGACGATCGGCGGCGTGCGGGTGAGCCTCGGTGAAGAACAGAGTGCGCGCGGCGGTTCGCCGAGGCATGACGCCGCTGGCCGCCTACCAGAAGCTCGGGAGCTTCTAGTCGAAGACCGACCCGCCCCAACTCCCGAGCCGACTCCGACGGCGCGTGCTGGTCCGCGAATCTATCGGGCGCGGCGGCGGGAGGGGCGGGGAGCCGGGCGCGACGCCGGCTCTTCGTCACGCGCCTCGGCGCCGCTGATCTCGGGGAGGCCCGCCTCCTTCAATGGTTTGCCGATGTGGTCACGGATCCACTTCGCGTCCCACCACTCCAGCGGCGTGACCGACACGCCGTTGACCAGCACCTCGTAGTGGAGGTGATCGCCGATCGCGAGGCCGGTCGATCCCGTGCGCGCGAGCTCCTGGCCCTTCTCGACGGCGTCCCCCGCCCTCACGGCCGTGCTCGAGAGATGGGCGTAGAGCGTCTGGAGGCCCAGGCCGTGGTCGACCACGACGGTGTTGCCGTAGATCGTGAGCGGCTCGGCGAAGACGACGACGCCCTTGTTGGCGGCGGGCACGGGGGACTGCCGCGTGGACGCGAGGTCGTACCCGTAGTGCACCTGGCGGTCGATCTCACGTCCGCCGTAGACGTACGTGCGCAGCTCGGCGAAATTCGCGAACACCTTCGTGTTCCGCGGCTGCACGAAGGGCCCTTGCCAGAGCGGTTTGTCGGCCGTGGTGGCGCCGATCCGCCGCTTGGTTTCCTCGGCCTGACGCCGCAGATCGCGGTTGATGACCAGGAACCCGTCGGCGAGGGGCTCTGTCGGTGCGCGCTGCGGCAACAGCTCGGGGACCTTGGCCTGGAGGAAGGCGTCTTTGATCTCGATCGTGTCGCGCGGAAACTTGCGCGGGCGAATCTCCGCGGGGATCCCGCGCGCCGCGGTGTTGCCGGCCTCATCGGCCGCTCGGACCGCGAGCGGCACCGCCGGATCGAAGTCCCAGGGCAGGGCGATCAACGCGACGCGCGCGCCCCGATCCTCCGGGCCGAAGGCGAACGAAGGGAATACGAGCGGGCCGGCGCTGACGTCGGTTCGCACGGCGCCCGTCACCCGGAACGCGACGAGTCCGCTCCCGCCGGGCGACAGATAGCGGGTGGCGGCGAGCAGCTCGATCTTCGGCGGCGTGAGGTCGATCGTGACGGCGTAGCCGGCGATCGCGCGGTCGTCGCGCCGGAGCGGCCGCCAGAAGTCGTCGCGCGCCCACATCTCGATGGTCGCGCTGCCCTCCTGGAGCCCCAGCGCGGCGCTCTCGACCACGAGGGGAATCTCCAGGCGCCGACCGAGCGAGCCCTCCTGCTTGGCCACCGTCGTCGATTTGCCGGACTGCGCGATTCGGATCTCGACGCGCGTCACGTTGCCGCGTCGGGCCTCGAGCACGACCTTGAACGGCGTCTTCTGGCCGAGGAAGCGCGGCGGCGCGGACAGAGACTGCACACCAGGCACCGTCTGGCGCCAGCCGAGATACGACACGGAGGCGACCACGGCGAGGAGCAGCATCAGGAAGAAGAGCACCCAGACTTTCGCGCGAGACCGCTGGGGCACGGAGCGGATGATACCATGCCGGACGACCACGAACGGGGAGGCGATCGCGCCATGAGCCCAGAGCTCGTCCTCACATCACTCGCGCTGTTCGCGCTCGCCGGACTCTGCGAGATCGGCGGCGGATATCTCGTGTGGCTGTGGCTCCGCGAGGGACAGAGCGTGCTTCTCGGCGCCCTCGGCGGTATGGTCCTGTTCGTCTACGGCGTCGTTCCGACCCTCCAGCCCGCGCCGTTCGGCCGCGTCTACGCGGCGTACGGAGGTGTGTTCGTCGTCCTCTCCCTGCTCTGGGGCGCGCTCGTCGGTCGAGCGATCCCGGATCGGTTCGACCTCTTCGGCGGCCTGCTGTGCCTCGCGGGTGTCGCGGTGATCATGTACTGGCCGCGCCCATGACGGCGGCGGCCCGGCTTGCTTGACCCCCGGTGGCGACCTTGACCCCCGGTGGCGACCTTGCCCCCCCCCCGGTGGCGACCTTGACCCCGGCGGTGGCGACCTTGACACCCGCGGTGGCCGCTCGCTAGCATGACCCGGTGTCGACTACCGTCTGGCTGATCCCCGCCTTTCCCCTCGTCGGCGCGCTCCTCAACATCTTCTTCGGCGGTGTCATCGGTCGTCGCGCGCACTGGATCGCGGTGCCGGCGCTCGCAGGATCGTTTCTCGCGTCGTGCGTGCTGTTCGCGAACGTCGTGCCCGGAGAAACGCTCACGACGACGCTCTTCGCCTGGATCGTCGCGGGCGACTTCGAGACGTCGGTGGTGGCCTACATCGATCCGCTCACCGCCGTCATGCTCCTCGTCGTCACCGGCGTGGGCGCGCTGATCCATCTGTACTCGGTCGGTTACATGCACGACGACCCGGGGTACGCGCGCTACTTCGCCTATATGAACCTCTTCGTGTTCTCGATGACGATGCTGGTGCTCGCCGGTAACTTCCTCCTCCTGTACGTGTTCTGGGAGGCGGTCGGCCTCTGCTCGTACCTCCTGATCGGGTTCTGGTACACGCGACCGGCCGCGGCGCAGGCGGGCAAGAAGGCGTTCATCGTCAACCGCGTCGGCGACTTCGGCTTCGGCCTCGGCATCATGTGGATCTGGACTGCGATGGGCACGCTCGACTACGACGGCGTGTTCAAAGGGGCCGCCGAGCTCCCGCCGGCGACCGCGACCGGCATCGCGCTACTCCTGTTCATGGGCGCGTGCGGCAAGTCGGCGCAGCTGCCCCTGCACACGTGGCTGCCGGACGCGATGGAAGGGCCCACCCCGGTGTCGGCGCTCATCCACGCCGCGACGATGGTCACGGCCGGCGTGTACATGGTGGCGCGTAGCCGGGCGCTGTTCGAGCGCTCGCCGGTCGCGCTCGAGGTCGTCGCGTGGGTCGGGGTGGCCACAGCGCTCTTCGCCGCCACGATCGCCCTCATCCAGACCGATATCAAGCGCGTGCTCGCCTACTCCACGGTGAGCCAGCTCGGGTACATGTTCACCGCGATCGGCCTCGGCGCATACGCCGCGGGGATCTTCCACCTCGTGACGCATGCCTTCTTCAAGGCGCTGCTGTTCCTCGGCGCCGGCAGCGTCATCCACGGGCTCGGCGGCGAGCAGGATCTGCGGAAGATGGGCGGGCTGTCGTCGCGAATGGTGACGACGACGATCACGACGACGATCGGCGCGCTCGGCCTGGCAGGCCTGCCGGGACTGGCCGGGTTCTTCTCGAAGGACGAGATCCTCGCCGCCGCGTTCGTGACCGGGCGCCGGGGGATGTGGGCACTCCTGCTGCTGGGCGCGTTCTTCACGGCGTTCTACACCGCACGCATGCTGTTCCTCGCGTTCTACAGCGGCCCGCGCATGACCAGGGAAGCCGCCCACCACGTCCACGAGGCGCCGGGGGTGATGACGCTGCCGCTCGCCGTCCTGGCCGTGCTCACGGTGATCACCGGCGTGGCCCTCGGGATTCCATCAGAGCACGGCACACGGTTCGCGCGTTTCCTCGCGCCGGTGTTCCCCGTGCACGAAGGCGGGCACGGGGGCTTCGCCGCGCTGTTGGTCCTCGTCATGGCGGTCCTCGTGTTCACGGCGGGCGTCGCGCTCGCCTGGGTCGTGTACATGGCGGCGCCCATCCGCGCCGACGCGATCGGGCGACCGAAGACGGCCGTCCACGCGCTCCTGCTCAACGCCTACTACATCGACCCGCTCTACGACCGGGTGATCGTGCGTCCGCTGCTCGCGCTCTCCGAGTTCCTGGCGCGCGTGTTCGATCTCCGGCTGATCGACGGGCTCGTCAACGCGCTTGGCCGCTCCGTCGTGGCGTGGGCGGCCGGGATCCGTCACCTTCAAACCGGGTACACCGTGAACTACGCGCTGACGATGCTGGCCGGCGCGGTCGCGATCCTCGCCTTCCTGCTGAGCCGATGAATGGAACCACCGGCCAGCGCCCGTCTCCCACGTGCGGTGCCGGCGCGCATCGTTCTCAGGCCACCCTCGGTGCTCTCCGTGCTGCCAGCACCCGATAAATGATCCCGCTCGTGTCCGTGGTCACGTTTCTTCCGGGCGCGGCCGGGCTCGCCCTCCTGTTCGTCCCGCGGCGGTCCGTCGGCGTCCTTCGCGTTGCATCGCTCGCGATTACCCTCGTCACATTCGTGCTCTCGCTGCCGCTCTACTTCGGATTCGACGGCGACATCACCGGTTACCAGTTCGAGGAGAACCGGCCCTGGATGCCGACGCTCGGCGCGGCATACCACGTCGGCACTCGCCCTCCTGTTCGTCCCGCGGCGGTCCGTCGGCGTCCTTCGCGTCGCATCGCTCGCGATTACCCTCGTCACATTCGTGCTCTCGCTGCCGCTCTACTTCGGATTCGACGGCGACATCACCGGTTACCAGTTCGAGGAGAACCGGCCCTGGATGCCGACGCTCGGCGCGGCATACCACGTCGGCA
>WNGB01015591.1_pt1 | contig 10040 bp, 9 predicted proteins | sample 5400681 | NCBI WGS metagenome assembly WNGB01 (sample SAMN13153367, study PRJNA577476) | soil metagenome | isolation source: 115 cm soil or saprolite under grassland replicate 2 | place: USA:California | collected 2016-06-15
CGAGCTGCCGCCGCTCGCCGCCGTCACCCGCGCGTTGGTCGCTCACCCTCCCGCCCGCACGCCCTGCCCGCGCGACGTGCCCGGGCCGGTGACGCTCGCGATCGGCCCCGAGGGCGGCTTCATCGCCGAGGAAATCGCGTCGCTGGAGCACGTGGGATTCGAGGCGGTGACGATCGGGGAGCGGATCCTGCGCGTGGAGACGGCGGTGGCGTGGGCGGTCAGCGGATTATGCGCATCCCCTTGACGCGGGAGAAGTCGCGGTCGTGCGTGACGAGGGCGTCGGCGTTGATGGCGAGGGCGCTTGCGAGGTGAACGGCGTCAGCGAGTTGGAGACGAAGCGATGCGCGCAGGCGGGCTGCGTTTTCGGCGATCGCCCTGTCGAGCACGACAACTTGCCACGATTCGAGCATGTCGCGATAGCGCTGCGCCAGCGCCTCGTCGTCCTTCGCAAACGGCCCGGCCAGCACTTCAAGGACGGCCACGGTCGTGACGGCGAGGCGTACCGCGCCGGAATCGTGCAACTCGAAGACCGGCCAAAAGCGCGCGGCGAGCTCACGCTTCTCGAGGACATAGATGATCGGTGCCGAATCGACCATCAACAGAGCATTCGCGGGCAGCCCCGAAATGTCTAACGCTCCCATTCATCCTTGAGCTCGCGAATCGTGCGCCTGCTGTCCTCGCCCCAAAGGCCGCGGCCCGTTCCTGCCAGCGGCAGAATCGATTGCTGCCGCTGCCTTTTCTGTACGTAGTCCTCGAACGGAATGAGGACGGCGATCGGATGCCCGTGCCGGGTAATGATGGTCGGATGCCCCTTTTCCGCGTCGTCCAACAGTTCAGGAAGCTGATTCCGCGCCTGTTCGGCACCGCGTCGGCGTATTCGGCTCATCGTCAGACTGTACAGCGCCGTACAGATTCTGTCAATCAACGCCACTCATCGATCAAACTCGCGACAAGCGCCGTCCATCCCGTCTGGTGCGAGGCGCCGAGGCCTTCGCCGTTGTCGCCGTGGAAGTACTCGTAGAAGAGCACCAGGTCGCGCCAGTGCGGATCGGTCTGGAACTTCTCGGTGCCGCCGTACACCGGGCGGCGGCCATCGCCGTCGCGCAGGAAGATGCGGGTGAGGCGGCGCGAGAGCTCCGCCGCCACGTCCCAGAGGTTCAGCCGCTGGTCGGCGCCGGTCGGGAAGGGCACCGTCAGCATGTCGCCGTAGAAGTGATGGAACTTCTGCAGGGACTCGATCAGCAGGTAGTTCATGGGGAACCAGATCGGGCCCCGCCAGTTCGAGTTGCCGCCGAAGAGGCCGCTGGACGACTCGGCCGGCTCGTAGTCCACGCGATGCTCGGCGTCGCCGAGCGAGAACACGTAGGGATGCTCGGCGTGGTCGCGCGAGACCGCGCGGATGCCGTGGGGCGACAGGAACTCGTGCTCGTCCAGCATGAACTTCAAGACCCGCGGGAGCTGCTCGCGGGAGACGATCGACAGCAGCCGGCGCGTCACCCCGTCGGGCGTTTTCAGCAGCTGGATGTGATCGCGCAGCTCGGGGCGGTTGTCGATGAACCACTGCATGCGCCGCTTGAACCCGGGGAGCGCGTCGATCACCGCCGGCTCCAGCACTTCCACCACAAACAGGGGGACGAGCCCGACCAGCGAGCGCACCTTCAGCGGCTGGTGGTGGCCGTCGGCGTGCAGGACGTCGTAGTAGAAGCCGTCCGGCTCGTCCCAGAGGCTGATCCCCTCGTGGCCCATGTCGTCCATGGCGTGGGCGATGTAGACGAAGTGCTCGAAGAACTTGGAGCTTACGTCCTCGTACGACGGGTCCTCCTTGGCCAGCTCCAGCGCGATGGCCAGCATGTTCAGGCAGTACATGCCCATCCAGGCGGTGCCGTCCGACTGCTCGATGTGCCCGCCGGTCGGCAGCGGCGCCGAGCGGTCGAACACGCCGATGTTGTCGAGGCCGAGAAAACCGCCCTGGAAGACGTTCTTGCCCTCGGCGTCCTTGCGGTTGACCCACCACGTGAAGTTCAGCAGCAGCTTGTGGAACACCCGCTGCAGGAAGTCGCGGTCACCGGTGCCGCGCAGCTTCCGCTCGATCCGGTAGACCCGTAGCGCGGCCCAGGCGTGCACGGGCGGATTGACGTCCCCGAACGCCCACTCGTAGGCAGGGATCTGCCCGTTGGGATGCATGTACCACTCGCGCAGGAAGAGCAGCAGCTGGCTCTTGGCGAACTCGGGATCGACGAGGGCCAGGGGAATCATGTGGAAGGCCAGGTCCCAGGCCGCGTACCACGGGTACTCCCACTTGTCGGGCATCGAGATGACGTCGTCGTTGTAGAGGTGCTCCCACTCGTGATTGCGTCCCTGGCGCCGGCTGGCCGGCGGCGGTGGCCCGGCCGGATCGCCCTCGAGCCAGCGCCGCACGTCGTAGTGGAAGAACTGCTTGCTCCACAGCAGACCGGCGAAGGCCTGGCGCATCACCTGGCGGGCGTCCTCGGACAGCGTCGGAGGGCTCACCGTCGCGTAGAACTCGTCGGCCTCGCGGATCCGGCGCGCGAACACGGCGTCGAATGCCTTGCCGAACGCGGCCGCCGGCGCGTCGCTGAGGCGCAAGCGGATGGTCGCGCTCCGCCCCGCCGGGATGGTGAGCCGATAGTGGGCCGAGGCCTTGGTGCCGGTAGCGTCGGAATTGACCGCGTCCTTGCGGCCCTCCACGAGGTAGTCGTTGATCCCGTCCTTCACGTACGGGCCGGTGTTGGGCGCGCCCCACAACCGGGTCGCGTTGGTCTCGTTGTCGGTGAACAGCAGCTCGGGGTCGCCCTCGCAGCGCAGCCAGCGCCGGCCCAGCTCGGCGTGCTCGGCCTCGATCGTCGCCTCGCCGGCGATCGCGCTCAGGCGCGGCCGAGGCGATCCGGGCGCCCAGGACCAGGTGTTGCGGAACCAGAGCGTGGGCAGCAGGTGCAGCTCGGCCGGCTCGGGCCCGCGGTTGGCCACGGTGATGCGCACCAGGACGTCCTCGGCGCCGGCCTTGGCGTACTCCACGGTCACGTCGAAGTAGCGGTCGTCGGCGAAGGCGCCGGTGTCGATCAGCTCGTACTCCGCGGCCCGACGGTCGCGCCGTCGGTTCTCGTCCACCAGCGCGGCGTACGGGAACGGACCGTGCGGGTACTTGTACAGCACCCGCATGTAGGAGTGCGTCGGCGTCGAGTCGAGGTAGAAGTAGTACTCTTTGACGTCCTCGCCGTGGTTGCCCTCGCTGCCGGTGAGACCGAACAGGCGCTCCTTGACGATCGGATCGCGCCCGTTCCACAGCGCCAGCGCGAAGCAGAGGCGCCCGTGGTTGTCCGAGATCCCGGCGATGCCGTCCTCGCCCCATCGATACGCCCGCGAGCGGGCGTGCTCGTGGGGGAAGGCGGCCCAGGCTGTCCCGTTCGCGCTGTAGTCCTCCCGCACCGTGCCCCACTGGCGATCGGCCAGGTACGGTCCCCAGCGCCTCCAGTGCGTGGTGCGCGCGCGTGTTTCCTCCAGGCGGCCTCCCTCGGCGGTGCTCGAGCCCGGCGTCGTGGCGCGGCTGATCTTGTCCATGCCTCAGAGACACGTCCGGGCTCACTGGCGGTCCGGCTGATTCGACCGCGAATCGTTCCTCACGGATCGCGGGTCCCTGTACAAGGGCTCATGCGCACCGTGCGGCTCGCCGTTTCCCTCCTGTTCTTCGTCAACGGGGCCGTGCTGGCGAGCTGGCTGCCACACATCCCGGCCGTCAAGGCCCGTCTCACCTCCGGCGACGGCCAGCTCGGCCTGGTGCTCCTGGCCATGGCGGGTGGGGCCGTCGTCGCCTTGCCGACGGCCGGCTGGCTGATCGTTCGAATCGGCAGCCGACTGATGAGCTCGGTGGCGGCGATCGCGTTGTGCCTGGCGATGCTGCTGCCGGTGCTGAGCCCCAGCCTGCCCGCGCTCGTCGCCAGCCTGGCTCTGCTCGGCGCCTGCAACGGCCTGCTCGACGTCTCGATGAACGCCCAGGCCGCGGCCGTCGAGCGACGCGCCGGGCGGCCGATCATGTCGTCCTTCCACGCGTTGTTCAGCGCGGGCGGCGTGGCCGGAGCGCTGGGGGCGGGCGGGGCGATGTCGCTCGGCATGGGCGACGCCGCCCACGTCGGCGCGGCCGCGCTGGTGGCGCTCGGCGCCGTCGGCTTCGCGCTGCCGCGCCTGCTGCCGGCGCCCCCCACGCGGGAGACGGCGGGCCCGGCGCTCGCGCGACCCTCGCGCGCGCTCCTGACGCTGGGGGTACTGGCCCTGCTCGGACTTCTCGCGGAAGGCGCGATGGCCGACTGGAGCGCCGTCTACCTGCACGACACACTCGGGGCCAGCCCGGCCGTGGCCGCCATCGGATTCGCCGCGTTCTCCCTGGCCATGGCAGCCGGGCGCTTCTCCGGCGATGCGCTGGTCGGTCGGCTGGGTCCGCGACGGGTGCTGCGCGTCTGCAGTGCCGTCGCGGCGGCCGGCCTCGCCGGCGCGCTGCTGATCGGTCATCCCGTGGCCGGCGTCGTCGGCTGCGCGCTGGTGGGCCTGGGCATCGCGAACGTCATCCCCGTGCTCTTCAGCGCCGCGGCCCGGGTGCCGGGCGTGGAGCCCGGGCGGGCGCTGGCGGCCGTGGCGACGACCGGCTACCTGGGGTTCCTGGCGGGGCCTCCGCTCATCGGCGTCGTGGCCGAGGTGGCGGGGCTGGCGGTCGGTCTGGGACTGGTGAGCGCCGCGTGCGCGTTCGTCGCGCTGGAGGCCGGCGCGCTCCCCGACGCGTAGGTGTGCGTGAGCAGCTCGCGCAGCGCCATGCGGGCGCGGTGCAGGCGCGACTTCACCGAGGCGATCGACTCGCCGAGGATCTCGGAGACCTCCTCGCTCGACAGCTCTTCCACGTCGCGAAGCAGCAGGACCGCGCGATAGTGCTGGGGGAGTCGATCCACCGCTGCGCGGACGACTTCGCGCCCCTCCCGCGACAGCAGCCTCTCGTCGGGCATCTGCGACCAGTCGGCGAGAAGGAACGAGCGGTCACCCTGGCGGTGACCGTCCTCCTTGAACGTCGGCAGAAGGTCTTCGAGCGGCTCTTCGAGCTCGTTCCTTTTGCCGCGGCGTTTGTTGAGCGCCGTGTTGACCGCGATGCGATAGAGCCAGGTACCGAGCGCGGCCCGGCCTTCGAAGCTGCCGGCCTTGCGGAAGAGCGTGAGGAAGACGTCCTGGACGACCTCTTCGGCGTCAGGCGACGAGCCGCAGATCCCGTTGGCCACGCGATACACGCGGGCCGCGAAGCGCTCCATCAGGGGCTCCAGCGCCCCGGCGTCGCCGGCCCGCAACCGCTCGAACAGGTCCACATCGCTCGTCTGGCTGGCGTTCATGCCTGCACCTTGAGCTGCTCGGTGACGAAGGGCGAACAATGGAGCAACGGTACACCGCGCGTGCCGAGCGACCGGAGCAGCTCGACGCCGCGCCGCTCGACGAACGAGACGTGGGAGAGGTCCAGCGTGATCGGGCTGGCGCTGAGCAGGCGGTCGCACGTGCGCTGCAGCTCGTCGACCCAGGGGCCGATGATCTGGCCTTCCAGCTGGAGGACGGCGCCGTTCGCCTCCGGTCCGATCGTCACGATCCTGAGCATGTCGTTGGTCCTCATGGAGGGACCTACGCAAGGAGCGTGCTACGTCGAGCCGCGTGCCCAGCTATGAGTCAGGTGCGTGACGGTACGGACTTGCGAGACGCTGCCGGGAGGCGAAGGCCCGAGCAGCCACGACCGTCGTGGGGGCGGCCACGGCAGCTCGGAGGAAACGCTACGAAGGCTCGTGGCCAGAGCGGCGGATCCCGAGCTTCTCCATCCGACTGCGCAGCGTATTGGGATGCATCTTGAGCAAGCCGGCCGCGCCGCGCGGCCCCTCGACGACGCCGCCGCTGCGCTGCAGGGCGGCCACGATCTGCGCCCGCTCGATCTCCTCGAGCGTCTCGGCCAGCCCGGTGTCGGGGCGCGGGGGCACCGGCGCGGCGGCGACCTCCGGCGGGGCGCCGGAGATGGTCGGCGGCGGGCGAAGCAGGTCGTCGTCCAGCTCCAGGGCCACGCCGGGAGCCAGCACCACCGCGCGCTCGATCAAGTTCTGCAGCTCGCGGATGTTGCCCGGCCAGTCGTAAGCGACGAGCCGGGCCATCGTGTCGCGCGCCACGGTCTCGACCCGCTTGCCGAACCTCTTACCATACTGCGCCAGGAAGAACATGACGAGCTGCGGGATGTCGGCCCGCCGCTGCCGTAGCGGAGGCACCTCGAGCGGGACCACGTTGAGGCGATAGAACAGGTCTGCGCGGAAGCGTCCGGCCTCGACGGCCGCCTGCAGATCGCGATTCGTCGCCGCGATGACGCGCACGTCGACCGCGATCGTCTGGTTGCCGCCGACCGGCTCGAACTCGTGCTCCTGCAGCACCCGTAGCAGCTTCACCTGGGTCTCCAGCGGCAGCTCGCCGACCTCGTCCAGGAAGATGGTGCCCCCGTCGGCGAGCTGGAAGCGTCCGATCCGTCGCTCCAGCGCCCCGGTGAAGGCGCCCTTGACGTGGCCGAAGAACTCGCTCTCGACCAGCCCCGCCGAGATCGCGCTGCAGTTGACCTTCACCAGCGGGCGCGTGCGGCGCACGCTCAGGTGATGGATGGCCCGCGCGATCAGCTCCTTGCCGGTGCCGGTCTCGCCGGTGATCAGGACGGTGGAGTCGGTCGGCGCCACCTTCTCGACCCGGCTCAGCACCGCCAGTAGCGGCTCGCTGCCGCCCACCATCTGCGCGAAGTCGTGCTCGCGGTGGATCTCCTCCTGCAGGTAGGCGTTCTCGTGCTGCAGCCGCGCCGTGAGCGCGCTGATCTGCTCGTAGGCCAGCATGTTCTCGATGGCGACGGCCACCTGGCCGGCCACCTCCTGCAGGAACGCGACGTCGCCCTCGGAGTACTGGCCGACCCGCGTGCTGGCCACCGCCAGCGTGCCGACGCAGCGCGCCCGCACCACGAGCGGCACGATCGCGAACGAGCGCACACCGTCGGCGAACGCCTGGGTCTCGGCCGGGTAATGCTGCTCGCGTTCGAGATCACGGCGCACGAACGGGCGCTGGTGCTGGAACACGAGCCCCACGTGGCTCTCGGTGGCGGGGACCTCCAGCCCGACGACGAAGTGCGAGGACGGCAGCGAGGACTCGAGCACGAACAGCCGCAGCACGTCGCGCTCGGGGTCGTGCAGGAAGATCGCCGTCCGCTCGAAGGGGACGACACGCCGGAGCGCGGTGGCGATGGCGGCGAACAAGGCCTCCCGGGTCAGGTTGGCCACGAGCGCATTGGTGATCTCGAGCAGCGTGCGATAACGCGCCACGTCACCCGCCGGCTGTCTAGCGGACGCCTCGCTCACGGACGGACGGCACCCATGGGCCCGCATTCTATCTTTGCCAGGGCTCCCCCGGGGCTGCCTGCCGGGGAATTCACACCGTTGTCACAAGTGGGCCGTCGTTGGCCTGCTCCGTGAATCTGAGTCCCAGGGGGCGCGTCCAATGTCCATGAAGCCCTATTACGCGACACTGGCTCTGGTGCTCGTACTGCTCTTCGGATGGGCCGCGGTCGGACACGCCGACGGGCGTGGCGGCGGGCGCGGCCGTGGCGGGGGCCCAGGCTTCCACCGGGGGGGTGGGGGCCAGGGATTCCACGGCGCGCCGGGTGGCTTCAGGGGCGGCCGATTCCACGGACGGCACGGGTTCCACGGGCGCGCCTTCATCGGCGCGGCCCCGCTGTTCCTGTGGGCACCCGGCTACTTTTACGGCTCGCCACCGGTCGTGGCAGCGCCGCCGGTGTACGTGCAGCCGGGGTCGGCCGGGTACTGGTACTACTGCCCCAGCGCGCAGGCGTACTACCCGAACGTGCCGTCGTGCTCGGAGTCCTGGGTGCTGGTGCCCGCGACGTAGCCGCCGCCCGGCGGCGCGCTTGGGGTAGCACCTCGCGGCGTCTCCGTCCGATGGGTGCCCTACGATCGCGAAGCGACGACGACGAGCCGATCGGTCGAGCCGACCGGCGACGCGCGGTCGAAGCCGGCCCGGTATTCGACCGCGGTGAAACCCGCCGCGGCGACGTGCGCGTCGAGCTCGTCGCGCGTCCAGCAGCGCATGACGAAGTCGTAGTCGGCCGACGTCGTCCGCCCATCGGATGTCAGCACGTGGCGCTCGGTGATCAGCAGCCGCCGCGTGGCATGGTCGAGCCGCGTCTGACTCCGGAACGTGAGTGTCCCGTGCACGGTCTGCACGGTCTTCTCGTGAACGGGCTCCCGCGTCTTGCGGCGCGCCGTCGCCTCCCAGTCGCGCACGTCGAGCACGAGCGCGCCGCCGGGCACCAGCGCCCGCGCGAAGGCCTGGAACGCGTTCCGCCGGGTCTGATCGTCCACGAGGTCGTTGAGCACGCCGCGGCAGAGGATCGCACCGTACTGCGGTGCCGGCGGCAGCGTGGTGAGATCGGCGGTGATGAAGGCGACCGCGGACGCCCCCGCTCGTTGCCGCGCCACGGCGATGAGATCTGCCGCCGCGTCGAGACCGGTGACGCGGTAGCCGCGGCGCGCCAGCTCCACGGCATAGCGGCCGGTGCCGCAACCCGCATCGAGGAGTCGTGCGCCGGATGGCAGCCCGCGCTCGGACAGGATCGACGCGATCTGCGTGCACTCCCAGGCGATAGGCCGATCGCTCAGCAGGTCATACGCCCATGCGAAGCTGCCGTAGAAGGGGCGGAAGGGCTCGGCGTTCAAGCCATCATATTAACGGACGCTAGGGTGGCGAAGCCGAGCCCCGGTATGCTGGTGGCTGGACCATTTGAAGTGGAATGGAGGGAGGTATCATGCGACGACTCGTGCTCGGGGCTCTGATCGTGGTTGCGATGGCGGCGCCTGGCCATGCGCAGGTGCGCGTGGACATCGGAATCCAGCTTCCGGGTCCCCCCGCGCTGGCGGTCATTCCGGGCGCGCCCGTCTACTATGCGCCCCGCGCGCCCGCGAACGTCTTCTTCTACGGCCACCAGTACTGGGTCTTCCACGGCAACGGCTGGTACGCCGGTCCGACGTGGAACGGCCCGTGGGCGGTCGTCCAGCCCGTCCATCTCCCGGCGCCGATCCTCCGGGTTCCGGTGCGCTACTACCACGTGCGGCCGCCGCAGTGGCACGCCTGGCGTCACGACGCGCCGCCGCGGTGGGACGGCCAATGGGGCCGCGAATGGCACGAAGCGGCCCACGAGCGCGACTGGCGCGAGCGCGAGGAGCACTGGCAGCACCGCAAGCACGACGACGACAAGCACGACCGGGGCAAGCACGACCGCGGCAAGCACGGCCGCGGGCACGGCAAGAAGGACTGAGCGCGTCGGGGATAGCGCGATGCCCGATTTCCTCTACGGCACCGCCTGGAAGGAAGATCGCACTCCGGCCCTGACCGAGCTCGCGCTCCGGATGGGGTTCCGGGGCATCGACACCGCCAATCAGCGGCGGCACTACTTCGAGGCCGGCGTCGGGCAGGGGCTCGCCGCCGCCTACCGCGCCGGCCTCGTCACCCGCGCGGACCTTTTTCTCCAGACGAAGTTCACCTACCAGGGCGGCCAGGATCACCGGCTGCCCTACGACCCGGCCGCCGATCTCTCCACGCAGGTCGCCCAGTCGATGGCCAGATCGCTCGAGCATCTCGGCACCGATCACGTGGACAGCTACGTTCTGCACGGGCCCGCCTCCGGCCGCGGCTGGAGCGACGCCGACGCCGAGGTGTGGGCGGCGATGGTGAAGGAGCGTGACGCCGGCCGCACGCGGCTGCTCGGCGTGAGCAACGTCTCCCTGCGGCACCTCGAGCAGATGGCCGCCACCGGTGCCGAGGTGCCGGCGTTCGTCCAGAACCGCTGCTTCGCCCGCCTCGGGTGGGACCGCGCCGTTCGGGCGTTCTGCGTTGAGCGCAAGATCGTCTACCATGGCTTCTCCCTGCTCACCGCCAACCCGGAGGTGCTGCACCACCGCCTGGTCGCCGGCATC
>WNGB01016668.1_pt1 | contig 10040 bp, 7 predicted proteins | sample 5400681 | NCBI WGS metagenome assembly WNGB01 (sample SAMN13153367, study PRJNA577476) | soil metagenome | isolation source: 115 cm soil or saprolite under grassland replicate 2 | place: USA:California | collected 2016-06-15
CCACCCTCGAGCCGGGACACGATGCGCTCCTCGAGTCCATCGAGCGTGTTGGGATGCGCGGGCGCCGTGAACACGAGCTGCCGGTCGCCATCGAGGAACTGATTGAAGAGATTGAACAGCTCTTCCTGAGTGCGCTCCTTGCCGGCGAGCAGATGGATGTCGTCCAGGAGCAGTGCCGTCGCACGCCGGTAGCGCGCGCGCCACCAGTCCACGCGGTTTCCGTCGATCGCCGCGATCAGCTCATCGACGAAGCCCTGCGTCGACAAACACGCGACGACCGCGTTCTTCTTCTTCGCCAGCTCGACACCGACGGCATTGAGCAGGTGTGTCTTCCCCAGGCCGCTTTTGCCCACGATGACGAGCGGGTTGTATTTCTTGCCCGGCTTGGCGACGATGTCACGCACAGCCTTCAGCGCCACATCGTTGGAGGGACCCGCGACGTAACTCTCGAACGAGAAGGCTGCCGACGGAGCCGGCGGTGGGGCCGCACCGTCGCGTATCTTCTCGGCGGCCGCCTCCGCCTCGTCCATATGGTCGGGATCGCGGAACACCTTTCCGCCCGCGGCCTGCGGATCGAGCACCGCGACTTCCGCTTCGAGCGCCTTGAGGCGCTCCACATCCTGCACGTACGCCGCGATGGCTTCGTCCACCGCCGCCGGCGTTTCCTGCTCGAGGAGCTTCTCGAGCCTTGCGGTGCGGTAGCCCTCGCCCTCCCAACGCATCACGGCCTCCGTCACACGTGCGCGCCACGCTTCGACGGCCTTCCCGACGGTTACGGTGACGTCGGTCAAGAACTGGCTGAACTCATCTGGTGAGGCGGCGGTAGATGAGGCGGCGACAGATGCAGCGGCGGTAGGTGAAGCGGCGGTAGGGATACCCAATACCTTGCTCGCAGCTTCGGCATTGATGGGCGTGTCGTTGACCGCCTGGAAGGCAACCAGGCGATTGAGCGCGCCCATCAGCTCCCGCACGTTGGGATACTCGACTCTGGCGACCGTTTCGAGCACGCCGGGCTGGAACTTGCTTCCTCGCTCCTCGGCCTTGCGGCGCAGAATGGCGACCCGCGTCTCGTAATCCGGGATCCCGATGTCGACGACCAGCCCGCCCGAAAATCGCGAGATTAGGCGCTCGTCCAGATCGGCGATTTCGGCAGGAGGGCGATCGCTGGCGAGCACGATCTGATGCCCCGACTGCTGCAGCGCCTCCGTGAGGCGCAGCAGCTCGGCTTGCATCTCTTTGCGATTCGTGAGGAACTGAACGTCGTCCACCAGCAGAATGTCGACATTCTGGAAACGGCGGCGGAACGCGTCGCCCTGCCCTGCGGCGATCGCCGCGTGGAACGCTTCGACGTATTCGTCGAGCGTCAGGTACTCGATGTTGAGCTGCGACGCGATCGTTTTCGCCGCATGGCCGATGGCCATCATCACGTGGGTCTTCCCCAGCCCCGAGCCACTATAAATGAAGAGCGGATTGTAGGCCGAGCCCGGATTCTCCGCGACGGTGCGGCCGGCCGTGACGGCCAGCCGGTTGGCGGAGCCCACGACGAACGTCTCGAAGGAGAATCGCGGATTGAGAGCGCTCGTCATGCCGCCGGGCTCCCCGTCGCGAGCTTCTTGAGGACTAACTCCGAGACGGCTTTCAATGTCTCGAAGACGCCTTTGCCGTGCAGCGCGTCGGCCGGGAAGCTCGGTACGCTGCGGAAGTTGAGCGCGTCGTCCAGCTCGGCATGGGTGAGGATCAGCTCCGGCGGCAGGTCCTGCTTGTTGTACTGCATGATGAGCGGCATCGTGCGCACATCGACGCCGTGCTCGAGCAGGTTGCTTTGGAGGTTCTGCAGACTCTCGATGTTCTCATCGAGCTGCCGGGCCTGGCTGTCGCCCACGAACACCACGCCATCCGCACCCTGCAACACGAGCCGTCGCGTCGCGTTGTAGTAGACCTGGCCCGGCACGGTGTAGAGCTGGAACCGGGTGGAGAAGCCCGAGATCTGGCCCAGGTCGATCGGCAGGAAATCGAAGAAGAGGGTGCGATCGGTTTGCGTCGCGAGCGACACCATCCGGCCGCGGCGCGTTTCCGGGACCCGTCCATAGATGTAATGGAGATTCGTCGTCTTCCCGGACCGTCCCGGTCCGTAGTAGACGATTTTGCACGTGATCTCGCGGCTGGTGAAGTTGACCAGGGACACTGCTATCTCCCAAACAGCGTGTTGAGGCTGTCCGTCAGCTCGCGCTCGAAGTCTGCGGCCAACACCTGCTTCGGTACCGTTCCCTTGGGGGTCGCGGCTTTCAAGTCCGCCGCAAGTTGCTCATAGAATAACTGAACCAAGCCGAGCGATGAAACATCGAGATCGTAGACGGCGAGGACGACCAGCGTCCCGCGATCCGTCACGAACGTCGCGAGAAAGAATCCGTTCTTGGGGCCCTGGTGACTGAGCGCCGCGAACGGCTTCTGCCGCAGCTGGCGCGCCAGCTCGCCGGTAGACGCGACGATCGCGGCGGCGAGCGCCGACGCCGACATGACGTCCACGGCGCGCGAGAACCCGGACTGCGCCAGCACCTGGCCGGCCGGCGTGAGCACCAGGACCAGCCGCACCGATGCTTCGCGCACGAAGTCGGTCAGGGGCTGGAGCGTCCAGCTCTCGACGGCGCGGGTTTGGGGACTCATATCGCGGCCTCCGCGGCGCGCAGGAGCTCGAGCCGGACGAGGCCGATATTCACGTCCGGTTCCGCGACCGCCACGACGAGAATGCCGCCGGTGGCGTCGCCGGGCACCACCAGTATCGCGCCCTGCTCCGCCTGAAGATGCCAGAAGACGCTCGTTCCCGTGCCGGCCGCTTCCATCGCCCGGCGCAACCGGCCGGCGAGGCTCGCCGCCAACGCGGCGACCGCGCCGCCCTTGATGCCCTCCATGAGCTGCTCGGCGACCACGAGCCCGTCCTCCGCGGAGACGAGCATCGCTCCGCGCACGCCGCGCACGCGCGTGATGAGATCGAGCGCTGTACTCACTGTTTCTCCAGCCAGCGGCGCGCCATCGCCGTCGCGCGCTGCGCCAGGATCGCCAACCGGCCGAGCGGCATGCCGCGCTCGCGCACGACGAGCAGCAGCGCCTGCGGCGTCGGATGCGCGAGGTGGACGTTGCCGTGCTGCCCTTCTGCCGACAGTCCCATCCACGCGCCGAGGCCGAGCAGTTTCGCGGTCCGCGCCGCCTCTTGGGACACACCGGCGAGGTAGGCAGCGACGGTGTCGGTGACATCTGCTCCGGCCCCATTCTTCAACGCTCCACCGAGCACCCGTCCAGCGCCGTCGATGAGGAGCAGACCCTCGTGAGCGCCCTCGAGTCCCGCGAAGACGCGGGCTTCATCAAAGGCGGCGGTCGTGGCGGTCGCCGACGGTGCTGGGGCCAGCGCCGGTACTGATTCGGCGGTCGGGGCGGACGGTGCGGGTGGAGCCGCCCCTTTGCGCATCATCGCGATGGCCTGATCGATGCTCGGGTCGTCGGGCTCGACTTTGCGCGCCTGCTCGAGATGTGCCTCTGCCTGCGCCAGGTCGCCCACTTTGAAATAGAGGAAGGCGAGTCCCTTGAGCGCGCCCGTATGGTGCGGCGCGATCCGCACGGCCATGTCCCATTCGTCGAACGCGCGCTCGTAGTCGTGCTTGTCGGTCAGGATGCGCGCGTACAGGTCGTGGGCATCGGCGAGATGCGGATGCCGTTCGAGCCCGTTTATCGCGACGCGCATGGCCGCCTCGAGCTGGCCCTTGCGGCGCAACGCTTCGCCGAGCCGCAGGAACACGAGGCTCTGCGGATCCTGCGCGAGCTGGGCGGAGAGCGCGCGGATGTCGTCAGCCATGGCTGAACACCCGGGCGGCCTCGCGCGCGCGCTGCACATCCGCCCGCTGCGCCGCTTCCTCGGGGCTGCGCGCGAGGCGCTCCCAGTCGTCCCAGCTGGCGACCGCTTCAGCGAACCGACCCATCGCCACGAGCGCAAAGCCCAGCTGGCGATGCGCCGCGGCGAGATTGGGATCGAGCCGCAGCGCGCGCCGCAACTCCTCGGCGGCGGCGGAGGCGTGCCCCTGCGCGAGGTGAATGCGTCCCAGCAAGAGGTGAATCGTCGGGTCGTGCGGCTGCATGCTGCCCGCCTGCTCGGCCGCGGCGCGAGCCGCATCGAGATCCTTGGTCTGGAGCGCCCGTTCGGCCTTCGCGACCATCTCGGGCAGGTCACTCGTGGCACTGGGGCGGCCACGCTTGGCCGTCCCGGGATCCATGAGCACGATCACGCCCGCACTCTCGAGACCGAACAGCGTCTTGGCCACCTCGAAGTCCGAACGTCCGAGCTCCGTCGCCAGCCCGCGGATGGATCGTTGGCCGTCGATGAGCGCCAGCACTTCCCATTCCGGCGGCAGGAGATCGAGCTCACCGCCGCCTCCTTCGGGTGGCGGCGCGAGCGACGGCACGACGCCGACGTGGGGGATCCGGTTTTCGATGCGCGACCACTCATCGATGCGGCGCGCGCCTTCCATCAACAGCGCCTCCACCGGAATCCGGACGGTCACCTCGGTCGGGACTTTGCTCTCGGTTTCTTCGGTGAACGAGAAGTAGCCTTCGTTCCAGCTCATGACCTCGAAGACGACTTCCTCGATCTGGAAGCGGATCTGGCGCTCGACCTCGCGCTGCGTGATCACGCCGAGCGACACGAGGATCTCGCCGAGCCGGCGCTTGTCCCCCTGCCGCGTCTGCATGTCGCGCGCGCGCTCGAGATCGGCTTCCGTGATCTTGCCCGTGCGGAGCAGCAGTGCACCGAGCGGATGGGGATTGCTGCGGATCTCGGCGGATACGACGACGCCGTTGTCGAAGTAAATCTTGCCTTCGTTGTGCCGCAGCTCCGAGGTGACGCGCAGCGCGCCCGTCTTCCGGCTCAAGTCGAGGAGCTGGAAGACGTCGTGGATGCCAAGCTCGCGTAGCGGTCCCTCGATCGGCATGCGCCTCCCCGCCCTCCTCTACGCCGCGTCCGAGGTGGAAAAGATGTGTTGCAGGTCGACCGCCGTGCGCGCGTGCATGCGCGCGCGCTGCGCGAAGGGCCCACCGGGATCGATGCGCGTCACGCGTTCCCACGCGTCCACCGCCTCGTTGTAGCGCTGCAGCCGTGCCATGGTCGCGCCGAGGTAGAACAGGGCGCCGGTGTGTTGGGGATCGAATTTGAGCGCGCGCCGGAACGCCTCCAGTGCTTCGGCGTCGCGCTTGTCGTCGAGCAGCGCGCGGCCGAGCAGCAGGAGGGCGTCCATGTCGTACGGATCCTGTTCCAGCATCTCGGCGAGCCGCACGACGGCCGCGCGCACACTGCCGGAGCGCCGCAGCAGGTCGGCGAGCGCGAGTGATGCTTCGTGGAAAGTGGGCAAAGCCTCGAGTGCCGCCTCATACGCGCGCTGCGCGTCCGCCCACTCTTCGTCTTGCTCGTGCAGCCGTCCAAGGTCGAGCCAGACCTGCACGAAGCCTCCGTCGAGGTCGAGTGCCGATCGATAGGCCGAGCGTGCCCCCTGCCGGTCCCCGACTTTGAGCGCGATATCGCCTTGCAGCTTGTGGAGATCGGCGCGGGCCGGCGCCCGGGTCTGGGCCTGCCGCAGCGCCGTCAGCGATCCCGCCGCATCGCCCGTCGCCGAGCGCGCTTTCGCCGTCGCGACCAGGATCTCGACATCTTCGGGCGCCTTGGCGACCAGCGCCTCGGCAAGCGGCAACGCTTCCGCCGAGCGGTGGATGGCGAGCAGGCTCTTCACTTCACCCAGCGCGGCGGCGGAATTCGCCACATCGAGCGTCCGCGCCTCGCGATAGCGCTCGAGTGCTTCGCCGTGCAGGCCGCGCCGCGCATAGATGTCGCCCAGGAGCGTGGCCCCCTGGCCGGGATCGGCGCCGCGCTGCACAGCCCGCGTGGCTTCTGCGACCGCAAGGTCCATCATCCCCTTGCTCTCGTAGTCGCGCGCCAGGGCGAGCGGATCCTCGACTCTTTTCGCAAGGCCCGGCGTGGGCTGAGGCGCGGCGGGGGGCTCCAGCTCCTGGAAGATGTTGTCCAGCAGGCGCTGATCGAACGCAAACTCGGCGCCGAGGTTTTCGGCGGCGACGTCGGCCGAAATCTCGGGCACGATGCCGATCGACACGGTCTCGTACTGCAGATCGATCGCGAGCGCGAACTTCTGCGACACGTAGTAGGGATCGAGCTCGAGCGCGCGTTTCGTGGCCCGCAGCGCGCCGTCGTAGTCACCCAGGTTCGAGAGCGTGAAGCTCAGATTGTAATGGGCGCCGGCGTTCTGCGGATCCGCCTCGACGGCGCGTACGAACGCATTGCGCGCATCGGGAAAACGCTTCAGCTCCACCAGCACCAGCCCGACGCCGTTCCAGGCCGGCGCCGACGCGGGCTGGCCGGCAAGCACTTGCCGATAGGCTTCGAGCGCGAGCTGGAAGCGACGCAGATGGGTCAACAGCAGCGCGAGGTTGAGCCGCGCGCCCACGAACTGCGACGAGAGCTGTAGCGCCTTCCGAAACCCGTCGATCGCATCCTCGGCGTCGCTCTGATGCGCGAGTACGACGCCGACGTTGTTCCACGCGAGCGCGTAGCGCGGATCAACTTCGGTCGCCTGGCGATATGAAGCCAGCGCGTCCGCGGTGCGGCCCGCCTGGTGCAACACGACGCCCCGCTCGTTCCACAGCTTGGGGGAATCGGGGACCTCGTGGATGAGCGACTCGTACAGCTCGAGCGCGTCCGGGAAGTCGCGTTTGAGAAGATGGACTTCCGCCATCGCCTGGCGCACGAGCCGCCGGTCTTCGCCGCGCTCGATCGCGAGACGATACTCGCGCAGCGCCTCCGCGTAGTAGCCCTTTTGCCGGAACGCGAGCCCGAGATTGTAATGCGCGAGCTCGCTGCCTTCCGCCACTTCGGGCACCGGCTGCTCGCGCAGCCGGTGCTCGGCCGATTGGCGCTCGGCGCGGTAGCGCTCCAGCGACAGGTTGGTCTGCGCGCGCGCGAGCGGCGGGTTGAGCTGGATGGCCCGCTTGGAGGCGGCGCGCGCGTCCTGGTGACGGCCCATATCTCCCATCACGAACGCCATCAGATAATGCGCGTTGGCATTGTCCGGATTGAGCGTCACCGCCCGCTCCAGCGCGGTCAGCGCCGGCTCGTTCAGGCCGCGATTGTAGTAGACCTCGCCCAGGTAAAAATGTACGACGCTGGAGTCGGGCTCCTCTTCCACGGCGCGCAGGAACCAGTCGGTGGCGAGCTCGAGCCGCCCCCGGCTCTTCTCCGCAAGGCCGAGCTGGATCATCGCCGCCACATCCTTGGATCGGTGGGCGAGCAGCTCCTCAAATTCCGCGACGGCTTCGTCGAAGGCGCCGAGGATCGCGTACGTGCGGCCCAGCTCCCAGCGGGCGTCGCGCTCGTCGGGCGCCTGGCGCAGCCGCTCCTGCAGCTCGGCCACGCGCCGGTCGTAAAAGCCGGTGTTGTGATAGGCGATTTCGAGGTTGCGCTGCGCCACCTGCATCTTGGGGTCGAGCTCGAGCGCGCGCGTGAACTGCTCGATGGCCTCGGGGACGAGGCCCTTCTGATAGTAGAGGACGCCGAGATTGTTGTGCGCTCCCGCGTCCGACGGATCGATCCGGCGGGCGAAAGAGCGAAGGACGGCGAGATCGCGCTCCGAGACCGCCGGGGACGTCACGGATTATGTCAGGCGAATGGCGTCGAAGATCGCTTTGAGAGACGCCAGATCAGGCAGGAGCAGGAAGTGGCCGCGCAGCCCGTCCTGCGCGTCGATGTTGAACTCCGTCTCGACGCAGAACACAAAATCCCGGTCGTGCCCGAAGTTCAGGTATGTCGTCGTGAGCACGGCGGCCGAGAGGTCTACCACGAGGCTGGGAACAGAGGGCAGCAGCAGCATGCCCATGAACTCCGACAGCGCGTTCATGTACGCACCCGACAGGATGTTGCCGGCCTCCTTGATGCACGATTGCTCGATGGTCTCGAACGCCTTCGTCGTCCCGAGCGGGCGCTTGAGCAGCATGTCGCACAGCTGGCGGCCGACGGGCTCGGGGAACATCAACAGGGTGCGGCCGGTGAGATCGCCAAGCATGTGCATGAGGACGGCGGCGACGACCTCCTGCGGGTCGCCGATCAACCCTGGTACCTCTTCCAGCCGCGCGATGTTGATTTCTGGCACCGAGATCATGATGCGCCGGTGTGTGAGCTGCGATAACGCGGTGGCGGCGTGACCCGCCCCGATGTTCGCAACCTCTCGCAGCGCGTCGAGCTGCAGCGCCTTCAGATCACGGACGTCTTCCATGCCCTCTCCCTAGACCAGTCCGGCGGAGTCGAGGATCAGTGCGGGCACACCATCGCCCATGATGGTCGCGCCGCTGAACACCGGCAGCGTGCCCTGCGGCGCATCGAATCCCTTTACGACGATCTCCTGCTGGCTGAGCATTCCGTCCACCACAATCCCGGCGCGCCGCTCTCCCATTTCCAGAACAATCACGGGACGCCGAGGAGGCGGTGCCGGGGCGCCGCCATTCGTTCCGAGGAGTTTTCTGAGGTCCACGAGCGGCACGACCCGGTCGCGCAATACAATCGCATCGCGGCCTTCCATCGTCGTCAACGGCACCGTCCCGAACTCGACGGTCTCGGCGACGTACGTGAGGGGCAGCGCGTAGCGCTCCTGCCCGACGGCGGCGATCAGCGCGCGCACGATCGCCAGCGTCACCGGCAGCCGCAGCACGAACGCGGTGCCCTTCCCCGGCTCGGTGCGGATCTCGATCGAGCCGCCGAGCGCGCGAATGCGCGTCATGGCGACGTCGATGCCGACGCCCCGGCCCGACACGCTGGTCACCGACTCCGCCGTCGAGAACCCGGGCCGCGCCAGCACGCGCAGCAGCTGATCGTCCGAGAGCGACTCGACGTGTGGTCCGACGACGCCTTCGCGCTTCGCCTTCTCGAGGATTTTCGTGCGATCGATCCCGCGGCCATCGTCCGAGATGCTGATCGCGACGCTGGAACGCTCGCGCACCGCCGCCAGGACGATCTCGCCTTCCGGGTCCTTCTTGTGGCGCTTGCGCTCGGCGGGGGGCTCGATGCCGTGATCGACCGCGTTGCGCAGGAGATGCACGAGCGGGTCGCCGAGGGCGTCGAGGATTTCGCGGTCGAGCTCGATTTCTTTCCCCTCGACCCGAAACGACACTTGCTTGTCGAGCTGCCGCGCGACGTCGCGCACCAGGCGCGGGAAGCGGTCGAAGACCTGCCACACCGGCGTCATCCGCGCCAGGATGATTTCGTTCTGCAGATCGGCGGACAGGCGCGAGATCTGGATCGCGACCTCGTCGATCTCCGGGTCCTGTCCCACCCAGCGCGCCGCGACGTCGTTCAACCGGCCGCGCTCGGTCACGAGCTCGCCGATCAGATCCATGAGCGTGTCGAGGCGGCGCAGGTCGACGCGGATGTGGCGGGTCCGTCCGCCCCCCGCCACACTCTCGGCGGGACTGACCTGACTCTGATCCGTTCCGCCGCCGAACATCACCTCCTCGACGTCGCCCACCGATCGGACGGCGGCCTCGATGTCGGCAGCCGGGCGGGCGGTCTCGAGCTCGCAGAGGAACCGGCCGTCGGCCGCCTTTCAGAGGCGCCTCGGCTCGAATCACGACGTGCACGAGGCGGGCGGATCCTGGAGGCGCCGCGGACGCAACAGACGCAGCAGGGAGGCTGTGGGAATCAGGGGGCTCAGGCGCCTCGGGGGCCTCGGGGGCCTCAACGAAATGACGCGCGAGACCGCTGGGTTGCGGGGCGGGTTTCGCCTGCAGCGCCGCCCGATCGATTTCGGCGAGCACCGCCAGGTCGGCCTCGCGCTCGCGCCCCGCCACGGCGAGCCCGACCGCTTTCTCGAGCGCGTCGGTGGCGCGAAACAGCAACTGAATGATTTCGTCGGCTGGCGCTCGACCGCTGCGGCGCAGATGGTCGAGCAGATTCTCCATGCGGTGCGACAGATCGGCGACGCGGCCGTACCCCATCGTCGCGG
>WNGB01026060.1_pt1 | contig 10039 bp, 7 predicted proteins | sample 5400681 | NCBI WGS metagenome assembly WNGB01 (sample SAMN13153367, study PRJNA577476) | soil metagenome | isolation source: 115 cm soil or saprolite under grassland replicate 2 | place: USA:California | collected 2016-06-15
GGTCGCTGGCCAGCTACGCCATGCCGAGCGCCGCCGAGCTGCCGTCCTTCGAGACCGCCCGCATGGAGACCCCCTCGCCCCTCAACCCGCTCGGCGCCAAGGGCATCGGCGAGTCCGGGGCGATCGGCTCCACCCCGGCGGTCCACAACGCGGTGGTCGATGCCCTGCACCCCTACGGGGTCACCGACATCGACATGCCCACCACCCCCGAGCGCGTCTGGCGCGCGATCCAGCGCGCCAGGGCCGCGTAGCCGAGCGATCCTCGCCGCCGCCGGCGCCTCATCGGTTCACGACGGATCCCGCTGGGAGGGGACCGCCACGATCGTGAGGCCTCGGAGATGCAGGTCCGTGTACAGGTTGGTGATGATCCCGCCGACCACGCCACAAGCGAGCACGAGCGTGCCGAGGTTGTCCAGCCTCCGGAGCGCCTCCCGGATCCGCTCCGGAGACCCGCTGGCGTCGATGACCACGGCGGCGGGCGAGGTGGTCGACGCCCTCACGACCCGCTCGGGCAGGCACCTGCCGAGCGACTCAGCGAGATTGTCGTCCCCGATGACCTCGATCGGGCCGCTCCGGCAGGTCCGTAGCAGGTGGACGAGCTGCTCGACCAAGGTGCTGGTCACGGCCACGGTCAGCGAGCCTCCGTGGGTCCGCCAGCATGCCGCAGCAGGTCCGCCGGCCGGACACTGTGGCCCTCCTGGGCGGATTGGTAGGCCGCGGCGACGAAGGCCTGGGCAATCAGCCCGTCGATCGCTGTGACCTCGGGTTCGCGCCCGGAGCTCACCGTGCTGGCGAAGCGGCTGAAGTAGATCGCTCGGGCCGGGAGCTTTCGCCGCCCGCCGAGTCGTACCCATTGACCGGTGGGGAGCCCGTCGAGCGCCCGCAAGCTGTAGAGACGGCCCGCTGGCAGGACCTCCACCTGGCCGTGCGTCCCCCAGATCCGCATCGCCTCCACCTCCAGCCCGCGCGCCGCCGAACTGGCAACGAAGGAGCCGAGCGCACCACCTTCATAGGAGGCGCTCACGCTGACGCTGTCCTCGACCTCCCCCAGACCACCCGTATTCGAGGTGAACGCCATCACCTCGTCCACCCTGACACCGGTCAGGTGTCGGATCAGCTCGACGTCATGGCACAGGTTCATGAGCAGCACGCCGCCGCCAGCCTGGTCCAGACGCATCCTCCACGTCGAGGGGGAACGGCCCGTGAAACCGCTATAGAAGTAGGACGGCGGTTTGTCCGCGAACCAGCGGACCTCGAGCCCGGCGAGCTCCCCGATCGCCTGCGCCCGCAACCGATCTCGGATCTCGGCTACCGCGGCCTCGTACCGCTTCGGGAAGCAGACCGAAAGCGCGACACCGGCCGCCTCGGCCGCCTTCCACATCCGAACCGCGGAGTCCAGGTCCATCGCCATGGGCTTCTCGACGACCACGTGCTTGCGTGCCTGCGCGGCCTGGATTGCGGCAGAGGTGTGGCGATCATGTGGCAGGCAAAGAATCACGGCATCGATGTCGTCCTGCTCCAGCACGGCGTCCAGGGAAGGAGCGGCCCACGCGCCGTGCTCCGACGCCAGATCCTTTGCCAGCTCGTGGTTGACGTCGTAGCAGGCCCGGAGCGAAATGTTCGGCGCTGTCGCGATGGCGGCCGCGTTGAGCACGGCGATCTCCCCACAGCCGATGATCGCGAATCGGAGGTGGCCCTCCGCGGCGGCGAATGGATCAACCCTGTCGGCCGGGACACGGCGGCGTCGCCGCCCACTGCTTCGGGCCAGCTTGCTCCCAGGTGGGCGCACCGCGGTCCGCTCCGCCTGTAGCGAGGTCCAGTCGAAGCGCGCACCGATGATCGAGCGGTCGCGGACCAGCGACCAGTAGAACAGCTCGGTTTCGCGTGGATTGATGGCTGCGCCGAACAGGTCGGATACGAGGAGTCTCCGGCTGGCGAGCGCGTCGAGCACCGTCCGGGCCTCGCGTTGGACCACGTCGTTCACGCCGAGCGATCGCTCGGCGTGCAGGCCGTTCACGTGCGCGCCGATGACACGCAGTCCCTTTCGGAAGATGTCGTCCACCGGAAGGCTGGAGGCGAGTCCCCGTGGTGAGCCGAGTAGGACCACTCGCCCTCCTGGAGCCGCCACGGAGACGGCGACGGCCAGCCCACGAGGGTTGCCGGTCGCCTCGATGACCACCGGCAGGGAGAGCGCCTTCAGAACCTCGGCGTCCTGATCCAGGGTGACGAACCGCTCCACCCCGCGCGTCTGACCGAGGCGTGCCTTGGCGCTGGTCGCCGCGATCGCGGTACACGGGCCCGCCTCCTGCGCGCCGGCGAGCCGCTGGGCAAGCGATCCGATCAATCCCATGCCGATGACACCAAAGGGTTCCCCGGGCTCGATGGCCGCGCGGCGAAGACCTTGGGCCGCGATGATGCCAAGCTGCAGGAGCGCGGCATCCTCGATCGCCACGTCCGCGGGGACGCCGTAAGCGCGCTCGACCGGGACGGTGGCGACCGACTGGTGAGGGACGTCGAGAAGGGCGACTCGATCCCCTGGGCCGATCCCGGTCACGCCCGCCCCGACCTCGATCACCTGGCCGGCGGCCGCGTATCCGGGCCGATGCGGGAAGGTCACCTCCGCGTTCGGCAGTCCGAGATATCGTGCCCGTTCGGTTCCCACACTGACGACGCTGGTGGAGACGCCCACGGTGAGCTCACCGTCCTTGCACCGCTCAACCTCTATCGGTGCGAGCCGGCTGCAACCCAGCGCCGGCCAGAGAATCCCATGCCCGCCCAGCCTCCTGGCGGCGGAGGCTTCCGGTGGCGCCGCCTCTTCTGATGTCGGATTCACGTAGTGGTGGCTCCATGCAGCGCATCAGCCAGTGTGGACACCTGTGTGCTGTCGTGATCCCAGTGCCCGTCGGTAGAGAGCCGACGGCGAAGCATAGCGCGAGTGGTCACCTCGCAGATGGCCCTGGGCTGCGCCTGTCGGGAATTTGTCAGGAACGAGAGGGGTCCGCCTCCCGGAGCTCGGCCAGGAAGCGCGCGACTGCCTCCTGACCCACGAGATCACCCTTGTCGCGGTAGAGACCCAGCGCCCGCTCCGCCAGCCGCCGCGAGGGCTCGCGTTGCTCGGCAAGTCGCAGCACCTCGGCCAGGTCCATCAGGGCCGTCGCGCGGGTATCCGGCTGTTGCGAAGCTTCCGCCATCGAGACCGCCTCGTCAGCGAATCGGCGTGCGGGGTCGTGGTCACCCCGACGGGCCTTGAGCACCGCTTGCACACCCTGCAGACGTATCTGGAAGTCCGGCTGGTTGTCATGCGCCATCTGCTTGCAGCGCGCGGCCAGTTCCGCGGCCTCCTCGTCCCGCTCCAACCCGAGCAACGCGCGAGCACGCATCACCATGAGTGTCGCCAGCGGTCCTCTGCCACCCATCTTCTCGGCCTTTTCGCAGCCGTCCCTGAGCACCTCTTCGGCCGCCGCGAACTTTTCGGCGAGCAGCTCGATGAGCCCTTCGGTCACCGAGTTCGCCGCCCATGAGAGCCCCTCGCCGACATCCACGGGGATGGCTTTCGCCGCCTCCAGGTACGTCCGGGCCTGGACGAAGTTTCCTCGCATCGCGGTAGTGCGCGCGAGAATGCTGAGCGCCGATGCCTCGAGCGAGGGTGCACCCCCCTGCCTCGCCCAGCCGAGAGCTCGCTCGACGTAGGCGCTGACCTCGTCGAGTGGGGTCGGCCCCCAGAAGAGGATGACGCAGTTCAGGCGGACGATCCTTGCCTCCAGCCGCTGGTCCCCGGCTCGCCGGGCGCTGGCGATCGCTCGCTCGGCGGCCTGCTGCGCCTCGATCGACTCGCCCATGGCGAACTGGGCATACGCCAGCACCCGCCAAGCCTTGGCGAGGCCGAGATCGTCGCCCAGCCGCTCCAGGACCGGGATGACCTGTCGCGCTTCCTGACGACCACCCACGTCGAGCTGGCGGGGGTCCATGAACCACAAGGTGTCGAGCCTTCCGAGCAGGGCGTGCGCGGCATGGCGCCGGTCACCGCCGGCTCTGGCGACCTCGACCGCCCTGGTGTAGGTGGCCAGGGCTCCGGTCAGGTCCTCGGCCTCGCGCAACGCGTCGGCCAGGTCGAGCAGGACGTCGAGGCGCCGCTGATGATCCTCCGGCAGCAGATCGATGGCGCTGGCGAGGAGTTTCACGGCCGTGGCCGGGATGTCACCGCGATTGACGGCCTGATGCCCCGCGATCGCCAATCGCTCGCCGGCCCGCCGGCCGAGCTCCATGGTCGTCTCGTCACGACGGGCCAGATGCAACCGGTGCCGATACGCCTGCTCGAGGTGATAGCCTAGGATCTCGGCCACCTCGAGGTTGTCGGCGGTTGCCTGCCGTTCGAGCCAGCTCGCGTACCGCACGTGCAAGTCGGCGCGATCCTCCTTGGGGGTGCTACCGTACGCGGCTTCCTGGATCAAGGAGTGGCGGAAGCGGAACTGGTCGAGGGTCGCGGGGTCGGGAGGGCCGGAGGCGGCTTCGACGACCAGCAGTTCCTTTCGAACCAGCGCCACCAGCCTCGCATGGACCTCGCTCTCGTCGAACTCCGGCGACAACGCGACGACGGCCCGGGTCTCGAACCGACGGCCCACGACGGCGGCCCTGCTGAGCACCACCCGTTCCCGCTCGCCGAGCTCGTCCACTCGGGCGCTGAGGAGGGCGTGAATCGTTGCCGGCGATCGCAGCTCGGTGAGCTCGCTGGCCACCGTCCAGCGCCCCCCTTCCAGACGAAGGGTCTGGTCATCGATCAGCATCCCGATGAACTCCTCCAGGAACAGGGGGAACCCCGCGGAGGCCTCGGCCAGACGGGCCCGCAGCTCGGGGCCGACAACTCCCGGCCGGAGGAGATGGCCCACCAGCTCCTTGCTCTGCTCGCCGTCGAGCGTGTGGAGCCGGATCGACATGGCATCCAAACCGGCGACGGTGAGGCTGGGGGCTTCATCGAACAGCTCCGTCCGCGTCACGCACACCAGCAGGATCGGGAGGTCCAGTGAAGAGCTGGCCAGGTAGTGGACGAAGTCCAGCAGGGTGGGTTGCGCCCAGTGCAGATCGTCGATGACCAGCACCAGCGGGCGCCGGCTCGCCAGGATCTGGAGCATCCGCTGCAACGCCCAGTAGGCGTCCTTCGGCTCGTGCGCGCCGTGCCGCAGCCCGAGCACCTGGGCGACCTGGTTCGTGATGCGCGGGTCGGCGAGCAACGTGGCCAGCTTCCCGTACCCGGCCTCCCGCGAGTCAGCCGACCCGATGCCGGCCAATTGCCGGACCATCTGGACGATCGGCCAATACGTGATGCCCTCGCCGTAGGAACGGCAACGGCCGCGGAGCACGGTCGCCTCCTCGCCCATGACCCGCTCGAACTCATCCACCAGGCGCGTCTTGCCCACGCCCGCCTCGCCGAACACGATCGCGAGGTGGAAGCGCCGCCCGGCATTGGCACGCTCATAGAACTTCCGGAGCAGGTCCAGCTCCAGCTTCCTGCCGACCAGCGGCGCGTCGGTCCGGCGGGGATGGCGATACGCCTCGGGATCGACGTGGACGACCCGCCAGGCGGGCACCAGCACCGCCTTCCCTTCCAGCTTCAGGGAGGGCAGGGGATCGGCGATGACGGCGTGCCGGATCAACAGGTAGGTGGAATCTCCGATCAGGATGTCGCCAGGCTCAGCGAGCTGCTCCAGGCGGGCGGCCACGTTGACGGCATCGCTCAGGATCGGCGTCTCGTGGTCCGGGCCTTCAGCCGCGAGCACCTCTCCCGTGTTGACCCCCATCCTGACCTGGAGCCGAACCGACCACTCCCGATCGAGATCCTCGTTGAGGCGGTCCAATGTCACCTGGAGCCGCGCCGCGGCTGTGACCGCGCGAAGCGCATCGTCCTCATGGAGCACCGGCACGCCGAACACCGCCACGACAGCGTCCCCGATGAATTTCTCCACCGTGCCGCCATACTCCTCGAGCACCTTGCGTGTGGTCTCGTAGTAGCGCCCGAGCACCTCCCGGAGCGTCTCCGCGTCCAGCCGCTCACCGAGTCGAGTGGAGTTGACGAGATCAGCGAAGACCACCGTCACCGTCTTGCGACTGCCCCGGGGTGTGACGGGCAGGGCCAGGGGTTGACCGCAGTTCGAGCAGTAGCGCGCCCGTTCGTCAATCGTCTCACCGCAATGCGCGCAGATCGGCATAGATCTCCAGAGAGATGTTGTCAGAGAGTTTCGCCCGTTTGTAGAGCATTGCACCAAGCGCGCGACCTCGTCTAGCTGCCGTTTCGGACTGCGCCTCAGCTCAGCGGCGGACGAGGGTCAGGCCGGCGGTCTCGTCGACCAGGCGGTAGCCGCGGCCGCAGGCGCAGGCCAGGGTGTCGGGGAGGCGCCGCCCGCAGGCGCACACCCAGCCGATGGCTCGGGCCGGGTTGCCCGCGACCAGGGCATGGTCGGCGACGTTGTGGACGACCACCGCGCCGGCGGCGACGAAGGCGTGGCGCCCGATGGTGACCCCGCACACCACCGTGGCGTTGGCGCCGACAGTGGCACCGCGGCGCACCAGCGTGGGCACCAGCTCCTCGCGCGCCTTCCTGAAGCCGACCCGCGGGGTCAGGTCGTTGGTGAACACCATGTTGGGCCCGAGGAACACCTCGTCCTGGACGGTCACCCCGTCCCAGACCAGCACCGCGTTCTTGACGGTGACGCGGTCGCCGAGCCTGGCGCCGCCCTCGATGAAGGCGTGGTCACCGACGTTGCAGTCGGCGCCCACCACGGCGCCCGGCAGCAGGTGGGCGAACGCCCAGATACGCGTCCGGGGTCCGACGCGGTCGCTCTCGCACAGCCCCATCGGGTGGACGAACACCGATGGGTCCAGACCCTCCACACGGTTCTCGACGGACATGCCGGAAGGGTACGCTCGCGGCCAAGGGGGCCGCGGCCCGGGCGCGGTAGGGACACTGCTGAGGCGCCTCCGGTGGGTCGAGGGGCTTGCGGCCCAGACCTGTCGAAGACGAAACAGCGATCCGGGTGCGCTTGGTGGTGCCTTTCTCGATGCGGGCCAGCTTGGCCTCGCGCTGGGGATCCTGGGGCTCCTTCCTGGCTACCGTCCAGGCGCTGATGTCGGCCGCGAGTTCGGCGACGCTGCGATGGGCCGAGCGGCGCGCAACTCGACCCGCCGGTTATTCGGCGGTGTGTCGTTGCCCAACGGCCGAGAGGCGAGTTGTGGCCTCGTCCTCCTGGGCCAGGCGGCGTAGGGCGGCCAGCAGGGTGTCGCCGAGTGCGGTCCAGATGACCACGGCCTCCGCCATGCGCTCGACGTCGGGGCGGCGGAGGACCATGTCGACCTCGGCTGCTGCGAGCCGCTCGGCTGCCACGGCGTAGTCGTCCAGCACGGCGAGGTGCTCGTCCTGGCCGAGTCGGTGGAGGGCGGCGAGCACCTCGGCCAGCGTCTGCCGCGCGGGGTTGGTTGGTCCGACCTGCCAGCCGCGCCGGTCGATCAGCTCGTCTGCTTCCCTGCTGGCGGCCTGCCAGGCCTCGTCGTCGACGTGGTCGCGTGGCGCGGCGACGGCGTATTGGGCCTTGCCGAGCCAGTCCAGGATGCTCGTCCCGGGCTCGTCCATGCGGCTGAGTACGGCGCGGGTGGCCGCGATGGACAATCCGCCGACGTCCACCAGCGCGCGGATCAGCTTCAGCCGGCGGACGTGCCGGTCATCGTACGAGGCCTGGTTCGGGCTGGTCCGTTCGCCGGGCGGGAGGAGACCCTCGCGCAGGTAGTACTTGATCGTCTGCACCGGCAAGCCGGTTGCACGGCTCAGTTCGGCGATGCGCACAGGCGTCCTCCCTCTATGGCGCACGACCTTCGCGATCGGCGACCAATATGGATATCATAGCTCACCGATAGTAATGAGTGCTACTATCTGTAATCTCAATGCCAACACCCGTTGCGAACGATCGGAGAAGACCAATGACGGGATGGACCGCAGACGACCTCCCCGACCTGTCGGGCAAGACCGCGATCGTGACCGGCGCCAACCGCGGCCTTGGGTATCAGACCGCACTGGAGCTTGCCCGCAACGGCGCCCACGTGCTGCTGGCCGCCCGAGACCCCGCGCGTGGCACGGCCGCGCTGGAACGGCTCCGCGCCGACGCCCCGGCCAGCCGCGCCGAGCTGGTCGAGCTCAACGTCGCCGACCTCGACTCGGTGCGGCGCTTCGCGGAGGCCTTCCTGGCTCGCGGCGAGGGACTGGACCTACTGATCAACAACGCCGGGGTCATGGCCATCCCCCAGCGCGAGCTGACCGCGGAGGGCTTCGAGCGGCAGCTCGGCACGAACCACCTCGGCCACTTCGCCCTGACCGGCCGGCTCCTGCCAGCGCTGCTGCAGCGGCCCAGCAGCCGCGTGGTCACCGTCAGCAGCAACCGCCACAAGCAGGCCACCGGCATCGACTTCGACAACCTCCAGGGTGAGCGGCACTACGCCCAATGGGGCGCCTACGATCAGTCCAAGCTGGCCAACGCCATGTTCGTGCTCGAGCTGGACCGGCGCCTGCGCGCTGCCGGCCTGGCCGTGGTCTCGGTCGGCGCCCACCCCGGCTTCACCCGAACCAACCTGCAGTTCGCCGGCCCCCGCTCCGGCGGGACCAGCCTCGCCGCCTTGGCGCTGGCCCTGGCGACCCGTCTGTTTGCCCAGCCGGAGCGGCAGGGAGCCCTGCCCGTCCTGTATGGAGCCACCGCCCCCGACGTGCAGGGCGGCCAGTACTTCGGGCCCACCGGGCCGGGTGAGCGGCGCGGCCACCCCGGCCTGGTGGCTTTCTCCGCCGCCGCCCGCGACGCGGCCGCGGCCGCCCGGCTGTGGAGGGTATCGGAGGAGCTGACAGGCGTCAGGTTCGAGGCGCTGGCCGCTGGCTGACCGCCGGCCGTGGCTTTCGGGACGACAGCGGCGATGACGCAGAACCGGGAGTGGTCATCCACGTGCAGCCGGCGCTTTCCCCGGCGCGGACACCTTGGGTGTCATGAGAAGCTTTGTGGGCCGACGCTGGAGCTGCGAGGCCGCTCCAGGGCTTGGGTGCGCTTCTTGTCCGGTCGGGTTGGATATCGGTGGCCGATGGAGGTCGGCATGGACCACGTCGAGGTTGGAGGGCTCTGGGTCACCTACCGGCAGGCTGGACAGGGCCCGCCGCTGGTGCTGCTGCATGGAGGGCTGGGAGACAGCCGGGAGTGGCGGCGGCAGTTGGAGGGGCTGGCCGACGACTTCACGGTGACGGCCTGGGACGCGCCGGGCTGCGGAGGGTCATCGGATCCGCCCGAGACGTTCCGCCTGCCCGACTATGCCGACTGCCTGGCCGGGTTCATCCAAGCGCTCGACCTGGGACGACCCCATGTGGGCGGCCTGTCTTGGGGCGGGGGGCTGGCGCTGGAACTGTATCGCCGCCATCCCCAGGTCCCGAGATCGCTGGTGTTGGCGTCGGCGTATGCGGGGTGGGCGGGCTCGCTGCCGCCCGAGGTCGTCGCCGAGCGCGTGGAGCGGGCCATGCGCGAGGCCGAACTGCCGCCCGAGCAGTGGGTGCCCGGCTACCTCCCAGGACTGTTCACCGCCTCGGCGTCGGCGGAGCTGGTGGAGGAGGCGCTGGCGATGATGCTGGACGTCCGCCCGGCTGGGATGCGGCCGATGCTGCAGGGCTTCGCCGAGGCCGACCTGCGTGACGTGCTGTCACGCATCGAGGTGCCGACGTTGCTGCTGTACGGTGACGCCGACCGGCGATCGCCCGTCGAGGTGGTCGGCCGCGACCTCAACGACAAGATCCCCGGCTCCAGGCTGGTGGTCATGCCCGGGGTCGGGCACCAGAGCGACATGGAGGCGCCGGACCGCTTCAATGCCGAGGTCCGCGGCTTTCTCCGGTCAGAGGCTGCGAGCGGAACGCCGTAGCAGGACGGCCTGGCGCGTGCCGTGATCGACCGGGTGGAGCCGGCCAACGGCCGCCTGCGCGGCACGATCGAGACCGGCGACCTCAGCCCCGCCGCGCTGGCCACCGGGTTGT
>WNGB01026630.1_pt1 | contig 10039 bp, 10 predicted proteins | sample 5400681 | NCBI WGS metagenome assembly WNGB01 (sample SAMN13153367, study PRJNA577476) | soil metagenome | isolation source: 115 cm soil or saprolite under grassland replicate 2 | place: USA:California | collected 2016-06-15
GCCGTACAAGGGCGGCAAGCTCAGCCACACGCAGGCGAACACGCCCTACATCGAGGGCGGCCGGGTTTTCTTCGCGCCGGGAGGGTGGCTCATCGAGTTCGAGCACGAGCTACTGGCCTTCCCCGCCGGCACGCACGACGACCAGGTGGATGCCCTCAATATCCTCCTGACCCGCATCTTCCAGCAAGCGATCAAGCGCGCCTCATCAAGCGACGGCAGCGGCCACGTCAGCACGCCAGTGCCGCCGGCGCCGCCGGCTGTGCGCGCCGGCCGCGCACGACAGCTCTAAGAGGCTGTCTAAAAGGCTCCCCGAAGAGGGGTTTGGGGGCCGCGGGCCCCCGAGAATTTCTTTCTGGTAGGTTGTGGCGGCGACACCCAGAGGATACCCGGCCGCCGCTACACCCCGCCAGAAGGAGGCATGGAGTGGCAAAGCCCCTCCATGCCTCCCTTTTTCGACAGCCTCTCATTTGGAGCTACGGCTGCACCCGTGCCTCGGCCTCCACCGCACCGATGTCGCAGGTTGGATCGACTGGCCGGGCGGCACCGCGCTGGTCGGTCGCCGGGCAGCCGAGCCCGTGGTCGATCGCCGGGCTGCCGGGCTGCGGCATGTGGGTCAAGGTCGGCCCACCATTGTTGGCCAGCGGGCCGAGCAGCAGGCTCTGGCTGTAGTGGGCCGGGCAGAAGGAGGCGTCGCTGGAGAGGTTCGAATCATTGGCCGCGACCAGTCCGTTGCTCGTTGTGTAGCAGTTCCACCCCGACGGGCTGTTGGCCACGATGGTGTTCTTGAGCGAAAGGGTCTGGCCATATGCGCTGTAGTGATAGATGCCGCCGCCGTCGTGGGCGGCCGAGTTGCCGGTGAGCGTCACATTGGTCAGGGTCGTCATGCCGGCATCGTTATAGATGCCGCCGCCGTCGTGAGCTGCCGAGTTGCCGCTGAGCGTCACGTTCGTCAGGGCCACCGTGCCGGCGAAGGTGTAGATGCCGCCGCCGTCTTGGGCGACCGAGTTGCCGCTGAGGGTCGTGTTGGTCAACGTCGCCGTGCCGTCCAGGTTATAGATGCCGCCGCCGTCGCGGGCTGCCGGGTTGCCGGTGAGCGTCACATTATTCAGAGTCGCGGTGCCGCCGTTGAACAGGCCGCCGCCGAGCCTTGCCGAGTTGCTATACAGCGTGCCGCCGTCGAGCGCGACCGTCGAATGAGCGTAGTTGTAGATCGCGCCGCTGGTGCGGTAGTCCAATAGTGTGGGTGTTCCAGATGGCACTACTGTACGCCAACAGGGGCGCCGACGGAATGAGAGCGCCGGTCGAGCGGTGATCGATCCGTGATCTTGGAGGTGGCAGTGGGGTAACTAGCTCCAGTCTGGCATGGGGTGGAGCGGCCCCGAATGCGTAGACTGCGCGGGTGGCGGCACAACCGTGATCTCTCCCAGCATCTGGTGGGTATCAGCATACAGACGGCGAAAAAGGGCCAGCCGTTGCCGCCCGCAGCGTACGGACCACGCACAAAACTCCGCAGCAGAATGCGGAGTCTTGTGCTCAAGCGCCTGGACTGTGCTGTCGGAACCCCAGCATGGCGCGCCAGTGGCCCAAAGCAGCGCGTCCCGCCACGGCGCGGTCAGAACAGATCGACGGCCGGCCAATCGGTGATGCGCCCAGTAATCGTCTTCATCAACTGGTCGATGTCCGCGCGCATCGCGTCCAGCCGCGCATCGTCGCGGGAGTTGGCCAGGACCGCCCAGCAGTACTCGTCGTGGCGGCGGACGACGATCGAAGCCGTTCCAGCGATATCGCCGTCGTGCCAGTAGTTGCCGTCAGGATGGGTGTGCCACCCTTTCGCGTACTCGATGGCGGCTCCGTTCGGCTGCCGCGCCGTCGTGCGCGTGTCCATGGTCGCGATCGACGCGGGCGTCAGGATGTCCGGCTTGGTCGCGAATCCGTCGACGCTAACCAGCAGCCGCACCAGGTCGCTGGCCGAGGCGATCCAGCCGCCGTGCGAGTCCATGCGCGAGACGTGGATCCCATATGGATCCCAGCTGCTCTGCGAGTAGTACACGACTTCGTTGGTGCGCCGATCGGCAAGGGTGTCGCCCGCAATCTGCATGTCCGTGATGCCGCAGGGCGCGAGCACATGCTGCTGCACATAGTCGGCGTAGGACATACCCGTCACGCGCTCGATCACCCGCCCGAGCAAGCAGAACCCGAAGTTGAGGTACTCGAAGGTGCTTCCAGGCACATGCGTCAGCACCTGGTTGTCGAGCATCCAGGAGATCAGCTCGGCCTGACTCAAGTCGAAGTGGCTGAACATCGGATCCTGCGCGGTCGCCCACCCGCTGGTATGCTCCAGGAGGTGCTGGACGGTGATCTGGTCGATGTTGGCGCCGAATGGCTGCGTTCCATAGGTGGTCCCGAGGATGCCGCCTGCGCCAAACACGCGGTCGCCCAGCTGCAACTGTCCGGCTTCGATCAACGTGAACACAGCCACCGCGGTAATCGGCTTCGAGACGCTGGCGATCCGGAAGAGGTGGCTGGGCGTGACCGACTCATTCGTGGCGCGATCGGCGAGCCCATAGCCTTGCGCGAAGCGCAGGCGCCCCTGATAGGCGAGCGCCAGAGATACACCCGGAACGCCGTGGTTGTTCATGAACGTCGTCGCGGTCTGGCGGATGAACGCCTGATCGTCATTCGACAGGTACGGCTTGTGCCAGATCGCCGCGTATTGGTCCTGTCCGCCCGCGGCGTAGCCATTGACCTTCACTAGGCGGAAGCCGCGGGCGAGCAAGGCATCAAACTCGCTCTGGTACGCGGCAGCGGTCAGGCCGTGGCGGGCCCACCAGGTCAGCGCCGGCCCCTTATGCCAGATCGCCGTGTAGTAGGTTTGCCCGGCCACCTCGTAGCCGCTCACGCGCCAGAGCACATAGCCCTGGTCCTGCCACTGCAGGAACTGGGATTGGTAGTCGGCGGCGGTCAGACCGTGGCGTGCGACCCACTCGGCGCCGGGCGATTGCTCCCAGATCGCCGCATAGCGCGCCTGCCCGGCCACGACATAGCCGCACACGTCGATCGGACGAAAGCCCTGCGGGATCAAGGCGTCGTACTCGGCCTGCAGCTCGGCGGCGGTCAGGCCATGGCGCGCCTGCCACGCCGGGCCGTCGATCTGCAGCCACAGCGATGCGTAGCGGTCCGCGCCGGCGACCTCGTAGCCGCTGACGCACACCGGGCGGTAGCCCTGGCTGGCGAGGGTGGTGAAGAGCGCCTGATGGTCGGCAGCCGACAGGCCGTGGCGGGCCTGCCAGGCGGGGCCGGGCGATTGCTCCCAGACGGCCGCATAGCGATCGACCCCACCGACGCTATACCCATTGAGGTCGATGAGCCGGAACCCCTGGGCCACCAGCTGATCGAAGTCGGCCTGAAACTGCGCGGCCGTCTGTCCGTGACGGGCCTGCCACGCGGGGACCGGCGAGTCCGCCCCAGACATGCTGGAGAGACGCGGCTGCGCCTGGGCGTTGACCGTTTGGGCGCTGGCGAGACCGGTGAACGAGACCCCGGCCAGGCGCAGCGCGCCGAGGATGGCCCCGATGCCCAGGCCTTTCAGCAGCTGCCGGCGTGACAGCTCATGGCGCTTGCCGTGTTGCGCATTGCGTTCCATCATGCACCTCCCGTCTAGGTTAGCTATCTTTTGGTGTTCCATCGCTCTATCTGATGGCATGAGAGTACACCAACGTGGGCGTTGACAGAATGATGGCGATAATCCATCGGTGATCGAGCGGTGATCGAAGAGGTGACAGCGGGATAACCAGGGCTGGTCCGGCAAGGCGGCGCGTGTCTTGACGACGTGGATGCGATAGAGCGCCTCAACACGAAGATCCTGCCCGGGCTAACCATCACACGCGGCACTACGTCGGCCAGGAATGGCGATATTGACGTTACTTCAAGGGCAGGCGCCTGGTCCGCTCGCACGTCTTAATCAAACGCCGGCAGCCGCAACGCTGTCGGCGTTTTGCGTTCCTGCGGCCAGAAACATCGCATAGCAGAGCCAAACGTCACACCTCGATAGCGCGAAATACTTGACAACTCAGTAGGATTGTGCTACAATAAAAAGGACAGAAGGCAACCCCCAGGAGGAAGGATGACCGGACGATGGGCGGGAAGAAGAAAAGCCAGCGGCGATTGAGCTGGCGGGACGGAAGCCTCCAGACGACGTCAGGCTTCGAGAGATCATCGACAGCGGCGGCGACTACGCCGATGTCGCCAAAGCGCTAGGCCGATCCGAGTTAGGTGTGATGCTCCACGCCAAACGGGTCGGCATTTTGATGACCAAGACCAAGGCGCAGCTGACGGCGATCGCCATTATGCGCCTGCTGGGCCTGAGCGACCAGAAGATTGTCGGCCGCTGGATCACGGAGTATGGATGGCTGGAAGGAACCAAGGCCGGCAAGGATGACCGGATCTACCGGGTGCCCTGGGAGGCGCTGCTGACCTTTCTCCAGGACCGCCGCACCTGGATGGCCTGGCAGCCGGAGAAGATCGTCGACAGCGCCCTGCGCGAGTGGACGGTGGAGCTGCGGCAGGGCGAGGGTCGCTGGCTGCGACCCGGCGAGGTGGGGGAGCTGAAGGGCGTGGGGCCCTACACCCCGGCGGCCTGGATTGACCGGGGCTACTTCCTCACCGGTGATGAGGTGGTGAAATACGGCAACTGGTGGTTCTGGTCGCCAGCAGTCGAGCGATTTGTCCCGCCCCTCCTGCGCGCGAGATCGCGGGGTGGCGCCGGCATTCACGATATGGGCGATTGGGCCGCGCTCCACCACCATGGCAAGACCGCGTGGGTGGAGGTCGGCCGCATCGTCGAGGAGCGCGGCAAGGTCGTCATTCTGCGCCGCGGTCGGCTCACCGCGAAAGTACCGCCGTTCATGGGACGGCGCGAGGGATTGCCGCCTGCGGCGTGGCTACCGCCAGGGCGGCATCCAAAACGAGGGACACAGTGACTTTTCGGCTCTCACCTTACCAGGAGCGCGCGCTGGAGTTCATCCAGCGTGGCCGCGGCCACGGCATGTGCAGCGCGGTCGCCGGCGCCGGCAAGACGAAAATGCTGGAGCTCGGCGCGAAAGCGGTCAACACGAGCAACTCGCTCTACGTGGCCTTCAACACCGACAACGTCGCGGAGGCCAAGGAGCGGTTCAAGCGCGAGAACATCCCCACCTTCGCCAAGACGGTCCACGGCATCGGCTATGGCTGCGTGGCCCGGGCGCTGGGCCGGCAGCAGCTGACCGTCGACGAGCGCAAGTACAACAAGCTGGCGCGGGAGTGGGTGCTGCTGCACCAGATGGAGTGGGTCCAGGACGAGGACGCACCCACCCAGACCGACGCCATCGGCGAGCTGACCACGCTGATCGAGATGTGCCAGCTGACGCTGACCGATCCCCGCGACCACGACGCGGTCGACCAGACCGCTGCTCGGTACGGCATCTCCTACTACCGGCCGCTCCTGCGCGGCCTGCTGGACTGTCTCAGACGCGGCGAGCGGCAGGCCAACCAGGGCCTCGTCGATTACAACGACATGCTGCACCTGGTCCACCTCTGGGGCCTCCGGCCATACACCACCAAGTGGCTGTTCGGCGATGAAGGACAAGACTGGTCCGATGCGATGACCGACATTCTGATGAAGCTCATCGACCCCGACGGCGGGCGAGCGTTCATCGTGGGGGACAGAGATCAGGCCATTCAGGGATTTGCCTTCGCCGGCACAGACAGCTACGACCGGGTGCTCGAGCGCACCCACGCCACGGAATTGCCGTTGTCGATCTGCTACCGCTGCCCAACGAGCCACATCGACCTCGCCAGGCAGCTGGTGCCGCGCATCGAAGCGCGGCCGGGACGCCGGTCGGAACGCTCGAAAGCCACTACGCCTCGGCGATCCTGGGCCTGGTCCAGCCGGGCGACCTGATCATCTGCCGCTTCACCGCGCCGATGATCGAGCTGGCCCTGCGGCTAATCGCCAACAAGATCCCGGCCAAGGTGCGCGGCCGCAGCATCCTGACGTCCATCAAGGCCACCCTGCGCGCCGTCACCGAGCTGGGCGGGTTTACCTGGGCCAAGTTTGGCGACTACCTGGAGATCTACCGCCAGCATCAGCTCAAGGTGCTGGAGCTCAAGGACGCCACCGACAACCAGATCGCCACGCTGACCGACCGCGTCGACGGGGTGAAGGCGCTGTTCGAGGCCTGCCCCAGCGCGCGGTCGGCTGATGACCTCGTTCTTGAAGCAGAGAAACTTACCACCGGTGCGGCAGCGGTCGAGCTGTCCACCGTGCATCGCGTGAAGGGCTTCCAGGCGCATTGGGTCGTGCTGCGGAAGCCTGAGGCCATGCCATTGTGAGCGATCCCCCAGGCGCCATCCCCGCAAAAAGAGGCTGTGGGGTGCGACAGAAAGGTGGGCTGTATGTCGAGTGCGGATTTGGCCCATCAGGACAGCCCATCGAAGCGTTTTTGTTTGACCCGCCGATCATCGTACCGGCGGGTTTTACTGTCCCGACCAGGGGCGTGGTCCTCGTCGAGCGCGCGGGCAGCTGGCACGTCGTCGACCGGGTGGGCAACGAGTTCTATCCGTCGCCGGCGGACATGATCGAGGAGTGCAGGAGGTTCGGCCTGTCGCGGCGCATCCCCAATAACATCGACTTCTCGAAGCTGACGCCAGAGAGCCGCATCCTGCTGGTCCACGATCGGGCGTGGGTGGACAACTGCGCCGACTTCGCGCCATGGAAGTGTCCCAAGGGCCACGCCGAGCACGCCTACGACCAGGAGCCGCCGATGTGCAGTGGCGTCTGGTGGGAGGACGTGCGCGACGTGGCCGCGCTGGCGCCAGGCATCCGGCGCGTGCGCAGGAAGCTGCCGGCGTTCGCGTACGACGCCCGCCGCGCGCCTGACGGCGTGGAGGGCCGCTACCAGCAGGCCTTCTTCGCCTCGTTTCCGATTACGCGGCTGGCAGTGGTCAAGGGCTCGCCCAAGACCCAGGCCAGCAAGGAGGCCGCGCTGCGCTCGGCGCTGCCGGTCGTCGAGGTATATCAATGAGCCTGACCCATCCATCTACGGGATGCGGGACAGCGCGATCTACGACGACGTGGCGCACGTCAGCCGCAAGGCGGTCGCGCTCGGCGCCACCGTGGTGAGCAGCCAGGACGCGCCGCAGATTGAGGCGTATTTCAGCGACATCGCCCAGGCCTGCGCGTTCGCCATCTGGCTCAGCCGGCGCCTGTACGCGTTCCACACCTACCAGCTCACCCAGGTCACGAACCCTGCGCAGACGCCGTGGCCCGAGCGGGATGCCGAGCGGGTCAAGGCCAGCTGCATCAGATTGGCGCTCAACTACAACCAGCACGCCCGGCGCTGGAATGTCACAACCTTGCCGGAGGAGTACGCCGCCCTGGTCGCCGAGGCGATCGATCGCACGCCGCTACACCAGCTCAAACAGGAGACCGCCAATGAAATCGTTCCGCCGCCCGAGGGATGAGACCGACCGGCTGCGCCGCCGAGTTCGCAAGCTGTCGCATGACCGGAAGCTGCTGCGCGAGGAGATGGGCAGCCTGCTCGACCTCGTTCCGCTCAGCAACATCGTCGAGGGCCTCCCCGAAGGCACGTTGCGGATGGTGCTGCAGGGCGAGTTCGTGCCGCACATCGCGCAGCTGCTGGCCACCTGCATGGTCGCGTTCAAGGGCACCAACCTGGTCGAGTGGCAGGTAGTCGACGCGCACGGCCGCGGCGACTTCCTGCTGACCTTGCAGCGCGCGGAGGGCAAGAGCCCGATGCAGATCAAGCGCGAGGCCGAGGAGCAGCTGACCGAGATCCAGACGCGCTGGTACGAGCTGCTGGGCGCGATCGGGCCGACGCTCCTGGCCTACGAGGCGCACGAGCGCACGCTGGAGCAGTTGCTTGACACCCTCCACGCCGCGATCCGGACGGCCGTGATGCCGATCGGGTCGCCATTTCAGCGGATGATGGCCGACATCACCAATCTGGTGCGAAAGGAGGATTTCGAGGAGGTTCCGCCCCACCTGCTCGCGGCTCGGGTGGAGCGGATGTTCGTGGAGCGTCTCGCAGCGCGGACGCTGCTGGACGATCCGGTGGTCGCAACTGCCATGCAGCGGCACGCCGTGCTAGCGGCGCTGTACGCCGCATACATCGAAACGAGAGGAATCCGTGGCAACCAAGAAACAGCCCAAGAAACAGATCCAGCAGCTGAAGCTCGTCCCTGACACGATCGAGCGCGGCGTGTTTCGGATCGTGCAGGTCGCCGACCTGCCCAAAGACCTGCCGGGTGACCCACCCGACCAGGCCTTTTTGAATTCGGTGCGGGACTTCGGCATCATCCAGCCGATCATCCTGACCGAGGGGTCGCAGGGCGTCAAGGTCGCAGCCGGCCGCAACCGCATCAAGGCGGCGCGCCTGATCGGCATCGCCGAGCTGGGCGCGGTCGTGTTCCAGGAGGGCTGGGTCTCGACCGAGTCGCTCACCCTGATTGAGAACCGGCACCGGCGGCAGAACCCACTCGCCGATATGCTGGCGATCGAGGCGCTGCTGAAAGCCGGCAACGACGAGGCCAAGATCGCAGCGCAGCTCAGCATCAGCGCGGCTACCATCAAGGCCCGGCTGCGCCTCCGCAACCTGGTGCCGGAGATCGGCCAGGCGCTGCGCGACGGCAAGCTGTTCGTGGGCGTGGCCGAGCAGATCGCCAAGATGAGCCAGGCGCAGCAGAAGGAGCTGCTGCCGAACCTGGTCAAGAACGACAAGCTGACCGCGGCCGACGTCACGGCGGTGCAGAGCGCTACAGCCGCCACTGTCACCGCCAGCCTGCCCGAAGAGGTGTTCGGCGACCCCGCCGCGCAGGCGCCCACACCGGCGCCGGTCGTGCCACCGCCGCCGGCAGCGCGCACCGACGAGCAGATCGCCGCGGACCTGGCCGGGCGCGGCTGGAAGCTCAAGGTGGGCAAGGGCGGGATGATCGAGGCCACGCACAAGATGATGGGCTTCACCGCGGCGGTCGGCTACCCCACGCTGGAGGTGAACGTCGAGCGGGCCGAGCGCCAGTGGGAGGCCTACAACGGCTTCAAGGACTGGCAGGCCGACCAGGAGCGCCGCCGGCTGATGGATTGGGCCGACCTGGCGGCCGAGCTGGTCCAGCAGCTGAGCGACCTGGTGCCCACTGAGCGGGTCGAGGTCGTCGCGGCGGTTGAGGGGCTGGCCACCCTGCTGTCGATCCCGGCCAACGTCGCTCCAGTTCACACCAACGGCGTGGAGGCGGAGGCGCAATTGTGAAAACCATCCTGGTCCGCTGCACTCCGGATGGCGATGTAGTGCGGCCCTCCATCGACGTGGAGGCGGTCCAGGGCGCGTGCGCCTGGGCCAGGATCGAGCTGCCGGCGCTGGCGTTGGGCGAGCTCGGCGAGCTCATCGAGCATTTCCACGCCGCGCCACGCCCGCTTATCGCCATGACGGCGCTGATCTCGATCGTGATGACCGTGTTCGAGGAAGGCGACGACGTGCTCGTGCCGCCCATCGGCGAAATCCAGGTGCTGGACGGATCGAGCATCGCCATCCCGCCCCATCTCGTCGCCGAGACGCACGAGCCGCCGTGGGTAATCATCCAGGCCGAGAGTGTAAGCTTCGGCATTATGGGCGCCGACCCGTTCGTGTGCGGCGCGCCGGACTTCACCATCACCACGATCGAGGTGCCCTACGCGCTGCTGGGGCTGCACAGCGAGCAGCTCGCCGACGGATAGCACCGCGATGAGCAGGATAACGCAGCGAGCGCCTCGGTGAGAGCCGAGGCGCTTTGCTGTGCGGGAGGTCCCGATGGGAAGAAAAGGCTTCCGGCCGGAGCAGCCGGCCAAGGTCAAGTGGACTGTGACCGCCGAGAAGACGATGGGCGAGCTGACGGTCAAGCGGTTCATCGACCTGCATCACCTGGTCGCCTTCGGCAGCGACGAGCTGCACCGGGTCAGGCTGAACGGCTACCGCGCGCCCACCGACGCCGATCCCTACTGGTATTTCGA
>WNGB01027655.1_pt1 | contig 10039 bp, 12 predicted proteins | sample 5400681 | NCBI WGS metagenome assembly WNGB01 (sample SAMN13153367, study PRJNA577476) | soil metagenome | isolation source: 115 cm soil or saprolite under grassland replicate 2 | place: USA:California | collected 2016-06-15
CGCTTTCCATCAGGTAGCGGAAGCCGCTTCCAGTGGTCATGCGGCGGATCGAAACCGTCATCGGCGCCCCTCGTCCGGGACCGGGCATCCGGTCACCGCGTACGGCTCGGCGTCCTGCGCGCACGCGCGCGGGCTCCTCGAATGCCAGACGCGTGGTGCATTTTGATCTTGGTCGGATCGAGACGAGCGAGGACGGCCAAGAGCGAAGGCAGGGCTTTGGAGAGCGGCGGGCGAGCAAGGCAAGTCCAGAGCGTTTCGGTTAGTGAGCGCGGCGGGCGGGGATGGATGGACCCGCGCATTGCCTCGCGGATTCCGTTCGCGAGGAGGACGTGTCGGCTGCGTCGCGCGCATCAGGCCTGCGCATCGCAGGCACGGGTCCCGGGCGCTCCTTTGCGCGCAGCCATAGTCCGCGCGGACCGGGCCGACCCAGGCCACGCCGGGGCGGATCGCGCCGGGCAGTCCTGTCAGTCCGAGCAGCGCCTGTCCACGCCTGACCGGCCGAGCCAGGCCGCGCCAGGCCCGGGGCAGTCTGGACCGGTCCGGTCAGTCCGCGTGGCGGGCCAGGCCGGGCCGTCGGTCTTTGACCTTTGGTGACTATCACGGGCATCCACGCGACGGGTGATGCCCAGACCGCCTCTCGAGTCGAGACTGTGAGGCTGGGCGGCTGGTCCGGCGCGTGCGTAGGACGTCGGCTCGTACTGGGTGACGGCCCATCTCGGGGCCGCACGTGACGCGAGGGAACCAGCCGGATGCGTGAGCTGTCCCGTGGCCGATCGGCCAGAGTGCCCGCTGACCCGCGCACCCGGGAACGGTTACGGGAGGCGTACGCCGCCGAGGCCTGCGGAGTGGCCGCTGTGTGCGCCGCCGAGGCGAAGGTTGCGGCAGCGACCGCACGGAGGGACAAGGCACGGGCTGACCTGGCAGCGGTTTCCGGTGTGGACCGGACCGCGCTGCTGCTGGGCATCAGCACGAGCGAGGTTCGCCACTCCGTCGCGTCGGCGAGCGGCGAGGAGAGTGCGCAATGAGCGCCGGGTCGGCACGACTGCTCGACGCGGTGCGCGACTTGCTTACCCGGCACGCCCGCGAGCTCGGCGTTGACCCGGCGACGATCACCCGGCTCGCCTCGTCCGCCGTGACCGCCCGCACCCAGGATGGCGGGTTGCTTCGGCTGGACGTGTCCGCCTACAGCCCGGCTGAGTTGTCGAGGTGACCCGCCGCCGCTACGAGTCCTCGCAGTCGCAGCACACCCGCGCGGTGCGCGCCCTCGGCGGCGTGCGGGTAGCTGAACGCGCCGAGCAGCTCCGCGCCTGCGGGGTTGCCCCAGCGCGGGTTGCCGAGCTGCTCGAGGTGCCCGCCGCCAGCCTGGCGGCCTACTACGCCCTGCAAGACGAAATGGCAGGTGCCGCGTGAGCTGGGCGGACGGGCCGCTCCTCAGCGGCCTGGTGAACCCCGCTGTCCCGATAGCGCCGGCCGCGCAGGGGGGGTCGGGCACCAGCGGCGCTGATGTGCGCGCTGCCTCGCTCGGGGCCGCGCCGTGACCCGTCGAGCCAATGCAGGCGACGCCCGTGCGGAGCGCCCAGGCCGCGGCACAGCTGTGGCAGGTGTGGGCACGGTCGCCGTCAGTGCCGCCGTGATCAGCTACTCCCACGTGATGGAGCTCGCCCGCCGCGCCGGCGAAACCAAGATGGCGACCTGGCTGCTGCCGCTGTCGATCGACGGCGCGATCGCCGCCGCCGTCGCGGTGATCCTCGCCGACAGCCGAGCCGGCCGCAGACCCCGAGGACTGACCTGGCTACTCCTGGCACTCGGACTGGCCGCGAGCCTGGCCGCCAACATCGCCTCCGCGCACCCGACCGGACGGCTCGGGCCGTTGCCGCCTGGCCGCCGCTCGCCCTCGCAGTCGGCGTCGAGGTACTCGCCGGACTGGCCCGGCGCACATCCACGAGTCCGAGCCAGGACGGGCAGTCCGACCACCAGCGAGTCCGGACCGGCTCGGTCCGAACCAGCCCGGCCGCGCTCGAGCAGTCCGAGCAGACCGACCTCCAGCCGGTCCGCACCGGGCCAGTCCGTACCAGTCCGGATGGTGCCGGGCAGTCCGACGGAGACGACGCAGCTGTGGCCCGCATCCGTGAACTTGATCGGGTCGCCGGTAAGCCGGTCTTGCGGCAAACGATCCGTGCCGAGCTGGGCTGTGGGGCGAGCCGGGCCGACCGGCTGGCACGGCTGGCCCGGGCCGGTCACCGCCTGGCAGTTGCAGCGAACTGATGACTGCGTTCCGGGTCCAACAAGAAAACCAGATAGAAAAGGAGGGCCTGTGACCGGCGACAAGACGCTGGCACGCATCGCCGCGTTGCTGCGGCAGGCCGAGGGCACCAGCAACGAGCACGAGGCCGACGCGTTCATGCAGGCCGCCCAGCGGCTGGCCACCATGCACTCCATCGACCTCGCGGTTGCCCACGCGCACACGGCGAAGCGAGAGGCCCGCGAGGAACCAGTCATCAAGCGCATCGACATCGGACCGTCGGGCAAGCGTGGCCTGCGCACCTTCGCGCAACTGTTTCTCGCCTGCGGCCGGCCAAACGACCTCGCCTTCGACATCGCGCACAACTCGTCCTACGTCATCGCCTACGGGATGCCGTCCGACATCGCTGTCGCCGAATCGCTCTACGCGTCGCTCGCCGTGCAGATGGTTCGCGCCAGCGACGCCTATATGCGCTCCGACGCCCACAGGAACGACCGGATGGTGACCTACCGCGGCGACCAGTACGACCACGCCACAGGCCAGTGGATATATGTCGAGCGCACGAAACCGGTCCCCACGCCGACCGCGCGGATCAACTTCCAGCAGGCGTTCGCGCGGCGTATCGAACGCCGGCTAACCGAGGCGAGGAACGAGGCCGAGCGCACGGTCATCGACCGCGCCCGGCAGGAACGGGCCGCCACCAGCGCTGACATCGCCGACGACACGCCGACCAGCACCGAGCTGGCGATCCGCGCGAAGGCCGTTGAGATCAAGGACTTCCGTAAGGCACACACCACCGCGCGCGGAAGCTGGAAAGGCGGCCGGGCCGCTTCCGGCCACTCCGACCGCGCGCGCATGGCCGGCGATCGTGCGGCCCGCCAGGCCCGCCTCGGTAGCGAGCAGGCGATCGGCGGCGCGCCGGCCGCGCTCGACGCTGGAGTCACGCTGTGACCGCGCGCGACGCGCAACGCGCCAAGGTGTACGCGGCCGAGCAGCTCGTCCGCCGCATCTTCGACCGCGCCGCGCAGACCGGCTGCCACACCCTCGACCTGCACGGCTCCCGGTTCACCCTGCCTATCGAGCGGCGCTTCGCCAGCGTCGAGTCGATCCAGGCATACGCCGAGACCGTCCTCGCGCTCGGCTGGGTGCGCGCCGAATGGGCACGTGCAGCTGTCCAGGTGCAGGTGCGATCTCGCAACGGGCAGACCCGCGCCCATTACGAGCGTGCCAACGCCACCATCGCGATACCGCCCTACAAAGGCAACCGCGCCTGGGCGATGCGAGAACTCGTCGTGCTGCACGAACTGGCGCACCACCTCGAACCCGAACCGGCCGCCGCGGCGCACGGCCCCGCGTTCGTCCACCGGTTCGCCCTCCTCGTCACCGAGCTCATCGGCCCGGAGGTCGGGCTCCTCCTGCGTTCCACGATGCACTCCGAAGGCGCAACATCCGCCGCGGTTGTCACGCATGGGCCGTCGCTATGACGGCCCGGTTCACCCCGACTGCCGAGCAGCAGTCCGCCCTCGCCGCGTTCGCCACCGGCGGGTCACTGGTCATCGAAGCCGGTGCCGGGTCCGGCAAGACCAGCACCCTGCAACTGCTCGCCGAGTCCCGGCCAGGCAAGCGCGGCCTGTACCTCGCCTACAACAAGGCGATCCAGACCGACGCCAACAAGCGATTCCCCCGAAACGTCACCTGCCGCACTGCCCACTCCCTCGCCTACGCCACCCACGGCGCCCGCATGCGGCACCGGCTCAACGCGCCCCGCGTCCCGGCCACACGGGTGGCCTCGATCCTGGGCCAGCGCGAGCCGATCGCACTTGGCGACGGCCTGACCCTCACCGCCGCGTCGGTCGCCTCCCTCGCGATGCGCGCCGTCGAGCGGTTCTGCCGCTCACCCGACGCGTCCATCACCGCCCGACACTTCGTGCCACCAGAAGGAGCCGCCGGCACGCCCGGCCTGCCCACGCTGCGCAAGCGAGTCGTGTACCTCGCTCAGCGGGCATGGGGCGACCTGAACGACCCACACGGGCAACTGAAGTTCACCCACGACCACTACCTCAAGCAGTGGGCGCTGTCCGGCCCACGGCTCGCCTACGACTACATCCTGTTCGACGAGGCGCAGGACGCCGATCCGTGCATCGCCGGCGTGGTCACGGCGCAGATGCGCTCGGCGCAGATCGTCATGGTCGGCGACGCTGCCCAAGCCATCTACGGCTGGCGAGGTGCCATCGACGTGCTCTCCACCACCAACGTCGATCACCGTACCCGCCTATCCCGGTCGTTCCGGTTCGGACAGGCTGTCGCCGACGAGGCCAACGTGTGGCTGGCCCGGATCGGCACCAGCCTGCGGATCACCGGCGACCCGGCCCGCGCGTCCGCCCTCGACGTGGTCGAGAACCCGGACGCGGTGCTGTGCCGCACCAACGGCCGCGCCGTCCAGGAGGTCATGACCGCCCACGCCGGCGGCATCGCCGTCTCCCTCGTCGGCGACGGGCAGGACATCCGGTCACTCGCGCAAGCAGCCCAGCGGCTGCAAGCCGGCCAGCCCGCCGGCCACCCCGAACTGATCGCCTTCCCCACCTGGCAGTCCGTGCGTGACTACGCCGAACACGACCCCACCGGCTCCGACCTCGCCGTCGGTGTCAAGCTGATCGACACCTACGGCGCCACCGACGTGATCGCCGCCGTGGACGCGTGCGTCGCCGAAGACCGCGCCCAGCTGGTCGTCTCCACCGCGCACAAGGCCAAGGGCAGGGAGTGGGACAGAGTGCGGATCGCCTCCGACTTCCGCGAACCCAAGATCGACAAGACCACCGGGGACCGCGCCCCGACCCCGAAGGAGGAGGCGATGCTCGCCTACGTCGCCGTCACCCGCGCCAAGCAAGTCCTCGACAACGACGGCCTCGCCTGGATACACGACGAGGAGTACGCCGTCGCCCCTGGCTCATCGACGCCTGCCCCCGCACGGCGGCAGGTCACGGCCGCAGTGTCGCAATGCGCTCCGCAGGCTGCCGCCATCCACTCTGAGCGTGCCCGCGATGCGTCCTGAGACTCGTCTCAACCTCAGCCGTGCCCAGCGTGGCCAGCTGGCGACAGTGTCGCCCATGTCACTCGGGTCGCTCGGCAATCCAGGCTGCAATGATGAGTTCATGGCGAATGATCGCAGCGCCGTCAGCTCCGCCGCCAGCTCAGAGACCCGCGATTTCACTAGCGAGAGTACGTGGCGGACGCTCCGGTTGGCATGTGAGACCGTCGGTCTGAACAGCGCGGGCGCTACGTTGCTCCGGCTGGGTTCGAACGCCAACTTCAGCTTGGCGAGCGCTCCTGTTCTGGTCAGGATCGCTCGCGATCACCTCGACACGGTTCGGAAGGAGGTGGACGTCGCCCGCTGGCTCGCCACGCAGGGCTTTCCTGCCGCTCGTCTCATGGAGGATGTCGATCAGCTGCTGGTTCTGGACGGGACGGCGGTGACGTTCTGGCAATTGATCGATCAGAGCACTGAGCCTGCTCGCGCGGTCGATGTCGCTGGCATCCTTCGCGATCTTCACCGATTGCCATCACCAGACACTTTCGTGCTGCCACGCTTCGACCCGCTGCCCAGCATTGCGCAACGGCTTGACGCGACCTCAGAGGGTGTGACCGCGGAGGAGGTGCTGTTTCTGCGCCGTCGATGCGAGGAACTACGAGAACGATTCGCGAAGCTAACCTTCGTTCTGCCAGAGGGTGTCATCCATGCCGACGCGCATGTTGGGAATCTTCTTCGAGACCGGTCCGGCGCGATCCGACTGATCGACTTCGAGTCGTTCGCGTGGGGGCCGCGCGAGTGGGATCTAGCGGTTCTTGCCACTCAGTACAAGCCGTTCAATTGGATGTCGCACGCAGAGTATGGAGCGTGTGTCGCAGCCTACGGCGGCTTCGATGTGATCTCCTGGGACGGGTACGACGTACTGGTGGCGATGCGCGAGCTGAACATGACTACCTGGTTGCTTCAGAACGTGGGCGAGTCGCCTGATCATGCCGATGAGTTCCGTACACGGATGGCAGATCTACGCGACGCCCAGGCTCCCCGCCACTGGCGCCAATTCTGAGGAACGCTGCGGGTTCTTCAACAATGCGTGGAACTGGATGGCGTAGCTCGAAGCTCATCCGGGAGCGGGAGCTGGGTCATGCGGCCGGCCGGCTGCCCGCTGGCAGTATCAGGTCGGCGCGGAGACTGGAGGCGACGTAGTCCTCGAAGTCACGCACTACGCGCGAGTCACTGTGTTCGGAGAGCCGGCCTCGGAAGTCGCTTATGTAGTTCAGAACTCGACGCGAACGCAGTTGCCCAGCCGCTGTATCGACAACTCCTTGGGCGACGTCCACGGCCTCTTCGAGCTCGCCCCGCAGGAGATGTCCCGTGGCCAGAACCGTCCGGCAGAACGAGAGGCTTCGCACGTAGAGGCTCTCCGAGAGCTTGATCGACAATTCAGCGTGCCTACAGGCCATCTCAGGCCGACCGAGGTCTCGGTAGCAGTGTGCGATCTCGGCGTGCAATTCAGCGGGGTCGAAGTATTGGAGCCATTCCGGCTCGTTCGCGGGGTCTCGACGCATCAACCACCGTTCGGCCTCGTCGATGGCATGAAGGCAGGCCCGCTCTTGCCCTAGCGATGCCTGCGAGTTGGCCTGGTGGCTCATCCCGGCGAAGATTCGCCCACCGAGCGTCCGGTTCCCGGCTGCCTTGGCTAGCCGCAGAGCTTGGGCGAAGTACGACTGGGCCAGCCAGTGATCACCGACGTCGTATGCAGTCCATGCCGCGAGCCGGAGAAGGGCGCCGACCTCGCTGAGGTACTCGGAGGCCAGCGGTGAGCCTGGAACCACGTGGTCCAGCGATGGCAGGATGTCGCTACTGAGCACCTGCGCAACGAGCAGCCTGGGCCTGCCGCCGCCGAACCGGTAGTCGTACTGGGAGAACATCTCGGTTGCCGCGTGAACGAGATCGACGTTCGCGCTCGTCAGTCCATTGAGGTGCTGCGGCGCGGGCTCGTCGTCTGGGTCGATGAACCAGCGACCGATGATTTCCGACCAGAGGTCGGTGTCGACAGGGCGCTCGGTCTTCACGAGCGCAAGGTCTTGCTTGACCAGCTGGCGGATAGTGGCAACGCTGTCGACCAGCTGATCTGGGTAGGTCGTGCTCTGACCCACGAGCGGAGTCTCCGCGTATTCCATGCCGATATCCGAGACCGAAACGGGGATGCCGAGCTTTCGGCTCAGCGCCTCCGCGATGATGTGCGGCTTCACGCCGCGGGGTTCGACTCCGTCGAGCCATCGCTGCACGGTCGTGTGGTCGCAGGACATGTCCGTGCCGCGTTCATGCGCAACGTCAAGCACGCGCCGGGCAAACCCCTTGTGTGAACACCCGGAACGCGCGAGGAACGCCGCGAACCTACGGTTCGGGCTCTTGGCCATGGCCCCGGCGCCCTCCTTGGTTCCAAGACGCCCCAGCGTAGTCGATCAGTCGCACCCACTGTCTGAATTGTGCGCCCCCTTCTGCGCCCCCGAGTGCACATGCGCGCCCCCATGTGCGCGCTCCCGTCGTCCCCTTCGGTAGCCCAGGCTGGCGTGGTGAGTTCAGTCCAGGTCGACAGCCCAGCGCGCCAACATCACACGCAAGGGGACGCCGCAACCATGTGCCACCACTCGACACGCAGCGACACGCCCCAGCTGGCCGAGCTGCTCAAGGCCATCGCGAGTGCCGCCAGCAACGGAGCGACCTACCCATGGATTGCTGGCGTCCTGGCCCGCTGCCTCGCGGAACAAACCACGACGACCGAGGCCCGCGCGGCGGCCATCGCGACGCTCAGTCGCCCGCCGCTTGAGGGTGCCCGTCAGCGGGCTGCGTGACCGCTCGCCCCGCCTCCGCCAATCGCCGCGCCAACTCGGCGATCAGCTCAGCGTCGGAGAACTCGGTGATCGACTTGGGCCGCTCACGATCCTCTCTGGCCCTCGCGAAGGTTTCTGCCGCCGCGATCGAGCCTTCCTCTACTTCGCCGGCGTCCCTGGCTTCCCGCTCACGCTTGTCCACGTACGCGGCCCAGTCCCCGCTCGTCGTCGGCCAACCGTCGGTGTCGAGCGGGTCAGGCGCGCTCGCCTCGCCGCTGAGCAGGCGGGCAGTCGAGCCCGGCCGCCATCGCAGGGCCCGGTCGAGGCCGAGCGCGGTCTTGCGGCTCAGGCCACCGGGTTGTGTCGCGGACTCAACCTGCCGGAGCGTGGAGACGCCGATTCCTCCGGCTTTCGCCGCATCAGGCTGGGTGATTCTCAACGACTCGCGCCGTGCCCGGCTGGCCGTGGCGAGCCGTTCAGCGCTGGTCTGGGACATAGCTGGAGCGTAGTGGCCGCCAGAACAGCGCCAGACAATTGCTATATGAGGAATCTAGAGCTATTCTGGCGGCATGACTCGTTCTGAGATTTTTTTGTTGTCCATCGAACCGCCAGATATGCACCAGACAGCCGCCACGTCGAGTCGTTACCTCGACCGCGAACGGGTCCGCCACTTGCGCATCACGGCCGGCTTCGCCTCCGACGAGTTGCTCGCGCGCGCCGCAGGGATCAGTCATGGCCATCTCTGGCAGTGCCTTGCCGGTCGGACACCAGCTGGACCCAAGGTGCTGACCGGCCTGCTACGGGCACTTCCGGGGGCGGCGCTTGACGACTTGGTCGGGTCGCGCGCGGCGACCAACTCGGCGGTGTCTTCGTGAGCCGGGCGTCCTGGGCGCACGCGACCGCCGCACAGCGGCGGGACGCCGAGGCGTACGCGGCGGTCGTGGCGAGCATCCCGAGCCTGCCCCGCCCGTCGCGGGACGCCCGCCAGTCCCGCACTCCGTACCTCGATCGCCTGTTCGCCGCCGCGACCGGCGATGCGGTGGCGGCCGTCTTCGGTGTCGCCGTCGGAATGGTCGGCAGGACGCACGCGGCAGTGGCCGCTGACGACCTGATCCGGCTCGCGACGGAGGTTCACGCGCGACGGATGTCGCCGTTGGATGTGCGGAACGTCGCGGTTGCGCGTGCTGGCCGGGAGGCCAGGGCGGAGCAGTCGTCCGACCTGGTGGGTTTCGCGGATGCGCAGGTGTTCGAGTTACGCCGCCCCGTGGTGGCGCCATCGCCGCTGCTGTCGCCGGAGCTGATCGAGACGGTCACCGCCTACGTGGAAGCGGTCTATGGCCGGCCGCTCACCGGCGAGATGCGCCGCATTCTCGACGCCGGACTGCCGGTCGTCGTCGAGCTGGTCGAGACCTACCCAGAGAGCCGGGCCGAGCCGGGCGCGGTGCTGGTGTCCATGCAGCGTCAGCAGTGCGCCCGAGGCGGCAGGTGTCTGGTCAGCCTGTACCGAGAGCAGGGCATGTCCGATCGGGTTGCGATCGCGCTTGCTCGCGCGCTCGCCGGGCGGGCGAAGGATCCGCACACGTCGCTGCTGTGGCACGCACTGCGGCGCACGTCGCCGCAGGCGCTGCCGCTGCACCTCGTTCGGCAGGTGCGCCGTGACATCTCCGACCTCGACCAGTCGCAGTTCGCCGACGACATCACGCGCAAGCGGTTCCGCGATGCACTCGGTCGGGACACGGTCCGGGAGTTGGAGGCACAGGCCGGAACTGGCGCTGCTGGAGGCCAGGCGGTCGGGCAATGAGGTGCCCCCCGGTGATGGGCCGGGGGGCCGGCGACTCTGATTGGGAGAGCCGTTTTGCAGGGTGAAGATTACCCAGCGGTCGTTGATGATTCCAGTGCAACGCGTCCTCCGCTGCGGGTCATCCGCCCCGCCGA
>WNGB01039674.1_pt1 | contig 10038 bp, 13 predicted proteins | sample 5400681 | NCBI WGS metagenome assembly WNGB01 (sample SAMN13153367, study PRJNA577476) | soil metagenome | isolation source: 115 cm soil or saprolite under grassland replicate 2 | place: USA:California | collected 2016-06-15
TTCACCGCGAACCTCGAAACGCTGCCCGGCGCGGAAGCCGATCCGAAAACGATGGCATGGTGGGAGACTCAGCCCGAAGCCTGGAAAGCCTGCCGCGAAGACCTTCAGCCGCCTGAAACGGCGATGCAAAACTACCTCGCGTGGTTAACACGACTGCCCGGCAGACCCGTTTTCGTCGGCTATCCGGCGGCCTTCGACTATATGTTCGTGTGTTGGTACCTGAACCGGTTCACCGGCAAAAACCCTTTCTCTCATTCCGCGCTCGACATCAAGACCTATGCGATGGCGATGTTGAAGAAGGACTATCGCGACACTGTCAAACGGAATATGCCGAGAAGGTGGTTTGATGATCAGCCGCACACGCACAAAGCGCTGGACGACGCCATCGAGCAGGGAGCGTTATTTTGCAACATGCTGCGCGAGAGCAGGAAGTCGAATTAAGCGTCTCCTTTCTTGCGACCTAATATCAACGCTATTACCATACGTTTTGGAAATCATCCGAGATAGAGGCGGTCGTTATGGAGGGGGTATCAGTCTCCAAATCGGAATGGACGCTGAGCGCGGAGGCTCTGGGCCGATTTCTGGCCGGCCTCGATCCGGACTCTGACCGCGCGGGGGAAAAGTATGAAAGCCTGCGCCTGGCGCTGATGAAATTCTTCGACTGGCGCGGGGCGCATTTCCCCGAAGATCTCGCGGACGAGACGATTAAGCGAAACCATCCGCGACATCCCCACATATTGCCACGGCGTGGCCCGCATGGTCCTGCTCGAAAAGCTAAAAGGTCCGGAGAACAGAAGGGCGGACTTTGAAGGGCTGCCGCCAGCCGCGCTCGCCGCCCCCGATCCGAAAGAGGAAGACGAAAAACAGGATTGCTTCGAACTATGCCTGAAAGAATTGCCGGTCGAGAGCCTGCAATTGATCATGCAATATTACAGTGACGAGAAACGCCAGAAGATCAACCGCCGGCTGGAGATGGCCGAGCGCCTGGGCATTCCGCTCAACGCGCTGCGCAGCCGCGCCCAGAGAATTCGCAACCGGCTTGAAGAGTGCGTTAACGGCTGTTTGAATAAAAAGTGAACCCTGGCCGACATGGATTGGCGCAATTCGCCAGTAGTAGGTGAAAGCCTATATGAATTCACGGCTTTCAACACCATCCCACAACCCGTTTCGACCCGGCGAGTATAAAAATGTGGCGAACTACCGAACATGATGAGCAAACGATTCGCTACCTGCTCGGCGATCTGCCTGAAACTGAACAGACAGCCGTCGAACAGGAATACTTCGTCGACCCGGAGAAGTTTGAAGAGGTCTGGGCGGCGGAGAACGATCTGGTCGACCGCTATGTGCGTGGCAGATTGTCGCGCAGAGAGCGGAACCTTTTCGAGCGGAACTATTTGCAATCGCCGAAACACCGCGAGCGGGTCGCGGTCTCCAGAAAATTGCTCGAAGCGGCGGACAGTCAGGACGCCGAGAGCGGCGTCGCGCCGCGAGTCATCGCCCCCGCGCAGAGCAGGTTGATGGAAATACTTAACGCTCTGCGGAGGCCGCAGTTTCTCCTGCCGGCGACGGCCTCCCTGCTGCTGTTGTCAGCGCTCTCGTGGATGGCGCTTGAAAGTTCGCGGCTGAACGAGGAGCTTGGAAAGGCCCGGTCGCAACTCTCCGACCAACAGCGACACGAGCGCGAGATCGAGGATCAACTGGCCGCCGAGCGCGAACAGAACGGCAGGTTGAAGGCGGAACTCGACCGCTTGCTGGAAACCCTCGCCCCGAAGCCGCCTCAGTCGCCTCCGTCAATCATTTCATTCTTGCTAAGGTCGATACTGTCGCCGCGTGGCGCGAGCGCAGATCGACAGCAAATCACAATCCAGCGCGGGACCGACCTGGTCAGACTACAGCGCAAATGGCGATTCGCGCAGATTTCAGGCGTCCATACGCGCAGTCGGAGGCTCGCAGGTCTGGAGCCGGCGGTCGCTCAAACCGAGGTCGGGCGCAATCACTGTCAACGTCCCCGCCGATAAACTCCCTATGAACGATTACATCCTGACGCTCTCAGCCACGAATCCTACGGGCGAAACGGAAGAGATCAATCGCTACACCTTCAGGGTTCTCAGGTAATAGCTCAAACCACATACGCCATGCGCCATCTCGCATATGGCATACGGCCTCGCCATTTATCCAGAGCTGATTTCACGCCGGTGTACGGGTTAATAGAACGCGGATGACGCTGATAGAGCGGATTGATTTCTGGTTTTATCCGCGATGATCCGCGCCCGTCCGTGTCATCAGCGTTCTATTGACGGTTTGCAAATGCGTGTACGGGATGCAGGCGATACAGTACGGGGAGCGTAAGCGACCTGAGCATTGATCAGCAAGCCTTTTGACCGATGCTCAGGTCGCTGACGCTCCCCGTACTGTAACAGAGATCACTCCACTTTACCGTACCTGCAATCTCAATACTCTCTATTTTTCAAAAGACTATTGCTCACTCACTTAGGCTCACATGGTCGCTGCGGCGACCGGGAAGGCGGATGTTATATTTATTTCCCAAAGACCATTAGTCGTTACTACGTGGCTATTTTCCGCAGGATTGAGTCATGCCATTCGAACAAATGAGATTGCCCCTTTTCATCATCGGCATTACCCTGGTATCAGGCGTAGGCGATTCGCAGGGTTTTATTCACGCCGCGAAGATGTGGCGCAGAGGCGACCTGATTTTGAGCGAGCTTGGCAAATCGGCTTTGGGATTTAGTGTCGGCATCGGCTCATATTGGATTGCGGCGAAATATCTGACTGAGTTCGGAGTTCTCGCGCCTGAAACGCAAACGCTCATCTGGTTTGGAGCGACGATGGTCGGCACAGCTTTTATCAGCGGCAGGTTTCTTCAATGGCAAACAATAGATCAGATAGTAGCCGTCGTCGTTCTTCTCGGCATAGCCTGGCTATTGTTCCGCGCGGGCTAAGGCAGGTTTGTAATCAGGATGGCATCGCCGTGTTGTTTGCCGCTTGAGATGACAAGATTTTTCCGATCGTGCGACCAGGCGAAGTTGAAAATGCGGTCAGGAAAATCGCACAGTTTTTGCGGTTCGCTGCCGTCGAGCGGTTGCCGCCACACGCTGGAAGAATTGGGGATTCCAGTAATGTAATAAAAAGCGTCGGAATCGGCCGACCATTGAATGATCGGGCGACGCGCCGTCAGGTCGAACAGTTTCGGCTCGGCGGCGCCGTCCGCCGGCAGCACTCCGATTTGCATTGTGGAGTCTTCGCTTCCGAATTCTGGCTGAACTGATACATAACGAAAGGCGAGCCACTTTCCATCAGGCGAGATCGACAAGTTCCCTTCGGTAGTAGCGTTGGTCAGACGCGAAACTGGTACGGCGGGTCCGCCTTCGATGGAAACCTTCCAGATCGCCGCCGGGCCGGCCCCGAATTTGATGAAGAACACATGCGCGCCACCCGGTGATAAAGCTGCGTACTGCGCGCTCTCTTTTTGTTCTTCGCCGAAAGTCAATTGTTTTTGATTGCGCCCGTCAATGTCCATTCGCCAGATCTGCGGCGCGCCGGTGCGATTCGAGGTGAAAACAATATGGCGTCCGTCCGCAGAGACTATTGGGTCGGTGTTGTCTTGTCCGGCGTTAGCGGTCAATTGGACGCGGTTACTGCCGTCCGGGTTCATTGAGTAAAGGTCTGTGTTGTGTCCCGCGAAACTGGTGAAAACAATCCTGCCGTCCGGCGTCCACTCGAGTCCGCCGTAGCCGTCGAAAATGCGTTCGCCGAAGGTCAACTGCCTGGCTTTCTTCACGTCGCCATTCGGCGCCAGCCACAAGTGCAAAATAAATTTCTGTTGCCTCATGACCAACATCCGCCCGTCAGCAGAAAGACTGAGCCAGAAATAACCTTCGAGGTCGTTGGTCAGGCGATGAGCTTTACCATCAGGATAAGTAATCATCCACAGTTGCGGATATGGCTCGTCGGTTGCGCGCGCCGAGACGTATAAATGCTTGCCGTTCGGCGCCCACAGGGCGCGCGTCCAGCCGCGCCAGATCTGAGTCTTCAACTCTGTTTCCTGCCCAGTAGCAACGTCAACCGTCAGGAGCCTTGTAGGAACTTGCTGTTGTAATCCGCCGGCAACAACAAGTTTTGTGGCGTCAGGCGACCATGCGGGAGCGCTCCCCCTATAATCCAGCGGCGCGTTCCGCGCGCTCAACTCGCGTTCGCCGCCGCCGCCGATGTTTGACAGAATCAGCAAGTGAGCGTTTTTGCGTCCTGCGTCGCGTCGAATGAAAGCGAAACTTTTTTCGGCGCGCCGCCTAAAAGCGATGTTTGATAGATCGCTCCTGGGTCTGATTCTTCGCGGAAGAATACATATTTACTGTCGGGCGAGAAAGCTAACGACCGATAGCCCTTGCGCGAGGGCGGCAAAGTTTGAACGGAACTGCCCGTCGCAATCTGTTTGATCCATACACTCCCTCCCTGTTTTTCGAGCCGCACATAAGCCAATAGTTCGCCGTCGGGCGAGATCGTCGGATGAATGACGTCACCGCTGTCCGTCAATCTTTGAAATCGGACCTGTTCGAAATGCACGAAATCTACAACCTGCGGTTGCCTGCCGATCTCGTTGTGCTGAGCGCCTGTCAGACGGCGCTCGGCAAGGAGATCAAAGGCGAGGGGCTGGTCGGATTGACGCGCGGGTTTATGTACGCCGGCGCCGAGCGCGTCGTGGCGAGTCTGTGGCAAGTGGACGATCTCGCGACCGCCGAATTGATGAAGCGTTTTTACCAGGGAATGCTGAAAGACCGCCTGCGCCCGGCGGAGGCGTTGCGCGCGGCGCAGATCGAGAAACCAGGTGTTCCGCTTATTCCGATGTTTCAGAGCGTTTATGAAATACCATTTGTTGATCGTTTGTCTTTGTTCTCTGCCGATCGGGCTATCAACTCAATTGACGCGCCCCACCGCTGCGACGGTTCGGGATCCTCGGGAAATGTACCGTAGGTTGTCCAACCTGCGGAGGCTTGATTATGGAGCCGCTCAGTTGTCATCAAGCGGCTTGGTTATGAAGCCTCCGCAGGTTGGACAACCTACGGTACTTGCGCCCGGCGCGCCGGTCGAACGCGAGATGTCGGGCGCTCGGCGGCATCTTTATCAAATTACGCTGGAAGCCGGCCAATGTTTGAAGATCATCGCCGAGCAGCGCGGCGCGGATATTTCATTGACACTCAATGACCATGACGGCAAACAACTCGCCAGTGTTGAAAACAACCGCGGCGGAGTGGGAAGCGAATGGGCGATGATCAGAAAGCGGCTGCGCTGCTGGACGAGACTTTGTCTCTGAGCCGCAAAATTAGCGCTCCAGAAGGCGAAGCCGCGGCGCTGACGCGATTGGCTCGACTGGCTCGAAAGAAGGGGGATTTCAATCAGGCGCGCCAATTTTTTGAAGCCTCGCTTCGCGTTTCGGAAGAGAGGCGTTTCAGAGTCGGGCCTCATCCTTTGAAAGATTCCTTTAGAGCCGGCCTGCAAAGCGATTACGAAGAGTTCACCGAATTGCTCATGCAATTGCACGAAGCGAATCCACAGGCGGGCGATGACAGGCTCGCTTTCGAAACCAGCGAGCGCGCGCGGGCGCGCGGGTTGCTGGACTTGCTTGCGGAATCGCGGGCCGAGATACGTCAAGGGGTAGATCCGGCGCTGCTCGAAAAACGCCGCGCGCTGCAACAACGGCTCAACGCCAAGGATATGGCCTGGCGACAGTCTCTCAACAATCGGAACGCCGCCGATCAGACCGAGGCCCTGGCGAAAGAGATCGATTCCCTGACCGCCGATCTGCAGTTGGCCGAGTTGCAAATTCGCGAGGCCAGCCCTCGATACGCCGCGCTCGCCCGGCCTAAGCCGCTCTCCGCCACGGAAGTTCAACAGACGCTCGACGAAAACACCGTGCTGCTCGAATACGCGCTCGGCGATAAGCAGAGCTGGCTCTGGGCCGTCACACGAGATTCGATCAACAGCCACAAGCTTCCACCGCGGACCGAAATCAATGCGGCGGCGCGAAACTTCTACGAACTACTGACCGCGCGTCAAACGAAGAAAGACCCGACCGAAGAAGGGCGACTGAAGCGGATCGCCGAGGCCGACGCCAAACTCCAGGCCGGCGCCGCGACGCTCAGCCGGATGCTGCTCGGCCCAATCCACGCGCAATTGCAACAGGAGTGGAAAGGCAAGCGATTGGCCATCGTCGCATCAGGCGCGCTGGAATACCTGCCGTTTGCCGCGTTGCCCTTGCCTGAGAGCGGGAGAGCGGGAGAGCGGGAGAGCGGGAGACAAGGGGACAAGGGGACAAGGGGACAAGGGGGCGAGGTAAATCCGCAATCCGCAATCCGCAATCCGGAATCCCCACTCCCCTGATCGTGGACCACGAGATCGTCAATCTTCCGTCAGCCTCGGCGCTCGCCCTCATCCGCAAAGAAGGCTCCGGACGGCAAATGGCGACGAAGACGCTCGCCGCGCTAGCCGATCCGGTTTTCGAAGCCGACGATCCGCGTTTGGCGGCTACAAGGAAAAAAGCTTCTTCAAACGGTTTGATCGCCAGTGTCCGATCGGCGGGATCGGCGCCCTCCCCTTCCCCGCTGCCATCCGAGCTTGAGCGTTCGGCTCGGAGCTTTCATCGCGACGGCTTCAGCCGCCTCATTTTTTCCAACGAGGAGGCCGAATTCATCACGGGGCTTGCGCCAAAAGGTTCGACGCTCAAAGCCACAGGCTTCGAAGCTAACCATCAGCTTGCCGCAAGTGGAGAGTTGGGCAAATACCGCATCGTCCATTTCGCCACTCACGGCTTGATCAACAGCGAACATCCGGAACTCTCGGGTCTAGTGCTTTCGCTCGTGGATGAAAATGGAAAACCGCAGGACGGCTTTCTGCGAATTAGCGAAATCTTCAACCTGGAAATGCCCGCGGACCTCGTGGTCTTGAGCGCCTGCCAAACCGCTCTGGGCAAAGAGGTCAAAGGCGAGGGACTTGTCGGATTGACTCGCGGGTTTATGCGCGCCGGAGCGCAGCGCGTCGTGGCGAGCCTGTGGCAGGTAGATGATCTGGCGACCGCCGAATTGATGAAGCATTTTTATCGCGGGATGTTGAAAGAAAACTTGCGCCCGGCGGCGGCGTTGCGCGCCGCGCAGATCGAGATGTCGAGAAGCTCACACTGGTCGTCGCCTTATTACTGGGCGGGGTTCATCATCCAGGGGGAATGGAAGTAGAGCTTATTGAAAAGGTTTATCGAGGATGCCGATTTCTTACCTGACGATCGATCGAGCTGACTACGAAGATACCAGAGCCAGGGGACTTTCCACCGCAGTGGATGTCTACGGCTGCGACCCGGGCGCCATCCGAAGCCCGTGGCATTGTTGCGGAAGTTACCTGCCTCTTCATCAGCAGTAACTGAATGCTATTTCTCGGTTCTGCCATCTGCCTACCGACTCACTACCTACACAATCTGAACTTAATTGAAGCGTGCGCATAAATCGGATCGGCGGAGCCTTTGGGGCGCCGCTGCTCGGGACCGCTTTGGTAGTCATCTGCCGATTCTACAGACTTCCGGAACAGGAGATGCAGTGGACTTTGTTTCCATCATTGCCGGAGTATCGAAGCAGACTACCAAAGCGGTCCCGAGCGATACTGCTGGCAAACCCCTATAGCGCCGGAGGCGCGAGGGATATTAGCCGGTGGCGGAGCGAAGCGTAGGCGCCGGAAACGCCACGATAGGACCACGCGACCTGAAAGGGCGCCGGACCGGGATCGGTCCTGTTGCGAATTTCGGTCCGGCGTCCCGGCAGGGACGCGAACAATCTTCTTCGACTTGTCCCGGTGGTTGCGCTTCGCTCCACCACCGGCTAATTTCCGTCGCCTCTCCGGGGCGGAAAATAACTTCACGGAATATGCCAGCAGTATCCCGAGCGCCGGCGCCCAAAAGGCTGGCGCCGTTTCATGCAGTCGGCCGTATTCAACTTTTATTCGCACACGCTTCACTTAATTTCCAAGCGAGGTCGACATGTTTTCGCGCGCGGCGCCAGTAGTAGTCGAAGAGATAAAGAATGCCGAGTCCCTCTTCGGCGATAACACTCGACAACATAACCCGGCCACAGCGCAGGAAAACGGGGGCTGTAACTATCGTGATACCCGTTCCCCGTGTCGCCTGCGTCTTGGCCCACAAAAAGGAGAATACTCATGTTACGCAAAAGCCTTTTGTTCCTTTCGTTCGCTTCAATCGCCGCGCTGATCGCCTGGGGATTCGTTAAGGGCAGCGCGAAGACCGCCAGCGCTTCGACGGCGTCAGCGCCGAATCAGTGCGACTTACAACTCACAGTCAACAGCCCGACATTGCAAGGCACGCCAGCCCAGCCGACGGGCGCCACTGTCTCCTGGACCATTACCAACAAGCCGACCTGCTACAGGATCGACGGTAGCCAGGTTACTTTCAACTTCAACCTGAATGACGGCGCCAACGTACAGAGGGTCGTGAACGTCGCTGGGAACGTCACAAATGCTCAAGTCAATCTGGCGGGCAATCCATTGCCCCCGAATAAAAGAGTCAACGCGATTACCGCCAACGTCATAGTTAAGGCCATAGCTGATCCCGTGCAAAAGAGAGCGGATAGCGGGGTCGTGGCGCTCTAAACGAACCGATAGGCATTTCGGTTGAAAACTCCATCCACGAAGTTACTCAGGTCGCCAAGAGGCTCCCCCTATTTCTTCTCCGCGCTCCTGGCGCAACTTCGTGGATGATTTTTCCAGAGAGCAGTGTCGAAAAGGAGAATCGCAATGAAACAGTTCAACCAGAGAATAACGGCAGCCGCTGGCGCGATATTGATCGCATTGACGCTGGTCGGGCTTAACACCGATCAGGCCATCGCTCAGGGCAAGGAGCGAAAAGGAGCAAAGGTTCGCGCGGGCAGCAATGCGAAGGGGCGCATGTCCACTCTGCAAAACTCCGAAAACGTCAGATCACAAGCGGAGCGCCAGAATGCCGCCGGAACAGAAGCTTTTTCAATAGATATCGGAACCTCCGAAAGCATTAGATCACAAACTGAGAGAGCGCGTCGGATGAAGACTTATGAGAGTGTCTCTGACGCCGACATCGCCGCCGCGATTCGTGCGAGATCACGTAAACGCGCAAGAGAGTAAAACCAACCGGGGCTTACTGATCGTCAAGCGATAAGTGAGATCCGATTCAAACAAATTCGAGCAGGAGGTAATTTATGCGAATCATCATCCCCAAATATAAATCTTGGCTGGCGACTGCCGCGCTCGCACTGGTTCTCACAGCGTTTTTCGCCAACGGGCCGTTGGCCGCGCCAATGACAAAGGCAGAGCCGGAGGTTATTCAACAGCAGACTCCGGCGCCTGGGACGCTGTCGATCATTGCCATCCTGATTGGCCTGGTCGAGCGCCAAGTCGCCATCTATGTGCCGAGCGGTTATCGGGCAGGAACAGCCGTTCCGCTGGTCTTCGCGCTGCACGGCGGCGGTGGCGACGCATCAAAGATGTACGCCCCGGACAAGCGCATCGTCGGATACGCCGAATCCGAGGGCTTCATCGCCGTCTTCCCGAATGGGTTGCCCGCGCCGGGCGCTCCTGCCGGCAGCGACAAATACTACTGGATCGACCCGGTCAACATAGGCTTCATGAATCATCTGATCGATTTGATGACGGCCCGATTCACGATTAATTCGCGCCGGGTTTATTTCATCGGTTTTTCCGGCGGCGCGAAGCTCTGCTACCGACTGGCCGCCGACCCGGCCATCTCAGCGCGCATTGCGGCCATCGCCACAGTGGCTGGCGATATGGGCAGCAAGCCAACCGACCCGCCGACCTCGCCGTGGGAGATCATTGACCCTGCCGCTTCGGGCGGCGCGCCGATGTCGGCGCTGCTGCTGCAAGGCGGAGAAGACACGGGGCTGCCCGCGATGGGCGGGTTCCCGGATGATTTCTCTTCAATCAGGAGTTCGTTCCAGACGAAGGTGGACAGTTGGCGGCTCTTCGTGGGCGCCATAG
>WNGB01015600.1_pt1 | contig 10036 bp, 7 predicted proteins | sample 5400681 | NCBI WGS metagenome assembly WNGB01 (sample SAMN13153367, study PRJNA577476) | soil metagenome | isolation source: 115 cm soil or saprolite under grassland replicate 2 | place: USA:California | collected 2016-06-15
AGAGCTTCGGCGCCGTCTCGATCGTGAAGGTCAACGCGCAGTGGTTCCATCTCCGCGAGCGCGGCACCTTCGGCGGCATCTTCGGCATCCTCATCTCGCTCGGCATCTACTTCGCGTACGACTGGAACCGGCGGCTGCTCGCCGTCCTCCCGCTCGAGTGGATCTTCTTCGTCCCGGCCATCCTCCTGCTCGGCTTCGCGGCCATCGACATGTTCCTGGTCTTCGACCGGCCGAGCGACACCGGACACCCGGACTTCGACACCGCCGACGCATCGTCGGGGGCGAGCGGCCCGGCGCTGTCCGCCCGCCAGGTGTTCGGCAAGATGCTCCGCCACCCGGTCATCATGACCATCGCCGCCATCGAGCTCGTGAGCGGCTGCGTGCGCGGCGGGGTGATGAAGTGGTGCTACGTCTTCCTGAAGGAGACCGGGCAGGCCGCGTCGTTCGTCTACCAGAACTGGGGCATGCTGCTCTGCTGCGCCGGCATCCTCGGCGGCGTCGTGGCCGGCACGATCTCGGACCGGGTCTTCCAGTCACGCCGCGGCCCCTCGGCCGGCCTCCTCTACGGAGTCGTGGTGGCCGGCCTGGCCGGCGCGGCCGCGCTGATCGTCAGCCCGGCGGTCGGTTTCGTGTTCGTCCTGGTCATGATGGCGATCATCGGAGTCCACGGCATGCTGAGCGGCACGGCCAGCATGGACTTCGGCGGCACGCGCAACGTCGGCGTCGCGGTCGGCATCATCGACGGCTTCGTCTACATCGGCAACGGCCTGCAGTCGATCATCTTCGGCTGGATCCTGCCGGGCGAGCTCCTCGAGCGCGACCCGTCCAGCTGGCGCCTCCTCCCCCTCCTGGCCGGCGGCGTGGCCGTGATCGGCCTGCTCCTCTGCACGCGGATATGGCACGCGCGCCCCGACCCTGCGCCCGCGCACTGAAGGCCCGACGACATCGGATCCGAGCCGGTGCGTCAGGAATGGAGATCCCCGAGGAACGCCTCGTCCACCTGGACAAGCGAGCGGAGCACGCGGTCTGCGATCGCGAAGCGCGGGTCGTCCGCCTCGGACCGTGACGGCACCGCGACGCAGAGCGCCCGCGCGGCCTTGGCCGCGATGACGCCGTTCAGCGAGTCCTCGAAGACCACGCACTCGGTGGGCGCGACCCCGAGCCGGGCCGCGCAGGTGAGGATCACGGCCGGATGCGGCTTCCCGTACTGCTCGTGCTGGGCGGAGACCCTGGTGTCGAGCAGACTGGCCAGCCCGAGGCGCTCGATGGCCGCGTCGATCAACCGCCCGGGCGACGAGGACGCCACCGCGACCGCGAGGCCCGCGGCCGCGCAGCACTCGATGGCCGCGGCGCCGCCGTCGAGGGCGCGTCCCTCGGCGCGCACGCGCGCGACCATGCGATCGACGATCTCCTCGGCGATCTCGCCTGCCCGCGCCGCGCTCTGCCCGGCGCTGGCCAGCCAGTGGGCCGCGACCTCGTCGATGCGCAGGCCGGTCGTCTCCTCGCACATCTCCTCGGTGAGAGCGACGCCGTGCGCCGCGAAGACCTCCACCTCTGTCCTGCGCCAGATCGGCTCGGAATCGATGAGCAGGCCGTCCACATCGAAGATCGCCGCCTTGAGGAGCCGCCCGCCCGTCATATCGCGCGCGCGACCAGGGCCTCGACGGTGGCCCGCGCCCCGCGCTGGTGGAGCGCGGTCAGCGCGGCCCGGTAGGCCGCCACGAAGCGCCGGTCGTCGGCGAGGTTCCCGAACAGCTCGCGGTTGGCGATGAACGCGTCCGGATCCTGGCGCTGCCGCTGCGCGATCGGCCCGAGCTTGTCCACGAGCCGGTCGACCACCTCGATCGGTCGGCCGTCTTCATCGACCCCCTCGGCGTAGCGCGCCCAGCTCGCCACCACCCCGACCGAGCGCCTGATCTCGCCTCCCGTCTCGAGCTGCCGGCGGATGACCGGCAAGAGCCACTTCGGTATGCGGTCGGAGCTGTCGGCGCAGAGCCGCGCGATCGTGTCGCGCACCTCCGGGTTGGAGAAGCGCTCGATGAGCGTGCTCTTGTAGGCATTCAGATCGACGCCGGGCACGGGCGCGAGGGTGGGGGTCGCCTCCTCGTCCATGTAGCCGCGCAGGAGCGAGCGGAAAAGCGGGTCCTGCGCGGCCTCGTGGACGAGCCGGTAGCCGGCGAGATAGGCGAAGTAGCAGAGCGCCTGATGGCTGCCGTTGAGGAGCCGCAGCTTCATCAGCTCGTAGGGCTCGACGTCGGCGACCACCTGGACACCCGCGTCCTCGTACGGCGGCCGCCCGAGCGTGAACGCGTCCTCGAGGACCCATTGCGTGTACGGCTCGCACACCACGGGCCACCGGTCGCCGATCCCGAACCGCTCGCGCACCTGCTCGCGATCGGCGTCGGTGGTGACCGGCGTGATCCGGTCGACCATCGAGTTCGGGAACTCCACCTCGCGCTCGACCCAGTCGCCGAGCTCCGGGTCGCGCAGCCGGGCGAAGGCCGCGAAGACCCGGCGGGTCAGGTGGCCGTTGCCCGCCAGATTGTCGCACGACATGATCGTGAAGGGGCGGAGTCCGCGCTCGCGGCGGCGGCGCAGCGCCTCGACGATGAGGCCGAAGGCGGTGCGCGGCGCGTCCGGGTGCGCGACATCGTGGACGACGTCCGGGTTGCCGGCGTCGAACTGGCCGGTCACGTTGTGGAGGTTGTAGCCCCCCTCGGTGATGGTGAGCGACACGATCCGGGTCGACTCGGCGGACATCTTCTCGATGACCGCGTCCGGGTCGTCCGGCGCGAACAGGTACTCGACGATCGCGCCGATGACCCGGGGTTCGTAGGTCCCGTCCGGGTGCTTGACGACGAGCGTGTACAGCCCGTCCTGCGCGCGCAGCGTTTCCTTCATGCGCAGGTCGGGAGGCATGACCCCGACGCCGCAGAGTCCCCAGTCGAGCGCCTTGCCCTGGTTCATGAGGCGGTCGTGGTACATGGCCTGGTGGGCGCGGTGGAAGCCGCCGACGCCGAAGTGGACGACGCCGGCCGTGACCCGGCTGCGGTCAAAGGCCGGGATCTGCACCGGGTCGCGGCAGGACGAGAGGGTTGCGTTGCTGAGCGCGATCACGCGATGTCTCCGAGGGAAGCGGGCGAGGGAGGTGAAGGAGGTGACGACCGGTTCGGGCGCCGCCGGCGGGCCGGCGGCGGGATCTCGCCCGAGCCGCGCGGGATCAGGCGAGTGGGCACGACGTGCAGGCGAGGCGGTTGCCCGTCCCCGTCGATGCGGGCCATGAGCTGCTCGGCCGCGAGCCGGCCGATCTCGGCCGAGTCCTGAGCGATGACCGTGATGCCCGGCTCGAGCAGGTCGGCGAGGACGATGTCATCGAAGCCGACCAGCGCGACATCGCGGTGGAGGTAGAGCGTGCGGAGCGCGCGGACCGCGCCGACGGTGAGGAGGTTCTGGCTCGTGAAGAGCGCCGTCGGCGGTTCCGGCCCGGTCACGAGCTCGACCGCAGCCCGCTCGGCCGGCTCGCTGCCGTAGACGTCGCGGCGCACGAGCCGGTCGTCGAACGGGAACCCGGCCTCCTCGAGCGCGTCGCAGTAGCCGAGGAAGCGCTCCTCGGCGGTGTAGATGTCGCGCAGGTCGCCGAGGAATCCGACCCGCCGGTGCCCGCGGCGCAGGAGGTGCGCGGTCGCTCGCGCCGCGGCGGCGCGGTTGTCGGACACGACCGCGTCGAGCCCGCCGGCCGGGCGATCGACCATCACCATCGCCGTGCCGGCGGCGAGCTCGGTGGCCAGCCAGCCGTGGTCGGCGCTCGTGGGCATGAGGATGACGCCGTCGACGCGCCGCGCCGTGAACGCGGCGACCGCCTCGCGCTCGTCCGCCGGATCCTCGTCGGAGCTGGCCGCCAGGACCAGCACGGAGCGCGCCCGCGCCGCGTCGATGACCGCGCGGTGCAGCGCGGCCGAGAACGGATTGGCGAGATCCTCGAGGACGACGGCGATGGTGGATGATCGGCCATCGCGGCGGCGCAAGGCGCTGGCCGCGTGGTGGGGGCGGTAGCCGAGCTCGCCGATCGCGGCATTGACGCGCCCTGCCAGGTCCGCGCCGACGCTGGTCACGCCGTTGACGACGCGCGACACGGTCTTGATGCTCACGCGGGCGCGGGCCGCGACGTGGCGCATCGTGGGCCGCGGGGCCGCTCGCCGCCAGCTCGATTCGGACATCGATGTCTCATCATCAGACTGCATGATTTCGGAATGATACTTGACGGCCTGTCGTTGAGGCTAGTACTGTCGAGACAACGTTATCGCGAGGCCTCTGGCATTCCGTGCCGAGCCGGCGACCGCGACGACGGGGACCCGAGTCGCGCGAGGAGGGAACGATGGACGACGATCGCCTGAGCGTGCCTGTGCTCGTGGTGGTGCTGATGGCCGTCCTGGCCGCGGCCAGCTGCAACGCCCGCAGCAAGGATGAAAGCAAGGCCGGCGGCAAGACCGAGGTCACCCTCGCCACGGTGGCCAATCCCCAGATGGAGGACATGGCGAAGCTGGCCAAGGTCTTCGAGAAGGACAATCCGACCATCACGGTCAACTTCGTCGTCCTGCCGGAGAACCAGCTGCGCGACCGGATCACCCAGGACGTGGCCACCAAGGGCGGCCAGTTCGACATCGTCACGGTAGGCACCTACGAGGTGCCGATCTGGGCCAAGAACGGATGGATCGAGCCGCTCTCGGATCGGATCGCGGCGACGTCGGGCTACGACGGCGACGACATCATCCCGGCGGTGCGCGAGGCCCTGTCCTACGAAGGGAAGGTGCACGCGGTTCCGTTCTACGCCGAGTCGTCGTTCCTCATGTACAGGAAGGACCTCTTCGACGCGGCAGGCTTGACGATGCCGGATCACCCGACCTGGGACCAGGTCGCCGACTTCGCGGCCAAGCTCCACCACCCGGACCAGAAGCAGTACGGCATCTGCCTGCGCGGTCTGCCCGGCTGGGGCGAGGTCTTCGCTCCGCTCAACACGGTCGTCAACACGTTCGGCGGTCGCTGGTACGACGAGCAGTGGAACGCGAAGCTGACCGAGCAGCCGTTCGTGGACGCCGTCACCTTCTACGTCAATCTCGTCCGCAATAGCGGCCAGCCCGGGGCCGCGAAGTCCGGCTTCACCGAATGCCTGACCGCGACGGCGCAGGGCAACGCAGCGATGTGGTACGACGCGACGGTCGCGGCCAGCCTGCTCGAGGATCCCAAGAGCTCGAAGGTCGCCGGCAAGATGGCCTACGTCCCCGCGCCGGTGAAGGAGACCAAGGCCGCGGGCTGGCTGTGGGCCTGGTCGCTCGCCATCCCGAAGACCTCCAGGAAGCAGGACGCCGCCTGGAAGTTCGTCGCGTGGGCGACCTCCAAGGAGTACATGAAGCTCGTCGGCCAGACCCTCGGCTGGACGCGCGTGCCGCCGGGTAGCCGCGTGTCGACCTACTCCATTCCGGAATACAAGGAAGCGGCGAAGGCGTTCGCGTCGATCACGCTCCAGGCGCTGGAAGAGATCGACCCGAAGAACCCGGGCACCCAGCCCAGGCCTTACGCCGGTATCCAGTACGTCGGGATCCCCGAGTTCCAGGCGCTCGGAACCTCCGTGTCGCAGGAGATCGCGGCGGCGATCGCGGGCAGCGAGACCCCGGACGAGGCGCTCGCCAAGGGCCAGGTGATGGCCGAGGAAGTCGCCTCGAAGGGCGGCTACAAGAAGTGAGCGGCATGCCGGCCGCGTCGTCCGAGCCGGCGCCAGCCCGACCGGAGGTCGCGGTCGGACGGCTGCGCCTCCCGTTCGGCCGGCGCAAGCGCGCGCCGGCCGTCGAGCTGCCCGCGCGCGAGCGCTGGGCCCGCCGCGCGATGCTGGCGCCCGCCCTGATCTACACGATCGTGGTCACCCAGATCCCGTTCCTGGTCACGCTCTGGTACTCGCTCACCTCCTGGAACCTCCTGACCGGCAGCGGCCGCCGCTGGGTGGGGCTGCAGAACTACATCGACTTCCTCGAGGACAGCGCTTTTCGCAGCGCGGCCTGGCACACCGTGGCCCTGACCACGCTGTCGGTGCTCCTCTCGATGGTCCTCGGCATCGGCCTCGCGGTGCTGCTCGACCGCAAGTTCCTCGGGCGCAGCATCGTGCGGACGCTCCTCATCACGCCGTTCCTCATCACGCCGGCGGCGGCGGCCCTTCTGTGGAAGAACCCGCTCTTCGATCCGGTCTTCGGCCTCATCAACTTCGTGCTGCGGCCGTTCGGCCTCGGCCACGTGGACTGGATCTCGCAGTATCCGATGGCCGCGGTCGTGACGGTGGCCGTGTGGCAGTGGACGCCTTTCATGATGCTCATCGTCCTGGCCGGGCTGCAGGGCCAGGATCGCGACACGCTCAACGCGGCGCGGGTCGACGGCGCCCCGCCCTGGCGGATCTTCACGCGCCTGACCTTGCCGCACCTGCGGCCGTTCATCGAGCTCGGGATCGTGCTCGGCTCGATCTTCCTGGTCCAGTCGTTCGACCTCATCTTCCTCATGACCCAGGGGGGGCCGGGCGACGCGACGACCAACATCCCCTACTTCCTCTACCTCGTGACCTTCCGGAAGTTCGACATCGGAGCCGCGGCGGCGCTCGCGGTCGTGGTCGTGATCGTCACGATCATCATCGCCAAGTTCGCGCTCAACGTCATCTCCAGCCTGTTCTCCGACGCGGCGATGGAGGGGGCATGAGGGCGGCAGACGCACGGCTGCCGGGATCGAGCGTCTGGAGCGGCGCCTTCCTGACCGCGGCGACCTGGATCGTCGCGCTCGGGCTGTTCTTCCCGGTCCTGTGGATGGTGCTGACCGGCTTCAAGCAGGAGGCCGACGCGGTCACCGATCCGCCGAAGCTCTTCTTCGAGCCGACCCTGGACCAGTACCGCGCCATCTTCGACCGCGACTTCACGCCGTTCCTCCTCAACTCGCTGAGTGCGACGCTCATATCGACCCTGCTGGTGATCGCGCTGGCCCTGCCGGCCGCCTACGCCCTGTCGATCCGCCCGGTCAAGGCCTGGCGCGACGTCCTCTTCTTCTTCATCTCGACGCGCATGTTGCCGGTGGTCGGGGCGATCGTGCCGGTCTACATCCTGGCGCGCGACACCGGCCTCCTCGACGACGTGGCCGCGCTCATCATCCTCTACACCGGGATGAACCTTCCGATCGCGGTGTGGATGCTCCGCTCGTTCTTCCTCGAGATCCCGCGCGAGGTGATGGAGGCGGCCAAGATCGACGGCGCGAACCTGTGGCGCGAGCTCGCCCGGGTCGTCCTGCCGCTCATGGCGCCCGGGATCGCGGCGACGGCGCTCATCTGCGTCCTGTTCGCCTGGAACGAGTTCTTCTTCTCGGTCAACCTGACCGCGGCGAAGGCCGCCACGGTGCCGGTGTTCCTGGTCGGCTTCGTCACCTCGGAGGGGCTGTTCTGGGCCCGCCTCTCGGCCGCCTGCACGATGGCGGCGCTCCCGGTGGTCCTGGCCGGCTGGATCGCGCAGAAGCAGCTCGTGCGCGGACTCTCGATGGGAGCGATCAAGTGATCGCCCACCGAGCCGCGCGAAGCAGGGAGGAGTCAGCCACATGGCCGAAGTGACCTTCCGCAACGTGTCCAAGCGGTTCCCCGACGGAACCCTGGCGGTGCGAGACTTCAATCTCGACATCGCCGACGGCGAGTTCGTCGTGCTGGTCGGGCCGTCCGGGTGCGGCAAGACCACCGTGCTGCGCTCGCTTGCCGGCATCGAGCGGGTGACGTCCGGCGAGATCCGGATCGGCGACAGGGTCGTCAACGAGCTGTCCCCGCAGAAGCGCGACATCGCGATGGTGTTCCAGAACTACGCGCTCTACGCCAACATGACCGTCTTCGAGAACCTCGCCTTCGCGCTGCGCAACCGCGGCGTCGCCGCGGACGAGGTGAGCGAGCGGGTCAAGCGGGCCGCCCGGACCCTGGCCATCACCGAGTTCCTCGACCGCAAGCCGGCCATGCTGTCCGGCGGCCAGCGCCAGCGGGTGGCGATCGGGCGGGCGATCGTGCGCGACCCGGCCGCGTTCCTCATGGACGAGCCGCTCTCGAACCTCGACGCCAAGCTGCGCGGCCAGATGCGCGCCGAGCTGACCATCCTGCATCGAGAGCTCCGCGCCACGGTCCTCTACGTCACCCACGACCAGGTCGAGGCGATGACGATGGGCGATCGCGTGGCGGTGATGTGGCGCGGGATCATCCAGCAGGTCGCGCCCCCGTCGGAGCTGTACGACCGGCCCGCGAACCTGTTCGTGGCCAGCTTCATCGGCGCCCCGGCGATGAACTTCCTGCATGCGAGCCTGACCGACGAGGGCGGGCGACTGACCGCGCGCGCCGGCGCGCTCACCCTGCCGCTCGACGACGGGTGGGCGGCCGCGCGCCCTGCCCTGCGCCGGCACGCCGGCCGCGAGGTGGTGCTCGGCGTCCGTCCCGAGCACCTGGACGTGAAGTCGCAGGGAAGCCAGTCGGTCCGGCTCGACGTCATCATCGACGTGGTCGAGGCGCTCGGCTACGAGAAGCTGGTCTACTTCCGCGCCGAGGCGCCGCGCGGGCACGACGCGCAGGGGATGCTGGAGGGCGGCAAGGAGACTGCCGCGTCCGGCCGCATCGAGTTCTGCGCCCGCATGGGTCCCGACGCGCCGGTCCGGGAGGGTCCTGCCCAGCTGTTCGTCGATCCCGGTCGCCTGCAAGTATTCGATCCGGAGACCGGCGCGGCGATCGGAGCCGATTCGCAGCCCGGAGCAGCGTCGCCCCGCCCGATCGAACCGCGAAGCCACGAGGAGCGCGAAGCAGGAAGAGAAGGGCTCCTCTGACTGTCACTACTGCGTCCGAACGCAGTAGTGCCAGGACATTGTTGGGCAGAGCCCTCCGGACGGCCGCACTCGCGGCCGGGGAAATCCGCTCGCTTCCGCTCGCGTCCTTCGCGCCTTGGTCGAGAGGGCTCCGACCAATCATGTGGTCGTCAGTCCCGGATCAGGAACTCATCGACGTTGAGGTGGCCCAGCGGGGAGCCGGTTTCCTCGTCGACCAGGACGATCTGGCCGCTCTGGCCGGCGTACGACGCGACGTTCCAGATGACGTCGTCCATCCGCTCGCTCTGGTTGCCGGTCTCGATCTTCTCGCGCCGGCCCTCGACCCAGAGCTCGATGCGCAGGGTGGTCGGGTTCTTCCCACCCGAGCGCAGGAACGTGATGGTGCTGCCGCGGAAGGTGAAGGTCGGCGAGGTGAGGGTACCGACCGACTCGTCGCCGCCGTGGGAGCTGCTCGCGTAGAAGCGGCCGCCGAAGCGCCGGACCGGGGCCTGGCGTGCGACGGAGCCGGAGTCCGGGTGCTTGCCCCACGCGCGCCCGGTCGATTTCCATCCATCCAGCCTGCCGCTCTCGAAGTCGAACAGCATGCGCGCGCCCTCCGGCACCTCTGCGGGACGGGCGGGAATCCACACCGACCGCGGCACGGTCCTGGCACCGCTGTAGACGCGCGGCACCTCGCCGTCCGGCAGGTAGTCGTCGAGCCGGTACGACTCGCCGAGGCCGGCCAGCTCGTTCTCGGCCTGCCGGTCATCGAGGATGACCTCGGCGAAGCGCCAGGCGCGGAACGCCTCGCGCACGCGGCGCGGCTGCCACTTCGCGCCCTGCTCGGACGTCATGCGCTTGCCGCGGGTCATGTCGAGCAGGCCCATGCGGTGGGTGTGGAGCGCCTTCCCGGCCAGGACCGGGTACCACGGGTGGGACGGCACGAGCACGTCGCCCTTGACGGCGTGGAGGTGCGCGATGAGCGCGTCGCCGGCGCGGCGGTCGCGCTCGCTCGGGATGAAGCGCCCCGGCTGCCACCAGGCCAGGACCAGCTGCGCGGCCAGCGCGCCGCCGGACAGGAGATACGCGGCGGCGGCGCCGCCGGCCGGATGACGCCTGAGCGTCGACGCGGCTCCCGCCAGGGCGGGCACCGCCGCGCCGGCCGCGAGCGCTCCGGTCGCCATGGCCGGGA
>WNGB01015603.1_pt1 | contig 10036 bp, 10 predicted proteins | sample 5400681 | NCBI WGS metagenome assembly WNGB01 (sample SAMN13153367, study PRJNA577476) | soil metagenome | isolation source: 115 cm soil or saprolite under grassland replicate 2 | place: USA:California | collected 2016-06-15
ATCTCTGCATGAACTTCGCAGCCGCGCCGGTCACGCGAATTCCGGGGACGCCGTACATCGGCGCGACGACGCCGTACATGGTGGGACCAGGAGGAAACGGCGGTGCATTCATCGCGTGGGACGCAGCGCGCGGCCGGAAGGTGTGGGAAATCAAGGAAAAGTTTCCCGTGTGGAGCGGCAGCGTCGTCACCGCAGGAGACGTGGTCTTCTTCGGCACGCTGGACGGCTGGTTCAAGGCCGCGGACGCGCGCACCGGCCGGCAGCTGTGGAAGTTCAAAGTCGGCTCGGGCGTCGTGGGCGCGCCGATCTCGTTTCGCGGGCCGGACGGCAAACAGTACGTCGCGATCTACGCTGGCATCGGCGGCGACTGGTTCCTGCTCTCGGGTGACGTGCGCTCGGACGATCCCGCCGACATCCGGCCACCCGCGGACTTTGCGGCCGAGTTGGGGCGGCACACGAGTCAGGGAGGCATCGTCTGGATCTTCGGCCTCTAGTCCTGCTCGCATTGCTCACGGCGTGTGACCGGCCGGAGCGCATCCCTCCATCGATCCGCTATCCCGATCACGTCTCTGCCGGGGGCAGCTTGCCACCGGCGGGCGATCTCACGAATCCTTTGGCGGCTGATTCAACCAACGTCGCGGACGGCTCCAAGATTTTCAGCTCGATGAACTGCGACGGCTGCCACGGCGGCGGCGCGACGGGATGGGTGGGACCGAGTCTCGTGGACGGGCGCTGGCGCTACGGCGGCACCGATGGCGCGCTGTTCCAGTCGATCTTCTACGGCCGTCCCAAGGGGATGCCGGCGTACGGCGGGATCCTCTCGCCCGGTGCTATCTGGAAGATTGTCAGCTACATACGCGCGCAGCCCGTGCCGGTGACGGTGCCCACAGAGTCATGGAAGTAAGGGAAAGCATTATGTTGGGGCCCCGAATCTCCTTGGATGCGAGGTCCCAATGCGCGCCGCGCGTATCGCCATCTGCTTCTTCATCATATTGGCCGTCTTCGGCTGCGGTGGATCACGCCGGCCCGTGCGCCAGCGCGTGCTGCTGCCGCCGACGCTGAATCTCGTCCCGTATCACAACATCGGGCTGTTCACGTTCTCGGTGGAAAACGCCAAAGGCAACCTCCACCAGTTCGCGACGCAGCGCTTCGAAGAGTACGTGCTCGCGGCGCAGAGCGGCATCGAGGTGCGCGAGTTCGGCTCGGCGGATTCAGCCCGCGTCTTTGCGACCGCGGCCGACTCCAACGGCAGTCCCGTGGCATTCTTCGGACATCTCAAGATCTCCAACGTAAAACCGCATGGCGGGCTGACGGCGGGACTGTCGCCTGTCTTACGAGCGACCGTGACCGTCGACCTGTCGGTGTGGCTCGTGAATACGCGGACCGGCGGCGTCATGTGGCGCAGGAGCTCGTCGTCGACCGAGGAGGTCGGCGGTCTGTCGTTCATCGGCAACACGCCATCGTTCTCCGCCACCGATCCGAACGATGCGTACGGACGATTGATCAATGAGCTTGTCTACCGCGTGACGTACGACGTGCGCTCGACGTGGGTGGATCAGTAACTGACCACTAACGGCGCGTAACGGCGCAATAAAGGCGCGGTGGGTGATGTTTGAGATCACACCTACCGCGCCTTTTCGCGCCTCTCCGCGCAGTCAGTCCTTCAGCGATTTCTGAAACGCAACCGCTCGGTTAGTCAGCTCCGCATCCGTAATCATGCCCCGCCCCGATTTCCGCACCGCCTTGTCCAGCGCCGTCCAGAGACTCCGGCGCCCAGGCTCCAGCTGCAGCGCGCGCGCCAGCGGGCCGATCGCGGCATCGTAGGACTCGTTCGCGATGTAAGCGCCCGCGAGCTGCTCCATCGCATTCACGTCGTCGGGCTGCCGGCGCAGCTGTGCCAGCAGCGAATCGACGCGGGCCACGACCATGAGCTGCATTTCGACCTGGCGGTCCCCCTCCGGAGCAGGACCGGTAGCCATCGCAGGATCTGCCATGATCCAGCCCAGAGTCAGCGCAACGGCGGTCATCAGCGTCTTCCAGTTGTTCATGGTATCCCCCTTTCTGCCAGGGGGAAAAGCACGAGGCGCGCCACGCGATTCCGTGCGTGGCGCGCCGCGATTGTGTTACGGAGGACACGATTAGGCGGACGGCGGGGTGTCCTCTTTACCACGGTCCCTCTTATTGAAGAACCAGAAGGCCAGCATGATCAGGGCGACGATCAACCCGATCTTGAAGACAAAGAAGAATAAAGGAAGGAGAAACGCGGCAGCGAGTTTCCAAAGGCCAATGCCGACGAGGCCGACGGCGGCGAGCTGCAAGACAGGCTTTAGCATCACAGGATCCGGGACAAGGGATGTGAACAATACGCCATTGGCGGCCAGAAGTGTCGCGTGGACGTTGCGGGCGATCAGGCGAAGAGCTGAGAGGATTGGGAGCTAGAAGGTGGTGGCGGTCGCATGCCCGCCAGCGCGCGACCCGCATCCGTCCAACGCGAGCGCAGCCACTCCGTGAGCCACAGCGGCAGCGTGCGCGTGTGCTCCAGCGGCTCTTCGCCGATCGTGGGCTTCGCGCCGGTGAGCATCTCGCGCGCCAGCGCCTGCACGGCCGCCATGTCGTTGCGCGGCGTCGCCGGCTTGCCGAGCGCGCTCGCGATTCCCGTGTCGGCCACGAGCACGCCTTCGTCGGCGAGCAGCACGTTTTCCGGCTTCAGCTCACCATGCGCGACCTCGGCGGCGTGCGCGTGCGCGAGGCCGCTCAAGATGCCGCGCAGAATTTCGACGGCGCGTGCGAGCGGGATCGCGCCGTTGTTGCCGATCCAGGCGCGCAACGTCGTCCCCGGCACGAACGGGCGGGTGTGGTACACGAACGAGCCGGCGCGCCCGGCGCCGCGCGGCCGCACCAGATTCGGATGCCGCAGCCGCTCACCGACCAGCAGGACGGCGCGCTCGAATTGCAGATCGTTGATGCCGAGCGACAGCGCGGCGGGCAGAACCTTGACGAGTAATTGGGTGCCGTTTTGGGATTGCGTTGCGACAAACAGCCGGTACTCGCCTACCGGCCGCACTTCACGCTCGATCCGATACAACGGGCCGAGCGCCTCCGCTAGGGCGGTGCGCAGTTCGGACATTCGTCGCAAGTTAGCCCGCGTATCCCGGATGGGAAGGGACTACTCGCCCGTTTCTCTTCTAATCCCTTGGTATAGGTTCTGAGCACGCTGACGCTCGGCCGCTGAGCCAAAGATCTTCTCCCCATCGAAGCGGCCGTTCTCGATGAAGATCTCCGAGATCTTTATGCCCGCCGTCACACTGCCCGCTACAAAGACGCCGGGGACCGAGGTTTCCAGCGTCTCGGGATTGATCTTTGGCCGTCCCGATGCGGCATCGAATGCGATGCCGATGCGCTGGAACAGCTCGAAGTCGGGGTGGAAGCCGATCAACGCGTAGACTCGGGTCGCGGGAATCCGCTCTTCGTTGCCGAGCGCGCCGCGCACCAGCACATCGCGCGCGGTGATCTCGACGACCTGGCTGCCGAGCCTGGTCTGGATCTCGCCGGCCTTGATACGGTTTTCGAGATCGGGACGGAGCCAGTATTTCACGCTCTTGGGCCACGTGCCGCCCCGATAGATGATCGTCGTGCGCGCGCCGGCGCGAAACAGCTGCAGCGCCGCCTCGACCGCGGAGTTCTTGCCGCCGACCACGACGACGTCGAGGCCGTAGGAGAGGTGCGCTTCGTCGAAATAGTGACGCACGTGCGGCAGCGCTTCGCCGGGGACGCCGAGCCGGTTGACGTGATCGAAGTAGCCTGTCGCCAGCACCAGCTTGTCGCAGGAAATTGGCGCACGCCCCAATCGCGTTTCGACTTCGCGGGCGCCGACCAGCTTAGTGTACGTCTGCACGCGAATCCCTTCGACCCGCGCGACGCCGCGGTAGTACTTGAGCGCCTCTTCGCGTGTCGCTTTCGCCCCCGCACACACGAGCGGATGGTTGCCGATCTCGAGCCGTTCCGGCGTCGTGAAGAACGTCATGTTGATGGGATAGCGGACGATCGAATTGGCGACCGCGCCGGCGTCGATCACGAGGGGATCGATGCCGCGGCGCTTGGCCGAGATGGCGCACGCGAGCCCAATCGGCCCCGCGCCGACGATGATGGCGGCTTCGTGGGGCATCGTAGCGAGAATCTAACCCCTTGATTTCAGGAGTGCGCAACAATATTGTTGCGCATGGCCCCCCCCCGACGCGCCCGCAGCAACAAATCCCTGGTGAAGCAGCGCTACCAGGTCGCCAAGCTCGCCTTCCCCGACGACGCCGACCTGGCCCGCAGCCTGGGCGTACATCGCAGCGCGGTGGTGCGCTGGAAGCGCGGCGAACCGCCGGCGCCCCAGAACTGGGAGCAGCTCGTGGGGTTGGACACGGTCGTGTCGTTGTTGGAAGGGTTTTTAGAGGTTGGTTCAATAGCAAAGTGGTTGCGCGGGATGAACGCCCACCTCGGCGACCGCCGACCGATCGACGTGATCCGCCAGGGCCGCCTGTCCGAAGTCGTCGCCGCGATCGAGGCTGAAAAGGCCGGCGCCTTCGCCTGATGCCGTGGCGGGTGTTCCCGTGGGACCCAGGCGCGACGCTCGGCGAGCCGTTTTCTCCCAGTTACATCCATCCCCATCAAGGCTCCGGCCGGTTCGACGTCCCCGGCAAGCTGGTCGTCTATCTGGCGGAGACGGCGGTGCACGCGGTGGCGGAAAAGCTGCAACGGTTTCGCGGACAGAAAATCGATCGCAAGGATCTGATCGAATCGGGGAAGACACTGGCCCTCGTCGAGTGCCAGGTGGGGAAGATCCGGCTTGCCGATCTGTGCGATCCCGCCGTGCTGGTGAAGTACGCCATCGCGCCGGATGTGCTGGCGAGTCGCGACTTCGCGAAGACTCAGCGTGTGGCTTTGGCGTTGGATAAGGAAGGCTTTTCCGGACTACGGTGGTGGTCAGCGCTCTCCGGCGATTGGCATACGATTGTCGTGTTTGAGGGAGAGATCGAGTACGGCAAACCTGAGCCGCTTACGATCGGGCACCAAGCGGTCCAGGAAGCTAGTGAGGCCCTGGGGATCCCGCGTCGCGCTCTGAGCCGCTTATGATTCTCGCCACCGCCCTGCCCTTCGTCGCGCTGCTGCTGGCCATCGCGCTGGCACCGCTCGTCACGCCGCGTTGGTGGCATCACAACCGCAACAAGGCCATCGTCGCGTGCGTCGTGTCAGTTCCGATCCTGATCTACCTCGGCATTGCCGCACCGCAGGTCCTCATCGAGAAGTTGCACGAGTATGTCGGCTTTATCGTCGTCATCGGCGCGCTGTTCGTCATCACCGGCGGCGTCCACATCCAGGGCTCCCTCTCCGGCACGCCGCTCGTCAATACCGGGATGCTGGGGCTCGGCGCCGTGCTCGCCAACCTGCTCGGCACCACCGGCGCCTCGGTGCTGCTGATCCGGCCGTTGCTGCGCGCCAACAAGGCCCGCAAGCGCGTCGCCCACATCGTCATCTTCTTCATCTTTATTGTCGCCAACTGCGGCGGCTTGCTCACGCCGATCGGCGACCCACCACTGCTGCTGGGCTTCCTCAAGGGCGTCCCGTTCGATTGGACCCTGCGCCTCTGGCCGCAGTGGCTCATGATGAACGGCATCCTGCTCCTCGTGTTCAACCTGTGGGATCGGTGGGCGCTCGAGCGCGACGAAAAGGAGCTGCCCGGCTCGCAGCACGAGCAGGTGCTGATCCACGAGCCGCTGCGCGTGCGGGGCGCCCTATCCATCCTGGGGCTCATCGGCGTGCTCGCCACGATCCTCGGCGCCGGTATCGCGGCGGCGCGGGGCGCGCCGTGGGACGCCGGCATTCAGGAGCTGGCGATCGTGATGATTGCCGTGATCGCCTACATGGGGACGCCGCGCGAGAACCGCGAGCGCAACGCCTTCACGTTCGGGCCGATCATCGAGGTGGCGATTCTGTTCGCGGCGATCTTCGTGACGATGGCGCCGGTGCTGGAGATGCTCAACATCTGGGCCAGGGGGGGAGGCCCCGGTTTTTGGCTCAGCAAACCGTCGCACTTCTTCTGGGCGGCGGGGACGCTGTCGAGCGTGCTCGACAACGCGCCGACATATCTCGCGTTCGCCGCCAGCGCCGCGGGGCTTCAGGGACTGCCGCCGCACGGCCCGTTCATCGGCGCTCTCGTGCTCGATCCGGGGACGGCGAAGCTCCTCGCCGCGATTTCGACCGGCTCGGTGTTCATGGGCGCGACCACCTACATCGGGAACGCGCCGAATTTCATGGTCCGTGCGATTGCGCAGGAGAACGGTGTGACGATGCCGTCGTTCTTTGGCTACATGCTGTATAGCTGCGGGATCCTGTTACCGCTGTTTCTTCTGGTGGCGGTGGTGTTCTTTCGGTAAGCGGGATGCGGGATACGGGATGCGACAAAGCACCACGCATCCCGCGTCTCGCATCCCGCATCCCGTGTTCTTATCATAGACGTTGTGGAGCTGACCCCCCTGCCCAACCAGCGCCGCGCCATCGAAGCGCCTATGGGCCCGGTCCTCGTCGTCGCAGGTCCCGGCGCCGGCAAGACCTTCTGCCTCATCGCCAGAATCCAGCACCTCATCGCCGCCGGCATCGATCCACACCGCATCTGCGCTGTCACGTTCACCAATCGCGCCGCCGAAGAAATTGCCACCCGGCTGAAACACACCCTGGGCGAGCGCGCGGAGGCGATTACGCGCGGGACGATCCACGCGCTGTGCCTCTCGTTGCTGCGCAACCACGTCGAAGCAGCGGGCTTGAAGAAGGGATTCGGCGTCGCCGACGATCTATACCAGAGCGTCGTCCTCGGCCGGCTGCGCGTGCCGACAGAGCGGCGCGGCGGTATCCTCAACCGCTTCGGCCGGCACCGGCTACAGGGCTACAAGCTCCAGCCGGACGAAGCCCGGCTGTTCCGCGAGTACTGCGCCTGGCTCGCCCACCGTAACATGGTCGACTTCGACGAGCTGATCACGAAAGCCGCTCCGCTCGCCGATCGGATCGCGGGTCGGTTTGACTATCTCCTGGTCGACGAATTTCAGGATGTCAACGCAGTCCAGTATGAGTTCTTGAAGAAGCTCGCCGCACCGCATGGCAACTTCTTCGCGGTTGGTGACGACGAGCAGTCGATCTTCACCTGGACGGGCGCGGACCCGTACGTCCTGGTGCGGTTCAAGCGGGACTACGAGGTCGAGCCGATCATCCTGGACAAGAACTGCCGCTGCTCTCGGCAGATCTTCCAGACGGCGCGTCGAGTGCTGGCGCAGAATCCGCAGCTCTTCCAGAAGCAGCTGACCGCGGACAAGGAATCGGCGCACGAGGTGTGCGCCTACGCGTTCCACGACGAGGAAGATGAAGCCGCGTGGCTGCTCGAAGATCTCGTCACCGACCGCGGCAGCGAAGGATTCGGCTGGGGCGACTACGCGATCCTGTATCGCAAGCACAAGGTCGGCGAATACCTCGAGGGGCGGCTGCTGCGCGCCGGCATTCCCTGCCGCCTGGCCCGCGGGCGCTCCCTGATGGAAGACAGCGTCATCGGCTACGTGATGACGGCGCTGCGCGTGGTGCGCAATCCCGCCGATCCGGCGGCGCTGCACGCGTTCGCGCAGAGCGTGCTGTCGCAGCACTTCCTCCAGGAGGTCGAGGCAGCCATCGGGGGCGCGGGGGGGGAGCCCGGCGACTTTCTGGTCAACGTGCGCGCGCTGGCCCAGCGCCGCCCCAAGCACGACGCCGACACGAGAAGGCTGTGGCGGCTGATTTTTCAGATCGAGAATCTGCGCTCGCTCCCGCGCTCGCACGGCACGCTCTCCGCCGTCATCGACGAGATCCTGTCGCAGTCGGTCGGACCGTTCAAGAATGTGCTCGAGGAGCGGCACGACGAGCTGAGCGACCCGGCTGCGATTCCGGAGGTGGTGGAGTTGGCGGCGAAGATCGAGCAGGCGATTGCGAATCAGCAGGGTATCGTGGTCGAGCCGAATGGCGGAGTCGAGATTGCGTTGCGGGGGATGTTGGCGGCCGCGGGAATTCGGAGACTCCCCAGCAACGCCACGCCCGACGCACCACGCACGACGCACGTCGCCACAGATGCCTTGACGCTTTTCAAAGCCCTCCAGCTCCTGAGCTCCAAAGACATCGGGACGCCGCTCGAGCGCTACGTCACCTTCGACTTCGAGACGACGGACGACGACGTCGCGACCTGCGGCGTCGTGGAAATCGGCGCGGCGCGGGTCGTGAACGGCGCGATCGTCGATCGCTTCCATGCAATGGTGAATCCGTTCCGCCCCATCTCCGCGACCGCGACGCAGATACATGGTTATACGGACGCGGACGTCGCTCCGGCCCCGCCTTTTACCGCCGTCTTCCCGCAGTTTCTTTCGTTTGTCGGTTCCGACGTCCTCATCGCCCACAACGGCCAGCACTTCGACATTCCCGTGCTGCAGCGGCTGGCTGCCGGCCAGCCGGGGGTCGACACGCTCGCGTTCTACGATACCCTGCTCCTGGCCCGCTCCTTGTCGCGCGTTGGGGCGTCGCAGGCAGACCTCGCGCACCGGTTCGGCATCGACGGTGGCCGAGCCCATCATGCGCTGGACGACGCGGTCACGTTGGCGCACGTCTACCGGGAGCTCGAGCAACAGCGTGCCGTGCGGGCGCGGAAGGCTGTGCTCGCGAACGTGCTCGACTACCTGGGGTTGGCACTCGCGCTCGAGGACGCACCGAAGAGCGGAGAACGCGCCAATCTCTTCAATACCGCGCGCTTCCAGACGCTCGGCCGCTACAGCGACGCGCTCGAGTTCTATGCGATGGAGCGCGAGCGCCGCGGCTCCACCGCCCCAACCGTCGATGAAGTGATTCAACGGCTGGGCGGACGGGCGCTGATGACGAAGCTTCGCGCAGAGCCCGATCCCGCGCAGCGCTACCCGGCGGCGGTGGCTCGGCTTCGTGCTCTGATCGACGTCCCCCCTCTCCACGACGTGGAGAGGGGGTCAGGGGGTGAGGCCCTAGAAGACAGTATCGACCGTTTACTCGAACGTGTCGCGCTGTCGAAATCCGAAGGCGACGCGGCGGCGCCCGATCGCGTCAATCTCCTCACGCTGCACTCGACGAAGGGCCTAGAGTTCTCGCGGGTGTACATCGTGGGCGTCGAGGATTACGAGATTCCCGGCTACCAGGCGACGACGAACAACGTCAAAGACGAGATCGAAGAGGCTCGGCGCCTGCTCTACGTCGGGATGACGCGGGCGCGCGACCGACTGATTCTGACGCGTACCGAGCGGCGTTCGGGGCGAGATGCGGGCGGCAACATGTTTCTGGAGGAAATGGGACTTCCTGCTATTGCACCATCCCAAACCGTTTATTCTGCTTCGTCATAGCGGCAAGCCCGCATCTCTCCTTCTTATAGTAGATCAGCCAGATCTCAGGGGCCGATTTGTGGTGCTTGGCGAGCCAACGGCACCTGCCTCACCCCCCGTACTCGCAGATCGTTCCCCCTCTCTGCGAAGCGGAGAGGGGGCCAGGGGGTGAGGTCACTGAGCTTTGATCTTCATTGGGACCATGACCGTGCCCCAATGGAGTCGCAATGACGCCGAATCAGCGTCCACAACTGGGAAGTAATACGTCAGCGTTTCCATGTATCCGCCGGCTTCGGGGCTCACAATCAAACGCAGCGCATCCTGCGACTCCCCGGGATAATTCGTGTGCCAGCCGCCGACGCCGCGGTTGAAGATCACCGTCCAGGGCTTGGACTCTTCCGGAATCGTCCACAGCGTGTACCGTCCTGCCTTGAGCGCGTGCCCATCGATCGTCACATCTTTGCTGAACGAGATCGTGGTCGCCGAGTCGGCGCCGGGGTGCCAGATGCGTCCCCACCGCACCAGCGTGCCGAACAGCTCCCGGCCGCGGGCGACGGGGCGGTTGTAGCTGATCGCGATGTCGGTCGTGCCGACGCGCTGCGTCACGGAACCGTGCTGGCTGCGCGGGACTTGTAGTAGGA